>CZCA01000662.1_pt1 | contig 62993 bp, 57 predicted proteins | sample 591981 | NCBI WGS metagenome assembly CZCA01 (sample SAMEA3556810, study PRJEB10932) | anaerobic digester metagenome | reverse complement strand
ATCCAGCGCCCTGACGCGATCGTGCTTCCAGCCGATGCGGATCTACGTGACCCCGCAGCCCTTTTCCGCAGCGTCGTCGGTGACGCTCAGCCCGTGAACGATCGCAACAGGGTCGAGCTGGAGCGCGTGCCGCCTCTGCCGGCGCCGGTCAAGCGCGAGGCCGACGAGCGGGCGGCGCTGCGTGAATCGCTTGCCGCGCCGCTGACTTTCGAGGACCGCCTGGACATGGGCGAGGAAGCGGCCTTCCTTCGCCCAGGCCTTCCCCGCCGGGTGCTGACCGACCTGCGCCGCGGCCGCTGGGTACTGCAAGGCCAGATCGACTTGCACGGTCTGACGCGGGATGAGGCCCGGGCTGCGCTGGCGCACTTCCTCCATGACGCACTCGCGCAGGGCAAGCGTTGCATCCGCGTGATTCACGGCAAGGGCCATGGCTCACCCGGCAAGGTCTCGATCCTGAAACAGTTGTCCCGCGGCTGGCTCGCGCAGCGTGAGGAGATCCTATGCTTCTGCCAGGCTGGACCCAATGACGGCGGTGGCGGGGCACTGCTGGTGCTTCTGCGCGCGCAGAACGCCGCGCAACGCTGAGCTGAGGCCCGCCCCCACAAGCGCGCTCGATTATCCGCCGCAGGCGTGACGAGCGGTTTGGTGAATCAGATCGCCGATTCGTTGGTTTCGCCGGTGCGGATGCGGATCACCTGCTCCACCGGGCTCACGAAGATCTTGCCGTCGCCGATCTTCCCGGTATGGGCGGCCTTGACGATAGCCTCCACGGCCTGATCGACCATGTCGTCGCCCAGCACCACCTCGACCTTGATCTTGGGGAGGAAATCCACGACGTACTCGGCGCCGCGGTAAAGCTCGGTGTGCCCCTTCTGGCGGCCGAAACCCTTGACCTCCGTCACGGTGAGGCCGGTAATGCCGACCTCGGACAGGCCCTCGCGCACCTCGTCCAGCTTGAAAGGCTTGATGATCGCCTCGATCTTCTTCATCCACGTCTCTCCTGTATTTCAGAACTCGTCCTGGTAGCGGGATGTTATCGGATAACGCCAGTCCCTGCCGAAGCCGCGCGGCGTCACCCGAATGCCAACGGGCGCCTGGCGGCGCTTGTATTCGTTGCGCTTGAGCATCGACACGGTGCGCCGAACCTCGGCCTCGGGGAAACCAGCGGCGATGATCTCCCGTGGGGACTGATCGCGCTCCATGTACGCCTCGATAATGGCATCGAGCATTTCGTAGGGCGGCAGGCTGTCCTGGTCCTTCTGGTCGGGCTTGAGCTCGGCGGAGGGCGGGCGGTCGATGATGTTCTGCGGGATCACCGGACTCACCGTGTTCCGCCAGTTCGACAGCCGGAACACGAGTGTCTTGTATAGATCCTTCAGCACCGCGAAGCCGCCTGCCATGTCGCCGTACAGCGTCGCGTAGCCGGTGGCCATCTCGCTCTTGTTGCCGGTGGTCAGCACGATCGCCCCGGTCTTGTTCGACAACGCCATCAGGATCATGCCGCGGATGCGCGCCTGCAGGTTCTCCTCGGTGGTGTCGGCCGGAAGACCGGCGAACTGGGGCGCGAGCAGGTCGGCGAATACCCTCATCGCCGGCTCGATCGGAATCTCGTCGTAACGCACCCCCAGGCGCCGCACCATCTCGCGCGAGTCGTCCAGACTCATCTGCGCGGTGTAAGGGGAAGGCATCATGACCGCACGCACGCGCTCGGCACCGAGCGCATCGACCGCGATCGCGAGCGTGAGTGCCGAATCGATACCCCCGGAAAGGCCGATGATCGCCCCCGGGAAGCGATTCTTGCCAAGGTAGTCACGCACACCGATCCTCAGCGCCTCATAGGCCTCGGCCTCGAGCGTGCGCCCCACCGCCAGCATGCCGCCCCGCCACCGCCCGTCCTCGAAGCGCACGAGATCCACACGCTCGACGAAACTGTCGGCCTGGTAGGCGAGCCCGCCATCGTGATCGAGGGCGAAGGAGGCGCCGTCGAAAACCAGCTCATCCTGTCCACCGACCATGTTGCAGTAGAGGATCGGTAGGCCGGTCTCCCGCACGCGCTCGCTCACCACCTGAATGCGCTGCGGCTGCTTGTTCATGTGGTACGGAGAGGCATTGAGCGCAAGCAGCACCTCGGCACCAGCCGCGCGCGCAGCCCCGGCGGGCGAGGGTTCCCAGACGTCAGCACAGATGTTCAGCCCAAAGCGGACACCCTTGCACTCGAACACGCAAGCCATGTTGCCGGCTTCGAAGTAGCGCTCCTCGTCGAACACCTCGTAGTTGGGGAGCAGGCTCTTGTGATAGCGCACCAGCACCTCGCCATCTCGCAGCACTGACGCTGCGTTGTATCGCTCGTCACCGTCCTCCACCGGATGCCCAAGCACCACCGTGATTCCTCGCGCGGCAGCGGCGATGCGCGCGGTCTCGCGACCGCAGGCGCGGTAGAAGTCCGGTCTCAACAGCAGGTCTTCCGGCGGATAGCCCGAGAGCGCGAGTTCGGGCGTGAGCAACAGGTCGGCACCGGCGCCACGTGCCTGCTCGAGCGCAGCGATGATCCGGTCGGCGTTGCCGGCCAGGTCTCCCACGGTGAGATTGAGTTGCGCGACGGCGATGGAAACAGGGGGATGTGCGTGTGCGTTCATGGAGCGAGACTATACCGCGTCGACCGCAGCGCGGAAGGCTGCGCGCACCGCCGGCGCAGAGGTCCCGACCCCGCCACGGGCGCCCGCGGCAGCACCAACCCACAGCGGCGGGGGGAAAGGCTGTGGATAAGTCCTGAACAGTACTTGCAAGCCCCTGTGCGGCAAGCGTATCGTCGCACTGCACAAAAAATGGGCAGCCCTCCTCCCGCACACGCTCCCGACGCATGACACGCCCCGACGGTCTACACCTGCTCACCAGCATCGCCGACATCGCCGCCCCGGACTGGGACGCGCTGCTTGACGCCACCACGGCCGCAGCCGCGCCCTGCCTGCGCCACGCCTATCTCGCAAGCCTCGAGGAAGCCGCCTGTGTCGGCGGACACAGCGGCTGGACGCCGGCTCATGCAACGCTGTGGCGGGACGGCAAGGCAATCGCGGCCATGCCGCTGTACCTGAAGCACCACTCCTACGGCGAGTACGTGTTCGACTGGGCCTGGGCCGAAGCCTATGCCCGGCACGGCCTCGCGTATTACCCCAAGTGGTTGTCCGCCGTACCGTTCACGCCCATACCCGGCCCGCGCCTGCTCGGCAGCAGCGCAGCCGCACGGAGTGCGCTGCTCGCGGCCGTGCTCGCCCACGTGGGCGCATCCGGTCACTCGTCCTTCCACCTGCTGTTCCCAGCTGATGAGGAGCTGGCCTTGTTGCGTTCGGAAGGGATGATGATCCGCGAAGGCGTGCAGTTCCATTGGCACAACCGTCCGCCGGGTGCACGAAGCCTGAGCGTGTCACCGCCGGCCTCCCAGGAGGCACCTTCACACTGGGCAGACTTCGACGCCTTCCTCGCCAGTCTCAGCAGTGAGAAACGGAAGAAGATCCGTCAAGAGCGACGCCGGGCGGCAGCTCACGGGCTCGAACTGCACTGGCTCGATGGCCACACCGCACAGCCGAAGGACTGGGACTTCCTCTGGCGCTGCTACGCCAGCACGTACGCCCTGCACCGCTCCACGCCCTACCTCACGCGGCCACTCTTTCATCTGCTCGCTGAACGCATGCCCACTGCGCTGCGCCTGCTGATCGCGACGCGTCGGGGCGAACCGGTAGCTGCGGCCCTCTTCCTGTGCGATGAGAAGGCGCTCTACGGCCGATATTGGGGGGCACTCGAGGATCTCCCCTTCCTGCACTTCGAGCTCTGCTACTACCAGGCAATCCAGTACTGCATCGACCGAGGCCTTGAGCGTTTCGAAGGCGGTGCACAGGGGGAGCACAAGCTGGCGCGCGGCCTTAGCCCGGTACGCACCGCGTCTGCGCACTGGATCGCCGATCCCCGGTTCCGGCGTGCGATAGACGATTACCTGGCGCGCGAGCGCATCGGCATCGGTGGTTATGTCGACGAGCTCAACGAGCGCTCGCCGTTCCGCATGCCGATCGGCGGCTGAGTGCGTCCCATCTTGCCGCCTGCTACCCGATGAACGGCAATGCGCGGTAAAACGCCGTGATCGTCTTCGCATCGGTGATCCTGCCAGCGTGAATTGCGGCCTCCACCGCCTGAACCGGCCAGTTCAGCACCTCGAGGAACTCACCTTCGTCCCATGCATGGCCGACGTGGCTGAGCTCGTCCGCGACGAAGATCTCGATGCGTTCGTCCGAGTAGCCTATGCACGGGTGCATGACGCCAACGTAGCGCCAAGCGCTCGCCTCATAGCCCGTCTCCTCGCGCAGTTCCCGCTTTGCGCAGTCCAGGACGTCCTCGCCGGGGTCGATCTTGCCCGCCGGAAACTCCAGGAACGCTCGCCCGAGGGGGTACCGGAACTGCCGCTCGAGTAGCAGCGTGCCGTCCTGCAGCCGCGCCACCACCACGACCGCGCCGGGGTGACGGACATACTCGCGCACGCTCTCGCCGCCGCCCGGTAGCTTGACACGGTCCCGCCATACCTTCAGAAGCACCCCATCAAACACCTGCTCCGATCCGAGCGCACGCTCCCCCAACGGATCATCATCGCCATCACGCATAGCCCTTCCCCCGATTTCAGTGCATCGCAAATCTAGAAGCCGGCACCGCTTCATGACGACGCTCACCCCGCGCCGACACACTGCCCGCTTCAAAGCAAACTGGCCATCGCGACTGCGATGGCCAGTTTGTCGGGCGCTTCAGCTACCGCCAGACGCGCTCGTCAGAGCGACCCGAGCAGCGCGTACGCGCATACCGACATCAGCATCTGCGGCGCAAGCCCGAGTGCCGCGATCGCGAGACCGTTGGCTGACAGCATCACCCGCACCTCAGCCGGTGCGTGGATCGGCGAAGAATCGACCGGCTCGTCGAAGTACATCAGCTTCACGATCCGTAGATAGTAGAACGCCCCGATCACCGACATCACCACCGCCAGTACTGCCAGCCAGAAGTACCCGGCCGCCACCACCGCCTGCAGCACAGACAGCTTGGCAAAGAAGCCGATAAAGAAGGGCACGCCCGCCATCGAAAACATCACGAACAGCATCATCAGCGCATACCACGGGCTTCGCTTGTTCAGTCCCTTGAAGTCCTCGATGTTCTCGGCCTCGAAGCCGGCGCGCGACAGCAGGATGATCATGCCGAACGACGCCAGGCTCATGATCACGTAGGACACCGCATAGAACATGGCCGAGCTGTAAGCGTTGAGAGCGAAATGTCGGTCGCCCTCGACGACACCCGCGAGCAGGCCGAGCAGCATGAAGCCCATGTGCGAGATCCCCGAGTAGGCCAGCATCCGCTTGATGTTCTGCTGTGCAATCGCGGCGAGGTTGCCGAGCACGATGGAGGCGCCCGCAACCAGCATCAGCATCACCTGCCACTCCTCGGCGATGTCGAACAGCGCCCAGATCAGCAGGCGCACGGCCATCGCGAACGCCGCCAGCTTGGGCGCCGTGGCGATCAGGAGCGTCACTGCCGTCGGCGCGCCCTGATAAACGTCCGGCACCCACATGTGGAAGGGCACGACGCCGAGCTTGAAGCAGATACCCGCCACCAGGAACACGAGACCGAACATCAGCACGGTCTGGTTGGCGGACTGGTTGTAAATCGCCTGCGCGACGGCGGAGAACTCGAGCGTCCCGGTCGCACCGTAGATCATTGACATGCCATACAGCAACAGGCCGGAGGCGAGCGCCCCGAGCACGAAGTACTTCATCGCAGCCTCGGTCGAACGCGCCGAGTCCCGATCGAAGGCCACCATGGTGTAAAGCGCCAGCGACATCATCTCCAGGCCGATGTACATCGGCAGCATGTGATTGGCGGTGACCATGACCATCATGCCCAGCGTCATCAACAGCGCGAGCAAGTAGTACTCCGGCTTGTCGATCTTGCGGTCGGCGAGGTAGCCACGCCCATAGAGCAGCGCGATCGCGGTCGAGAAGTAGATCATCAGCTTCAGGAAATCGCCCATCAGGTCACTGATGAACAGATTGCTGAAGGTATGCACAACGCCCCCTTCCATCGTAAAGATCGTGATGAAGGCCGCGCCGATGAGAGTCGCCTGCGTCAGGAAGTAGGACAGGTTTCGGGCGATGCTGCGCGCGAAGGTGCTCGCCAGCATGATCACCAGGGCCATGACGGCAACGAAGATCTCGGCCGCAGCGGGGTAGAAGTCGGGAACGACGAAATTCATCTTCTGACCAGTCCGTTAAGTGTCTCTAATGCGCTCGCGCCAAGGAGCGCTCAGAGCTTGCTCACGGCAACATGCCGCAGGAGTTCATTTACAGAAGCGTGCATCACTTCGGTGAAGGGGAACGGATATAGACCCATCGCCAGCACGCACACCGCCAGGATGGCGAGGAAGGCGAACTCGCGGCCGTTGATGTCCTCGAGCTCGGCGACATGCTTGTTGGCGACCTTGCCGAAAACGACGCGCTTGTACATCCACAGCGAGTAAGCAGCGCCCAGGATCAGCGTGGTGGCGGCGACGAAGCCTATCCAGAAGTTGAATTGCACCGCGCCAAGCACCACCATGAATTCACCGACGAAGCCGGAGGTGGCAGGCAGGCCGGAGTTGGCCATCGCGAACAGCATGAAGAACGCTGCGAACTTCGGCATGGTGTTCACCACCCCGCCGTAATCCGCGATCTGTCGCGAGTGCATGCGGTCGTAGAGCACGCCGATGCAGAGGAACATCGCACCCGACACGAAGCCGTGGGAGATCATCTGCACCAGGGCGCCCTCGACGCCGAGCGGATTGAACATGAAGAAGCCGAGGGTGACGAAGCCCATATGCGAGATCGAGGAGTACGCCACCAGCTTCTTCATGTCGGCCTGAACCAGGGCCACGAAACCGATGTAGACCACCGCGATCAGCGACAGCGTGATCACCAGCGGCGCGAGTTGCTGCGCGGCATCCGGCACGATCGGCAGCGAGAAGCGCAGGAAGCCGTAGGCGCCGAGCTTCAGCGCGATCGCCGCCAGCACCACCGAACCTCCGGTAGGCGCCTCGACGTGGGCATCGGGCAGCCAGGTATGCACAGGCCACATCGGCACCTTGACGCCGAAGGCGATCAGGAAGGCGAGGAAGATCAGGATCTGCGGCTCGATCGGCAGCGGCAGCTGGTGCCAGTCGAGGATGCTGAAGCTGCCGCCCGATTGCATGAACAGATAGAGCAGCGCGATCAGCATCAGCAGCGAGCCGAGCAGCGTGTAGAGAAAGAACTTGATCGCTGCATACACGCGGTTCGCCCCACCCCAGATGCCGATGATCAGGTAAAGCGGGATCAGCGAAGCCTCGAAGAAGACGTAGAACAGCACGCCATCGAGTGCGGAGAAGATGCCGTTCATCAGGCCCGACATGATCAGGAACGCCGCCATGTACTGCGCGACCTTGTCCTGGATGACCTGCCAGCCCGCCATCACCACCAGGATGGTGATGAAGGCGTTGAGGATCACGAACAGCACCGACAGGCCATCGACCCCGAGGTGGTAGTTGATGTTGAAGCGCGGCACCCAGGACGTCAGTTCGACGAACTGCATCGCGCTCGTCGTGGTGTCGAAGCCGGTGTAGAGCGGAATCGTCACGACGAAGCCAGCCACCGCGACCGCGAAGGCGAGCATGCGCGCCAGCGGGGCATTGCGATCCGAGCCGGTCGCAAGCACCAGCAGGCCACCGAGAATCGGTACCCAGATCGCCAGACTGAGGAGAGGAATGTCCGTCATCGTTGCTTTCCGTTCAGTGCGCCGCGCACGGCGCGTTCGATCTTGTTATGTGTTTCCGTTGCTGCGTGCCCGTCTCAGCCCCGGTTGAACCAGTAGGTGAGCAGGATGAACACGCCGATGATCATCATGAAGGCGTACTGATACAGATGGCCGGTCTGGAACAGGCGCGACATCTGTGCGACCCAGCCCACCAGCCTGGCTGAGCCATTCACTGCGACGCCGTCGATCAGGCCCTGATCTCCCGCCTTCCAAAGCCCCTTGCCGAGCGCGCGCGCGCCGCCGGCGAAGAAGATCTCGTTGAAACGGTCGAAGAAGTACTTGTTCTCGAGCAGGCTGTGGATCGGCTTGAAGGTGCGCTGGATCGCCGCCGGGATGTCCGGACGCTTCATGTAGAAGAACCAGGCCAGCGCCACGCCACCGATCGCAAGCCAGAACGGCGCCGTCTGCACGCCGTGGATCGCCATTGCCACCGGGCCGTGGAAGTTGGCCGCAAGCTCCTTCAGGCCGACGTGGTTGTCACCGACGAAGATCACGCCCTTGAACCACTCCCCGAACAGCATCGGTTCGATGGTGAAGAAGCCGATCAGCACCGACGGGATGGCGAGCAACACCAGCGGGAGGGTCACGACCCAGGGCGACTCGTGCGGCTTCTGGCCCGGCGCCAGGCCGTGATGATGGTCCGCCGAGGGCTCCTCGTCGTCGTGGTCGCCGTGGTGGTCGTGATGATCATGCGCCTTGCCGAAGCGCTCCTCGCCGTGGAAGACGAGGAAATACATGCGGAAGGAATAGAACGCGGTCACGAACACGCCGAGCAGCACGCAGAACAGCGCGTAGCCGGCTCCCGGGATGGTCGAGGCGTGCACCGCCTCGATGATCGAGTCCTTCGAGTAGAAGCCGGAGAAGAACGGGAAGCCGATCAGCGCGAGCGAGCCGAGCAGCGACGTGATCCATGTGATCGGCATGTACTTGCGCAGGCCGCCCATATTGCGCATGTCCTGGTCGTGGTGCATGCCGATGATCACCGAACCAGCGCCAAGGAAGAGCAAGGCTTTGAAGAACGCGTGCGTCATCAGGTGGAACACGGCCGCCGAGTAGGCCGACACGCCCAGCGCCACGGTCATGTAACCGAGTTGGGAAAGCGTCGAATAAGCGACCACGCGCTTGATGTCGTTCTGCACGATGCCGAGGAAGCCCATGAACAACGCGGTGGTCGCACCTATCACCAGCACGAACGAGAGCGCGGTGTCGGACAGCTCGAACAGCGGCGACATGCGCGCCACCATGAAGATGCCCGCGGTCACCATGGTCGCGGCGTGGATCAGCGCCGAAATCGGGGTCGGACCTTCCATCGAGTCGGGCAGCCACACGTGCAGCGGCACCTGTGCCGACTTGCCCATCGCGCCGATGAACAGGCAGATGCAGATCGCAGTCAGCAGCGGCCAGCCGGTCACGGCCATTTCCGTCACCGACAGTTCCTGGGCCTTGGCGAACACTTCCTGGTAGTTGAGGCTTCCGGTGTAGGCGGCGATGAGTCCGATGCCGAGCAGGAAGCCGAAGTCACCGACGCGGTTGACCAAGAAGGCCTTCATGTTGGCGTAGATCGCGGTCGGGCGCTCGTACCAGAAGCCGATCAGCAGATAGGAAACCAGGCCCACCGCCTCCCAGCCAAAGAACAGCTGCAGGAAGTTGTTCGACATCACCAGCATCAGCATGGAGAAGGTGAACAACGAGATGTAGCTGAAGAAGCGCTGGTAGCCGGGGTCCTCCGACATGTAGCCGATCGTGTAGATGTGAACCATCAGCGACACGAAGGTCACCACGAGCATCATCATCACGGTCAGCGAGTCGATCTGGAAACCGACTTCGAAGCTGATGCCGCCCGACTGCATCCAGGTGTAGATGGTGCCGTTGAAGGTATTGCCGGCGGCGACGTCCTGGTAGATCACCACCGAAGCGACGAAGGCAATCGCTACACCGAGGATCGTGACGATGTGCGCACCTGCGCGGCCGATCTGCTTGCCGAACAGGCCGGCGAGGATGGCGCCGGCCAGCGGCGCCAGCGGCACGAGGAGATAAAGAGTCTGCATGTCCATCATCGTGACGCTTCCTTAACCCTTGAGGCTGTCCAGGTCATCCACATGGATCGTGCGCATGGTGCGGAACATCACGATCAGGATCGCGAGGCCGATCGCCGACTCGGCTGCGGCCACGGTGAGGATGAAGAAAACGAAGACCTGGCCGGCGATGTCGCCCAGATAGTGGGAGAAGGCCACGAAGTTCATGTTGACGGACAGCAGCATCAGTTCGATGGCCATCAGCAGCACGATCAGGTTCTTCCGGTTGAGGAAGATCCCGACCACGCTGATCGCGAACAGGATCGCGCCCAGGATGAGGTAGTGGGAAAGCGAAAGCATCAATGACCCCCTGATCGCGCCGACTCGATGGCCGACGCGGTTTTCTTTTCTTGTTCGCGTCAGCCGTCAGTCTTCTTTCTCGGCCTGCATCTTCACCAGCTCGACACGGCCCTCGCGCTTGACCGCCACCTGCTCGGACGGCTGGATGTACTTCAGGCCCTTGCGCTTGCGAAGTGTCAGTGAGACCGCCGCGACCATCGCCACCAGTAGCACCAGCGAGGCCAGTTCGAACGGATAGACGTAGTCGGTGTAAAGCACGCGACCCAGCTCACGCGTGTTGCTGTACGTCTCGGCCGCCGTCGGTGGTGCAGGCATCGCCTCGAGCCCAAAGTAGGAACCACCCAGGACCATCGCCATCTCGACAAGCATCAGGATACCGACGAGCGCACCGACGGGCAGATACCCCCAGAAGCCTTCGCGCAGCCGGTCCAGGTTGATGTCGAGCATCATCACCACGAAGAGGAAGAGCACCATCACCGCGCCGACGTAGACCATTACCAGCGTGATCGCCAGGAATTCGGCCTGCAGGAGCAACCAGATCCCCCCCGCGTTGAAGAACGTGAGCACGAGGAACAGCGCCGCATGAACCGGGTTCCGCGCCGTGATGACCCTCAGCGCCGCGATCACCATGATCGTGGCGAGAAAGTAGAAGACGAAGGTCTTGAATTCCATGTTCTTGACTCGTGGCGCCCTAGCGCCCTCCCCTTAGCGGTACTTGGCGTCCTGCTCGCGGTCAGCCGCGATCTGGGACTCGTAGCGATCGCCCACCGCAAGCAACATCTGCTTGGTGTAGTAAAGATCACCGCGCTGCTCGCCGTGGTACTCGAGCACGCGCGTCTCGACGATCGCGTCGACCGGACACGCCTCTTCACAGAAGCCACAGAAGATGCACTTGGTCAGGTCGATGTCATACCGCGTGGTACGACGCGAACCGTCATCACGCTGATCAGACTCGATCGTGATCGCCATCGCCGGACAGATCGCCTCGCACAGCTTGCATGCAATGCAGCGCTCTTCACCGTTCGGATAGCGGCGGAGCGCATGAAGTCCGCGGAAGCGATTGCTCTGCGGCGTCTTCTCTTCCGGGAACTGAACGGTGATCTTGCGCTGGAAGAAATGGCGGCCGGTGAGGGCCATGCCCTTCACCAGTTCCTTCAGGAACAGACTGCCGATGTAATCCTTGGCACCCATGGTCTTCTCAACTCCAGATCGACAGCGGCGACATCATCCACACCGCCACCACAAACACCCACACCAGGGTCACCGGGATGAACACCTTCCAGCCCAGTCGCATGATGTGGTCGTAGCGGAAGCGCGGGAAGGTGGCACGCGCCCACAGGAACAGCAGCAGAATGAAGGCCGTCTTCAGGGCCAGCCAGTGGAAGCCGTCCGGCAGTAAGCCGACCGGCGACAACCAGCCACCGAGGAACAGGATCGAGGTCAGGATCGAGACCAGGATCATGTTCGCGTACTCGGCAAGGAAGAACAGCGCGAACGTCATGCCCGAGTATTCGACCATGTGGCCGGCAACAACCTCTGCCTCGCCTTCCACGACGTCGAAAGGCGCGCGGTTGGTTTCAGCGATGCCCGAGATCACATAGACGACGAACATCGGGAACAGCGGAATCCAGTTCCACGACAGGACACCCAAACCCATCTCCGCGAAGCGCCCTTCGGCCTGGGACATCACGATATCGGTCAGATTGAGGCTGGCACTGATCAGCAGCACGCAAATCAGCGCAAAGCCCATCGACACCTCATACGACACCATCTGCGCGGCGGCGCGCATCGAACCGAGGAACGGATACTTGGAGTTCGACGCCCAGCCGGCCACGATCACGCCGTAGACCTCCATCGAAGTAATCGCGAGAAGGAACAGGAGCCCGGCATTGACATCGGACAGCACCAGTCCCTCATCGAACGGGATCACGGCCCATGCGGCCAACGAAGGTGCAATCGCGAGGATCGGTCCGAGGATGAAGAGGCCCTTGTTCGCGCCGCTGGGAACGATGATTTCCTTGAAGAGCAGCTTGACGCCATCGGCAATGGGCTGCAGCAGGCCCTTAGGACCCACTCGGTTCGGCCCGATCCGCACCTGCATGTAGCCAATCACCTTGCGCTCGGCGAGCGTGAGGTAGGCTACGCAAATCATCAGCGGCGCGATGATGGCGACGATCTTCGCCAGCGTCCATACCGCCGGCCAGGCGGAACCGAACAGGTCGGCAACGGGTTGCAGCATCGCTTCCATTACGCACGCTCCACGCTGAGGTCACCGCTCATTGCACCGAGCGCCGCGGTCGAGGGATGGGCCGCCGCGACACGCACGCAGTTGGCGGCAAGCCCTTCGTCTGCCTGAACAACGAGTTCCACGCTCGCGCCGCCTTGGGCGACACGCACCTTGTCACCGGCAGTCAACCCGAGCACTGCAAGCGTCGCCGGCGAGATGCGCGCGGTCGGAGCCGCCGCATCGCGCGTCTTTTGCAGCGAGGCCGCGCGGCGTACCAGCGGATCGGCAAAGTGGATCGGCACATCGGCTACGCGCTCCAGCCCAGTCGTCCCCCGGGCGGCAGCGGACACCACCACGCCCTCCAGACCGTTGTCGAGCCGAGCGCAGACATCACTGGCCAGGGCGTCGGTACGCACCGCCTCGGAATCCGCATGCCCGAAGCCCTCGAGCGCAAGCAGGTTGCCGAGCACGCGCAACACCTTCCAGGCCGGACGGACCTCGCCGAGCGGCTTGGCCACGGCGGTGAAGCTCTGCACACGGCCTTCGCAGTTGACGAAAGTGCCCGAGGTCTCGGTGAAGGGCGCGACCGGCAGCAGCACGTCGGCGACCTGGCGCAGCGCAACGGAATCGAAGCAGGAAAGCGCCACCACAAGCTGCGCGGGGTCGAGCGCCGCCATCGCCCCCGCCGGATTGGCGAGGTCGAGGTCAGGCTCGAGATTCAAGAGCACATAGGCCTTGCGTGGCTGTTCAATCATCGCCGCGGCGGTGAGGCCGCCCTCGCCCGGCACCGCGCCGGCAAGGTAGCCGCCAACGCTGTTTGCAGCCTCGCCGATGAAGCCGAAGCTGCCATCGGTCAGGCGAGCGATCTCCTGCGCAAGCATCTGGAGCTCGGAGGCACGCGAATGCTGCGCGGCCAGGCTACCTAGCCAGACCGCGACTTGCCGGCCGCTGGCAAGGCTCTGCGCAATGGCGAGCGCCTCGTCGCTCACGGTCTCGGGCAACTTACCGAGCAGCGCGACGCTGACCTCGGCGCCTTTTTCCCGGGCGAGCGCGACCACAACCTGAGCGAGCGTAGCCACCATCTCCGACGGTGCCACAAGCGCCCGGTTGCGCACCGGAACCAGCCACTCCTCCGCATTGGGGCCGATCGCGCTGACGTGCAGCCCTTTCTTGGCAGCCTGCCGTACCCGCTGCGCCAGCAAGGGCGCGTCCTTGCGCAGGAAGCTGCCGACCACGAGCAAGCGGGTGAGATCCTTGACCCCGGCGATCGGCATGCCTAGCCAGGGTGCTCCGGCACGCTTGCCGTCCGCGCGGAAGTCGGCCTGGCGCAAACGGAAATCGACGTTCTCGCTGCCGAGCCCCCGCACGAGTTTCTGCAGCAGGTAGAGCTCTTCCAGGGTCGAATGCGGCGAGCCGAGCGCGCCAATCGCGGCCGGGCCGTGATCACGCGCGATACCCCTCAGACCGGTAGCGACGAACTCGAGCGCAGTCTGCCAGTCGACGCGCTTCCACTGCCCTCCCTGCCGAACCAGCGGCACAGTCAGGCGTTCCTCGCTGGCGAGCCCCTCGTAGGAAAAGCGGTCCTTGTCGGACAGCCAGCACTCGTTGATCTCTTCGTTCTCGAGCGGCAGCACGCGCTTCACGACATCGTGCTTAGTCTGCACGATCAGGTTCGAGCCGAGCGAGTCATGGGGACTCACTGACTTGCGCCGCGACAGCTCCCAGGTGCGGGCCGCGAAGCGGAACGGCTTGGAGGTCAGCGCACCAACCGGGCACAGGTCGATGATGTTGCCGGACAGCTCGGAATCGATCGTCTTCTCGATGAACGGCATGATCTCCGCGTGCTCGCCGCGGAAGGCCTGACCGAGTTCCATCTCGCCGGCGATCTCGGCCGTGAAGCGGACGCAGCGCGTGCAGTTGATGCAGCGCGTCATGTCGGTCGACACCAGCGAGCCGAGGTTCTTGTTGAACACGACGCGCTTCTCTTCCTGATAGCGCGAGGCCGTGGAACCGTACCCGACCGCGAGATCCTGCAGCTGGCACTCGCCGCCCTGGTCACAGATCGGGCAGTCGAGCGGGTGGTTGATGAGCAGGAACTCCATCACTCCCTTCTGCGCCTTCACGGCCAGTTCCGAGTGGGTCCACACCTTCATGCCGTTGGTGACCGGCGTCGCACAGGCCGGCAGAGGCTTGGGCGCCTTCTCCACCTGCACCAGGCACATCCGGCAGTTGGCCGCAATGGACAGCTTCTTGTGGTAGCAGAAGTGCGGAATGTAGGAGCCGGCAACCGCTGCAGCCTCGATCACGGTGCTGCCGTCGTTGACCTGGACCTGCTTGCCGTCGATTTCGATCTCTAGCATGACGGGCTCACGTAGATTTGACTGCCTGCGCGCTGGACTTCGGGCGGCACGAGGCACTTCTTGTTTTCGATGTGGTATTCGAACTCACTGCCGAAGTGCTTGACGAAACTCTGCACCGGCATCGAGGCGGCATCGCCGAGGGCGCAGATCGTGCGGCCCATGATATTGGCGGTGACCGAATTGAGCAGATCGAGGTCGTCCGGGCGGCCGAGGCCGTTTTCGATGCGATGCACCACGCGGTACAGCCACCCGGTACCCTCACGGCAGGGCGTGCACTGACCGCAGGACTCCTCGAAGTAGAAGTAGGACAGACGCTCGAGTGCCTTGACCATGCAGGTGGTCTCATCCATGACGATCACGGCGCCCGAGCCGAGCATCGAGCCCGCCTTCGAGATCGAGTCGTAATCCATCGTGCAGTCCATCATCACGCTGCCCGGCACGACCGGGGCGGACGATCCGCCGGGAATGACCGCCTTGATCTTGCGACCGCCGCGCATGCCGCCCGCCATTTCGAGCAGCTCGGCGAACGGAGTGCCGAGCGGGATCTCGTAGTTGCCGGGGCGATTGACGTGGCCCGACACCGAGAACAGCTTCATGCCGCCGTTGTTGGGCTTGCCGAGGTTCAGGAAAGCCTCGCCACCCATGTTCATGATGAAGGGCACCGAGGCGAAGGTCTCGGTGTTGTTGATCGTGGTCGGCTTGCCGTACAGGCCGTAGCTCGCCGGGAAGGGCGGCTTGAAGCGCGGCTGCCCCTTCTTGCCCTCGATCGACTCGAGCAGCGCGGTCTCCTCGCCGCAGATGTAGGCGCCGTAGCCGTGGTGGGCAAAGAGCTCGAAGGAGAAGTCGCTGCCGAGGATGTTCTGGCCGATGAAGCCGGCCTCACGCGCTTCCGCGAGCGCCTCTTCGAAACGCGAATAGGTCTCGAAGATCTCGCCATGGATATAGTTGTAGCCACGCGCGGCGCCCATGGCGTAGGCGGCGATCGCCATGCCTTCGATCACGCTGTGCGGGTTGTAACGCAGGATATCGCGATCCTTGAAGGTACCCGGCTCGCCCTCGTCGGAGTTGCATGCGAGATACTTGTCGCCCGGGAAGGAGCGCGGCATGAAGCTCCACTTCAGGCCGGTCGGGAAGCCTGCGCCCCCCCGTCCGCGCAGCACCGAGGTCTTGAGCTCGGCAATGATCGCATCCTGCGGGGTCTTGTCGGCGATGATCTTCCTTAGCGCCGAATAACCACCGCGGGCGACGTAGTCCTGGAGCCGCCAGGTGCGGTCGCCGTCACAGCCGGCGAGAATCATTCCTTGCGTGCTCATTTCTTGTCCAGCTCGGCCAGCATCTGGTCGATCTTCTCGGTGGTCATCCAGCTGCACATGTGATGGTTGTTCACCAGCAGCACCGGGGCGTCGCCACAGGCGCCCATGCACTCGCCTTCCTTCAGCGTGAATTTGCCGTCAGGCGTGGTCTCGTTGAATTCGATGCCGAGCTTGTGCTTGAGGTACTCGCCTGCATGCACGCCGCCAGACAGCGCACAGGGCAGATTCGTGCACACGGTGATCTTGTGGCGCCCAACCGGCGCGAGGTCGTACATGTTGTAGAAGCTCGCGACCTCGTAGGCGGCGATCGGCGGCATATCGAGATAGCGGGCGACGAACTCGATGAGTTCCTTGGGCAGCCAGCCCTTCTCGACCTGCGCGATCCGCAGCGCGGCCATGACCGCGGACTGCTTCTGATCGGGCGGATACTTGGCGATCTCTCGATCGATCTGTTGCAGCGATTCCTGGCTCAGCATGTCGTCTTGATCTTCCGGATAGCCTGCCGATTCTTGTTTGATTCAGTGGCGCCGCGAGGCGCCGCTTCAATGCCGCCGGCGAACCGGCTGCCGCGTCAGCGGTCGATCTCGCCGAACACGACGTCCATGGTGCCGATGATCGCCACCACGTCAGCGATCATGTGTCCGCGGGCAATGTCATCCATCGCGGCAAGGTGCGCGAAGCCCGGCGCGCGCAGCTTCAGGCGATAAGGCTTGTTGGCGCCGTCAGACACCGCATACACACCGAACTCGCCCTTGGGATGCTCGACCGCCGAATAGACCTCGCCCTTGGGCACGTGCATGCCTTCGGTGAAGAGCTTGAAATGGTGAATCAGCTCTTCCATGTTCGACTTCATCGCCTCGCGCGACGGCGGTGCAACCTTGTGGTTGTCGGTGATGACCGGCCCCGGATTCCTGCGCAGCCAGTCGATGCACTGCTTGATGATGCGGTTGGACTGGCGCATCTCCTCCATGCGGCACAGGTAACGGTCGTAGCAGTCGCCGTTCTTGCCAACAGGGATGTCGAAATCCATGCGGTCGTAGACTTCGTAGGGCTGCTTCTTGCGCAGATCCCAGGCAATGCCCGAGCCGCGCAGCATCGGGCCAGTGAAGCCCCAGGCCAGCGCCTGCTCGGGCGACACCACGCCGATACCGACCGTACGTTGCTTCCAGATCCGGTTGTCGGTCAGCAGCGTCTCGTATTCGTCGCAGTAGGTCGGGAAGCGGTTGGTGAAGTCCTCGAGGAAGTCGAGCATCGAGCCTTCGCGGTTGGCGTTGAGCTCCTTGACCGTCTTCTCGTTCTTGAACTTGTTGACCTCGTACTTCGGCATGCGGTCCGGCAGGTCGCGATAGACGCCACCCGGACGGTAGTACGCCGCGTGCATGCGCGCACCGGAGACCGCCTCATAGACGTCCATCAGGTCTTCGCGCTCGCGGAAGGTGTACAGCACCATCGTCATCGCGCCGATATCGAGCGCGTGGGTGCCGATGTTGAGCAAGTGATTCAGGATGCGGGTAATCTCGTCGAACATCACCCGGATGTACTGGGCCCGCTCCGGAACCTGTACGCCGAGCAGCTTCTCGATCGCCATGCAGTAGGCGTGCTCGTTGCACATCATCGACACGTAGTCGAGCCGATCCATATAGGGCACCGATTGCACCCAGGTACGCGTCTCGGCAAGCTTCTCGGTGCCGCGGTGCAGCAGGCCGATGTGCGGATCGGCGCGCTCGACGACTTCGCCGTCGAGCTCGAGCACCAGACGGAGCACGCCGTGTGCCGAGGGGTGCTGCGGACCGAAGTTGATCGTGTAGTTGCGGATTTCAGCCATGGCCGACGTCCCCGTAGTTCTCTTCGCGCACGATGCGCGGCGTGTTCTCGCGCGGCTCGATGGTGACCGGCTGATAGACAACCCTGCCCTGCTCCGGGTCGTAACGCATCTCGACGTAACCCGAGACCGGGAAATCCTTGCGGAAGGGATGACCGACGAAACCATAATCGGTCAGGATGCGGCGCAGATCGGGATGACCTGAGTACATGATCCCGTACAGGTCGAAGGACTCGCGCTCGTACCAGTTGGCGCTCGGCCACACATCGACAACCGAATCCACCACTGGGAACTCGTCGTCCTCGGCAAACACCTTCAGGCGCAGCCGCCAGTTGTGCTTCACCGAGGTCAGGTGCGCGGCTGAAGCGAAGCGCTTGCCTTCCCAGGGCGCATTGCCGAAGGTGGAGTAATCGAGACCGGAGACATCGATCAGCTGCTCGAAATGCAGGTCGGCGTGATCGCGCAGCTGACGCGCGACGTTCAGGTAATCGCAGGCCGAGACCTCGATCGTCACCTCGCCGCGATCGACCACGAGCGAAGTGATCCGCTCACCGAAGACGTCGCGCAAGGTCTGGCTCAGGCGTTCAAGCTTGGCACTCATGTCTGGGACACCCGTCAGCGCGCAATCGTGTTCGTGCGCTTGATCTTGTTCTGAAGCTGGAGAATGCCGTAGATCAGCGCCTCGGCCGTCGGCGGGCAGCCCGGCACGTAAACGTCAACCGGCACGATGCGATCGCAACCACGCACGACCGAATAAGAGTAGTGGTAGTAACCACCACCGTTGGCACAAGAGCCCATCGAGATGACCCAGCGCGGCTCGGACATCTGGTCGTACACCTTGCGCAGCGCCGGCGCCATCTTGTTGCACAGTGTTCCGGCAACGATCATCAGGTCGGACTGACGCGGACTCGGACGGAACACCACACCGAAACGATCGAGGTCATAGCGGGAACAGCCCGCGTGAATCATTTCAACCGCACAACAGGCCAGACCGAAGGTCATTGGCCATAACGAACCTGTGCGCGTCCAGTTGATGACCGCATCGAGCGAGGTGGTGACGAACCCCTCGCGGAAGACGCCCTCAATGCTCATGCCTTACTCCCAGTCGAGTGCGCCGTTTTTCCACTCGACGATGTAGCCGATTACCAGAATCGCGAGAAAGACCATCACCGATCCGAAAACGAACCAGGCGACCTCTCCTGCGGCAATGAATTCCTGGAAGACCGTCGCCCACGGGAAAAGGAAGGCGATCTCGAGATCGAACAGGATGAACAGAATGGCGATCAGGTAATAACGAACATCGAACTTCATGCGGGCGTCTTCAAACGCCTCGAAGCCGCATTCGTAGGGAGAGTTTTTTTCTGAATCGGGACGGTAGGGAGCAATCAAACGCCCGAGCACTACCGGAGCAACGCCAAAACCCAGACCAACGAGCATGAACATCAGGACAGGAAAATAGTTTTCCAGCATGTCCAGAAACCCCCATTTACGTTGGACGGCGTCAAGAACGCGCCGTCATTATTGTTTTTGGCTGCTCTGCATGGAAACGCCCGCGGCTGCGGGCGTTCCCGGAATGTGGTGCCGACGATGAGACTCGAACTCATACGGCTTTCGCCACTACCCCCTCAAGATAGCGTGTCTACCAATTTCACCACGTCGGCGCTTTGCTCAGAAAGCCGCATAATTATATGAGCTTTTGCGCACCGCGCAAAGAGTGCCAGTCAATTATTTGGGGATTGACTGCGCGGGCGAAGTATCGACGGGAGCGGCCGGCACGGGCGCCACGGCGGGCGCGGTCTGCACACCTTCCATCACACTGGAAGGCGCGGCGGGCTTGTTGCTGGCGAGGAAGCTCAGGCCGAGACTGGTGACGAAGAAAATTGTCGCAAGCACGCCAGTGGTACGACTGAGGAAGTTCGCGGAACCAGAAGAGCCGAACAGACTACCCGAGCTGCCACTGCCGAACGCCGCCCCCATGTCGGCACCTTTGCCGTGCTGCACAAGAACCAGACCGATCACGGCAAGCCCGACCAGAACGTGCACCGTCAGCACGAGAGAAAACAGATAGTCACCCATCACAAACCCTGAAATGAACCAAACGTTGAACAATCAAACCACGCCTGCTGCCGCACGGCAGATGGCAATGAAATCCTCTGCGACGAGCGATGCGCCACCAATCAGCCCCCCATCGACATTGGGCACGGCAAACAGCGCGGCAGCATTCTCCGGCTTGACACTGCCACCATAAAGAATCCGCACCCCCTCACTGGAGACGCCCCTCGCGCGCAACCATTCCCGGATGCCCGCATGGACCTCCGCCACCTGCGCCGAGGACGCCGAGCGCCCACTCCCGATCGCCCAGACCGGCTCATAGGCCAACACCACCTTCGACATCGCGAGCGCGCCGAGAACCTCGCGCACCGCCTCGAGCTGCCGCCCGATCACGGACATTGCACGACCCGCATCACGCTCAGCGAGCGTCTCGCCCACACAGACGATCGGAACAACGCCCTCCCCCAGTGCGGCGAGCGCCTTGCGCCCGACGGACAAATCGTCCTCCCCGAACAAGGCCCGGCGCTCGGAATGCCCGACAATCACATACCGACAGCCGAACTCGGCAAGCATCGCTGCGCTCACTTCACCCGTGTAGGGACCAGCCTCATACTCGCTGACATCCTGCGCCCCAAGGAGCAGCCCGTCGGGTCGCTGCTGCAACTGTGCGAGGTAGGGGTAGGGCACGCAGACAGCCATCTCCACACCGGGCTGGACGACAAGCTTGTCGAGGAGCGTTCGGTTGGAGACTAGGCCTCCATTCATCTTCCAGTTGCCGGCAACGAGCCTGGTCATTGTCTAACCGCGCGATCGAGGATAAACCGCAGGATTATAAGACTCGGGCAAGCCCCACTGCAAATCGGTGGCCGCCCATCGCAAGGCACCACCGTCCCCGCATGGCCCTTGGGAAGGGACGGCGCCGACCCCCTGTACGCCATCGCGGCAAACGCCGAGCGGTTAACCGGCGGTTTTGCGCGACCGATGCTGGTACCCTGTGGCCGCAGCGCCCTGCCCCCGCTGCCTAGATCTTGGTTTTTGGCACACCCCAAGGAAACGGAGGACATCATGGAAAAGCCTATACACGTCCTGAAGGATCTGTTCGCCCAACTCGGGCTCCCCGACGATGCAGCTTCGATCGACGCCTTCATCAAGGCGCACTCTCCCTTGGCCGAGAACGTGAAGCTCGCCGACGCGCCGTTCTGGACAAGCGCGCAGGCGAGCTTCCTGCGCGAAGAACTGGCCGAGGATGCAGACTGGGCTGAACTGGTGGATCAACTGAGCGCCGCCTTGCGCGCAAGATGAGCAGGCGGCGAGATCGCAGAAAACGCCCCCTCATTTCCCGTGGACCGGCGCAACACGGGGCGACACGGTCCACGGCCCGCCCTCACGAAAAGGCGTGCTCGACCGCGTCGGCAATTTCACGGGCGAGGCGGTCAACGAGCGCGCCATCGCGCCCCTCCACCATCACGCGCAGAAGCGGCTCGGTTCCCGACGGCCGAAGCAGCACACGACCGCTGTCGCCAAGTGCCTGCTCGGCATGACGCTGTACGCTCGCTATGCCGCCATCCGCCCGCCAATCAAAGCCCGCTGGCATCCTCACATTGATGAGCCGCTGGGGGTAGAACACGAGATCCGCACACGCGTCGGCGAGCGTCACCCCGCGCTGCTTGAGCGCGGCGAGGACCTGCAGCGCAGACACGATGCCATCTCCCGTCGTGTGGCGATCAAGACAGATGATGTGACCGGAGTTCTCGCCGCCAAGCTTCCAGCCGCGCTCATGGAGTTGCTCGAGCACATAGCGGTCGCCGACCTTGGCACGCGCAAAGGGTGCACCGAGCCGCCCGATCGCGTGCTCGAAGCCGAGGTTGCTCATGAGCGTCCCCACCACCCCCTCGAGTCGCCCCTCGGCATGGCGCGCGCAGGCGATCACGTAGAGCAGCTTGTCGCCGTCATAGATCTCGCCACGGTGATCGACCATGATCAGGCGGTCGGCGTCGCCGTCGAGCGCAATCCCCAGATCCGCCCCCTGTGCGAGAACGGCGCTCTTGAGATTCTCTGGCCGCGTCGCGCCGACCCCGTCGTTGATGTTCAGACCGTTGGGCTCCACGCCGACGGACAGCACTTCGGCGCCAAGCTCATGGAACACCTTGGGTGCGATCTGGTAGGCGGCGCCATGGGCACAGTCCACCGCGATACGCAGCCCGCGCAGATCGAGTTCATTCGGGAACGTACTCTTGCAGAACTCGATGTAACGTCCGGCGGCATCGTTGATGCGCCGCGCCCTGCCGAGCCCGGCCGCGTCAACGCAGCCCATCGGCTCGTCCAGGCGCGCCTCGATCTCGAGTTCCACCGCATCGGGCAACTTGGCACCGCCAGCCGAGAAAAATTTTATTCCGTTATCGTAAAACGGGTTGTGCGAAGCCGAGATCACGACGCCCGCCTGCAGGCGCAGCGCCCGGGTGAGATAGGCGACCGCCGGAGTCGGAATGGGACCGGCCAGCATGACGTCAACGCCCGCAGCGGCAAAGCCCGCTTCTAGCGCAGCCTCCAGCATATAGCCCGAGATCCGCGTATCCTTTCCGATCAGCACCGCCGGATGCTCACCCGCCGGCATCTTCTCACGCGCCACCAAAGTCACACCGGCCGCATAGCCGAGCTTCATCACGAAGTCGGGCGTGATCGGCGCGTCGCCGACCTTCCCCCTAACGCCATCGGTCCCGAAATACTTGCGCGCCATCATCACTCCGCCGACTCGATAAAGCGCGGATTATGACATCGCCGCGCACGACCTGCTCAGTCCGACGCGATCGTCGCCATCCACACCTTGATGGCATCGACGGTCGCCGCAACATCGTGCACGCGCACGATGGCGGCGCCCCGCTGAACCGCGATCAACGCCGCGGCCACGCTACCCGCGAGGCGGGCGTCCACCTCACGGCCGGTTACCGCACCAATCATCGATTTGCGGGACATTCCGGCCAGAACTGGCAAGCCACCTTCGGTAAAGCGCGCCAGTTCGCGCAACAAGGCGAAATTATGGAGCGTCCGCTTGCCAAATCCGAACCCCGGATCAAGCACGAGGCGATCCCGTGCGACACCTGCAGCCTCGAGCGCAGCGACGCGCTCATCGAGGAAGGATTGGACCTCCCCGACAACGTCCTCGTACCTGGGGTCCTGCTGCATCGTCCGCGGCTCTCCCTTCATGTGCATGAGGCAAAGGCCGGCATTACCCGCCGCCACCGCATCGATCGCGCCAGGCGCCCGGAAGGCGTTGATGTCATTGATCATGTCCGCGCCCGCCGCGAGAGCGGCACGCATTACCGCAGGCTTGACGGTGTCGATCGAGAGCGGCACCTGCCAGGCGCGCGCCTGCTCGACAAACCTGACCACACGCTCGAGTTCCTGCGCTTCGGGAACGGATTCAGATCCTGGCCTGGACGACTCAGCACCGATATCGAGCATGTCGGCACCTTGCTCGAGCGCCCGCTCGGCTCGACCCAAAGCTGCACGGACATCGCCATGCAGCCCATCGCCGGAAAACGAGTCGTCCGTCAGGTTGATGATTGCCATCACCCGCGGCTGACCCAGGTCAAGACGAAAACGACCGCACTGAAGGACGGACATGATGAAGACCCCTGTTGAACGAACTCGCGCGCTGGGGCGCGCGGATCCGGTAACGAAAGAAAAAAAGCCGGCGAAGGCCGGCCCGTCGTGATGCGACTACCCAGACAGGGCGAAAAATAGCCTCAGGCCGCAGGCGCTGGCGCCGTAGGAGCAGCCCCCGGGGCGTCGTCCTTCGGCCGAGGCGAAGGCGTGCCAGCCGGCTTCGGCGGACGCGGAGGGCGTCCGGCCATGATGTCGTTCACCTGATCCGCATCGATGGTTTCCCATTCGAGCAAGGCCTTGGTCATCGCCTCGACCTTGTCGCTGTTCTCTTCGAGCAGGCGGCGCGCGAGCGAGTACTGCTGGTCGATGATGCTGCGGATCTCGGCGTCGACCTTCTGCATCGTCGCCTCGGAAACGTTTCGGTGAGTGGTGACCTGGCGCCCAAGGAAAATCTCGCCTTCTTCCTCGCCATACACCATCGGCCCGAGCGTGTCCGACATACCCCATTGCGTCACCATGCGGCGCGCAAGGTCGGTGGCGCGGGCGAAATCGTTGGACGCACCGGTAGTCATCTGCTTCATGAAGATCTCTTCAGCGATCCGCCCACCGAACAGCACCGCAATGGTCTGCAGGAGACGCTCACGATCCTGGCTGTAGCGATCCTCGGTCGGCAACTGCATGGTCACCCCAAGCGCACGCCCGCGCGGGATGATGGTGACCTTGTGAACCGGATCAGTCTTATCGAGCAGGCGTGCTACGACGGCATGGCCCGACTCGTGGTAGGCAGTGTTACGGCGCTCTTCCTCGGGCATGACCACGGAGCGGCGCTCAGCCCCCATCATGATCTTGTCCTTGGCGCGCTCGAAGTCATCCATATCGACCAGCCGCTTGTTGGCGCGGGCCGCGAACAGTGCAGCCTCATTCACCAGGTTCGCGAGGTCTGCACCGGCAAAACCAGGTGTGCCGCGCGCGAGCACCTGCGGGTCTACATCAGGGGCGATCGGCACCTTGCGCATGTGAACCTTGAGGATCTGCTCACGTCCGCGGATGTCGGGAAGCGACACCACGACCTGACGGTCAAAGCGGCCGGGCCGCAACAGCGCGGGATCGAGCACATCTGGACGGTTCGTCGCGGCGATCACGATCACACCGGTCTGGCCTTCGAAGCCATCCATCTCGACCAGCAGCTGGTTGAGGGTCTGCTCACGCTCGTCATTGCCGCCGCCAAGGCCCGCACCACGCTGGCGGCCAACCGCGTCGATCTCGTCGATGAAGATGATGCAAGGCGCTTGCTTCTTGGCCTGCTCGAACATGTCGCGCACGCGCGCGGCGCCCACCCCGACGAACATCTCAACGAAGTCAGAGCCGGAGATCGAGAAGAAGGGCACCTTCGCCTCGCCGGCGATCGCCTTGGCGAGCAGGGTCTTGCCCGTACCCGGCGAGCCCACCATCAGCACCCCCTTGGGGATGCGGCCGCCGAGCTTCTGGAACTTGGAGGGATCGCGCAGGAACTCGACCAGTTCGAAAACCTCTTCCTTGGCCTCGTCACAACCAGCAACGTCGGCGAAGGTGATCGAATTCGCCGACTCGTCGAGCATGCGCGCCTTGCTCTTGCCGAAGGAGAACGCCCCACCCTTGCCGCCGCCCTGCATCTGACGCATGAAGAAGATCCACACGCCGATAAGCAGCAACATCGGGAACCAGGATACGAACACGCTGGCCAGGAAGGACTGCTCCTCCTCGGGCTTTGTCGCGTTGATCTGCACGCCGTAGCGCATCAGGTCGGACACCATCCAGATGTCCTGAACCCCGGGCGTGTACACGGTGATTGAGCGCCCTTCCTGGGTGGTGGCCCTGAGCACGCGCCCATCGATGGTCGCGCGGGTGATCTTGCCTGCCTTGGCCTCCTCCAGGAACTGGGAGTACTCCATGGTGTTGGCTGGTGTCTGCCGCGCGTTGAACTGGTTGAATACGGTCATCAGCACGACGCCGATCACCATCCAGATCGCGAGATTCTTGAAGAGATTGTTCAACTTTCTATTCCCCGAAAGCCATTGCGGCCTGTACGCGACTGACCGATTCTAGTGGTGAACGTTCCCATCGGCAAACCAATGGAAGGGATTGAGACGGGCAATCACCCGACTACAGCACCATTCAGGCGTGGCGCGGTCCCTTGCCAAGGAGATAGACCTCAGCGCTGCGATCACGCGATGCCTTGGGCTTGCGCACCTGCACGGATGCAAAGGCAGCGTCCATCTGCTTGCGGTAGGCCATGAAACCCTCCCCCTGGAACACCTTGACCAGGAACTGGCCACTCGGTTTCAGATGCTGGATCGCGAAATCGAGTGCCAGTTCGCAGAGATGTATCGAGCGCGCCTGATCAACCGTCGCCACCCCCGTGAGGTTCGGGGCCATATCCGAGAGCACGACGTCTGCGCGCACCCCATCCAGCCGGGCCTCCAGCTCCGCGAGGATGGCATCGTCGGTGAAATCTCCGAGCAGAAAATCGACGCCGGGGACCGGCTCCATCGGCAACAGGTCGAGCGCGAGCACGCGCCCCTTGGGCCCGCAACGCTTGACGGCAACCTGACACCACGAGCCCGGTGCCGCCCCAAGATCCACGACGATCGCGCCCGGCTTCAACAGATGGTCGCGCTCGTCGATCTCGAGCAGCTTGTATGCCGCCCGCGCCCGGTATCCGTCGGCCTGTGCGCGCTGCACATAGGGGTCGTTGACGTGATCATGCACCCACGCACGACTGGTCTTGTTCTTCTTCATCCGTTCTTCTGCTCTCCCATAAGCGGCCAACACCCCCGCGCAAGGAGTAGAATCCGCGGTCCAGGTTTCAAGCACCCAGAGAATTTCAATGACCGAGCTTACCCCGGCCCAGCGCCGCGACCTGCGCGCGCGCGCGCATCACCTCAACCCCGTGGTCACCGTCGCCGGCAACGGCCTGGCCCCTACCGTCATTGCAGAGATCGAGCGCTCTCTGCAGGCGCACGAGCTAATCAAGATCAAGGTCCAGGGAGCCGAACGCGAACAGCGTGACACCCTCATGCAGGAGCTGTGCGCCGCACTCGACGCCGCTCCGGTGCAGCACATCGGCAACATCCTCGTCGTGTGGCGGCAACGCCGCGAGGAAGCCAAACCTGCGGTATCGGCGGAAAAGAAACCCGTGCGCGCCGCCACGGCCAAATCGGCAGCCGCGTTCGCCGCTGCCGCGCGCCGCGCAGCACTCGCAAAGGCGAGCGCCGAAACTCGCCGCTCCCCCGCGCGCAGTCCCGCGCCCCGTGGGCGCGGAAACGGCCCGAACAGCGGTTCGCGGGGCCGCTGAGGCTAGGGCCGCGCAAGCGCGGATTGCTCAAACGACGAGGCGGTGCAGCGCACCGCCTTTTTCATGTCCGGCCGGCAGTCTTGCGGGTGACCTCAGATGTAGCGGACGTCGATCACCTCGTACTCGCGAACACCGCCTGGGGCCTGCACCTCGGCGATGTCTCCGGAATACTTGCCGATCAGCGCACGCGCGATCGGTGAGCTGATCGAGATCTTGTTGTCCTTGATGTCGGCCTCGTCGTCACCGACGATCTGGTAGGTCACGACCTGGCCCGAGTCCATGTCCTCGAGTTCGACGGTGGCGCCGAACACGCAGCGGCCATCGGCATCGAGCAGCGTAGGATCGATGATCTGCGCATTGGCGAGCTTGGACTCGACCTCCATGATGCGCCCCTCGATGAAACCCTGGCGATCCTTGGCGGCCTCGTACTCGGCGTTCTCGGACAGGTCGCCGTGCGAGCGCGCCTCGGCGATCGCGGCGATCACGTTGGGGCGCTCGACGGTTTTCAGGCGGTGAAGCTCGGCGCGCAGCTTCTCGGCGCCGGCCACGGTAAGCGGAGTCTTGTTCATGCTTGCTGATTCAGTTCCTGGTGCAGCGCCTGCACGGAATAGACCTCGAGCCCGCCCGCCAGGTGACGCATGCCCATGCACGCGGCGCGCGCGCCCTCGATGGTGGTGAAGATCGACAGCTTGGCGGCGAGCGCGCTGGTACGGATCGAGCGCGAATCGGTGATCGCCTGGCGCTTTTCCTCGACCGTGTTGATGACCATGACGAGTTCCTCGTTCTTGATCATGTCGACGATGTGCGGGCGGCCCTCATTGACCTTGTTCACCACGGCCACCGGGATGCCGGCGGCCTCGATCACCGAGGCGGTGCCGCGGGTGGCGACGAGGGTGAAGCCGAGGTCGTGCAGTTCGCGCGCCACTTCCACCGCCACCGGGCGGTCGCTGGGCTTGACGCTGATGAACACCGTGCCGGCGGTCGGCAGCTTGACGCCGGCGCCGATCTGGCTCTTGACGAAAGCCTCGGCGAAGCTGCGGCCCACGCCCATGACCTCGCCGGTCGACTTCATCTCCGGCCCGAGGATGGTATCCACGCCCGGGAACTTCACGAACGGGAACACCGCCTCCTTGACCGAGTAGTACGGCGGCACGATCTCGCCGGTCACGCCCTGGCTTTCCAGGCTCTGGCCGGCCATGCAGCGCGCGGCGACCTTGGCCAGCGGCAGCGAGCAGGCCTTGGAGACGAAGGGCACGGTGCGCGAGGCGCGCGGGTTCACTTCCAGCACATAGACGACGGCGTTGTCGCCTTCGCCCTGGATCGCGAACTGCACGTTCATCAGGCCGACGACGTTGAGCGCGCGCGCCATCGCCTCGGTCTGGCGGCGCAGCTCGTCCTGCAGCGCGGCCGACAGCGTGTAGGGCGGCAGCGAGCAGGCGGAGTCGCCCGAGTGCACGCCGGCCTGCTCGATGTGCTCCATGATGCCGCCGATCATCACCTGCTTGCCGTCGGACAGCGCATCGACGTCCACCTCGGTGGCGTCGTTGAGGAAGCGGTCGAGCAGCACCGGCGACTCGTTCGACACCTTGACCGCCTCGCGCATGTAGCGCTCGAGGTCTTTCTGCTCATGCACGATCTCCATCGCGCGGCCACCGAGCACGTAGGACGGACGCACCACCAGCGGGTAGCCGATCTCGGCCGCAAGGCGCACCGCCTCTTCGGGGGTGCGCGCGGTGCGGTTCGGCGGCTGGCGCAGGCCGAGGTCGTTGAGCAGCTTCTGGAAGCGTTCGCGGTCCTCGGCGGCGTCGATCATGTCCGGGCTGGTGCCGATGATGGGCACGCCGTTGTCCTGCAGCGCCTGGGCGCGCTTGAGCGGGGTCTGGCCGCCGAACTGCACGATCACGCCGACCGGCTTCTCGATATGCACGATCTCGAGCAGGTCCTCGAGCGTGATCGGCTCGAAGTACAGGCGGTCGGAGGTGTCGTAGTCGGTCGACACGGTCTCCGGGTTGCAGTTGACCATGATGGTCTCGTAGCCGTCCTCGCGCAGGGCGAGCGCGGCATGGACGCAGCAGTAGTCGAACTCGATGCCCTGGCCGATGCGGTTCGGACCGCCGCCGAGCACCATGATCTTCTTCCTGTCGGTCGGGCGCGCCTCGCACTCTTCCTCGTAGGACGAGTACATGTAGGCAGTGGAGGTGGCGAACTCCGCCGCGCAGGTATCGACGCGCTTGAAGACCGGGCGGACGCCCAGGGCGTGACGATGCAGGCGCACCGCGGTCTCGTCGGCGTTCAGCAGCCTGGCGAGGCGACGATCGGAGAAGCCCTTGCGCTTGAGCTCGCGCAGTTCAGGCGCCTGCAGCGCCTTCAGCGAGCGGCCGGCGAGCGCCTTCTCGGACAGCACGATGTCCTCGATCTGGGCGAGGAACCAAGGGTCGATCTTGGTCAGGTTGTGCACCTGGTCGAGCGTCATGCCCTCACGGAAGGCCTGGCCGACGTACCAGATGCGCTGCGGACCGGCACTCGACAATTCGTGCTCGAGGTCGGCGCTGTCCGCTTCGATCTCGTCCAGGCCATAAGCACCCACTTCGAGGCCGCGCAGGGCTTTCTGGAAGGATTCCTGGAAGCTGCGGCCCATGGCCATGACCTCGCCCACCGACTTCATCTGGGTGGTGAGGCGGTCGTTGGCCTGCGGGAACTTCTCGAACGCGAAGCGCGGAATCTTGGTGACGACGTAGTCGATCGAGGGCTCGAAGGACGCCGGGGTCGCGCCGCCGGTGATGTCGTTCTTGAGCTCGTCGAGCGTGTAGCCCACCGCCAGCTTGGCCGCGACCTTGGCGATCGGGAAGCCGGTGGCCTTGGACGCCAGCGCCGAGGAACGCGACACGCGCGGGTTCATCTCAATGACGATCATGCGACCGTCCTGGGGGTTGATGGCGAACTGGACGTTCGAGCCACCGGTGTCCACCCCGATCTCGCGCAGCACCGCGATCGAGGCGTTGCGCATGATCTGGTATTCCTTGTCGGTGAGCGTCTGCGCCGGCGCGACCGTGATCGAGTCGCCGGTGTGCACGCCCATCGGGTCCAGGTTCTCGATCGAGCACACGATGATGCAGTTGTCGGCGCGGTCACGCACGACTTCCATCTCGTATTCCTTCCAGCCGAGCAGCGACTCTTCGATCAGCAGCTCGTTGGTCGGGCTCGCCTCGAGACCGCGCTTGCAGATCTCGTGGAACTCTTCCATGTTGTAGGCGATGCCGCCGCCGGTGCCGCCGAGCGTGAAGCTCGGGCGGATGATCACCGGGAAGCCGATGCCGCCCTGCACCTGCAGCGCCTCTTCCATGCTGTGCGCGATGCCCGAGCGCGCCGAACCGAGACCGATCTTGGTCATCGCGTCCTTGAACTTGAGGCGGTCCTCGGCCTTGTCGATCGCCTCTTCCGAAGCGCCGATGAGTTCCACCCCGTACTTGGCGAGCACGCCGTGACGGCCCAGGTCGAGCGCGCAGTTGAGCGCGGTCTGGCCGCCCATGGTCGGCAGGATGGCGTCGGGGCGCTCCTTCTCGATGATGCGCTCGACCACCTGCCAGGTGATCGGCTCGATGTAGGTGACGTCGGCCGTCTCCGGGTCCGTCATGATCGTCGCCGGGTTCGAGTTGACCAGAACGACCTTGTACCCTTCCTCGCGCAAGGCCTTGCAGGCCTGGGCGCCGGAATAGTCGAACTCGCAGGCCTGGCCGATGATGATCGGGCCAGCGCCGATGATCAGGATGGTCTTGATATCTGTGCGTTTCGGCATTGTCTTGCCTCGATGATTCCTCGACGCCGCGCCGGATGCGCAGGCGTCCTAAACTGGGGCGGCGGGCGGCAGCCCGCCGGGCGCCGTATTACTTGGCGGCTTCCATCAGACCGATGAAGCGGTCGAACAGGTAGGCGACATCGTGCGGGCCCGGGCTCGCCTCCGGGTGCCCCTGGAAGGAGAAGGCCGGCACGTCGGTGCGCGCAATCCCCTGGTTGGTGCCGTCGAATAGCGACACATGGGTGACGCGCAGGTTGGCCGGCATGGTCGCCGGATCGACCGCGAAGCCATGGTTCTGGCTGGTGATCAGCACCTTGCCGGTGTCGAGATCCTTGACCGGATGGTTCGCACCATGGTGGCCGGTGCTCATCTTCATCGTCTTCGCGCCCGAGGCGAGCGCCAGCAGCTGGTGCCCGAGGCAGATGCCGAAGGTCGGCGTGCGGCTAGCGACGATCTCGCGGATGGCGTCGATCGCGTAGTCGCAGGGCTCGGGGTCGCCCGGGCCGTTGGACAGGAACACGCCATCCGGCTTGAGCGCGAACACCTCGGAAGCAGGCGTCTGCGCCGGCACCACGGTGAGGCGGCAGCCGCGCTCGGCCAGCATGCGCAGGATGTTGTACTTGACGCCGAAGTCGTAGGCGACGACGTGGAAGCGGCCGTCGGCGCGGTCGGTGTAACCGCCCTCGAGCGCCCACTCGCCCTGCTTCCACTCGTAGCGCTCGGTGACGCTGACGACCTTGGCCAGGTCCATGCCGGCCAGCCCCGGGAAGGCGCGCGCCTGGGCGACCGCGGCCTCGGCGTTCAGCGTTTCGCCCGCCGCGGCGGTGACGATGCAGCCCGCCTGGGCGCCCTTCTCGCGCAGCACGCGGGTCAGCTTGCGGGTGTCGAGCCCGGCGATGGCGACTACGTTCTCGGCCTTCAGGTAGGCGTCGAGGCGCTGGCTCATGCGGAAATTGGAGGGCAGGATCGGCAGATCGCGAATCACCAGACCCGCGGCATGCACCCGCTTGGACTCGACGTCCTCTGCGTTCACACCGGTGTTGCCGATGTGCGGGTAGGTCAGCGTGACGATCTGGCGGCAGTAGCTCGGGTCGGTCAGGATTTCCTGATAACCCGACATGGACGTGTTGAACACGACCTCGCCGACCGTGCTGCCAACCGCGCCGATACCCTTGCCGTGGAAGATCGTTCCGTCGGCAAGCGCAAGAAGGGCGGACGGGAATGCACTCACGAGAAGCTCCTGGAATCAGCTTGAAAATCTTGAAGGCACACGGAACGCGCGCCCGATATGTACAAAAAGCGGGACGGGCCTCGGGGCCGATCCCGCTTGAGAAACTGCGAAATTGTATATTTTTGGGCCTTTCAAGGCAAATGACCCAAACCATCGGACGCGCCATCCCGTCACGCTGCACCACGCCACCCGATCTCACCCGCCCCCGGCAAGCTCACCGCGCAAGACCTGCGCGAGCAATTTCAGCTCGCTGATCAGCGCCTGCGCCTGACTCGTTGCGGCCTGAGGATCCCGCGCCGCCGCGAGATCCTCCAGACTGCGCGCAGCCTCCATCGCACGCCGGGCGCTGAACAGCCCCACCGCCCCTTTCACCGAGTGGCCGATATCGCCAAGGAGCTTGTAGTCGAGGTTCGTTGCCGCGCGCTGCAGGTCCGCAATGGTGCGCTCGTGATCACGCAGGAACACCTCGATCAGCTGCTGCACCACCACCTCATCACCGTCGAACATCTCGCGCGCATCCTGCAGCGACGCAATCTGCCGCCTCCCCTCCTCGCCAAGCTCGAGCAGGCTGATGTCGCTCTCGAATTCCGCCTCGGCCTCACTGCTGCGCGTGACGCGATCGATCGCGGCCAACAGGGCTTTGATGTCAATCGGCTTGGAAACATAATCGTCCATGCCCGCGTCGAGGCAACGCTTGCGATCACCCTGCATCGCGTGCGCGGTCATCGCGATAATCGGTATCGGCTTCCAGCCGCCCTGCACGACCCAGCTGTGACGCGCCTCGCGGGCACGGATCGCCTGGGTAGCCTCGATCCCACCCATCACCGGCATCTGCACGTCCATCAGCACGACATCGAAGTGGTCGCGCTCCAGCGCCTCGATCGCTTCTTCGCCGTTGTTGGCAAGCACCACCGCATGGCCGACCCGCTCGAGAAGGCGCTGCGCGACAGTCTGATTGACCGGATTATCCTCGACCACGAGGATCCTCAACGGGACGGCCCGACCCTGGTCGCCATCCTCGCCCAGCGTAACCGGCGCAAGCTCGAAAGCGGGGGCTGCGACCACCTCCTCGCCACGGGCCTGCGCACTGCGCGCGAGCCGCAGCACGTCCAGAAGATCGTCGATCGAAAACGGCTTGGCGAGCTGGTACGTCAGTCCCAGCTCGGCGCAGCGCGCGGCATCGTTACGCTGCGAGTGGCTTGCCAGCATCATCACGAGGCGATCCAGGCGCGGGTCGGCATCGGCAAATCGCCGCGCAAGCGCGAACCCTCCCGGATCCGGTAGGTCGGCATCCATCAGCAAGAAATGGAAGGGGTCGACGCCGTCGCGTGCAGACACCAGAGCGGCGATCGCCTCATCGCCGCTGCAGGCAAGCTGGACACGAAGGCCGACCTCCTCGAGGCGCCGGCAGAGCGGGACGCCGAGCGCCCGGTTGCAGGCAGCCACCAGCACGCGCGCACCGACCAGTCCCGAACCATCACAGGGCGAGGCATCGGCCACTGCATCGAAGGGCAGCGTGAAGCTGAACGTGCTGCCCTGGCCTTCGACGCTCTCGAGTTCGATCTGGCCATGCATGAGCTCGACGAGGTCGCGCGAGATCGCCAGTCCGAGTCCCGTGCCACCGTACTTGCGGGTGGTCGAGTTATCCGCTTGCGGGAAGGCACCAAAAACGGTCTCGAGCTTGTCCGCGGCAATGCCGCAACCTGTATCTCGAACCGAGAAGGCGATATTCACCCGGCCGCCCTGACGACCAACGCAGCGAACACCGACCTCGACCTCGCCGCGGTCGGTGAACTTGACCGCATTGCCGATCAGGTTGGTGAGGATCTGGCGCAGGCGCGTTGGATCGCCGCGCAACACGGCGGGCACGCCCGGCGCGATGTCGTGGAAGAGCTCGACACCCTTCTGGCTCGCGCGTAACGCCAGCGAACGGCACGTCTCCGCAACCACGGAGGTGGTCGAGAAATCTATGTTTTCAAGACGAAGATGCCCGGCCTCGATGCGGGAAAAATCGAGGATGTCGTTGATGATGGTGAGCAGAGCCTCGGCCGACGACCGAACCGTCTGCAGGTACTCGCGCTGCTCGCCCACCAGCCCGGGGCTGTCGAGCAGGAGATCGGTCATGCCGATGATGCCGTTCATCGGCGTTCGGATCTCGTGACTCATGTTGGCGAGAAAGTCACCCTTTGCCCGATTCGCAGCCTCGGCAGCCTCCTTGGCCTGAAGGAGCTCGAACTCGCGCAGTTTGCGCTCGGTGATGTCGCGATAGGTACCCTCCACCCGGCGCCAGCGTCCAGCATCAGTGCGCCCCTGCGCAACGCCGCGCACCTCCACCCAGTGCCCGCTCCCATCGGCCGCACGAATGCGCAGTTCAGTGCAGACCTCAGGGGCCTCGGCGCGCAGATGCGCGCGCAGCACTGCGTCGAACTTGACGCGATCATCCGCGTCGACAAGGTCCGTCCATGCGGAACTGTCGTCCGCCGCATAGCCGAGCAACGCCCGCCAGCGCCCGTCCGTATCCAGCTCGCCACGCTCAAGGTCGTAGCTCCAAACGCCCGCACCCGTATTGCGCGCCACCAGATCCAGGCGGCGCTCGGCCAGCTCGAGCGCGAGTCGAAGCGCGTCTCCACCACTGCGCGCCTGATCCCCCGCTCCAGCAGCAGAAACCGGCCCGGACGCCCCGCCTGCGGTGGCCGTGCTCATGGCGTCATCCGGTCAACGCAGGCCGAGCACGTCCTGCATGTCGAACAGCCCGTTACTGCGTCCGCGCAGGAAGCGCGCCGCGCGCATTGCACCGAGCGCATAAGGCATGCGACTGCCCGACTTGTGGGTGATCTCAATGCGCTCACCGATGCCGGCGAACAACACGGTGTGATCGCCCACCACGTCCCCCCCGCGAATCGTCGAGAAGCCAATGGTGTCTGCCTTGCGCTCGCCGGTATGCCCCTCGCGACCGTAGATCGCGCACTCATCGAGGCTGCGCCCGAGCTCGCGCGCGACCACCTCGCCCATGCGCAGTGCGGTCCCGGACGGCGCGTCGACCTTGAACCGGTGATGCGCTTCGATCACTTCGACGTCGTAACCCTCGGACAGGATGCGCGCCGCCACCTCAAGGAGACGGAAAACGGCATTGACCCCGACCGCCATGTTCGGAGCGAACACCACCGGAATGTGACGCGCGATCTCGGCAATCGCTGCCTTGCCCGCAGCGTCGAACCCGGTGGTGCCGATCACCGCCGCCTTGCCAAGTTCGCGCGCCAGCGCCAGATGTGCGAGCGTGCCTTCCGGACGCGTGAAATCGATGACGCAGTCGGCCTCGGCAAGCGCCGCTGCCGCATCATCAATAATCGCCACGCCAGTGTGCGCACCGGCAAGCTCACCCGCGTCACGCCCGATGAAGGGAGTGCCTGGACGATCGAAGGCAGAGGCAAGCACGACGCCTTCTTCCTTCAGTGCGGCCTCGATCAACATCCTGCCCATGCGGCCGGAAGCCCCGGCGATTGCGACTCGAACCTCGGACATCGAAATGGATTCCTGAAAAAGCAAGGCCCGGCGCAAAGCCGGACCAGTCGTGAATCGGAGCAGTGGAAGAGCGCGCTGACCGTTCAGCGCGTCTGTGCGGGCGGGATCTCGACAACCCGGCTGCGCGGCACCGCCGTGCCGGCGCCCCCTTCACCCCCCTCACCGGCCTGCGCAACCTCGACGTCGCCTTCCACCCGATCGAGCGCATCCCCCTCGAAGAACAGCGAAATCACCCGCTGCTGCGCGTCGCCACTGCCGGAGCGGAAGCTGTACACGTAGTCCCACCGATCCTTGCGGAACATGTCCACCACCAGGGGAGAGCCAAGCACATAGCGCACCTGATCCCGGCTCATGCCGCGACGAAGCTGGGAAAGCATCTCCTGATCAACATAGTTGCCCTGACGGATGTCGATCCGGTAAGGATCCACAACGCCGACGACAGAATCGAAAGAACAACCGGCAACGAGTCCGGACGCGACGAGTGCCGCAGCGAAGTAGGAGCGCATGGAGAGTCTGGGCCTGGCGCGACGGGGTCGCAGTTCTCAGAAAGGGGTAAAAAATATAACATAGGCCGGGTTGCCAGAGCGCCCTCGAATGCCTTGCGCGCGCCAGCGTGCGGTCGCCATCTGCGTCAATCACCTTCCCACCCCCTCCAGGCCCTCATGTCCGACAACTCGAAGAACCTGAAAAGCATCGGCCTCAAGGCGACCTACCCACGCCTGAAGATACTCGACCTCTTTCAGAGCTCTGAACAGCGCCATCTCACGGCGGAGGACGTCTATCGCGCACTGATGAACGATGGCATGGACATCGGGCTGGCGACGGTCTATCGCGTGCTGACCCAGTTCGAACAAGCGGGATTGCTCGAGCGCCATTACTTCGAGTCCGGCAAAGCCGTATTCGAGCTCAACGAGGGTGGCCATCATGACCACCTGGTCTGCATGCAGTGTGGCAAGGTCGAGGAGTTCTTCGACCCGGAGATCGAGCGCCGGCAAAACAAGATTGCGGAGGAACGCGGCTTCGCGATCCGCGACCACGCGCTCTACCTCTACGCGGACTGCACCCGCGAGAATTGCCCGAACCGCGCAAGCGAGCATTGACCGGCAGCGGTTGCCCGGCGCGCACTCGCGCGCGTGACACCGAACTCACGCATAAACCGAATCAACGCCGACCGAGCATCTCGGCAGCGTGCTCGCGAGTGGTGGCGGTAATGTTCACACCCCCCAGCATGCGGGCGATCTCCTCAATCCTGGAAACATCGTCCAGCGGCGTCACCTCGCTGACGGTCTCCCCGCCTTGCTCGCGTTTCGCTATGCGCCATTGCCAATCCGCGCACGCAGCGACCTGCGGCAGGTGCGTGACGCAAAGAACCTGGCGATCCCGCCCAAGACGGGCGAGCAATTTCCCGACGATCTCGGCAACACGTCCGCCGATGCCGACATCGACCTCGTCGAAGACCAGCGTCGGCACCGACGTGTCGCGGCTGGCCATGACCTGGATGGCCAGTCCGATTCGCGACAGTTCGCCACCCGACGCCACCTTCGCCAGACTACGCAGCGGCTGCCCCGGGTTGGCCGCAACGCGAAACTCGACCGCCTCCAAGCCGGTAGCTGCGGGGTCACACGGCTCGAGTGCAACCTCGAAGCGCCCGCCAGCCATCGCCAGCGTCTGCATGGCTTCGGTGATCTCCTGCGAGAGCCGGCGCGCGGCGGGTCCTCGTGCCGCCGAGAGCTGTACCGCCGCCGCCTCGAACGCCTTTGCCGCAGCCGCGGCCGCCACGGCGAGACGGGCAGGATCAGCCGTCGCCTCAAGCATCTCAAGACGCGCGCGCCACTGGCGTGCGAGTTCCGGGAGCCCCTCGGGCGCCACGCGATGCTTGCGCGCCATATCCATTACCTGATGCGCTGCTCCAGTTCGGCGAGCCGCTGCGGCTCGATGTCGAGCCGCTCGCGGTAGCGGCGCAACGCATACAGCGCCTCGTCGGCCTGTATGGCTGCGGCACCGATGAGCTCGCGCACATCCCCCAGGCCGGCGTCATAGTCCGCGAGCGCCGCTACGCGCGCATCGAGGTGGCGCAGGACGGCGCACACCGCCAGCTCGCCTTCGCCGAGCGCTGCCAGGGTCTCGTCGGCGCCCTCGATCAGGCTCGCTGCATGGGCCAGTCTGCTGTGCTCGGCGTTCAGTTCCTGCCAGGCCTCGGGGTCGAAGGCGAGCTGATCGAGTTCCTGCAACTGCCACGACAGCAGCTCGCGTTCGCGCGCCGAGCTTGCCGAGTCGACCTCGGCCTCGCGCTGCAGGCGAAGCAAGCGCTGCCACTCCCGATGGAGCCGGGCCACCTCGGCTGCCAGCGGCAAGGCGCCGGCCTGGACGTCGACCAGCATGCGCTGGGCGTCCGCGCGCAACAGGGCATGATGGGCATGCTGGCCATGGATGTCGGCCAGCCACTCTCCCGCCGTGCGCAGTTGCGCCAGCGTCACCGAACTGCCGTTTATCCATGCCCGGCTGCGCCCGCCGGCATCGATCGTGCGTCGAACGATCACGACTCCCTCCTCGGCGGGCAGCTCCTGCTCCGCAAGCCACCCGGCCAGCGCGCCATCTCCGGGCAGATCGAATTCCGCCGAGACCTCGGCCCGCTCGCGTCCGGTGCGCACCATGCCGGCCTCGCCGCGCCCGCCGAGGAGCAGCCCGAGGGCATCTAGCAGGATCGACTTGCCCGCACCGGTCTCTCCGGTCAGCACGCCGAATCCACCAGCGAATTCGAGCTCCAGGCGATCGACGATGACGAAGTCACGGATGTTGAGGCTGCGGAGCATGGCGAGGATGTTCGCGAGAGGTGGTTGAGCGGGGGACGATGAGGAGGAGAATCGGGCGCGATGCGCGAATGATGATGCGCAAGCCCCCGGATCGAGCGATCACACGCGCGGGGTGGCGCTCCAGTGCAGCTTTCGACGCAACATGGCGAAATAGCTGTAGCCCTGAGGATGCAGCAGGCGTAGCGAACGCGGCGAGCGCTTGAGCCGCACACAGTCACCTGCGCGCAGGTCAAAACGCGTCTGCCCGTCAAAATGCACGCGCGCATCCTGCGGCGGCAGCATGACGATGTCGATCATGCACGCATCGGGCAGCGTGATCGGTCGTGCCGTCAAGGCGTGCGGACACAAGGGAACGAGCGCGATTCCGCCCACGCTCGGATGCAGAATGGGGCCGTTAGCAGACAGCGCGTACGCGGTTGAGCCCGTCGGCGTCGAGACGATCATTCCGTCCGAGCGCTGCGTGTAGACGAACTCCTCGTCGATGAACAACTCGAACTCGATCATGCGTCCGAGATCACCCTTGTTCACCACCACGTCATTGAGGGCAAGCGTGTGAAACACCCGCTCACCCCCGCGCAGCACCTCGGCGTCGAGCATGAACCGGTCCTCTTCCGTGTAGGCGCCATCGAGCATCTCGCCGAGACGCACGCAGGCGTCGCTGCGTGCGATGTCGGTCAGGAAGCCAAGACGCCCGAGGTTCACACCGACCAGCGGCACACCATGCTCCACAAGCCTGCGCGCTGTGTGCAGCATGCTCCCGTCGCCACCGATCACGACGGCGAGGTCCGCCTCGGCTCCGATGTGTTCGTGGCTCGCCACCGGAAAGTCCTGCGCGCCGCCGATCGCACTGGCCGTGCCCTGCTCGATCAGGACCGACAGACCACGGTCACGCAGATAACGCGCAATGGTAAATACAGACTCTGCGACATCGGGGCTCTGGTATTTGCCGATGAGGGCAATCGTGCGGAATGTGGTGCTCATGGACGGCGATTAAACCACAATCATCCCGCGGCTTGTCATGCCCGCCGGCGGCTCGCGGGTGGCCAGCGCGGGCGCGCTTTCATACAATCCCGGCTATATTGCTGCCTGCCATGAATTCCCTCGACGCCCGCTCCCAGATCCTGCTCAAGACCTTGATCGAACGCTACATCGCGGACGGTCAGCCGGTCGGTTCGCGCGCCTTGTCGCGCTACTCCGGGCTCGAGCTGTCGCCGGCCACCGTGCGCAACGTGATGAGCGACCTCGAAGAGATGGGTTTCATTGCCAGCCCGCACACCTCGGCGGGCCGCATTCCCACCGCCCGCGGTTATCGCTTCTTTGTCGACTCGCTGTTGACCGTGCAGCCCCTGGAAAGCGCGCGCGTGCAGGCCCTCCAGGGCCAGCTCGTTCCGGACCAGCCGCAGCGCCTCATCAACTCGGCGTCCCACCTGCTGTCCGAGCTCACCCAGTTCGCCGGCGTCGTGGTCGCACCGCGCAAGGATGCGGTGCGCATCCGCCAGTTCGAGTTCATCAGCCTTGCCGAAAACCGAATCCTGCTGATCATCGTCACCACCGCTGGCGACGTGCAGAACCGCATCCTGCTCACACGACGCGCCTATACCCCGGCCGAGCTCAACGGCGCAGCCACTTACCTCAACGAGCACTTCACCGGCCTGTCCTTCGACGAGATTCGCCGTCGCGTTACCGACGAGCTGCGCCAGCTTCGCAGCGACATGACGGAGTTGATGACGGCCACCGTCGATGCCGGCGCCCAGGCGGCCGAAGAGACCGCCACGCACTACGTAATATCGGGCGAGACCAATTTGCTCGACGTGGAGGACCTCTCTTCCAACATGACGCGGCTGCGCGAACTGTTCAAGCTCTTCGAGCAGCGTACCGGACTGATGCAGCTGCTCGATCTCTCCAATCGTGCGGAGGGGGTGCAGATCTTCATCGGCGGCGAGTCAGGGCTGGCGCCGCTTGATGGCTGCAGCGTCATCACCGCGCCCTACGAGGTCGACGGCCAGGTCGTCGGCTCGCTGGGGGTGATCGGTCCAACCCGCATGGCTTACGATCGCGTGATCCCGATCGTTGACATCACCGCGCGCCTGCTGTCGAACGCCCTGTCCTCCAGGCAGTGACGGCATGCGCCGACCGCCCCACCCAGACAAGGAACCCGATGTCTCGTTACTGGACCGAACCGCCGTTCAAGCATGACAGCGCCTCTCGCACGGGCGTTCTTCTCGTTAACCTCGGCACGCCCGAGGCACCAACTGCCGCGGCACTGCGGCCTTACCTGAAACAGTTCCTGTCCGACCCGCGGGTCGTAGAGATCCCCCGGCTGGTCTGGTGGCCGATCCTCAACGGCATCATCCTCAATACCCGCCCTGCCGCATCAGCGAAGAAATATGCGAGCGTGTGGACCGACGAAGGCTCGCCGCTCAAGGTTCACACCCAACGCCAGGCCAAGCTGCTGGCCGGCTACCTTGCCAAGGCAGGACACGACGGACTCGACATCGACTATGCAATGCGCTACGGCGCGCCCTCGATCCCGGATGTCCTCGAGGCCATGCGCACCCGTGGCTGCACCCGGATACTCGTCCTGCCGCTCTACCCCCAGTATTCGGCAAGCACCTCGGCGACCGTCGTCGACGAAGTCGGTCGCTGCCTCGCGCACTGGCGCAACCAGCCGGAGATGCGCTTCGTGCGCAACTTCCACGACCACCCCGGCTACATCGCCGCCCTGGTGCGCAGCGTACGCGAACACTGGACGGCCAACGGTGAACCCGAGCGGCTGCTGCTGAGTTTCCATGGCGTGCCGAGGCGCTCGCTTGAGCTCGGCGACCCCTACCACTGCGAATGCCACAAGACTGGCCGCCTGGTCGCCGAAGAGCTGGGGATCGCGCGCGAGCGCGTACTGGTCACCTTCCAGTCGCGATTCGGCAAGGCGGAGTGGCTCAAGCCCTATACCCAGCCGACGCTTGAGTCACTCGCCCAACAGGGCATCAGGCGGGTCGATGTGATGTGCCCCGGCTTCGTCTCGGACTGCCTCGAGACCCTCGAGGAGATCGCGATGGAGTGCAGGGAAGCCTTCCTCGAGAAGGGAGGAAAATCCTTTCACTACATTCCCTGTCTGAATGAACGCGACGACTGGATCAACGCGCTCGCCGACCTGACGTGCGCCCATCTGGGCAACTGGCTTGAGATCCAGCCGCCTGATGCGTCAGCGCGCGCGGCCAGCCTGGAGCGTGCCCGAAGGCTCGGCGCAAGCCAATGAAGCCGCGGGGGGCTTGCGCCCGCGGCGATGCTCAGTCATCTACCAGACGCATGTCGAAGCTGGCGGGAGCAGCCTGCCGGGCACGCACGGCAGGCTGCGCGTGCCCGGCCAGCAAGCGCGAAACAGCCGCCAGGCGGCGCACGATCACAGTTGAAATCTGCCGCCTGAAGCGCTCCAGCACTTCCTCGCTGGCGAGGGCGAGAGCGGCTGGATTGACCTCCAGGTAGTTCAGCGGCTCCAGCGAGACCACCGCAAACATATGCTTGTGTTCGAGCTGATCCAGCCACGCCTGCACGCCGAACACCTCGCCCGGCCCGAGCTCCATCACCCGCCGCCCCTCGATCGACAACTCGACCCGCCCTTCGAGCACGATTCCGAAGCGCTGATCGACCTCCCCCTCCCGCATCAGGGCAACCTCGCTTTCGACCTTGCGCCACGCACAGATCCGCATGACCTCCCACAGATCGACGTCCTCGAACTCGGTGAAGAAGGCAAGACGGCGCAGACTGGCAAAACGCGCCGCATCGGGCGGCACGTAGTTCTCGTCCAGGATCTGGTAACGCACTGCCGCCAGATCCTTCGCGAACTCGGCGCCATTGCGGTATCGGGAGTAGAGATCCTTCTCCAGCGCCTTGCGAATGACCGCATCCATCTGTTCAGGAACATCCGGATTGAGCTGCGAAACCGAAGGCGGATCGGCGTTGATGATCTTGTAGACCAACTGCGCCGGATTGCTGGCCCGGAACGGCAGCCGGCCCGTGAGCATGTGGAACAGCAACACCCCGAGCGAATACAGGTCGGTCTTCTGGCTTAGCGGGTAGCCCTTGATCTGCTCGGGGCTCATGTAGGCGGGCGAGCCCACGCCCATGATGAAGGTGGAATCGGTATCCATCTTCTTGTTGATGTTGAGCGCAAGCCCGAAGTCGGTGATCTTCACATTGTCCTGATCATCGACGAGGATGTTGGCGGGCTTGATGTCACGATGGACGATACCCTGCCGGTAGGCATGGTCGAGCGCCATGCAACACTTGAACACGATCCCGATCGTGCGATGCACCGGCAGCAGCCGCTCGAAGCTGCAGTAGCGCTCGAGAGACTCGCCGGGGAAATACTCCATCACCACATACGCCTGCTCGGGCTCGATGCTGGCGTCGAAGATGCGGATGATGTTGGGGTGGTTCAGGCGTCCGGAGACTACCCGCTCGGCCTTCAGCAGCTTGATGACCCGCCGGTTCCATTTGGCCTCGTCCCGGACCTTGTCATCGAAGCGCACGTGCTTGAGCGCCACAGGATCAGGGTAGTCGGCACTTTCAGCGAGATAGACCACGGCGGTGGCGCCGCGGCCAATCTCCCTGATGATCCTGTACTTGCCGATGCGCTCTGGAGTTCGGTTCATGCGTTTGGGGGGACGCGCGCGACCGCGGTGCCTGACGAATGGGCCGATTGTTGCACGAACCCGCGCATGCCGGGGAGTCCGCAGAATGCGGCGACTTCCACGGTGGAATCCGGGACCACAATGGCCCGCTCCAATGCCATAGCCGGGTGCTCAAATTGTCCGGGCTGCGCCGGCATGCTTAAATCCGGACGCTGAGCGCGCCCGTACGGGGTGCGTCGCCCCTGACCGGAGAGTGCCCTTGAGTGAAGCCGTCGACCTCGTCATTCGCGCCCGCTGGATCGTCCCTGTCGAACCCGCCGACGTCGTCCTCAATCATCACGCGGTTGCTGTCCGCGACGGGCGCATCGTTGCCGTTCTGCCTCAAGCGCAAGCGAACGACCGGTTCCGCGCCGCGAGCACTGTCGACCTGCCCCGTCACCTGCTGATGCCGGGAATGGTGAACCTCCACGTTCATGCCGCGATGAACCTCATGCGCGGGATCGCCGACGACCTGCCGCTGATGCGCTGGCTGCAGGAGGCGATCTGGCCGGCCGAATCGCGCCATGTGTCACCGACCTTCGTGCGCGACGGCACCCGGCTCGCAGCGGCAGAGATGTTGCGCGGGGGCATCACGACCTGCAACGACATGTATTTCCATCCGGAAGCCGCCGCTGAGGCCTTCGCCGAGATGGGGATGCGAGCCGTCGTGGGGATCGTCATGCTCGAATTTCCCACGCCTTATGCGAGCGATGCGGACGACTACCTGCGCAAGGGCCTCGCAGCGCGCGACCGCTGGCAAGGCCATCCGACGATAGGCTTTTCGATTGCCCCGCACGCCCCATACACCGTATCCGACGCCAGCTTCGGGCGCGCAATTGCCATCGCCGATGAGCTGTCGCTGCCGATTCACCTGCACATCCACGAGACGAAAAGGGAAATCGAGGATTCCGTGGCCATGCATGGCGTTCGGCCACTGTCACGTCTCGCACGCCTGGGCGTCCTCGGTGAAAACCTCATCGGTGTGCACGCAGTACATCTGGACGACACCGATCTGGAGCTCCTCGCCCGCCACGACTGCAGCGTCGCGCACTGCCCGTCCTCAAACATGAAACTTGCCAGCGGAATCGCGCCGGTGACGCGTCTGCTGGACGCGGACTTGCGCGTGGGACTCAGTACCGATGGCGCGGCGAGCAACAACCGGCTCGACCTGATCCAGGAGATGCGTCATGCCGCCCTCCTTGCCAAAGTCAGCACCATGGATGCAAGCGCAATGCCAGCCCACGCCGTGCTGCGCATGGCGACGCTCGGCGGTGCATGCGCGCTCGGACTCGAGACGCAGATCGGTTCGATCGAACCCGGGAAATACGCCGATCTGTGCGCAATCGATCTCGGCGAAGTCGATTGCCTGCCCTGTTTCAACCCGGTGTCCCATGTCGTCTACGTGGCTGGTCGCGAGCACGTAACCCACGTGTGGGTTAATGGAGAAACCCGCGTGGACAAAGGCATTCCGCTGTTGCATATTAACGACAGCGAATTGCTGCGGCTCGCTTCGATGTGGCAAACTAAGCTCGGTAATTGAACTGGATATACTGGTGCAACCCGACGCGAAGACAGCAATTTTGCATGTTTTCAATTCGTTCAGTGGCAATTCCGGCGACTCGCCCTTCTAAGAGGAAACCATGATCAAACAAACCAAGAAGCAGATGCTCATGCTGGCCGCCATCGCCTCGATCGGCCTGTCCGCCCCCAGCGCTTTCGCGCAGGTCAGCGACGTCGTCGTTGCTGGCCAGGGTGAAATCCCGTACGTGATCGACGCCCGCAACGTCGTCGCTCGCAGCGGTACCGGCCTGTGCTGGCGCACTGGCTACTGGAGCCCGGCTGCCGCGTCGACCGCCATGGCTGGTCAATTCCCGGTTGGTTGCGCCTGCGACTCCGACATCGTCCCGGCCGACAAGTGCACCGCTCCGGTCGCTGCTGCTGCGCCCGCTCCGAAGCCGACCGCCGACAAGGTCAAGCTTGCCGCCGACGCGCTCTTCGACTTCGACAAGGCCGTGCTGAAGCCCGAAGGCAAGACCAAGCTGAACGAACTGGCTGCCCAAGCCAAGGCGCTCAAGCTGGAAGTGATCCTCGCCGTCGGTCACACCGACCGCATCGGTTCCGCCACCTACAACCAGCGTCTGTCCGAGCGTCGCGCCGCCGCCGTGAAGACCTACCTGGTCTCGCAGGGCGTCGATGCCAACCGCGTCTACACCGAAGGCAAGGGCGAAACCCAGCCGGTTACCGGCAACAAGTGCGACAACGTCCGCGGTCGTGCTGCGCAGATCTCCTGCCTGCAACCGGATCGTCGCGTCGAAGTGGAAGTCATCGGTTCGAAGTGATTCGACTCCGATCCAAAAAAAGCCCTGCCTCATGGCGGGGCTTTTTCATTTCTGCCAGCGCTGGCCCGCTCCCGGGTTTTCAGCATCCGCCGGCGAGGCTATGCTTCTCGACATGAATACGCTAAACGCAGATCCGGCCGAACTACAGAAGTTCAGCGACCTCGCCCACCGCTGGTGGGATCCCGCCTCCGAATTCAAGCCTCTGCATGAGATCAATCCGCTGCGCCTGGGCTGGATCGATGGCAAGGCAGCCTTGTCCGGGAAGAAGGTACTCGACGTCGGCTGTGGCGGCGGCATCCTCGCCGAAGGCATGGCCGGACTTGGAGCGCAGGTGACCGGCATCGACCTCTCGGACAAGGCACTCAGCGTCGCCCGCCTCCACCTCTTCGAAAGCGGCCACAAGGTTGATTACCGGCTGATCAGCGCCGAAGCGCTTGCCGAAGAAGCGCCTGCCTCCTTCGACGTCGTAACGTGCATGGAGATGCTGGAACACGTTCCGGATCCGGCCAGCACGATTTCCGCATGTGCGCGGCTGGTCAAGCCCGGTGGACACGTCTTCCTGTCCACGCTCAACCGCAACCTGAAGTCCTACGTCTTCGCAATCATCGGCGCCGAATACGTACTCAAGCTGCTGCCTGCCGGGACGCACGAATACGCGAAATTCCTCAAGCCCTCCGAACTCACACGCTACTGTCGCAACGCCCGCCTCGACGTGCAGGACATCATCGGACTCAGCTACAACCCGTTGAGCCGCGTCTATAGTCTCGGGGGCGACACCGACGTCAATTACATGGTTCACACCCGGCGCGAAGCCTGAAACTGCGCGCGCCCTGCAGCGTTAACTCCCGCTTACCAAGGAGAGCGTCATGGCCAACGAGGGCTATCACGAACCCGTCGAGGAATTGAGCGATGAAACACGCGACATGCACCGCGCGATCATCTCGCTGATGGAAGAACTCGAGGCAGTCGACTGGTACAACCAGCGCGTAGACGCCTGCAAGGATGCCGAACTCAAGGCCATCCTGGCGCACAACCGTGACGAGGAGAAGGAGCATGCGGCCATGGTGCTCGAGTGGATCCGCCGCCGCGACAAGACCTTCTCGCACGAGCTGAAGGAATTCCTGTTCACCGACAAGCCGATCACACACGAGTGACCCGCCGCCGAGGGCGCGATTTCAGGCGTCCTCGAGGATCAGCACCAGCAACTCCTTCGGTCCATGGGCACCGTAGGCGAGTGTTTGCTGGATGTCGGCCGTCTTCGACGGGCCGGAGATCAGCAACGCATTGGTGGGCATGCCTTCGGCCCAGCGATGCTCATGCATGAACGTGTAGAGGTTGTCACTCAGCTCGCTCGCCTTGAGCAAGGCGATATGCAGAGGCGGCACCAGGCTCATCAGGCGCGGCTCCTGCGGAGTTGGCCAGATGACGAGGCTACCGGTCGCGGCAATGCCACCCAGCGTGCCGGTGAGGCTCGCCAGCGTGCGAAAGAAAAGTTCTTCCTTCCAGTCCTCGATCGGGCGATCGTAAGCCTTGAGCCGCAAGGCGGCGCCCACGTGCGCGCAATGCGCAGCCAGCTGTCGGCCGTGCTCAGTAGCAGGAGAGACGAGCAGTTCCTCGATGCCGCGCGCTGCCAGTGCCTCCAGCACGCGCGCAGGCCACGCCGCGCTGTTCGTGACCAGCGTCTCGCCGTGCACCGCCTCGAGCATCTGGCGCAGGCGATCCACGCGCGCTTCGGCTCGGTAGCGCCAAGGCTCGGTCAGGACGTGCGCGTCATAGTCATCGACGACCGGACTCGTATCCTTGAGACTGGCTCGAAGCTTGGCGAAGATCCGTTCTTTCGCATTCATTCCGTCGGTGCTCATCTGGCCGCTCATCTCTCGTCACCAAGGTGCTCGTGGGCGAGCTCGTGCAGCGTGCGCGCGGCGGGCCTTGGCGCGCTGCGATGCTCGGTCCACGGCCCGATGTTCGAAGGCATCAGGCCACGAAAGCGCGTGCCGGCATACATCGCAGCACGGTAGAGCGCAGGCGAGGTATTCAGCTTGCGCCACGCCTTCCATATCATGGCTTCCTTCCTGGAGTACTTCGCCCCCTGCCCGCGCATGTGCTGCGGCTCCGCCGCCGGCGGCCTCACCGCTTCCTCACGCAGGCGGCGCAGCAGCGCGGGAATCGGGATCTTCACCGGGCACACCTCACCGCAGGCGCCACACATGGACGAGGCCGTGGGCAGGTCGCGCGTGGTGTCGAGCCCGAGCATGTGCGGAGTAACGATCTTGCCGATCGGACCGGGATACACCGTGCCGTAGGCGTGGCCGCCGATGCGGGTGTACACCGGGCAATGGTTCATGCACGCGCCGCAGCGGATGCAATTCAGGGTCTGGCGGAGCTCGCCGTCTGCAAAGGCCTGGGTGCGGCCGTTGTCGAGCAGCACCAGGTGCACCTCCCGCGGACCATCGAGTTCATCCGCCTTGCGAGGGCTAGAGATCATGTTCACGTAGGTGGTGATCGCCTGGCCGGTCGCCGAGCGCGTCAGCAGCGACAGCAGCGGGACCACGTCGCGCAGGTTCTCGACCACCTTCTCGATCCCGGTCACCGCGATGTGCACCGGCGGCACGGTGGTCGACATGCGACCATTTCCCTCGTTCTCGACCAGCAGCAGAGTCCCGGTCTCGGCGATCGCGAAGTTGACGCCCGAGACGCCGATGTCGGCCTCGAAGAAGTTGCGCCGCAGCGTCTCGCGTCCGATCTGGATCAGGCGGTCGACGTCCTCGGTGTAGTCGACGTCGAGCTTGTCATGGAAAAGCTTGGCCACCTGGCCGGCGTTGAGGTGAATCGCCGGCATGATGATGTGGGCGGGCTTCTCCTCGCGCAGCTGCACGATAAACTCGCCCATGTCCGATTCGAGGCAATCGATGCCACGTGCGCCCAGGTAATGGTTCATCTCCATTTCCTCGGACACCATCGACTTACCCTTGATGATCTTCTGCGCTGCGTGCTGCTCGACGATACGGTGGACGATGGCGTTGGCCTCATCGACGGTCTCGGCCCAGTGCACCTTGATGCCATTGCGCGTGAGATTGACCTCGAGCCGCTCGAGCAGATCAGGCAGCCTGGACAGCGCGCGCGCGCGCACCCGGTTGCCAAATGCGCGCAGGCGCTCAAGTTCATCGGCATCGGGGAACTGGCTGCGGCGCTTGTCCATGAGGAAGTCCATCGCACCGCGGAAGTTGCGCCGCAACTGCGGGTCAGCCAATGCCTCGCGAGCATTGCGCTTGAAGGCGATCGGCACCGCGGACGCCTCGGCAGGCTGGCTCATCTTGCGACTCCCTTCGCGGCGGATAGGGTTCGACGAAGCAGGAAGCTCGCCAGATGCTCGCCGCGCAATGCGTCCCCCTGCTTCTCGAAACAACCATTGATGTTGAGCAGACAGCCACAGTCCGCGCTGACCACCTCGGATGCACCGGAATCCCTCAACGCCGCGGTCTTGTCCATGACCATCGCGCCGGAGATATCCGGCATGCGCACGCTGAAACTGCCGCCAAAGCCACAGCATTCGCTCTCGTGGTCATGGTCGATCCGCTCCACGCCCGCAAGCTGTGCCAACAGCGCGCGGCCATGCAGATGGGTGTTCATCTCGCGCCGGGCCGAGCAGGAGGTGTGCAGCGCCACCTTCACCGGGGCGCCCTCGTCCTCGAGACGGACCCTGCACACTTCGAGGAGGAATTCGGCGAGTTCGAAGGTGCGCCCGGCCAGCGACTCGATCTGCCCCAACATTTCCGGTTCGTCCTTGAACAGCTCGAAGTAGTGATGACGGAACATGCCCGCGCAGGATCCGGAGGGCACAACCACCGGCCATGGCCCGGCGAACAGCGCCAGCTGGGCACGCGCGACCTCGCGTGCCTCGTCGGTATAGCCGGAGGTGTAGGCGGGCTGGCCGCAGCAGCTCTGCGCCTGTGGAAAGTGCACCTTGATGCCTTCGCGTTCGAGCAGCCGGATCGCGTCCATCCCCGCGCCGGGGAAGAAGACGTCGATCACACAAGTGCCGAACAGATACACATCCGACGGCTTTTCCGGGTAGGCGCGCCTCCGTTCGGGCGGGGGTGCCACACGGGTCGCGTTATCAGGCAGGTGGTATAAGTGGCTCATTCGCTTCGATTGTGAAGATCGAGATTACGGGTAGCTCAGCAACGGCCTACGCCACCGCTGCGGAAACATGATTGAACAGCGGGCGGCGGCGGGCCGCCCGCCGCGCTCAGCCGGCCACGACCAGCGGGTCGGTGACATCCAGCGCGTAGATCGCGATCAGTGCGACGATGCCTGCCATCAGCACGTAATAGACCGTCGGCCAGAAGGTCTTGCGCAGGATTGCGCCTTCGCGACCGAGCAGACCCACGGTCGCGGAGGCAGCCACCACGTTGTGGATCGCCACCATGTTGCCCGCAGCCGCACCGATCGCCTGCACGGCGACGATCAAGGCGCCGGAGATGCCGAGCGTGCTCGCGACGCCGAACTGAAACTGGCTCAGCATCATGTTGCTGACCGTGTTCGAGCCCGCGATGAAGGCGCCGAGCGCGCCCACCGACGGCGCCAGCAAGGGATAGACATTGCCCACGCTGTCGGCCACCCACTGCGCCATCGCAATCGGCATGCTCGGCAGGTCGGCCGCATTGACGCCCGAGTTGATCAGGATACGCACCATCGGCACGGTGAACAGCAGCACAAAGCCGGCGCCGAGGAGCACGCGGGAAGACTCGCCCACCGCCTTCACCAACGAGCGCGCATGCATGCCGTGCAGGAAAGTGGTGACCAGCACGACGGCGACCAGAATCCCACCCGGGAGGTAGAGCGGCTGGAAGTTGGCACTGACGCCCTTCTCGCCCAGCATGTCGGGGAAGTTGATGACCACCGACTTGAGCGCGCCACCCACTTCAGGGAACACCCGGCTGATGACGAGCAGCGCGCCCACCAGCACATAAGGCAACCACGCACGGACCATGCTGATCTGTTGGTGGTGGGGCAACTGGTCGAGCTTCATCTCCACGCTGCCCATCCACTCGCTCGGCCAGTCCTTGGGCTCGGCGAAGTCCCAGTGTTTTCTGGGCACAAGAAAGCCAAAGCGAGCAGCCGTCGTCACGATCGCGAGGCCTACCAGACCGCCGAGCAGCGACGGGAACTCGGGCCCGAGGAACACGCCGGTGAAGGCATACGGCACGGTAAAGGCCAGGCCCGCGAACAGCGCGAACGGAACGACTTCGAGACCGGCCTTCCAGCTCTTCTCCTTGCCGAAGAACCGGGTGAGCATCATCGCCATCACCACCGGCATCACGGTGCCGACGATCGCGTGGATGATCGCCACGTTGCCGGTAATGAGTTGCAGGAAGAGTTCCCAGCTCGAGCCCTTGGCCGCAAGCTGCGCGCCGATCGCGGCGGTGTCCAGACCGCTGTTGACGCCGATGATGATCGGCGTGCCCACTGCGCCGAAGGACACCGGCGTACTCTGCACCAGCATGCCGAGCATCACCGCCGCCATCGCCGGGAAGCCGATCGCCACCAGCAGAGGTGCCGCAATCGCCGCCGGCGTGCCGAATCCGGACGCCCCCTCGATGAAGCACCCGAAAAGCCAGGCGATGATGATCGCCTGAATCCGGCGGTCCGGACTGATCGTGGTGAAACCCGAGCGGATCGCCGCAATGCCGCCCGAATACTTCAGCGTATTCAGCAGCAGGATCGCGCCGAAGATGATCCACAGCACGCCGATCGTGATCACCAGCCCCTGCAGGGTCGAGGCCAGCACGCGGTTGAAGCTCATGTCCCACACGAACAACCCGATCAGTGCGGTGACGATATAGACGACCGGCATCGCACGCTTTGCGGGCCAACGCAGGCCGACCAGCAGAATCGCTGCGAGCAGGATCGGGGAGAAGGCCACCAGGGCCAGGGCGCCAGGTTGCATGCCTTACCCCCCTACGGAAAGGCTGCGCAGCGCGCCAGCCTCAAGGGCCACGAATGTTACGACAACCATCAGATTTCCCCTCCTCAACAAACCCTGCTTGGTCTAGAATCGCCCAGTGGTCATACCACTTAGCCAAAATGTGCCCCAGCCTAAGTCAGGCCTCCTTAGCCTGTCAATCAAAATCATCAACTTTCCCGATGCGGGCATAACACCCCGTCCACCTCCGGTTCCCACGTCTGGTCCATGCTTGCCCCCACCCCGCCCGGGAGATAGATTGCGCAGACCTCCCTCCCCCCGTGCGGACCCCGAAACCAGGAAACGCGTCCATGAAAGTCATGCCCCTGCAACAACGCCGTCTGTCGGACGACATCGTCGAGCGCATCGAGACAATGATCCTCGAGGGCAACCTCCGCCCGGGGGAACGCTTGCCAGCCGAGCGTGCGCTGGCAGAGGAATTCGGCGTCTCGCGGCCTTCGCTGCGGGAAGCCATCCAGAAACTGGTTGCACGCGGCTTGCTCACCAGCAGGCACGGCGGCGGCACCTTCGTCAGCGATGCGCTCGGTTCCGCGTTTCGCGACCCGATGATCGAACTCCTCGGGCGCAACCCGGAGGCGCAGCGCGATCTGATGGAGTTCCGCCACACGCTGGAAGGCTCATGCGCCTACTACGCTGCGCTGCGTGCAACGGAGCCTGACCGCGAGCGCCTGAAGATCGCCTTCGAGCGCGTGCAGGACAGCTACCTGCGTCAGGGGCGGATCAGCCGCACGGAGGAAGGGCACAACGACGCGCTGTTCCACCTCGCGATCGCCGAGGCAAGCCACAACGCCGTGCTGCTGCACACGATCCGCAGCCTGTTCGACCTTGTCGAACGCAACGTGGTTACCAATATCGGCGGGATGTACACACAGGGAGAGGGGGTCCGGGAGACGCTGCTCTCCCAGCACGAGGCGCTCTACAAGGCGATCATCGATCGCCGCGCGGACGACGCTCGCCGCGTGGCGGGCGAGCACCTGGATTACGTGCAGCACGTGCTCGCGCAGGCAAAGGACGAGGCGCGGCGCACCGAACGCGCGGCGCGGCGGCGAGTTCCAGCCTGAGCGCCCTCAGGGGGCGCTGGGGCTCAGGGGCGCGCGCTGGCGCGCAAGGCTTGCAGGGCACGCTGCCCCGCGCGGCCGTCGGCGGGCAGGCCAAGGGCCGCCTGCTCGACCTTGAGCGCCTCCCTCGTGCGCGCGCCGATCATGCCATCCGCCTCGCCGATGTCATGCCCACGCGCGATCAGCAGGCGCTGCAGCTCGCGCCGCTCGGCGCGCGAAAGCCCGGGGTCATCGGTCGGCCAGGGGGTCGCGAACGGTACGTCACCGCGCAGGCGGTCGGAAAGGTGGGCGATCGCAAGGCCATAGCTTTCCGCTGCGTTGTATGAGTAGATCGCATCGAAGTTGCGGGTGACCAGGAAGGCTGGCCCCTCCTTGCCCGCCGGAAGCAGGAGTCCGGCCGCCGTCTCACCCGAGGGCATGGGCGCGCCATCGACCCGCTTGACGCCGCGCGCGATCCATTCCGACACCGGCTGCTTGTTGCGCCGGCCCGCTCCGGCGACATCCAGCGTGCGCGGCAGGCTGACCTCGAACCCCCAGGGCAGCCCGCTGCGCCAGCCAGCACGCTTGAGGAAGTTCGCGGTCGACGCGAGTGCGTCCGGCACGCTATCGACCAGGTCGCGCCGGCCATCGCCGTCGAAATCCACCGCCAGGCGCATGAAGGTCGAAGGCATGAACTGAGTGTGTCCGAAGGCACCTGCCCACGACCCGGTCAGTCGCTCGGGCGCGACATGGCCTTCCTGGATGATCTTCAGCGTGGTGAAGAACTCGCCGCGGAAGAAGGCCTGACGCCGTCCGAAGCACGACAGCGTCGACAGCGAGCTCAGCAGAGGCCGGCTGCCGAAGTTGCGCCCGAAATTGCTTTCCACCCCCCACACCGCGACGACCGTTGCGGGGTCCACACCGTATTCCGCCTCGACCCGAGCCAGCACCGGCGCCCATCTGGCCAGCATGGCGCGCCCATCGGCCACGCGCTCGTCATCGACCAGCCCGGCGAGGTAGTCCCAGATCGGGGTCACGAACTCCGGCTGCGCATCGAGGAAGCCGACCACGGTCATGTCGGGCGCAAGCTGCCCGGTGTAGTTGTCGTAAATCGCAGCGCTCACGCCCTTCGCCAACGCATCGGTGCGCAGGCCCGCGAGGCACGAAGCGAAGGCAGCATCGTCCGCCCGCGCGCCACCCGAAACGAGGACAGCGGCAAGGGTGGTTCCCAGGACAAGCTTCCGAGGCAGCATGGCGACTCCGGCGTGTTGATCCGGGCGGAAGTCTAGCACCGCCGAACGGACAACCGAGCGCCGATCGAGCGCATTCGGCCTGCCCGCCCCACAGCGCTGCGGGGCCTCAGCGAACCACCTTCACCGCCGCGCCGGGGGCGTCCCAAACGCCTCGCGCAAGGATCTTGCCGCGCTCGAACACCAGCCAGCTCTGACTGCCGTAGTGCGGCAGGGCACGCACCACCGCTTGCAGGGCGGCGACGTCTTCCGCCGCGACCACAGCCAGGGGCGGCGCCCCCGCACGTCTTGCGGTCCACACGCGCACGTCGCCCCCCGGCACGGGGATTCCCGGTTCGCCCGCCCAACCGGCCTGCTCCAGCGCGCGCGCCACGGCACCCCGCGTCCCGACCAGCAGGACGGGCGCATCCCCGCGGATGAGCGCCGGGGCGCCGAGCCGCTGCGGCGCGCGCTCGAACAGCCGATCTGCGAGCGCCTTCGCGGCCTCGGCCAGTTCGGGCGTCATGGTCGATTCGTCCCCGGTCAGGCCGTCGGCGATGACGAGCCGCGGCGCGGGCGCGACAATCCACTGGCGCAGGATGGGCGGAAGCTGAGCCGCATCGGGCAGGCGCCATACACGGAGTTCGGGATCGAGTCGCACCTCGGTCGGCGCGAAATCCACTGCCAGCTCGACCACCGTACGATCGCGGTCGATGTCCACCCAGCGCACGTCATCGCGTGCCCCATCGCTCAGCTGAATGGGCACGCGCAGGCGATAGGCGGGCTCCACCTGCGCGAGCTCGACACGGAGACGATGGCCGGCGCGAGCAGCGTCGTCACGCTGCGCCTCAGGGGCCCACGCGCCCTGTGCCGGGGGCTCGTCCGCGCCGGTCACCAGCCATGCGCGCGCTATTTCGAGTACGGGTCCCCCAGGCACGTTCAGCCACTGGCTGAAGAAGGACTCCAGCACACGCCCCGACGCCTCCTCAAATGCGCGCTGCAGCTCCGGCCAACCCGCTGCGCGAAAGCGCTCCCGCTCCCAGAACAGCCGGATGCCGCGCGCGAAGGCCTCCTCGCCGATGACGTCGCGCAGCATCACGAATACCATCGCAGCCTTGCCGTAGCCCACCGCGGCGGCGGCACCATGGGTGCGCGAGCGAAAATCGGCCAGGGCCTGATGGCTGCCCGCAGGCAGCGCGGCAAAATCGCGCAGCCACCCAAGGCGCATCTCCCGCGCCAGCGCGGGCGACTCCTCTTCCTTGTAGGCGTAATCCGCCATGAAGGTGGTGAGGCCCTCGGACCAGTTTCCCCGCGCGTAATCCACCATCACCCCGTTCCCCCACCAGTTGTGCAGAACCTCGTGGCCGAGCGAGCTCGCACGGATGAACGGCAGGCGGAGCACCTGTTCGCCGATGTAGGTCAGCGTCGGCATGCCGAAACCGGTTGGCAGCGGGCTGGCCACGACCGAGAACTCGGTGAAGGGATAGGCGCCAATCAGCGCGCTGTAGCGTTCGATGTAAGCCTGGCTGTCGGTCAGATAGTCCTCCGCCAGGCCCGCAACCTGGTCCAGCGCAGCGGGAAAGTAGGTGCGCAGGCGCAGGGGACGGCCATCGGCCTGTGTGGCGCGGCGTTCGCGCACGACCCACGGCCCCGCCATCAGGTCGATGCCGTCCGTCGGCTGATCGAACGCGAAACGCGCGCGGTAGGGATCGCGCTCCGTCGCCGGCAGGCTTTCCTCCTCGAGCCGCCCCGCGACCAGGGCACGCTGGCCACCCGTTACGCTGAGGTTAACGCGATAGGAGAACAGCGCCGCCGGGCGCGGATACCAGCCAGCTCCAGCGGGCAGGTAGCTGCCCGCGGGCGAAGCCATCGGCGGCATGCCCTGAAGCACATCACGGTGGTCACGCTCACGTTCGAGTGGCGGGGGGNNNCTCGTGGGCTCGGAGATGTGTATAAGAGACAGGCGTCAGCCTTGCCCCCTGGGGAACCTCGATCCGCCACGCACGCCAGGCATCGCGCCGCCCTGCCGGCCATACGCGCACTGCGCGCCCATCGACAGTGGCTGCACGGGGCTGCAAGGCCTCGTGGAGCACGAACTGGTAGTCGCGCTCTGCCGGCCAGAGCACGGCTTCGACCTCAAGCTTGCGCGATGACGGCTCGAGCACGACGTCGAGCTCGAGTTGCGGCGCCGCCTGCACCGCGCCGATGTGGACCAGCAGCCATGCGAGCACCAGCAGCACGCCCGCGCGCCAGCGCCTCAGCTCGCCCCGGCTGAAGCGCCCCGCAGCACGCCACAGCGCCGCTGCCCGCATCGCGCGAGTCCAGCGACGCATTTCAGCGCTCAACAGGGAAGCGGACAACGACTTCGCGAACCTCGCCACCGCGCTGCACTTTAAGCGGCAGCCAGGTTCCACCCGGCTGAGCCCGCACTGCCCCAATCAGATGTACCGGCCGCCTGGCCGGCATGCCTGCAACCTCAGTGATGATGTCGTCGCGTTGCAGCCCACTCCGCTCGGCCAGGCTTCCGGGCGTGACCTCGGATATCCGCACCCCTTTAGCGTGGTCCTCGAGCGCAACTCCCAGCCGCGGCGGCGGCGGCGGGTTCTGGCGCGCCACCGGGACTGCGAACACCGCGTCTGCCAGCCCAGCGCCCAACTCGGCACAGGCCGTGTCGGCACCAACCGGCATCAGCTGACCGATGCCGTTCTCGCCCAGGTCACGAAGTTGGTGGGCGACACCGTGACCGTAACGCACATGCCCGCTGCCCATGATCGCCACGGCGAGCGGCAACCGCCCGTCCGCAGCCGCGTGACGCTGTCGCCCCGCCACCAGCGCTTCGGCCATCGCGCGGTCCCAGGCAAGCTGCGAGTCGACGAAGTTACGGAACCCACGGTCGCCGCGCCCCGCACTGGCGCCGGACTTGCCGCGCGCGCGCTGATGCTGCGCATGAATCTCGAAGAGGAACTCCTCATAGGCTGCAAGCGGTGGCGCGGCCTGGCCCACACCCTCGCGCTCGGCCTCGGGCACACCTGCCCAGCCCTTCTCAGCGATCGCACGCGTGAGCGTGCCGTCGATGTTCAGGGCCAGCATCGGGATCCGATTCAGGCGCGCAAAGTGAAAGAGCGGGAGGTAGAGTTCGGCGGGCATGCTCCACACCTTGCCCCAGTCGCTCTGGGCAAGGAACTCGGACTCCGTCAGCTCGCCCGCCACCCAGCGATCGAGCACCCCCTGCACCCGGCGCGGGAACATCTCGAAGCCGATCACCATGTGCGGTCGCTGTGCATGCAACGCAGCCAGCGTCTGCAGCTGCCAGCGATGGTGGTCCATGTCGTCGTGCTGCTCACCTAGAAGCACCACCGCACGCTGCGCCATCGCTGCGAGCAACCCGCTGGCATCCACCGGCTGGGGCACCGCACCATCCGCGCGCGCCCAAGACCCCGGATCGAGGCATGTCTGGGCGCCGGATTGCGCCGCAGCCGCGATCGGCACGAGCCCGGCCAGGCTGCACATCAGCGCAAGCGCGCCAAAGCGTGAATGTGAGGACATGACGAACCACCCGACGAAAGGAACAAGCGGTAGAACCTGCGCGCGGCGGCGAGTTCCGGGCGCCACCGCGCAGCCAGCCGCTCAGGGGCGAAAGTGGTCGACGCGATCGGTGATGAGCCCGTCCAGCCCCAATGCAAGCAGACGCGCCGCCTCGGCATCGTCGTTGACCGTGTAGGCGAGCCCGCGCAGCCCGGCCGCCCGCGCTGCCAAGGCAGTCGCCGGCGACCACGCCTGCTGCTCGGCCACGATGGCGACGCAGCCCAGGCGCGCCGCGGTCTCGCGCCAGCCATCGGCAAAGCGCTCCAGCAGCAGACCGCGTGGCAGGGACGGCGCGACCTCCGCTGCAGCGGCAAGCGCGACGGGGTCGAAGGAGGTCAGAAGCGGCGCCGGGACGCAATGCCAGTGGTGCGCGACCTCTGCCGCGACCACCGCACCCGTGCGTTCGGCGTCGCCCGGCGCAGGCTTGAGTTCGATGTTGAGCGCGCACCCATGACGCATGCAGAAACCCAGCACCTCCGTCAGGAGCGGAAGCGGCTCCCCCGCGTAGCGCAGGGAATGCCAGGCGCCCGCGTCCAGGCGCGCGAGTTCCGCCCACGTGTGTTCAAGCGCCTCGCCCGCACCGTCGGTGGTGCGCTCGAGTCGATCGTCATGGAGCAGGAAGGCTTTCCCGTCGGCGCTCAGCCGGACATCGCACTCGAACATGCGATAGCCGTACTCATGGCCGCGCGCGAATGCAGCGAGCGTGTTTTCCGGCGCCAGCCGACCCGCGCCGCGGTGCGCTATCCAGCGCGGATACGGCCAGGCGGCGGACATGCTCAACCCGCGCCGTCCGCCTTGGGCTGGCGCGGACGCCGGGCACGTGACGACGCCTTGCGTGCGGGCGTCGGCTCGCCGCTGGGCGCTTCGCCGGACGAGCTTCCTGCCTGCGCAGGGGTCGCAGCTGATGCCTCCACGGTCTCGCTGGCAAGCTCAGGCCCGCTCTCGACCGGGCCCGCCGCGGGGCGCGTCCGGGTCGCACCCGCTTCGGGAAGCTCCGTCGCGCTCGCCGATAGCGACGATGAGCGCGCCGACCGCGCGGAGCCCCGCCCCGCGCGCGGTTTGCGACCCTCGCCGCGGTCCTCTGCAGGCTCCGCGCCCTCGCCGCTGCGCTCGCTCGATGCGTCCGCCGGCTCCACGGCAGTGGCCGTCGCGGGAGCAGGTACGCTGGCCACCTTGGCCGTTGCCCCACGCCCGCGCCCGCGGCCGCTCTTCGGTCTCGGCACTGACTCAGCCGGCGTGCTGGCCGCAACCACGTCCGGTGGCACGGCATCGGCGGGCGCAGGCATCTCGGTCGGGCGCACCAGCTGTTCTTCCCGCCCAGCAGACCCCGTGCCTTCGGTCTCCGGCATGGACTCAGGCCCGGGCGCCTGCGCTTCGATCGCCTTGCCTCCGCGACGGCGCGAACCGCGCCCCCCCGTGCGCCCCTCATGCACAGCCGACGCTGCAGCTGCACTGGCAACCTCCGCCGGCGAGGGGGCTTCCGCCACCGGCTCCCGGAGCTCGCGTCCGCGCGGCTCACGCGACACGACCTCAGATTCGACCACCACAAACCCCGGACCCGGCCGCGTCACGTAGGTACCCGACTTCTCGTCGCGCCCGAGCTCGAGCAAGCCGCGGCCCTGCGCCTCCTCAAGCAGGTTGCCGAAGGCACGGAAGCCGAAGTAGCTCTCGTTGAAGTCGGGCTTGCGGCGCTTGATCGCTTCCTTGAGCATCGACGACCAGATCTTTCCGCTCTCGCCACGCTCGGCAAGCAGTGCCTCGAAAGTCTCCACCGCGATGTCGATGGCCTTGCCCCGCCGGGCCTCGAGCTCCTCGCGGCGCTGGCGCTCCTCCTCGGGCGAGCGTCGCGCGGCCTGCGGCACGTTCTCGCGCGCCTCGCGCTTGGCCGCCGCGCGCTGGCTGTCGCGTACCAGGTCGTCATAGAAGATGAACTCGTCGCAGTTGGCGATCAGCAGATCGGAGGTCGATTGCTTCACCCCGACGCCGATTACCTGCTTGGCGTTCTCGCGCAGTTTGGAGACCAGTGGGGAGAAATCGGAATCGCCGCTGATGATGACGAAGGTATCGACATGAGACTTCGTGTAGCACAGGTCCAGCGCGTCGACGACGAGCCGGATATCGGCAGAATTCTTTCCGGACTGGCGAACGTGCGGAATCTCGATCAGCTCGAAGTTAGCCTCGTGCATCGCTGCCTTGAAGCTCTTGTAGCGTTCCCAGTCGCAATACGCTTTCTTGACCACGATGCTGCCCTTGAGCAGCAATCGCTCGAGCACGCGCTTGATGTCGAACTTCTCGTATTTCGCATCCCGAACGCCGAGGGCTACGTTTTCGAAGTCGCAGAACAGCGCCATGCTGACACTGTCGGGGGAGGAAGCCATGAAATTCTCCGGGTCGGAACAGTGTCGATGTTAAGCCCTCGTCACTGTCTGCACCAGAACGCCGTCGACGCCCCCGCAGGTGTCGATGCCGGGCGAGGCGTTCGGGCGGGTCGCTTTGTGTCGCCCTGATCGCCTATGCTTCGAATGCCGCATCCACCTCAACAAAGGAGACCCCTCATGGAGACAACTCACATGCTTGCCGTCGCCCTCGCTGCGACCGTCATCAGCGGACCTGTGCTGGGTGCCGAGCGTGCGAGCGCGCAGCTCGTCGACCGCCAGGGCGCCACGGTCGGCGAGGCCACGCTGAGCGAGGGCCCGCACGGCGTGCTGATCCACGTATCAGCGAAGGGCCTGCCGCCGGGGCCGAAGGCGATCCACATCCACAGCGTCGGCACCTGCGAGGACGGCGCAGCGGGCTTCATCGCCTCGAAGGGCCACCTGAACCCGAGCGCGAAACCGCATGGCTTGATGAACCCCGAGGGTCCCGATGCCGGGGACCTGCCAAACCTCTTCGTCCACGCCGACGGCAGCGTCGAGGCCGAGTTCTTCACCACCTTCGCCAGCCTTGGCGGCGCAGCGGGCCGAGCTGCGATCCTCGATGTGGACGGCGCAGCGCTCGTGATCCACGAGAACCGCGATGACCACGCCACACAACCCATCGGCGGGGCCGGACCACGCCACTTCTGTGGGGTGATTCGCGCCCAATGAGTCCGCCGACGCCCCCTCGCAGCGCGGGTACGCGCCGGCGGCGGGGGCGTAGCGCCCATGCTGCCGTCATTGCAGGTGTGGTGATTGCGCTTGCATCGCCATCACTGGTCGCCCGGTCGCCCGTCGCGGCAGAGGTGTCGCCCCGGGGCATCGGCCCGCTCGTGCTGGGCGTTCCGCTGCGCGAGGCTGCGCGACAAACGATTCCACTGGATCCCGCCGCGGCCATGATCGGCCCCGGCTGCGACGAGCGGGATCAGATCACCGTGGTCCTGCGCGTCGCCGGCATGCCGATGTCCGTCATGGCAATGGCTGACGCGCAAGGGCGGATCGAGGAGATCCTCGCCACGCCCGCGGACAATGCAGGCGTCACCCTTGCAGATGCCGAGGCCTGCCGGACGCACGGTGAGAACTTTGCGGTTCGCCTCGCCCCGGCGCTCGGCGTGGCGCGCCCGTGGTCGGTACGGCACAAGCCGGTGTCGACCGAATTCACCTTTGCACTCGAAGGCGGCGGCCAGGGCCGCACCGCGCCGCGCGTGGTTTCCCGCTGGTTTTCTGGTGGGCGTACCTGCGATCTGCTGCTTCAGTTCGGCGGCCGCGGTGCAGCGCCCTGAGCGTTGCAAAGCCACTGTCGTCCTGCAGCCGGCGCTCCCCGAGAGATTCGCGGCCGGCGTCCCCTGCGAGCCACCTCGGCTGTTGGCGCCCGGCTTGCCGCCTCAAGCCGATTCTGCTATTAAGTCGGCTCTCTTCATTGACCACCTACGGAAGCTGATCCATGGCCGACGATACCCTGCACAAGCAATTCCCGCCCTACGTACCTGCAGCCGGCGAGGAATACATGAGCGAAAAGCAGCTGGCCCACTTCCGCGAGATCCTCAACTCGCTCAAGGGCGAGCTCGTGGACGATATCGAGCGCACCGTCCACACCATGCAGGACGAGGCGACCGTGTTCGCCGACCCGAACGACCGCGCCAGCCAGGAGTCGGACATCGCCCTCGAACTGCGCAACCGTGACCGCGAACGCAAGCTGATCAAGAAGATCGACGAGGCCATCGGCCGCATCGAGGACGGCGAGTACGGCTACTGCGACAGCTGTGGCGTGGAGATCGGCCTCAAGCGTCTCGAAGCACGCCCGACCGCGACCATGTGCATCGATTGCAAGACGCTCGAGGAGATGCGCGAGCGCCAGGTCGCAAAGTAAGCGCTGGTTCTGACAGCCGCATCCACGCGAGGGGCGCCATGGCGCCCCTTTTTGCTGCCCGCCGCCACACTTCAGCGCCCGCACGAAAATGAAAAAGGACGCATGAGCGTCCTTTTTCGTTGTTGCGAGGCAGCGCGGTGATTTCACCGCACCCCTGAACCTCAGTCCGCGCTCTCGTTCAGCAACGCCTTCATGCTCAGGCGGATCTTGCCGCGCTCATCGGTCTCGAGGACCTTGACGCGCACGACCTGGCCTTCCTTGACGTAGTCGGAGACGTTGTTCACACGCTCATTGGCGATCTGCGACACATGCAGCAGGCCATCGCGACCCGGCATGATGTTCACGATCGCACCGAAGTCGAGCAGGCGCACGACTGGGCCTTCGTAGATCTTGCCGACCTCGACCTCCGCCGTGATCGCCTCGATCTTGGCCTTGGCAGCCTGCGCACCTTCGGCGCTCACCGACGAGATCTTGATCGAACCGTCGTCCTCGATCTCGATGACGGTGCCGGTCTCTTCCTGCAGCGCACGGATGACCGCGCCGCCCTTGCCGATCACATCGCGGATCTTTTCGGGGTTGATCTTCATGTTGATCATGCGCGGCGCGTATTCCGACACCTCGCCGCGGCTGCTGCCGAGCGACTGCTGCATCAGACCCAGGATGTGCAGGCGGCCTTCCTTGGCCTGCTCGAGCGCGGCGTGCATGATCTCCTTGGTGATGCCCTGGATCTTGATATCCATCTGCAGGCCGGTGATGCCGTTCTCGGTACCGGCGACCTTGAAGTCCATGTCGCCGAGGTGGTCCTCATCACCCAGGATGTCGGTCAGCACCGCGAAGCGGTTGCCTTCCTTGATCAGGCCCATGGCGATGCCGGCGACGTGATTCTTCAGCGGCACGCCGGCGTCCATCATGGCGAGCGAGCCGCCGCACACCGAGGCCATCGACGACGAGCCATTGGATTCGGTGATCTCGGACACGACGCGCACCGTGTAGGAGAACTCTTCCGGCTTGGGCAGCATGGCGACCAGCGAGCGCTTGGCCAGGCGGCCGTGGCCGACCTCACGGCGCTTGGTCACACCGAAACGGCCGGTCTCGCCGGTGCAGAAGGGCGGGAAGTTGTAATGGAGCAGGAAGCGCTCCTTGTACTCGCCGGCGATGGCGTCAATGATCTGCTCGTCGCGGCCAGTGCCCAGGGTGGCAACCACCAGGGCCTGCGTCTCGCCGCGGGTGAACAGCGCCGAGCCGTGGGTGCGCGGCAGCACGCCGGTGCGGATCTCGATCGGGCGCACGGTGCGGGTGTCACGGCCGTCGATGCGCGGCTCGCCGTTGAGGATGCGGCTGCGGACGATGCCCGACTCGAGGTTGAAGAAGATGTCCTTCAGCTCATTGACCGAGGGGGGGTTGTCGACGCCTTCGGTCAGCTGACCGATCACGCGCTTGCGGATCTCGGACAGGCGGGCCGAGCGCTCCTGCTTGCTGGTGATGCGGAAGGCCTCTTCCATCTCGGCCTTCGCGAGCTCGGTGACGCGTGCGATCAGCGCCTCGTTGGCGGGCGGCGCCTGCC
>CZCA01000222.1_pt1 | contig 63155 bp, 54 predicted proteins | sample 591981 | NCBI WGS metagenome assembly CZCA01 (sample SAMEA3556810, study PRJEB10932) | anaerobic digester metagenome | reverse complement strand
CGCCGATCTTCCCCAGGCAGCGTCGCCAGGTCGCTCAAGATGTTCGCCCGGTTGTTCTGGGTAGTGGCGTAGTCGAGCGGCGCATTCTCCGGGCGGCGGTAGCGCAGGGCGTCGTCGTAAGCCGCCAGCGCTTCGTACAGCCGCCCCCGCCGATCTTCCCCAGGCAGCGTCGCCAGGTCGCTCAAGATGGTCGCCCGGTGTCCCCAGGCGCGCGCCAGCGTGGCCGGCGCAGCGCGGCGCTGCGCCGCCGCCAGGATCGCCTCCGACCAGGCGCCGGCTTCGGCGACCAGCCCGAACTGCTTCTGCAAATTGGCGCTGGCTTCGGCGATGTCGAGCGCCGTTTCCAGGTCGTTGGCTTGCGCCCAGGTCATGGCGTGGCGCAGTTGGGGCATGGCGGGCAGCAGCTCGTGATAGCGCTGCGCTTGTTCGGCGACGCGCATGGCGTCGGCGTAGGCGCGGGCGTGGGCGTGCGCAGCGGCTTCCGCCTCGCCCGCGGCGCGCAGCAGCGCCAATGCCAGGCTACGCAGCAGCGCGTGCTGGCGCCAGCGCCCGCCCCCCTCCGCCGCCCGCTCGACCAGTGCGGCGTTGGCAAAACCCACCAGCGTGCGCCGCGCACTGTCGGGGTCGCAGCCCCACACCGCCGCCATCTCGTCGGTGGTGAAGACCGCGTCGGGCGCCAGCGCACCGCAGACGCGGAAGCGGCGCTGCGTCTCGGCGTCGAGCGTGCGATAGCTGTAGAGCAGCACGGCTTGCACATTGTGGTCGAGGGCATCGCCCAGCGTCAGGTCGCCGAGGTCACCGCGGTGGATGGCGGCGAGCAGGCGCTGCGCCGCGGCTTGCCATTCGCTGCGGTCGGCGCCGCCCTCGCGCTGCAGCACGCCCAGCGCCACATCCAGCCCCAGCGCATGGCCGCCGATGCCATCGATCAGCGCAAAGACCCAGGCGTCGGCGGGCGCGTCCCGCTGCGGCTGCCAGCCAAGCCGCAGCGCCACCAGCGCCGCCGCCTCGTCGTCGCTCAGCCGCCCGACCGCGACATGACCCGCGCCCAGCCCGCGCGCAATCTCCGCCGAGCGCGTGGTGATGACCAGATGCGCGCCTGGCGGCAGCGCGTCCTGCAGCGGCTGGATGGCGTCAAGCGACCATACATTGTCGAGCACGACGAGCAGATGCGGATGCTCCGTCAACAGCGTACGCACCGCCGCCGCCTCGAAGGCGAAGGCGCGCTGTGCGTTGTCGTCCAGCTCAAAGAAATTGGTGGCATAGCCCGCCCACCTCCGCAGCACCGCCTGCGTCTGCGCCGGCGTGGTAAAGTCAGGGCCGAGCGTCTCCCAGATCACGCCGTCGGCATAGGCGGCGTCCAGCTCCTGCGCCAGCAGATAAGCCAGCACCGTCTTGCCAACGCCCGCCATGCCCTGCACCGCCAGCGACGGCGTGCGGTGGATCGCCGGCGTGGGCGCCGCGGCGGCGCCGGTGATGGCAACCCCGCCGCGCGCCGCCAATGCCGCCTTGATCTGCGCCATCTCGTGCGGGCGGGCGACGGCGTCACGGCGCAGCGTCGGCGGCGTGGGCCGGCTCCAGCGCCGCTCGATGCTTTGCACAAAGATATTGTTGACCACTGTCGCCACGCCGCCGCGGTCGGCAACGGCGGATTGGAAATACTGCTCCTGCGCCTGGTAGAGGTCGCCGTGGAGGTGCGTGCCGCGTGCTGTGAGGGGCGAATCATCCGAACCGTGCGCGTCAGCGAGCGGGGGCGCCGCCCCGCGCAGCCTGCGCAGCAGGTCGCGGCGCGCAGACAATCGCTGTTCGCCCTCTGCGTTCTCACTGCGGAACTGTTCGTCCAGCAGGCGCTGCGCCTCATAAGGCTGAAGCAGCACGAGGTTCTCGGCAAACACGGCAGACGCAGCGGCGTCATCGGCGGCCTGTACAAACGCGAGCAATGCTTGCACGACCGGTGGCGTCTGTGCTTGCTGCGCCGCCTCTGCGCAAATCTGTCGAAAGCCATCCAGCCGCGGCGTCAGGTGGTTGACAGTGTCGGCGTCGCCCGCGGCCTGCGCCTGGGCGATGACCTGCTCCACCGCCTGCATGAACGGCTCTTCCATCTCCGTCGGCACGCCGCGCCAGAACGCCAGCATCTGTTCGCCGTCCCGCACCTGGGCGAAGGCTTGCAGCAGTGTGTTCATCTGCGCGGCGGCGCTCATCTCCGGGTTGGCGCGCAGAAACGCCTCGAACTCGGCGCGCAACTGCGCGTCAGCGGCAAGCGCCGCCTGAAACGTGGCGTCGTCGTGCACCCCGGCAGCGTCGAGCCGCGCCCGCAGGGCGGGCGGCAGTTGGAAGGGATCGGATGCATGTGCGGCCATCAGTGACTCCTTGTTCGGCGGTACGGCTGAGCAACATCGGCATCATGAGTGTAGCACAGATGCAGCGGGGCAGGCGAACCGCAGAAACCGCGTCTTTGCCAAAGACGCGGTTTCTGCGCTGCTAGATTTTCCATTGCGGCAATCGACAGGCGCAGGTTGAGCGGGCGGGAAAGGCGTTGGGGCAATGCGCGGCGGGCGCGCACGGGGGCGTCAGCAAGCTGGCGGCGGTCAGGAGGGCGCGGCGGCAGGCAGGGTGCACTGCCGCCGTTATTCAGCCACCGGTAAGCAGGCGCCTCTGGCGGCGCCGGGCTGGTGAACCGTTATGCAATGCGATCTGCCGGATCGCTGCAAAGACCCGATGCACAAACGCCGGGTCTTTGTCTGCCAATGGCGCGGCGCCGGCGCATCACCCAAAGAAGGAGATCAGGGCCACGACCGCGACGCCTGCCGCCAGCACAACCGGCGAGAGCAGACACACCAGGTAGCAGACGCCCATCCCTTTGCAGATATAGCAGCTAAGGCTCTTCTCTTCACTGGCATTGTTCATGGCTGTGTTGTTCATGATCGTCCCTGTTCTTTCTAAAGCAGTGCTACTTTGAGAAACCGAGTTTCTGATCAGCACAGCCCTGACCGAATCGACGGCCAAGAAACTCGGTTTCTCTATCGCATATCACTTTAGGCGAATCCTTATAGATAGCGCAATCAAACATCGTACATCCGATATCTTCCCGGAAGCTCTGAGCTTCCGGGAAGATGAGCAAGGTCTATTTGTGTTGTCTATTAGATGCCGTCGTCAGCGTCGCCATGCTGTCGTTCCGCTTCACATGAGAGGAAACCCACAACTCAGGCGGCCTCATGACCATCTGTTTCACTCAACGTACCATGAAACAGAGACGCCTTCATTGCGCCAGCGCAAAGAAGGCGCACGCAGCGGCAAGCGCTAGAACAAAATATGGGCGCCGGTGCACAGCACCGGCGCCCAAACCAGAAGGGAGGAGAAATGAGCAAAAATCTTACGCCGCCAACGCCGCCCGCTTTGCCGTCAGCAGTTCAGCCAGCGCACACGGGGCGACGCATTCCGAGGGCAGCGGCTCCGGTTCGCCAGCGATTTCTTTCAGCGCGTCCAGGTCACAGAGGGCGATGCGTTCGCGCCCGCTGCACACAATGCCGCGTTGCTCCCACTGGCTCAGGGTGCGGCTGACCGTAAAGAGGGTGGCGCCGATCAGTTCCGCCAGGTCTTCACGGGCGAGCGGCAGGTTGATGAGCCGTCCCTGCGGGTTGTCCTTGCCGGCGACCGCAGCAAGCCGCAGCAGCGCCCGCGCCAGCCGCTGCTCGACGCGTTCGGTCAGTTGCTGGCGATAACGCGCCTGTAGCTCCTGGTTGCGAACAACCATGATGCGCAGCGCGTTCAGCCCGATCTGTGGATAACGCAGAAACAATTCAGCCAGCCGCACGCCCGCCCAACAGAGCACCTGGCAGTCATCCACCGCTTTGATGGTGACCGGATAAATCATGTCGGGCAAGGCGGCGATCAGTCCAAACTCCTGGCCTGCCACCAGATAGCGCAGCGCAATCTGGCGCCCATCGCTGGTGAGCTGCGTCATGCGCGCCCGCCCGCGCAGGAGGATGCCGAAGCGGTCGGCTGCGGCGCCCTGCGCAACCAGCACGCCGCCCGCCGCAATCGAGCGCAGCCGCGAGGCTGCCAGCACATCGGCGGCTGCCGTTGCTGGCAAACCGGCAAAGACCGGGTTGTTGAGGATACAGATCAAGGGTTCGGACTGAACAGATGTATCCACGCGCAACTTCCTTATCCACAACCGCCGCCGCTGGCGCCACGCTTCATCTGCAGCTTGATCTTCGGCGTGTATTCCAGCTCGATGTGGTGCGCATCCGGGTCGGCGGCAGCGTAGCGATCGCCCAACGCCGCGGCAAAGATGAAGTGTAGCCGGTCGTCGCCGGGCGGTGTGGGCGTCGGCTGCAACGTCGGGTCGTCGTGACCGAAGACGGTCAGCCAGTTGTTCAGCCCGCCTTCCAGAATGTAGACATTGGGCACGCTCTCGGCGACCAGCAGCTTCCAGGCGGCGGTGGCGGCGGTTTCGTCATTGCTCATGACCACGAAGACGGTGTTTGCCGCTGCCTCAAGCTGCAATTCGGGAATCGCCGCCTGCACCTGGTCGAGCGGGAGATGGCGCGCCCGGCGGATGTGGAAGAGATTGTAGTCCGCCTCATCGCGTACATCGAGCATGATCACCTTCAACTGATCGTCCGCCAGGCTTGCCAGCAACTCGCCCGGATGAATCTGTACGGCGCGTGAAGTCAGCAACGCTTCCTTTTCCGCCGCCAGGCGCGCCCATTTGTCCTGCGTCGTGGGCTGACCGATGAGCAGCACCAGCACGGCGCCGGCCACCAACGTTGCCGCCGCGGCGCGGCGCGCCCAGACGCGCGACGGTTTGGGCTGCCCACCGATGATGCGCTCCAGTTGCTCGCCGCCCCAGAACATGATCAGCGCCATCAGCACGACGCCGACGACTACGACGCCGGTAGGCAACCCCAGCCAGTCCATCAACGTGAAGCGGCCGAAGTAGCTGCTGTTCCAGAACTCCTCGAAGTACTGGACGGTCTCGCCAAAGAGGAAGATGCCGAACAGTCCGCCCAGCGCAAAGAAGATGCCGTCGATCTTGAGCGTCGCCGCCGACACGAGCGAGGTGCCGGGGCAGAAGCCGCCGATGATGAAGCCGACGCCCATGATCAGCCCGCCGACAATGCCGGGCCACAAATAAGTCGGGTTGACCCAGATCAGGTTGTAGTCGAGCAACCCCAGCCCGGTCGCCGCAAAGATCAGCACCATCGCCACGATGATGGCGGTGAACATGACCTTGAGCACGGTCATGTCCTTGAAGTAGAACTGCGCCGCCAGCTTGGTGGAGATGGCGAAGCCGGAAATCTCCAGCACGTACCCAAACGCAAAGCCAATCAGCACGTATACGACATACGCGCCCCAATGACCCAGCAACTCATTCAGTGGCAGTGGAAACGGCGTCATCGCGCTCCCTCCTCAATTCCACAGCCGGCGCACAAAATACGCCAGCGCATAGCCGCCGCCAAAGACGGCAAACATAAAGGCCCAACTGCCGGCGGAGAGCACCGCGCCGCCGGAGAGCGCCTGCCCCGAAGTGCAGCCACGCGCAAAGCGCGCGCCATAGCCCATGATCGCACCGCCTACAAACGCCATCACCCAGCGCGTGCGCACGGAGATGTGCGGCCCCTTGTAGGTTTCCACCTTGAGCCGGCCATGCAGCCAGCCAGAGAAAAAGCCGCCCATCAGCGTGCCCAGCGTCATGAAGACCAGATAATCATCGAGCGGATTCTTGTCGCCGCCCGCCATCTTGAGCAGATAGGCGACGCGATCGACGTGCTCCGGCGCCACCAGGTCTTGCAAAAAGACGACGTAGCGGTTCAGCCCACCCGACGCACCCAACCCGTTGCCTGTCAGGAAGAAGGAGAGAAAGAGCACCACGCCCAGCAGCGCGCCGCCCAGATACGGATTGACAAAGGGCTTTGCGGGCCGACCGAAGAGTGCATGCCGCCAGCCGCGCGCCTTTGGTTGTTCGTTCACCACTGCAGTCATTGTCTCACCTCACACTTGCTATCTCGCCCGCATGACCTCAACTCGCCAACGCCTGCTTGCGCAGTTTCGCACCCCTCACGCATGTTCCGCATGAGCGTGCACCTCCACATCCTCCCAGCCGGTGATCATCGCCTTGATGTCGGTCAGCACCGTTGGCCCTGTCGTCGTCAGGTAGACGTGCGCCACGATGAATGCGGCAAAGAGCCAGGCGACCAGTGTGTGCACCGGCGCCAGCACCGGCAGCCCGCCGAACAGTCCAGCCACCTGCGGCCATTGCTGCACACCCCACATCAACCCGCCGGTGATGATCTGCAACGGCAGCAGCACGTTGAGCAAGCCAAAGTAGGTCACCTGCTGCAGCGGATTCAACTTCTGTTTGCGCGTCTTTTCCAGCGGGTGCGGTTCGCCCTTGAAGATGCCGTAGAGATAGAACTTCGTCTGCAAGATCGCCTGATCAAAGAAGCCGTAGGGGCGCGGGATGAATTGCTGGATCGCGCCGCTGGTCAGGTGATAGAAGAGCGACAGCGCCGCGTTGATCAGCACGATCAGCGCCAGCATGTTGTGCACCCACACGATATAGCGGAAGTTGAACATGCCCAACATATCCGGGCGATGGATGACCAGCCCCGTGAAGAGCAACAAGATGATGGCAACCGTCTGCAGCCAGTGCCAGAAGCGTTCGTACGCGTCGTACATGTAGACGCGCTTGAGTTCGGGCGTGTGGCGTGGACGTCGCAGCGTGGCGATGAAGCGCAGCCCCGCGTGCAGCGCCACTGCCGCCAGCACCGCCAGGAAGATCGCCAGCCCCAGCCAGTCCACCCACGGCACGCGGTTGCGCCCAAAGATGTAGACGCCCGCTTCTTCAGGCAACGGCTGGAATTGTAGTGACCCGTCGGCGCCGATCTGAATGTCGCCGCTGTTGCTGATGTTGGCGTCGCTGACCAATGCCGGTGTGACGCCGCCCGGCAAGAAGCTCGCCAGTTGCAGCGGCTGATGCAGCGTAGCATTGTCATGATGGCAGGTCTGGCAGTCGCGCGTGGCAAATTCTCCACGCGCCACGCCATGATTGATGCTGTACGGCTGCACTTCACCCTCGACGCGCGGGTTGGCGAGACCCTGGGCGGCTAGCCGCGCCGCGACGGCGCTGGTCTTGGCGTCACTGTCCAGCCGCAGCTCGTCGGCGTCCAACTCACCGTTGCCGTCGGCGTCGAACACGGCCATCAGCGCAGGCGCGTAGCGCCCATCCTCGAACCACGCCGCCTGCAAATCCGCCAGCGGGACCGGACGCGTGGCGCCGTTGGCGTCGTCGTAGACCCAGTACCAGGCGCTGATCAGGTTGTAGGGCGCCAGCTGTTGCCCGCCGTCGATGTTGTTGCGCATCAGCAGCACCGGCGTCCACGGCTCGATCAACGTATCGACGCCGGCGTTGGGGTCATCCGTCCCCCGGCAACTCACGACGCTGCCGCCCGCGGCGTTGAGCACGGTCCAGTCGATCGACGCAATAGCGGGCGCGTACAGTTGCGGTGTATGGCAGCTTTCGCACGCCAACACCTGCATGTGTCGATCCACGTAGGGCAGCCACGCGCTATGGCTGTCGGTGTTGTGACAGGATTCACAGCGGCGCATCGTGCCTTTGAGTTCAGGCGCAATCGTATATTGTGCGCTCTGGCCGCGCGCGAAATTGTGGTCGGGGCGCTCCAGATATTCACCCAGGTCAAGGCGGCGCGGGTCATAGATCAGGTGGCTGGGGCGCGTGTCCTGCGCTTCCTGTGCGTGCGCCGGATTGTTGAGCGCGTAGTGACAATCGGTGCAGCTTAATTGCCGCTCGGCGTGCACATCCCACGCCCGGTTGAACGTCGCCTTGTTCGCCACATTGACGCCAGACTGGGAAATCTTCTGCCCGGCAATGACCTGCCCGGTCGTGGCCGTTTGCGGGTTAGCCGGGTCGCAGCCCGCGATGGTGAGCGGTGTTTCGACGTCGGTGTGCACCAGCCCGTGACACTGTGCGCAATTGGCGTTGGTGGGGTCTTGCACCCGCACATACGCCGGCAACAGCGTTCCATCCTCCGCAAAGGCCGCTCTGTTCCATTGCCAGCCAGCCCCAGCCACTGTGTCGGTCACTGTGTCGGTCACTGTGCCGGTCACTGTGCCGGTCACTGTGCCGGTCCCTGTGTGGGTCACAATGCCGGTCGCGGCCAGCGTCGCCGTGTTTGCCCAGGCGAAGTTGCCTGCCGCCAGCTCCGCCGTGCGCGCTGCGTGATCCGGCTGGTCGAGGTGACAGAGGAAACAGTCCATCTCTACGACGCCCGACGCTTGCCAGTCCCAGGCCGCGATTTCACCGTCGGCGGTGCGGATGTTTGTCTCCGGGTTGGCAGGGTCGGGCGTCAGGCTGGTGAGCGGGTCGCCGCTGCGGCTGGTCGTTGCGGGACCGCCACCCACCACGCGACCGCCGAGCAGTTTGAGCCACTCCGCCGTGCTCAGGTCGAGCGACGCATCGCCGACGGGCGTCAGGTAGCGATAGGTGATCGGGTCCCACTTGCCGAAGAGACCGTTGCTTGTGTCCCAGGGACGCCCGCTCGCTGTCTGGCCAGGCGCCGTGAAGCTGCTCAACCCCAGGTCGGAATGGAAACTGTGGCTGGTGATGAAGGCGGCGTCATGGCAAGCGCCACACGTCTGCATCGTGGAGACAGGCGCGCCGCTGTCCAGCACGTTGCGCCCCGCGCCATCGCGCAGCACAAAAGTCGGATGCAGCGGTGACAGCGGTTTGGTCGTCGCCGCTGCAGATTGCGCCGCCGCCTGCCCGCTGCCCAGCATCACCGTGGCCGTCATCAGCACAGACACAACCGTGAGCAAAAAATACCAGGAAGATGATTGACGTCGCATACTCAAGCTCTTTCGTGCGTCACCTTGCTGTTTATTTGGGTGCATTGCGCCCACCCCACTCGATTGGGTCGCCTGGATAGCCAAGCGCCTTCCAGTCCATCACGCCGTTGTCGCCGTGACAGTTCTCACACTGGAGCGCGTTCTCTTTTGGCTGCACCATGTGCGTCGTGGGCCAGTACATCCAGGTTTCGGCAAAGCCATATTCGCCGCTGAAATCGAGACCATTGGCTTTGGCGCCTAACTCCAGCGCCGATTTCCAGTCAAAGGTTGTCCACAGCCCACCCTCCCCGGCCGTGGTCGGCGGCAACAGGTATTGATTGACCGTGTCATAGGGCTGTTTGGCGCGGTGAATCTTGAAGGGCCAGATGCGCGCGTCCGGGTTCTTGATGTCGCCACTCGGCGGATTCAGTAGCGTCGGGCCGTCCGGGTTGATCGGATCGCCCATCAGATAGCGATAGGAGACGCCGCCATCGTACCAAAGATATTCTGGCTTGAGGTCTTTCTCGTAGAGAAAGTCGCCTTTGATCTTCAGGAAGGTGTAATGGTCTTCCGGCTTGTCCGCTCCGACGGTCGACCAATCCCAGGTGACTTTGGTGGGATCTTTGAGCGCCATGGCCGGGATGTGGCAGCTCTGACAGGCCACAGTGGCGACATGAGCGTTGATGCGTTCGTCTTCGTGCAGGTCCGGCTGGTGACAGTCGGTGCAGGCGATCTGCCCCTCGTCATCCACGCTCACCGAGAGCATGCGCCCGGAGACCAGATGATCCTCGGTCTTGTGGCAGTCGGTGCAGGCGAAGTCGTAGCGCCCCATGTGGACATCAAGATTCTCGGTGGGGTACAGCAGACTCTCGTCGAGGTCACCGTGTTTGACGTTGTTGCCGCCGCCGCCATCGAAGTGACACTTGCCGCAATTGTCGCGACCGGGGTTGCGCACGCTCTTTGCCGCCGCCGTCAGATCGACGCCTTCCGCCGGGTTGCCATACTCTCCCTTGGCGTAGAGCGCCGTGTCGGCATGACACGCCAGGCAATCGACATTGAGATTGTTCGTGAAGTCGTAGGGCGTCTCCTCCCAGCCGTAGCCAGCGTGACAGGTCATGCAGGTGCGTTCGTTGCTGGTGGCGGCAATGCAGAAATTGTTGATCAAGTTCATCTTGCCGATGCCTTCCACCACGTTGTCGTGACCAGGGATCGCCACTGGCTCGCTTTGCCACGTCCAGTGCACGGTGTGCATGATCTGGTCGTCGGCTTCTTCGTGGCACTGCAGACACGCCTGCGTCACCTCTTGCCCGCTCGTGAAAGGCCCTTTGACGATGTCTTTGTGGTCGGTGTGGGTCGGGTGTTTGGGCACACCTGCCCAAGGATTATCGGAGCTTTGGGTTATGCGCGGCCAAAAAATTGCTAGAGGCACGATGATCGCTGCCGCTACGGCGATCAGCCCCGCCACCCAGAGATAGCGCTTGCGTCTCATGCAGCCACTCCATTTGTGATGATTTTCACAAATCCAGACAACATTGTTTCAACTATACGGCTCAAGCATAACGGCTTAAGCCGCCGCTTCCTTGCTCAGCCAGTGCTGGCGCCAGGCGCCGGTGTGATTACGGTGCAGGGTCGGTTGGGGCGAAGTGGCGGTGCTGGGGGCGGTCGCGCTCATCAGTCGGCGCCAGCACCAACAGCATCTGCGCCGAGCTGTCACCTTCGTTATGCCAGAGATGGGGTAAATGAGACTCGAAGAGCAGGCTATCGCCCGGCGTCAACAGATAACGCTGACCATCCACAATGTAGGTGACGCGACCTGCCAGACAGTAGACGAACTCAAAGCCGGTGTGAACGATCGGATCGGCGCCGCTGCCGTTGTGTGGTTGCAAAGTCACCACACATGGATGCAGTCCCTTGCCCGTGAAGCCGGTGGCCAGGTCTTCACAAACGCCGTGAGCAAACTGTTGGCGGTTGCGTGTATGCCCGGTGACGAACACAACCTGTTGTTGCGGAGACGGCGCCTCGAAGAACGCCGTGATGGAAACGCCCAACGCTTGCGCCACGCGATGGAGCGTGCTGACGCTAGGCGAAATCTTGCCGTTTTCGATCAGGCTCAACGTATTGGCTGATAATCCGCTTGCCTCTGCTAAAGCGCGGATCGACCAGCTATTTTCGATGCGCAGCTGGCGCACGCGCTGACCAACGCTACCTTCCGGTGTATCTTCGGCTTCGCTGCCCACCAGAACGCTGGCGTCTGGATGTTGTGAACGTCCCATCAGGTTTCCTTTCTGGCATCGATATGATAACCAATATTATAGTTGAAACGAAAATAAGTCAACCAATAAGTTGTGTTATTTGTCCCGAATCTTGGGGGGTGATTGTCCTGTCGTTGCGCTGGCGCAACGACAACAGCAGTCGAGTGTGGATCAAGACAGAGTGCGGATCAAGACAGAGTGCGGAGCCAGACAGAGTGCGGAGTAAGACAGAGTGCGGAGTAAGACAGAGTGCGGAGTAAGACAGAGTGCGGAGTAAGACAGAGCAGGACGATGGCGTCATCGTCCTGCTCTGGGTGTCTGTATCGATTATCAGTCTGTCAGGCGCTGGCCATTGCGCCTGCCTGAGGCACCGTCAGGCTGTTGACGCTGCGGCGAGCGCGCGCCTTTAGCGCTGTACGGCGGGCAGATAGACTGTCGGCGCAATGGTGACGCCGCGCACCTGCGTGGCGACGCGTGTGCCGTCCGCCGCCTGGTAGCTGTCGACCAGCGCAGTGTTGCCAACTTCCAGCTCGGTGGCGAGGTCATCCAGGTCGGTAGCCGGTGTAACCAGGTAATTGACGCCACCGATGTTCCACACCTCGTCGTCGATGGCGGCGGCGGCAGTCAGGCCACCGACGTTGTTGATGACGCCGAAGCTGCTCTGCGTGCCGGCAGCCGGTGGCACCTTGGTCTCGATCTCGTGCACCAGATTTTGGCCATTGACCACGCGGTACTCGACGGCGACATAGGCGCCGATGCCCAGGATGCCGTGGTCTTCCTTGAACTTGGTGCTGGCATCGGTCACGTACACTACATTATCGATTGTCCACTCTCCGATCAGGCCATCGGCTGGCATCTGACCGACGAAGCCAAAGCTCTTGAGGTGGTCAGGCTGAGAGGCGCCGCCTTGCGACTTCGTGGTTTCGATCTTGCGGGCGATGCGCTGACCAGTGCTGTCGATGGTGTATTTTACCCGCACGCGCGCCCCAACTTCGAGCGCGCCGTGCTTCTCCTTGAAGCGCGTCTGTTCATTGGCCGTATACTCAACGCCGCCGATCGTCCAGATGCCAAGTCGATTGGCCGGGATGCTTTCCACAATGCCGAAGGCATGTCCGTTCTTCTGCGGCTCCCTGGATTTGGTCTCGATCTCGCGGGCGTAGAAGTCGCCGTTGGTGCGGATCACAAAGTGCACCTTGACGGTCACGCCGACGGCAAAGGCGCCCTTTTCCTGCTTGAATTCGGTCGCACTGTCGGTCAGGAAGGTGATGCCAGCGATGTTCCATTCACCGACCAGCCCGTCAGGGAAGCTCTGCACTTCGCCGTAGAGTTCACCTTGACCGATGATGCCGCTTTGGTCATCGCCATTGCATTTGTGGTCGCGCTCGGTCTTGATCTCGCGCAACGTTGCTGGCGTCGTGGAGGTGCGGGCATGCAGTTCGACGCAGGCGCCGACGGCAAAGACGCCATTCTTCTGCTTGAATTCGGTGTTGGCGTCAGCGGTGTAGGCGACGCCATCCACAACCCACTCACCGATCAGCCCGGATGGGAAGCTGTCGATGCGTCCATATACTTCGATTTCATCGCCCGGGGTGGGGGTGGGTGTGGGTGGAATGGTGCCGTTGCAGTCCGAGGCCGGACGGCTCTCAATTTCACGCGCCGTGAAGGGCGCCGCTGCGCCGGTGTAGTGCACTTTGGCGCAGGCGCCGATCGCCAGCGGGCCGTTGCGCTGTTTGAATTCAGCGCCAGCCGGCGCGTCATAAGCAACGCCGCCGATGGTCCAGGCGCCAACAAAGCCACTGGCAGGCATGCTTTGCACCAAACCGTAGGCTTCCTGCTCGGCCCCAGGCGTGGGGCCGCCATTGTTGGGGCAGTCGTCCTGGTTTTTGCTGGCGATCTTGGTTGCCGTGAACGGCTCGGCGTTGCCAACATACTCGACTTCGACGCAGACGCCAACCGCAAAAGCGCCCTTATCTGTGCGGAAGTCGGTGCTGCTCGTCGCGGTGAATGACTTGCCGGCGACAACCCAGGCGCCTTGCAAACCATTGGCGGGCATTGCGTCGATGCGTCCCTTCCATTGCGACTCACCTGCCTGCGCTACTTGACTTGACCACACTGTCGCCAGCGCCAGGAAGATTACTGCCAGGAGCGCCGACGTAATGCGTGTACGATGCGTCGTTGCTTGTTGTTGCATGATGATTGGTTTCCTTTCCCTGAGTCAATGCTTCGGACTGAAATCATCGAACTTGCAATGTTTCGACAATCTCATAGTGGCAGCACTGCCCGTCGAAAATACATTGGCGCTCCTGAACAGCCATTGCTGTCATTGCGACTGGCAGGAAATTGCTCAAAACATCGGCTGTGGCGATACTGCTATTGCCAAGGGTATTGCCAAAGGCGGCGCCGCCGACGTAGTTGCCATGGGCGTCGTTGCCATAGGCGTTGCTGCCATTGGCGGCGTTCATCATCCGGCAGGCATTTGTAGCGAAAGCCACAGACGCCCGAGACCATCAGTCCGAGACCATCAGTCCGAGACCATCAGCCCGAGACCATCAGATCGACAACCATGATTACTTCTGACTTGCACATGCATTCAACTTACAGTCTGGACGGCAACAACACCATCGCCGAAATGTGTGAACAGGCGATCCATCTCGGCCTGACCGAGATCGCAATCACCGATCACGTCGAGTGGCCGCCTAATGGCGCGCATCAACGCCCCGACTTTGACCGTTACTTTGCCGAAATTGAGGAAAACCGGGCGCGCTTTGCCCCACGCGGGCTGAGCCTGTTGAGCGGTCTGGAATTGGGGAACCCTCACCAACATCGCGCCGAGGTCGATGCGCTGTTAGCGAGCTATGCTTTCGATGTTGTGATTGGCTCGATGCACTGGCTGGCGGGGCAGAATATCCACTACCCGCGTTGCTTCGATGGGCAAGACCCCTACGATGTCTATGCGCGCTACTTTGGCGAGATCGAGCAGATGGCGGCGATGGTCGATTGTGAGATCATCGCCCACTTCGACCGCATCTTCTGGCCAGGCACGAATCGCTTTGGCCCACCGGAAATCGAACGCATCGCAACGCCGGTGCGCCAGGCTATGCGCGCCATTGTTGAACATGGGCGCATTCTGGAGTTAAACACCCGTTTTCTGACGCATACGCCGAGTTGGAACGACGCGTTGTTGACCGTATTGCGCTGGTATCACGAAGAGGGCGGCAGGTTTGTCGCTGCCGATTCGGACGCGCACCGCACCGCTGAGCTTGGGCGCAATCTTGCCGTGGCGCAGCAACTGATCGAAGCGGCCGGCTGTACACCTTATCAACGGCAAGTTGAGGTGACTGCTGTCTAGCCCAGGCAGGCGTAGGTGAAGCGGCAGTGACGCCTGCAGCATCGCAGCGATAAAATCTCGACCTGGAAATCTGGGATACGAGTGTCGTTGCCTCTTGCTATGTGGCAGGCTCAAGGGAAAATGGAGTTGACATGATGAAGCCCATTGCAGCACTCTTGGTACTGGCATTGCTTCTAACCGGCTGTCGGCCGCTCACAGCGCCGGCAGCGGCGCCGCCCATGTCAGGTGAGCCATCATCCGCTGCGCCAGTAATGCTGGAGCCGACCGGCTTCATTCAACGCATCCACGATCCTGTGATGGCAAAGGAAGGCGACACCTATTACGTCTTCTCCACCGGGGCGCGCATCATCGTGATCTGCTCGAAGGATATGGTCGAATGGGCGTTTTGCGGACGCGTCTTCGAGCGCCCGCCGGGCTGGGTCATTGCCGCAATCGACGGCCTCGGCGATTTATGGGCGCCTGATATTTCCTACTATAACGGGCGTTGGCAGCTTTACTATGCCGGCTCCACCTTTGGCAGCCCGCGCTCGGTGATTGGGCTGGCGACCAACGCCACACTCGACCCGACCAGCCCCGACTACGCCTGGGTGGACGAAGGTCTGGTGATTGAGTCCACCGGCGCTGAGGAGTGGAACGCCATTGACCCCAATTTTGTCGTCGATGCAGATGGCAAGCCCTGGCTGGCCTTTGGTTCCTATTGGAGCGGGTTGAAACTGATCCGTCTCGACCCCGCCACCGGCAAACCTTCCGCCGCCGACCCAACGATTTACGCCATTGCCCGGCGCAGCGCCGAGAACCCCGCCATCGAAGCGGCGTTCATTCTGTATCGCAACGGTTACTACTATCTTTTTGCTTCCTTCGACCAGTGCTGCCAGGGTGCGGGCAGCACCTACAATGTGCGCGTCGGTCGCGCCGAGGCGATCACCGGACCTTACCTGGATCGCGCCGGTGCGTCGATGCTCGAAGGCGGTGGTACACTGCTCCTGGAAGCCTATGACCGCTGGCGCGGCCCCGGTCACAACGGCATCTACCAGGAAGGCGACACCGACTGGATCGTCTATCACGCCTACGACGCCAAACAGAATGGCATCTCGAAACTACGCATCGAGTCGCTGGGCTGGGATGAAGAGGGCTGGCCGTACCTGAAAAGTCAAAGTGGAAATTGAGAGATTGGAGATTGGAGATTGGGAGATTCTGCGTTTGAGCGCCAATCTCCAATCTCCAATCTCCAATCTCCAATCTCCCAATCTCCCAATCTCTCAATCTCTCAATCTCCCAATCTCTCAATCTCCAATCTCCAATCTCTCAATACACGCTTCCCCTTCATTGCGCGGGCTGTTGACATAGGTGCTGACCGGGAAAAGTTGCATCTGCGCGGCGGGATAAGGGCGGAAGAGATGCTTGAGCCGTGACAGGTGCGCCGGCGTGGCATCCTTGCCGTCGCCCAGCCATTCCTCGTAATCCGCTGGCGTTAAGATCACGGGCATACGGTCGTGCAGAGGAGCAACAGCTTCGTTGGCGTCGGTGGTCAGGATCGTGCAACTTTCGATTTCCTCGCCGTTTGGCCCCTGCCAGCCCTCCCATAGCCCGGCGAAACCCAATGCCTCGCCACTTGCCGACGTAATGAAATAGGGCTGCTTGCCGCCATCCTTTTTCATCCATTCGTAGAAGCCCGACGCTGGAATGATGCAGCGCCGGCGCTTGAATGCAGCGCGAAAGGAGGGCTTCTCGTCCACCGTCTCCGCCCGCGCGTTGATCAGACGCGCGCCCATGGAAGGGTCTTTGCTCCATGACGGGATCAGCCCCCACAGGGCCAATGCCCATTCGCGTCCGCCCGTGACTGCGCTGGTGCGCACCACGCCCACCGGCTGTGTTGGTGCGATATTGTAGCGCGGAGCAAACTGCGCCGGTAGCTCAGCCAGACCGAAGTGATCCGCTAATTCCTCGATGGTGATGTAGAGAGCGAAGCGTCCACACATATTGCGTTCCCTTTCCTGCAGAGACTCATCATCTCAGCGGTGCACCAGACATTTTTGCTGCTGCCCATGTTGAGGCCATTGTGCTTTTCATGCGCCTGTAGTTGCAGAGGCGTCTTCCGCCGTATGGTATACTCGGAAAGATTGCCAGACAAGCAAGGAAAGGGACAGATGTTGTGACCGTCGACACCATGCCCCGTTCAAGCGCTGGTCAGGTGCCAGCCGGGGTTGCTGACTACTTTTGGGGTGAAGCGCGTGAGCGTCGCAACCTGGAAGCGACGCTGTTGACCGTTTTTCGCAGCTGGGGCTATGGAGATGTTGTAACCCCTGTGTTCGAGTATGCCGACACTCTGAGCGCGCGCGGCAATCGGGAATTGCAGGCGGAATTATGTCGCTTCCTGGATCGCGATGGGAGCATGCTGGCGCTGCGTGCAGATATGACGATTCCCGTGGCGCGGCTGGTGGGCACGCGGCTGCACGACGCACCCCTTCCCCAGCGCTATTGTTACGCCGGCAGCGTCTTCCGCGATGTCGAGCCGCGCGCCGGGCAACAGCGCGAATTCTGGCAGGCTGGCGTCGAGCTGATCGGCAGCGCCGCGCCCGCCGCCGACGCTGAAGTGTTGGCGCTCACAGCCGAAGCGCTGCGCGCCGCCGGCATTGCGCATTTCCGTCTGGTGCTGGGGCAGATGCAATACTTCGAGGGCTTGCTTCAGGCGCTGGCGCTGCCGCCCGCGGCACAGACAAGACTGGCCGAAGCAATCGACCGCAACAGCGAGCCGGCGCTGGAGGCTTTCATGCAGGCAACGCGTCTGACGTCCGCGCAGCAACGCACCCTGGCTGGGTTGCCCCATTTGGGCGGGACAGCGATCGACGACATTCTGCAGCGCGCCGAACACCTGGCGCTCAACGACACGATGCAGCGCGCGGTCGCCAATCTGCACGACATCTGCGCAGCGCTGGCTGATTTCGATGTGCTCGATCGGGTTACGCTTGATCTGAGCGAAATTCATAACCTCGGCTACTACACGGGTATCACCTTCGAGGCGTTGGCGCCTGGCGTCGGCTTCCGTATCGCCAGCGGCGGGCGCTACGACAACCTGGTCGGCACCTTTGGCGCATCCCTTCCAGCGGTTGGCGCCGGGCTTGGGCTGGAACGCGTGTTGCTAGCCAGACGGAAGGGCGCTGCGCCACCGCCACCCCAACCATTGTCGCCCGACCTGGTGCTCGCCGCCGGTCACAATCCGGCAGCATTCGCCTTCGCCGCCGCCGCGAGGCGAGCGGGCCTTATCGTTGCCTTTGATCTGGAGGCGCGTAGTGCCGAGGCGCTGTGTGCATATGCGCGCCGTCTTGCTGCAAGTGCGGCAGTGGACTGGACAGGCGCCTCACCTCGCCTTTGGCGATTGATCGATCGTGTCGAGATGGCGCCCGCATCCACGTTACCAGCGACGCCGGCTGCAGCAGACGTGGTGGAGATCGTGGAATCTTTGCTAGCCGAACCTACATTCGCCAGCGCAAGCCCGGTGCAGGAGGTGCAGCAATGACGCCGGACACAGCGCCAGAAGCATCCACCTTGTTGATCGCACTGCCGAAAGGACGCCTGGCCGACCAGACGCTGGCCCTGTTTGCCGCAGCCGGGCTGCCTTTACCTGAAGGCAACGCCGGTCGCAAACTGATTCTGACCAGTGGTGATGGCGCCATGCGCTACATCATGGCAAAACCGGGCGATGTCCCCACTTTTGTGGAGTATGGCGCCGCCGACTTCGGCGTCTGTGGGCTGGACACCTTGCGCGAAAGCCGCCGTCACGTCTACGAACCGTTGCTGCTGCCCTTCGGCTATTGCCGTCTCAGCCTGGCCGCCCCCGCCAATCGCCCTGACACGCCGCTCCGCTACGCAAGCCAGCCGCGCGTTGTCACCAAGTATCCTAATCTGACTGCTGATTTCTTTCGGGCACGCGGGGTCAACGCCGAGATCATCACCCTGCATGGCTCAGTGGAGCTTGGCCCCCTGGTGGGTCTGGCCGACTTGATCGTTGACCTGGTGGAAACGGGCAGCACCCTCAAAGCCAACGGACTGGTCGAAACGCGCACTATCATGGAGATACAGGCCGTACTAATTGTTAACCGTGCAGCTTATCATCTCAAGCGCGCGGCGGTGGAAAGCGTTATTGCACGTCTACGTCAACATCTTGCCGACGTGCAGCGCCCTGGACAGGCCGACAGCTATCAATCCGCACCAGGTGCAGGCATGGACTGAGAACGCAAGACACGTGGGCAATCATATGTATGGAAATCAGAACATCTTCTGGCAATCGGCAGACCTGCATCAACAGGACACCAATTTCTCGAAGTAAATTTCTCGAAGTAAGAGGAGAAGCAATTGAAATGGAGATAGCATGGCGGAGATAATCGCATCGCCGCACATCGACGGCGTGAAAATTGTCCGGCTCAAGGCCTTTAGCGATGAGCGTGGCCGCTTTCTGGAAACCTTCCGCAAAGACTGGTTTCCCGAACGTAGTTGGGAGATCGTTCAGACCAACCGTAGTGACAGCCGCGCCGGTGTGCTGCGCGGGCTGCACTACCACTTTCGCCAGGTTGATTACTGGTATGTGCCACACGGTCGCATCCGTGTAGGGCTGGCTGATCTGCGTCGGGCGTCGCCCACCGTTGGCGCCAGCCAGGTGATCGAAATTGGCGACGGCCTCGACCTGGGCGTCTTCATCCCACCAGGCGTGGCGCATGGCTTCTACGCCCTGACCGACGCCACGCTGACCTATTTGGTCGATAACTATTACGACGGTACAGACGAATTCGGCGTTGCCTGGGATGATCCCGAGCTTGCCGTGCCCTGGGATGCGGCTGCGCCTGTTCTTTCTGGCCGCGATCGCGCTAACCCGCGCCTGGCGAACATCCCCGCCGCGCATCGCCCATAGCAGATCCCGCAGCAGATCGCATAGCAGATACAGACATGTTCAGGTCAACAGACACGGAGCATCACATGACAGACCCTATTCGCATCGGCGTCATCGGCGGCAGCGGCGTCTACCAGATGGAGGCGCTCACCGACATCGAGGAAGTTGTGCTCGACACACCCTTTGGCGCGCCATCCGACGCGTACATCGTCGGCACGCTGGCGGGACAACGCGTCGCCTTTCTGGCGCGACATGGGCGCGGCCATCGCATCAGCCCCAGTCGCGTCAACTACCGCGCCAATATCTACGGCTTTAAGTTGCTTGGCGTCGAATATCTGATCGGCGTCAGTGCGTGCGGCAGCCTGCGCGAAGACATCGCGCCCGGTCACATCGTCATCCCCGACCAGTTGTTTGACCGCACGCATGGGCGCAAACTCAGTTTCTTCGATGACCCAGAAGCAGGCACGGGCGGCCTGGTTGTGCATGTTGGCGTCGCCGATCCCTTCTGCCCCACACTGGCCGACATTTGTTTCGAGGCGGTGAAGGAGACCGGCGCACCCGTACACTGGGGCGGCGCCTTCGTCACCGTCGAGGGGCCGCGCTTCAGCACCAAGGCTGAAAGCCGCGTCTTCCGCGCCTGGGGCATGGACATCATCGGCATGACGACGACGCCCGAAGCGCAACTGGCGCGCGAAGCCGAAATGAGCTACGCCGTGATGGCGCATGTCACCGACTACGACGTCTGGCACCAGAGTGAGACGCCGGTCACCGTCGAGATGGTGGTCCAGACACTGTTGGCAAACACCGCCGTCGCCAAACGTGCGGTGGAGAATGCCATCCGCCGCCTGGCAACAGCGGGCGCTACGCCGCAGGCGGACGCACTGCGCGACGCTATCATCACCAACCGCGCTGTCGTGCCCGCCGCAGTAGTGGAGCGCCTGGCGCCGCTGATCGGCAAGTATTTTGCCAGGAATTGATGGCATGTTTTCGGGATAGGATTTTGTACAGACCGAACGGCTACGCTATACTAGGCATTTGTAGGTTTGGGGTTGGAGCTGGAAAGGAAAATGGATCATGGCAAAAAAGGGACCTCGGCAGATCATCAAGATGCGCAGCACCGAAAGCTCGCACATGTATTTGACCACAAAGAATCGGCGCAACGATCCAAGCCGGATCGAGTTGCGCAAGTTTGACCCGATCGTGCGCCGCCACGTTATCTATCGCGAAGCGAAGTGAACGTACGCAATCGATAATGGTTGTTGCAGGCGCGGGGCACTCCCTGCGCCTTTGCATTTTTGCAACTAATGTTGCTGATTTTTCTAATTCTGGCAATTGTTTTGATTATTTGGCAAACGCCTTTTTCATGAAACCTGACGCCGCCGCCGGACGTTGGGTGTGTGAAGCACCCACGTGCGTTTGCCGACCAGCCCCAAATCCCGAACAAATGCTATCCGGCAGAGGCTGTCGGTAAAACGTAGCGGAATGTAGCGCCGGCGTACTGATTGTGTAGGGTCGTGAACGGGTAACATTGGAACGACTTATCTATACTCAACAGCTGAACCGATCACCTTCGCCGGCAGCAGAGAGAAACTGAGTGACGAGTTATAGGCCTATGAAGAAAGCACTGATTTCTGTGCTGGTGCTTGCGGCGACCGCAACGGCAGTAACGCCGGCACTGGCAGCGCCAGCAGCGCTCCACGACACAGCCACCAACACCGACATCGTTTTGACACAAGTCGTGGACCCCATCCTGTACCTGCACAACCACGCCCCTGTCTATTTCCAGCTTCGTCAAAGTGTTCGTCAAAGTGCATCGTTGACGACAACGACCAGCCTGACTTCGACGACCAATCTGACCGTGACCGCCGCTCTGAGCACAACAGCTATTCAGGAGACGGCAATGTTCACCTCGGCGCTCACCACTGGGGCGGAGATCACTGGGGCGGAGATCACTGGGGCGGAGATCACTGGGGCGGAGATCACGCCGACAGACGTCGTGTCTGATGTGATGGTCGTTGCCGCCGATACAGCGGCGCTTGACGCAGCGTATGGCGTCATCCTGGAAGGCACAATCATTGCCAACCGCACAGACGCGTCAGTACGATTTTTTGTTGAAGGCAGCACCTATGAAGTGGCGCCGCTGCGTTCCATCGGGCTTGAGCTGCTGCGCGACACCGCTGTGCTCAACCTCTTCAATTGCGATGCCAGCAAGAGCGACGCCGATGCCGGCTGTTTCTGGGATCCATATCTGCTGGCGCGTGACGGCTTCTACGAGATCGTGATCGGCCAACAGCTCGGTGACGACATCATGTTGTCATTGCGTGCCGCCGGTGCGCCGCCCGCCAATCAAATCTGGATTCAGAACCGAACTGGCGAACGCGAAACCGTCATCGTCAACAATGAGTTGTTCGAGATGCCGCCCGCTGTGGTGCAAGAGTTCACGGTTGCGCCAGACGCCCCCGTGATTGTGCAACTGCGCACCTGCATCGATGCTGGCGAGCAGAGCGTCTGTGAGTGGGCGCCACAGGGTGTCGAGGCCGGATTTTATTATGGGCTGGTGCGCAACGATACACCTGGCCCTGCCAGTACACGCCTCACCTCACTCACGCTGCAGGGCATCATCGCCAGCAACGGCGAGACCATCAAGGCGCCGCCACAAGCGCTGTGTCGGCTACGCGTGCCAACGCTGAATGTGCGTAGCGGCCCTGGGTTGGAGTTCCCGATCATCGCCAAGATTCGCGGCACAGAAAGCGAGCCTGGCTCGGTGGTGGTCGTAGGCTTCGACGCCACGCAAACGTGGATGCAGGTCACGGAGCGTGTGGCGCGCAACGGCTGGGTGACATCCAACCCTGAATTCATTCTGTGCGAAGGTGACCTGGCGGCGCTGCCAGTGGCTGGTCAGCCTGTCGCCGCCGCCACGCCGACTGAGGCGGTGGCGGCAGACGCTGCAAGCGCGCTGGCCACCGAAGCGCCAACGGCGTCCATTGCGGCGGCGCCAGCCACTGAGGCCACGCCGGTGGTTGAGGCCGAGGCGCCAGCGGTTGCCGTCGAAGCGCCACCAGCCGAGGCTGCACCGGCGCCTACAGACGAAGCAGCCGTGACGGAGACGCCCACCGAAGAGGCCACGCCAACGCCGCAAGCCGCCGAAGTGCCGGATGGTCTGGCGCGTATTATCGTGAACAACCCCTTTGACCAGGTGATCCGGTTTACACTGGATCAGAAATATCGCCCCGAGCGCGACAACCTGGCTGGCGAATGGGATATGCAGCCTGGCGATCAGGTTTCAATTCTGGTCTATCCAGGAAGCATTGCCTTTAGCGTCAGCACACCCTGGCGCGGGCTTTCCGACAATGCCGAATTCACCATTGCCGAAAAGGAAGAACGCCAGTTGTGGATCTGGTTCGTGCCTGACCCGGTCGAAAAGGATAAGTGGAATCTCGTCTATTGAGAGCCTTGCCACCTGGCGACACAGCCGATCGGTAATGCGCTGCACCGCCAGGTGGCTTGTCTGAGAATCAGTTTTTCAAGAGCCATTGCGCCGTCAAGTGATCGGTTACCAGGACATTGACCCAGCCACCGCGCAGCGCGCCTTGGATTGCCTGGTGTTTGCGAGTTCCCCCTGCCACGCCTCTTGGCCGCCACGATCGCAATGGTCATGATCTCGGCGTCGCTGAGAGCGCATTGTGGATCGTCGCAATGGTGCTGCCATTTCAACAAGTCGTCAGATAGGCAACATGTTCACTACCTACTTCGGTTGGGATGTGCACGTCCACGCTGTCTGATCGGGCGTGTGGTGCGCCGGTTGCTATTTCTGAAGATAGCGCACGTATAGTTCGCGCGTGTTCTCGTCAGTCGTCAACGTGAAAATTGCCTCAGGCCCGGCAGGCTGCCCTGTCGGGTCGAGCAATTGGATGCGCCATGTCCCCGCCTGCGGCTCGACAAAGACTACATTGAAATTGGTGAAGCGAGTGTAGGGACCGACCTCATCGCGTGTCTGCGTCGGCAAACCGGCGTTAGAGACTTCATCCACAACTAGCACGGCGCCGTCGTGTTCAACGCGCAGCGTGTAGTCGCCCAGGCCAAACGTTGCAGGCGAGTAGATGTAGGCGTAGATGCGCACCACATTCTGCGCCAACGCCTGCGTCGGAAACTTGGTGGCTTCTTCCAGCGCAAAGGGATAGGCTGGCTCCGGCGTCGGTGTAGGCGACGGCTCTGGTGTCGGCGTTTCCGTCGGCACGGGCGTGTCAGTGGGCAGCGGCGTCGGCGTGATGGTTGGCGTCTCGGTTGGCGTCGCCGTGGGTGCGGGCGTTGGTGTTGTGGTGGGCGTCTCTGTGGGCGTCGATGTGCTGGTTGCAATCGCGGCAGCGATCTGAGTCGGATCGAGCACTTGCTGGCCGGGTTGTACTGGGCCAGTTTGTATTGGTGCTTCAGCTGGCGGCGCTGACTGCTCGAGCTGCGCGGGCGCTGCCTCAGCGGGCGTGGGCGTCCAGGTTGGGATCGGGGTGCGCGTCGGTGTGGCTTCCTGCCCACCGCAGCCAGCCATCAGCAGGACGCCGAACAGCAGGACGCCCCCCAACCGCACTCGGATACACAAAGATTGACCATTGACATGTTGCATCATTGATTTCATCAGTTCTTCGACAACGTATGTAACGATGATTTCGGTTCCGACGGGACCGCACGTCCAATGCGCGCCGAAGCCCCATAGTAGCGCAAGAGGGTATCGACGCCAAACCGGTGGCTGCGGCGTCTACCAAACAGCCAGGCGCTTTGGTGATCTCTACTGGCACAACCCAACCACAATTCCACTACGTACAGCTTTCGTTGTACAATCATGTGAGAGGTCAACTATGCGTAAACTGGCAGTCGCTCTCTCCAAAGGAGGCGTGGGAAAGAGCACAACCGCAGTGAATCTTGCCGCAGCGCTGGCGCAACGACAACGCCGCGTTCTGTTGATCGACATGGATACGCAAGGGCAGACGGCGCGGATGCTCAAGGCCTCGCCTGCACACAGTATCGCTGAGGTCATCAACGGCGAGGTAGGCCTGGCCGACGCACTGGTCGAGGCGCGACCTGGCCTGCAATTGCTGGCTGGTGGGCGCGGGCTGGCGGGGCTGAAACGCGCCATCGATCGCAAGGAGTTTGGCGGCGAGCAGACGCTCAGCGAGGCGCTGGCTGATCTGGACGGCGCCTACGATTACGTGATCGTCGATACGGCGCCAGGATGGGATGTGCTGACCGTGAACGCGCTCTTTTTTGTCGACGAGGTGCTGACGCCGGTGGCGCTGGAAGTGCTGGCGCTGCAGGGCTTGCAGGAATTTACGCGCAGCCTGGGCGCCATTCGTCGCTATCACAGCCGCCTTGCTTTGCGCTATGTGCTGCCTACCTTTCACGACCGCCGTGTGCGCAAGTCAGAAGAGATTTTGCAGCAGTTGCAAAGTCATTACCCGGAGCAACTTTGCCATCCCATCCGCTATAATGTGCGACTTTCCGAAGCGCCCGGCTATGGACAGACGATTTTCGAGTATGCGGCGCATTCCACCGGCGCCGAGGACTATCGTCTGCTGGCAGAAAGGATTCTGAACGATGAGCACCCGCAAACCGACGCCTGACAACATTCTTGACGACGTGCTCGGCGCGGCTGAGATCGATGAGGCAATGATCGAAATTCCCGTATTCCAGCCAGCGCCGCCTTCCAAGCCGAAAGTGCGCCCGGCGCGGCGCAAAGCGCAGATTCCACCGGCGGATGTGAGCGAAGCCGCGCCGCCTGTCCCGCTCGTCGTCAAGCCAGTCGAGTGGGAGTATCGCGAAGTCATTTTCCGTGACTATCGGGGCTGGCGCGTGCGCTGCGTTGATGGTCGCGAGCAGGCTAACTGGAAGCAAGGCCCAACGTTGCTGGCATATCTCGAACAGGCCGGCAAGGAGGGCTGGGAGCTGGTCAGCATCAGCGATCGCCATCACAACCAAAAAGAAGCCTATCTGAAGCGTGCCAAATGACCCAACGTCCCATCTTGCTCGACATTCCCGATGCCTTTGAGAGCGAACGCCTGCTGCTGCGCGCGCCACGTCCCGGCGACGGCGAAGCGCTCAACGCCGCTGTGATCGAGTCGCTGACGGAGTTGCGGCCCTGGATGCCCTGGGCCATGCAGGCGCCGACGCAGGCTGATAGCGAGGAGTACGTGCGCCGCGCCGCCGTCAGGTATGCTGCGCGCGAAGATTTGCCGCTTCTCCTCTGGTGCAAAGCAACAGGCGCCCTGGTCGGCGGCAGCGGCATGCACCGCATCGACTGGACAGTGCCGGCGGTCGAGATCGGCTATTGGGTGCGCACATCGCGGGCGGGGCAGGGCTACATCACCGAAGCGGTCAATGCCATCACGACCTTCGCCTTCGACGTGCTCGGCGCACATCGCGTAGAAATTCGGTGCGACGAACGCAATGTGCGCAGCGCTGCCGTCGCCCGGCGTGCTGGCTTTGATCTGGAGGGCATCTTGCGCAACGAAGCACGCCAGCATGTGTCGTTGGAACTGCGCAATACGATGGTGTTCGCGCGGGTGCGTTAGCGCCAGCCCGGCGCACAGTTTGCTACGCATCGCCATATAGAATCGCGGCGGGTTGTGTAGGCAAGCTGCACTTGTATGCCCTAGAGCACCGTCCATGTGCAAGTGTGTGCTCTGGGTGGCCGATCCATGCTGTGTGAAACGATAACAGTCGCGTCGCCACTGTGCGGGTTTGTATTGCAGGAACAACCATCAGCTACTGCCAGAGGAGCGTCAGGGCGCCATGACTCACCACCCAGCCATTCAAGAAGTGATCGATCTACATACCTTTTTCGAGGCATGGTTGGGCGGCGCGCTCCCAGAGACCGACGCCGCGTTTGCTCGCTTTACCACCGTCACTGCACCCGACTTCACGCTCATCGGCCCCGATGGGGTAATGTTGACCGCCGACGCCGTCGCTCGCTGGATTCGCCAATCACACGGCACGCGGCCTGGTTTCCGCCTCTGGACGACCGACCACCGACTCCACTATGCCAACGACGCCTGCGCGCTGGTCACCTACCTGGAATGGCAGACGCAAAACGACGTAACCACCTGCCGGATCAGCTCGGCGCTCTTTGTGGCCGCATTGGACGCACCCAACGGCTACGTCTGGCGACACGTGCACGAAAGCTGGCGGCCACTGAGCTAAGCCGGCGCGCCGGAAGTTGTTGGCAAAGGCCGTGATGACGCTAACGTAACACTTGAAACATCAACCCATTGCCTGGTTCTCAGCAAGGTGGTCAGCGAGGACAGCGTCGAGTGTGCGCTGCGCCCGTCCTGCTTCGACCGCGCTGCTCTGGACGTGTCCCGCCAGCAGGATCAGCGCCTTCCACAGCGCCCAGCCGCGCCCGCGCGCCCAGGTCGCAGCGTCGAGCGACAGCGCGGTGCGGAAGACGTTCCGGCTGGCGTCGGTCAGAAAAGTCCAGGCAATCACCAGGTCGCAGGCTGGATCGCCCACGCCGCACGACCCAAAGTCGATCACGGCGCAGAGTCGGCCATCCCTGACAAGCAGATTGCTGGCGGCCACGTCGCCATGCACCCACACCGGTGCGGCTTGCCAGCTTGACGCCAGCGCCGCTTCCCACACTGCCGTCGCCGTGCGCGTGTCGATCTGTCCTTGTAGGTCGCGGAGTGCGCGGCGCGTCTCGGCGTCGTACACTGCCAGTGCGCCGCCGCGATGGAAATTCTGCACGCCAGCGGGCGGTCCCTCGCGGGCGTCGATCCGCTGCAAGGCAACCAGGAACTCCGCCAGCGCCAGCGCAAAGGCATCCAGATTGATGACATTTTCCAGGGTGGCCGGTGCGCCTGCGAGCCAGCGATAGATCGACCAGCGCCAGGGATAGCCACACGCAGGCGCGCCCAACGCCAGGGGCTGCGGGATAGGGAGCGGCAGGTGTGGCGCCAGTCGGGGCAGCCAGTGCTGTTCTTTCTCCACCTGGGCGGCGTAGTGCGCAGCGCTCGGCAGCCGCACCGTCATGGCGTCGCCGAGGTGAAAGGTGCGGTTATCCCACCCGCTGACTGCCACGGGCGTAATCGGCAGATGCGCCCACTGCGGAAACTGGGCAGCGATCAGGCAGCGCACCTGTGAGGCGTCAATGGTCGGCGTCATCGCGCACTCTCCACCAGTGTCTTCATGCGCGCTGCGGTCGCCGCCAACGTCTCCCAGTCGCCCCGGTGCGCATTGTAGGCAAGGTGATCCAGCCCGATGTGCAAATAGCACGCTGCCAGCCGTTCGGTCAGACCGTCCGGCGTGTAGTCCACCTGGCGCCAGCGTCGCTCCAACTCAGCGCGCAGCAGCGCCACGTCCAGGTTTGGATGCCAGGGCGCCCAGAACTCGAACCATGCCAGGTCGTAGAGGTGGTCGCCGTAGCGGGCGCAGCCCCAGTCAATGACGGCGGCGATGCGACCGGCGTCCACCAACACATTGCGGTTCATCAAGTCACAGTGAAGCAGGCTGCGCGGGATCGCCGCGCTGGCAACGCGCTGTAAGCGGGCATAGCCCCATGCAAACGCGGCGCTGCCCTCGGGCGATCCGGCTTCCAGTTTGCGCCGCCAGCCGTGAATGCGCAGCGCGGGCGTGTCCTCCGCCACCGCCAGCAGGTGTTCTGGCCAGCTTGTCGCCGTTGCCTGACCGTGCGCATCCCAACCGCCAAAGCCAGTAGTCGCCCCAATGTCAACTGTGCGCAGCGTTTCCAGCGCTGCCGCCAGCGACGGGACGACCGCACGCCACGTCTCGGCATCGACGTTCTCCAGTGGGACGCCATATGCGCGCGGGGCAATGGCGTAGTAGCCGCCTAACGCCGCGCCGATTTCGAGAATTTGGGGAATCGGCAACGCAGCGGACGCATACGCCGCTGCGCGCTGATCCTTGCGGAAGTCTTCGACATGCGCGCCAAAGCGGATGGCGTACTCGGCGTCGCCCACGCGATAGCCAAAGCAGCGCGACCAGGCGCCGGCGCCGATCAGCGTCAGCGCCTCTGGCGGCGCGTCGAGGTGGGCTTGGAGAAATGCGTGGGCTTGCGCGAGCGTGATGGGCGTCATGGGGTGGCCAGGTGTGCTAGATGACGCCGCGTTGACGCAGTGACGCGATGCGCGCCGCGTCGTAGCCAAGCCAGTCACGCAGAATCTCTTCGGTATGATAGCCGAGCGGCGGCGGCGCCAGCCGCACTGTCGCCGGTGTGCGCCCAAATTTGGCGACCGGGCCGAGCACCTTGATCGTCCCGACGGTGGGGTGTTCGATCGCCTGCACCATGCCGCGCGCCTGCACCTGGGGGTCTTCGAGGGCAGTCGCCACGTCGTTGATCGGACCGGCAGGTATGCCGAGTGTGTTGAACAGTTCCAGCCACATGGCGGTCGTCCGTGTGCGCAAGATCGCCTGTAAGTGTGGAATCAGCGCGGTGCGGTGTGTGACGCGGGCGGCGTTGGTGGCGAAACGCACATCCTCCGCCAGGTCAAGACGCCCGACGGCGGCGCAAAATTTGCGGTACTGCGCGTCCGTGCCGATGCCGATCGCAATGTAGCCGTCGGCAGTAGGGAAACTTTCATAGGGGACGATGCTGGGGTGAGCATTGCCATAGCGGGCGGGTGGTTCGCCTGTCGCCAGATAATTCTGCGCCACATTGGCCAACCACGCGATCTGCGCATCCAGCAGCGCTACGTCGATGGCCTGACCCTTACCGCTGCGTTGTCGTTCGTGCAGCGCTGCCAGGATCGCAGTGGCGGCGAATAATCCGGTGGTGATGTCGGCAATGGCCACGCCGACTTTGTATGGCTCGCCCTGCTCCGGCCCGGTGATCGACATCACGCCGCCCTGCGCCTGGATGATGAAATCGTAGCCGGGGCGATCTTTGTACGGCCCCGTCTGTCCATAGCCGGTGATCGAGCAGTAGACCAGGCGTGGGTTGCGAGCGGCAAGTGTGGCGTAATCGAGACCTAGCTTCGCCGCGCCGCCGACCTTGAAATTCTCGATCACGACGTCGGCGTGTGCGGCTAGCTCGTGGGCGATCTGCTGTCCTTCCAGCGTCTTGAGATTGATGGTGATGCTGCGTTTGTTGCGATTGGCGGCGAGAAAATACGCGCTCTGGTCGCCCACCCACGGCGGCCCCCATGCTCGCGTGCCATCGCCCGCTTCCGGTTCCTCCACCTTAATCACATCCGCGCCATAGTCGGCCAGCACCATCGTGCAGTAGGGGCCAGCGAGGACGCGGGAGAGGTCAAGGATGCGGATGTCGTCAAGTAGAGCAGGCATGAGGTCAAGCCCTGCCACTTTCTGCCATCAACAGCGCCAGCAGCGCCGTGCGCGGTATGATGCTGTCCAGCTCGATGTACTCATCCGGGCTGTGGTCGAGACCACCGATCGGACCCAGCCCATCGAGCACGGGGATGCCTTCGGCGGCGACAAAACTGGCGTCGGACGCACCACCGGTGCTGGCGCCCTTGACCGTGAACCCTAACGCCACAGCGAGCCGTTGGGCGGTGGCTTCGAGCGCGGCGACGGCAGGCGTGCGCTCCATCGCCGGCATGGCGCCGTCGAGCTTGACTTCGAGCGTGGCGATGGCGCCGGGCAACACCTCGCGGGCAAGCTGGGCGCGGATGGCGTCGAGCAAGTCCGGGATGTCGGCGTTGCGCCAAGCGCGCAGGTCGAGTTCGGCGTGTGCTGTTTCGGCGACGACATTGGGCTGCGTGCCGCCCTCGATACGTCCGATGTTGACGGTGACGCCGGGGCGAAAGCCGTTGAGCTTGTCGATCTCGGTCAAGTGGCGGAGCAAAGCCAGGATGGCGCTGCGCCCTTTCTCCGGCTCGACGCCGGCGTGCGCCGCCTTGCCTTGTACGCGCACTGTACACCAGACCGCCGTCTTGCGCGCAGTCACGATGTCGCCATTGGCGCGCGCCGCTTCCAGCGTAAAGGCCACGTCCGATGCGCGCGCTGTCTGACGGATGAGGGGCAGCGAGCCGCGGTCGTGGATTTCTTCATCGCTGACCACCAGGAAGTGAATGGCGCCATAATCGCGCCAGCCGGCGGCGTCGAGCGCCCGGATGGCATACAGCCCGGCGAGCAGCCCGCCCTTCATATCACAGACGCCAGGCCCGTGAATCAAGTTGCCGTCAATGCGCATGGGGCGCGCCGCTGCCGTTCCCACCGGAAAGACGGTGTCGGCATGACCCAGCAGCATGATTTGCTTCCCGCCCGCCCCGCGCCGCCGCGCCAACAGGTTGTCGCCCAACACCGGTTGCGCCAGCCGCTCGACGGTGAAACCGAGGGCGTCCAGACGCTCCGCCAGCCAGCTTTGCACCGCATCGACGCCCGGCTTGTGGAGCGTGCCGGCTTCATAGGCCGTCAACGTGCGCAGGTCAGCCAGGTACGCATCAAGATGATCGTGTAGGTAGGCAACAATTTTCGCTTGCACAGAACACCTTTTCCTTGTTTTCCCGCATCGTTTCGCCTCCACATCCCTTTGCTGGCAGGCTATCGCGCAGGGCAGTTGACCCTAGCCGGGTGTTCTCAAGCATAGTAGAGGGCGGGCGCACTGTCAACAAAATCAGACCTGTTGTGGCCCGGTTCGCCTTGCATTCCCGCCCGGCGTGGGGTAGACTTTAGTGATATGCTTGTGCTCTTGCAGGTGATCGCAACGTACGCACCATACATCTATCTGGTTTGTGGGTTGGTGGCGCTTTACCAACTTTACCGACTCTGGCAGGTGCGCAGCGAACGCCGTCAGGCCGTCTTTTCTCTGGAACGTGAGCGCGCCGTCCGCGATCTGAGCAGCATCTTCACGACGGCGATGGTGTTGCTCTTGCTGATGGGCGTCACCTATTTTGCCAGCCGCACGCTGCCGCAGGCGATCGTTGCGGCGCCCGAAGCGGAGCCGACCCTGCCGCCCGAATTCGCAATCGTGATCACGCCAACCAATACGCCGCTCCCGGTGACGCCTTCCGCCACGCCAACCGGCACGACGACGCCTACACCAGAGCCGCCTACTCCCGATCCGCTCCAGGCAACGCAGACTGCCGCCGCATTGGCCAATGCCACGCCGACCAACACGCCGGAAGCGCCGCCGGCGGCCCCGCAGACGAGTGCGCCTGCCTGTCCTGACGCGCGCGCCGTGATCTCCTCGCCGGGGAACGGCGCCACCGTCAGCGGCGTTTTCAACCTGGTCGGCACGGCGACGCATGAGCAGTTCAACTTCTACAAAGTAGAATTTGCGCCTGGCGCCGACGCTCAACAAGGGTTTACCTATCTGGCGGATGGACGGGGTCAGGTCTTTGATGGCACCCTGGCAAGCATCAATACGCGCGGCTTTGCCAACGGCCCATGGACGTTTCAGTTGACTGTTGTCGATCTGACCGGTAATTTCCCTGACCCGTGCCGCGTGACGCTAATTGTCGCCAATTGAGAGAAGCCGTGCAACGCCTGACTGACTTTTTGCAAGACCCATCGCCACGCAATCGTCGTCGTCGTCGTCTCATCGAGGTGGCGTTGGTGGCTGTGTTGCTGATTATCTTCATTGCCGTCATGGCCTTTCAGTTGGGGCGCTCCAGCGGTTTGTCCCAGGTGCAGCAGGCCGCCGCCACGGCCGCCGCCATGCAGGTGACGCGCGCCGCAACATTCACACCAACGGCCAGCGCCACCGCCACGGAGACGCCAGCGCCTACCTTTACCCCTACCCTCACACCGACGCCAACTGCCACGCCCGCCAGCCCCGCCGAATGGGCCGACCGCTACTTTACCCTGACGCTGGCAGGACTCAACACGCTGGCGGCGCTGGATTTTACGCCAGCGCGCGCCGCTGATCTGACCGAGCGCCTGGCCTATGCCCAGGGATTGGTCTTCGTGCCGGCCAGCTATTACGAGTTGAGCCGCGAGCCGTGGGCTGCTTTTGTCACGCCGCGCACGCCCGACGGCACGCCCCTGCCGATGTTCTTCTGGCGCAGCAACGAAACCGGCGACAACATCGAAGGACAGCTGCTGCTCGATGCGGTGGCGGCGCTGCGCGACCCGGCCACCGGCTACACGCCGCTCGTCGCCGGCATCAGCCACGGCGCGCTGGCGGTGGATGCACAGGGACTCCGCCATGTGGTCATGGTTGAACGACCTGAGGCGCGGGGGCAACTCACTGCCTATCTCTGGTCGCAAGAACTGCCCGGTGGCCCGTTTGCTGTTGTCTGGCGCAGTGACGAAGAACCACAGTGGCATTTCCGCGCCGCCGATAGCCAGGTCAGTCTGGCGCCGGACGCCGAACGCGTGCTGCCTGACCTGATCATCTCCGGGCCGTTGCCTCCCGACAGCGCCATCCGCACCGAAGAGGGCGCGGCGGGAATTTTCATCGAGCAGGCGCCCTTTGCCCAGCAACGGCTGGAGACGCGCTGGCAGCCGTTGCTTGCCAGCGATCTGGACCCCAACGCCGCCGCGCGTATCATCGGCTATCGGCTGGCGCAGGCAGAAGTGCAGGCCACACCGTTGAGCACCCTGGCGACGATCCTGTCGCTGCTGCAAAGTGGTCAGATCAATCGCGCCCAATCGCTGGTGGCGCGCCTCGATCTGCTCAACGATATGTTTAACCTGGGGTTGGCGACGCCTGGCGACTGGATGGCTGTGTACGTCAACGACATCGACCGCGAAATCCAGGACGGCGGCCAATCGCTGCGGCTACGCTTCTTCGACAATGCCGACCGCAACCGTAGCTTCGAAGCGGTCTTCGACCAGAATGCCACAACTGGACGTTTCACGCTGCAGAGCATCGCTCCAGTGGTGTTGGCCAGCAGCGCCGGGTTGGTGACGCCAGCGCCACCACGTCCCACCGCCACACCCACGCCGCTCACGGTGGCAAGCGCTGTGCTGACGACGACAGGCGAGTTGACGTTGACGATCCCATTGGTTGACGTAGGCGGCGACGCCGGCATCTTGAACCCGACCCTGGAGCCGACGCCGACGCCAACGCCGACGTTCACACCGACGCCCACTGACACGCCGACGGTGACGGCGACGCCGACCAGCACGCCACTGCCCACCGATACACCAACGCTGACCGCCACGCCGACGGAGACGCCTTCGCCTACGCCAACGGAGAAACCGTTGCCCATCCCTGCCATTCCCCCGGAAGCCACGGCGCCCCTCACAGGCTACATGCTGCTGACCGAGACAGGACGTCTGCGCGGCGGCCCTGGCACCGACTACATCGTAATCGCCGCGTTGCTCAATGGCACGCCGGTTGAAATTTTCGGCGTCACCGAAGCGGAGGATTGGCTGCTGATCCGCGCTGCATCTGTGGAAGATGGACGCACCAGCGTGTTGGGTTGGGTGTCGACGCAATTGGTCGTGCCGTATGGCGACTTTACCGGCGTACCGCGCTATCGCGCGGATGGCACCTCCGTCGATGCCCCGCCTGCAGCGGAAGGCGAGCCACCCTCGGTGCTGGGCGCCTTGCCGACCGCCACGCCGACGCCGACGCCGCTGGTTACGCCGGTGCTCCGGCTGCCAACTGTGCAGACGCCTGCGGTTGGCAGCATCCCGGCGCCAGAAGCCGACGAGGCGATCATCACGATCGCAGGCGCGGCGATCCCGCCCGATCCCCTGACGCCGATTCCAGCCACTGCCGCCGATGGCAGCGCCATCCAGGTCAATGTGGCGGACGCTGTGATCGAGATATGGAGCGCAGTGCTCGGAGAGGAGGTGGGGCGCTGGGCGCCAGCCTCGGCGACGCTGTTGTGGCCGGGTACAGTGGTCTATATGAGCGGCGCGCCTGCAGCGGGCGGCGACTGGTCGGCGACGCGGCTGCGCATTGTGGCCGCACCATCCGCCGAGCGCGTGAAGGAAGTAGCGCTGCCCGAAATTGCCGCCGCCACTGCGGAGAACACTGCCATCGCCTTGTTGGGCAGTCGCACAACGCCAGGCGTCTACCTACTTGACCGCGACGGTCGCGCCCGGCAATTGTGGCAATACGAAAGCACAGCGGGATGGCTAACGGCTGACCCCAACGCTGGCTTTGTCTTGCGCGAACCATCGACGCCGGGCGGCATCAACACCTTTAGCTGGATGCGCAACGACGGGACGGGGTTGCAGATCGTGGCGCAACCCTATCGCACCGTGCGCGGCGTGGCGGGCGATGCGTACGGTGGGCTGTGGTGGATCGAAACGCCTGACGCTGGCGTCGATCTCTGGCAACTCTGGCACTATGACCCAGCGACGGCGCAGATTGCGCTCCGGCTGCAAGGCGACGGCGCGCTCTTTGCCCAGGCCAGCAGCACTGCCCAGACATCCTTGACGCCAATCTTGATTGCCGTGCAACCGATCACGCCGGGTGATCCGACGGCGATCAACCTCTACGTCGACACCAGCGACACGACGTTGCAGCAACCCTACACCGGCGTCTTCCGGTTGCGCGTGGAGAGCGACGCCGAGGGGCGCGGCGCCATCGTTGAGGGGCCGCAACAATTGCTGGAACGCGGCGCCTATCGTGGCCCGCTGGTGCTCAGCCCGGATCAATCACGGCTGGCCTTTTTCACCTACGACCCTGCTCACCCCAGCCTGACCTCCGGGGTGGTGACGCCGCCCAACACCGTCAACGTGCTGACGCTGACGGGGCGCGGCGCCAGCATCATTCGCACGGCCTACGCCACCGAGACGCGCTTTGAGTTCCTGGCGCCAGAACTGAGTTGGCAGGGCAATGAGCGGCTGTTGCTGGCGCGCAGCCGTTTTGCGCCTGGGCGCACCGACGCGCTGGATCGTTTCGGCGTTGTGCAGGTGCAGTTGCCGCCGCCTGGCTCCTCCCCCGCCGACCCGATTGTCGCCGATTCCTATCTGTTGGCGCGGCAACAATCGCTGCTCGACTTTGCGCCCTGTCTCGATGGGACAACGACGCTGGTGTTGACGCGCGACCCGGCCGGCGCGCAACAGTTGCTGCGCTGGAGTGGGCAGAACCAGGCCACCCCCATCTTTGGCCTGCCCGACGCGCTGGATCGCACCTTCCTCTGCTGGCAGCCATAATATGCGGAGTGCATTGCCCGAAGGGTGGAGCTATTTCGCCGACTGGCGCGATCTGGTGTTGGCGCTCGGTGGCCTGGTGGCGGTGGCGTTGGTGATTATCTGGTGGAGCCAACAGACGCGCCACTGGCATCGTATTGCCGCACTCAGCTTCTTGGCTGCGTTTACCCTGGCATTTGTCAGCATCTACGTCTTTTGGGTGCCGCCCTACTATGCCGGCTGCGCCACCGGCTGCACCGGTTGGCGCGGCTTCCCGCTGCCGGTGGCGCGCATCACCTTCGACGGCCAGACACAGATCGGCCTGGTCGATGTGTTGCTCAATGTGCTGCTTTTGTGGCTGCTGATATTGGTGGCGAGTCTGGTGGGGCGCATTGCTGCAGTGGTCTTTCAACTGGAGCAACGGTCGCGTCGTGTACAGGTGCTGGCGGCGCTGGCGTTTGTGCTGATTCCCTGGGCGCTCTTGCCCCGTTATCTTGACCCGCCGCAGCCAGTGACAACCGGTGAAGAGTTGCGTCTGGTGACGAACGCCCGCCGCGCCGCCGAAACGACCTACGGCATCACCGGGCTGTGGGTGCACCGACTTGCGCTCGAAGACCTGCGTCAACTCAGCCCCAACCCGCTGGGCGAGATGACGCCCGATCTGAGCGCTATCCGTAGTCAGGTGTGTCTGCGCGGCTACACCTATTTCTACCTGCCGTGGCGCCGCTACCGCGTCAGCCTGGAGCCGACAGGCGTCAACGCACTGTCGATTGTGGAGTTGCCATTGGATGGCCCATGCTGGGACAATGTGGAGGTGAAACCTTGATCGATGTAGAACGTATCCAGATGCAGTTGCGCGCTGCGGTGCGACTGAGCCATGACGCGGTCGCCGTGCCGCCCTTCACCTGTTTTTTCAACCCCGACAGCGATGCAACCTACGCCAACTACGCCATCCCCGACGCGTCGGTGGGTGTGGGTGTAGAGGCGTCCTTGCGCGCAGTGGCGGAACTCTTCCGGGATCGGCAGCGTCGTCCGCGCTTTGAGTATCTGGAAGGCTTTGCTCCCGACCTGGCGACTGTGCTGGAACAGCAGGGCTATCAATGCAATATGCGCTCGTTGCTGATGGTTTGCACACCCGATACGCTGACGCCGCCCCCCTGGCCCGCCGGCTTTACCGTGGAGGCGCTGACGCCGGCCACGCCCATCGATGTCGTGCAGGATTTGATGACGATCCAGGCGCGTGCGTTTGGCGACCCTGACGCCCCACGTACAACTGTGACAGAGGCGCAACAGTTTCTGACGCGTTTTGTTGCCATGCAACTATTTTTGGCACGACTAAACGGCGCGCCCGTGAGCGTCGCCAGCCTCACGGCGCCGCATGCAGGCATCGCTGAGCTGGCCGGCGTCGCCACATCGGCGGCTTTTCGGCGACGCGGCTTTGCTGCCGCTCTGACCTATGCTGTCACGCAAGCGGCCTTTGCGCAAGGGATCGACCAGGTATTCCTGACCGCTGTCAATGTGGAGGCGGGGCATGCCTATGCGCGCGCTGGATTCACGCCATGTGGCAGCGGGCTGGTGTATGTGTTGTAGAAGCACAGGGTGAGGGGCGCTCTGCGCCAACCGCGAGGAACTTCAGCCGGCGTCGGCGCGCTGAAAAAGGGCGAGCAGGTCCGGCAACCCTTCCAGAATCAGGTGCGGCGGCGCACTTTGGGTGGCAAAATGGGCGCGCGTGTCGATGCCGGTCAGCACGCCGACAGTGGTCATGCCCAACTTGAGCGCGCCGACGATATCCGTCTCGTAGCGGTCGCCCACCATCAGCGTTGTTTCTGGCGTCGCCTCGATGCGCCGCATGGCTTCCTCGAACATCGGCGCATTGGGTTTGCCGATCACGATGGGTTCCTTGTCGGTGGCGGCGGTAAAGAGCGCCAGGATGCTGCCCGCCCCCGGCACCTGCCCGCGCTCGGTGGGGTAGGTGCGGTCGCTGTTGGTGCCGATGAAGCGTGCACCGTTGCGGATCGCCAGCGCTACATCGGCCAGATCGGCATAGGTGAGGTTGAAGTTGGCGCCCGATACGGCGTAAGCGGCGTCGAAGGGGTCTGTGGTCAACTCAAAGCCGGCGGCGGTCAGGGCGGCGCGCAGCCCTTCCTGGCCGTTGACGATGACCTTGCCCTCCGGCCAGCCCTTGTCCACCTGATGCCGCAGCCAGCTTGCCGTCGCTTCGGCGCTGCCCAGGATGCGCTCCGGCGCCACGCGCAGCCCCATTGCCGCCACCTTGTCGCTGAATTGCTGTGAGGTCAACGCCGCGTTGTTGGTGACGAGCATCCAGCGTCGCCCCGTGGCGTCAAGATAGTCAAGCAACTCCTGTACACCAGGCAACGGTCGGTTGCCGACATAGATGACGCCGTCCATGTCAAAGAAGGCGGCGCGGATGGAAGAGAGCGCGGGATGGGCATACGTCATGATGATTCGACGTCCTTCCTGTGTCGCTGTGGGTTGCGTGGCTTTATGCTGCAAGTGGGCGCCATGAGTTTCCCCCGGCGCTCTGGTGTGAGCGATTGGCGCTTCATCGTATCTTTTTGCTTTCCAGGCTGGCGTGCATGTCAAGGTAGCGCAACCAGCCGCGCGCTGTCAGCGGGCCAAAGTCATTGTGTGGCGCCGTAACAGCGTCGCTGACGCCCGCCGCCTGGAGCTGATCGACCAGGGCGAGGGTGTTGGCCCGCGTCTGGCGGAAGAATTCGCGCTGTTCGGCCAGCGTCAGGTTTGCCCCAGGCCGATAGTCATCATATTCGTCCTGGATGGGCGGCGCGCCAAGCAGCATCTGCATGCGTCGCTGCCCCCAGCGTTCGATGCCGGCGATGTGGCGCAACACTTTGCTTGCCTGCACAGAGTCTTTCGCGGTCGCTGCGCGCTGATCGATGGCGGCGCCACTGGCTGTCAACGCTGCTTTCCATTCGGCGTAGCTCTTAGCGCGGCCCGGTCGTTCGATGAATATGCTGGCGGCGGCGCTCATGATTGCGGTTCTTACGCTCATGCTTCACCACTCCTCATGTTTCATTCTCGTGGCTGCGCGGGCGGCTGTCGATCAGGACGCCGCCGCCTTCAGCCCCGCTCGGGGCTTTGTCCGGCGCCATCTGCAGGCGGTCGAGGCGTCGGATATACACGTCCAATCGCTCCAACTCGGCAACCAGCAAGCCATAGCGGTTGGCGGGGTGTTTGAGCAGCCGCGCCACATCAAGTGAGACGATGCGCGCCAGCTCGGTGGCGTTGTGAAAGTCGAGCCACGGCAGCGGCGACAGGCGTTGAAATTCCTGCGCGGCGGGCGTTGGTCTGGGACTGCAGCGCAGCGGCAGCACCGACCGCTCCAGCCGCCACGCGGTCGCCCACTCCAGCCCTGCCGGCGCAGTGATGTCGTTGCCCAACAGGAAATAGACGCGGTCGCAATTGGCGATGCGTTCGAAGATTTCCTCATAGGTGGGCAAGAGCGGCGGCGTACGGCGAATTTCGATGGCTAGCTGGACGGGGATTTCGGCAATTGCCTTGCCAATGACGCCGCGCTCCGCTTCCAGGTCACGCGTGGCGCCAACAAAGATGCGTAGGGTCTCTGCCATGCTACCGATTATGCCATCAGCGGAAACGAAACGGCAAAGTTTGTCCCTTGGCCCAGCATGCTTTCGACGGTGATGCGCCCCTGGTTTTGCTCAACCAACTGCTTGACAATCGCCAATCCCAGCCCGGCGCCGCTGCCCATGTCGTTTTGCGCGCCGCGGGCGCGGCTGCGCGCTTTGTCGACGCGGTAGAAGCGGTCGAAAATGTAGGGCAGGTCATCGGGCGGGATGCCAGGCCCGGTGTCGCTGACCGTCACCGTCAGGTGATCCTGCGTCGTGCTCGCCGCCAGCGTGACGCGTCCACCCGCCGGTGTATACTTGATGGCGTTGTCGAGCAGATTGAGCACTGCTTCTTCGATTTGCTCTGGGTGGACCTTAACTGGTGGGAGCGTGGGCGGCGCCGTTGTTTCCATCATGACGCCAGCTGTTTGGGCGCGCAACTGCATGATGGCCGCCGCATTGTGGAGCACTGGCGCCAGATCAACACTATGCGCTGGTGGCGCTGACGGGCGACTCTCCAGGTGCGCCAGGTCGAGCAGCGCATTTGCCAGCCGCGTCAGGCGGTCTGCCTCCGACTCGATCTCGGCCAGATACCGCGCCGAGATGTCGGGCGCTTCGTCGCCCATCTCACGCACAGCTTCGATGCGCAGCTTGATGTTGGTGAGCGGGGTGCGGAGTTCATGGCTGGCGTGGGCGACAAAGGCGCGCTGCTGCTCAAGCATGGTGCGCACGGCGCCGACCATGGTGTTGAAGGCTTGCGCCAGCGCCCCCAGTTCGTCGCTGGTCTGCACGGGCACTTGTTGCGTCAAGTCACCCTGAGCCGTGGCCAGGGCGGCCTGTTCGAGCCGCAAGACAGGCCGCACGAGCTGGCGACTGATCCAAACTGCCAGGAGGGTGGATGCCAACACCGCCATGACGCCCGCCGCAATGATGGTCAAGACAAGATTGCGCGCTTTCTCCGCTACCAGCTGCATGGGTTGGCTCAATTGGACAACGCCGAGGATTTCGCTACCCTGTTGGATGGGCGCCGCAGCAAAGAGCGTCAGTGCGCCGGTGATCGCATCAGGACGGATATCGGAAAGCTCATCACCGCGCAGCGCCGTGCTGACTTCAGGTTGTGCACCCTGGGGCGCAATGAGTGTAATCGGGTACAGGCTGTCGACGACCGGATGACCGTTGCGATCAAGGATGGTGACACGAGCATTGGCGTCGCGAGCATAGATGTCGGCGACGCCTTGCAGACGTGGCAGCACGATGGCGGGCGACGGTGGTGTGGGGGGCGGTGTGGGGGGCGGTGTAGGCGCCAGGGTAGGCGTCGGACGTTCATCGTGTTCATCGTCTTCGTCGTCGTCTTTGTTGACTTTATCTTCTTTTTGCTCTCCCTCGTGGGTAACGTTCTGAGTGGCAGCGTTACGGATGCGTTCGGCTTCCCATTGCTGATATTGTGCGAACTCGTTGGCATAGCCACTGAGCGGGTCCTCCAGCGCATTGGAGGCCAGGAATGCAACCACTTCCAAATCATGCTCGGCGGCGTCGAGGTAGGTGTTGTAGACTGTGCGCCCCAGCCAGAAGGTGAGGATGGTCAGAATGATCAAAAACGCGCCGCCGAACGCGATGATCATACGCGCCTGCAGGCTGCGCTGCCAGGGCCAGCGATTCGGCAATGACGCGGATGTGTGATTGCGAGTTGACGGTGTGTTCATGCAACCTATCCAGGGTGACTACTGTAAGCTGATGGTGCAAGCTGACGACCTTGTACGAAGACGGCGACCAAACTGCGCAAACTCGCCCTGCTCTCAACTCACTTCTGCCGGCGTCACCAGCCGATAGCCGACGCCGCGCACGGTGAGGATCAACTGTGGCGCGCTGGGGTCGGCTTCCAACTTTTCGCGCAGCCAGCGAATGTGCACATCGAGCGTGCGCGGGTCGCCGATCCAGCCTTCGCCCCACACCTGGTCGAGCAGATCGCCGCGCCGCACCACCGCGCCGTTGGCGTCGCGCAGCGCCAGCAGCAGATCATATTCACGTTGCGTGAGGTTGACCGGGACGCCAGCGCGCAGCACCTGATGGCGTCGCCGGTCGATGGTAATGTCACCGATCTGCTCCAACGCGTCTTGGACATCGCTTTCGGTCTGCGTCAGCAAGGCCATGCGGCGCAAATTGGCGCGCATCCGCGCCAACAGCTCCCGAAAGCCAAAGGGCTTGACGATGTAATCGTCAGCCCCTAGCTCCAGCCCCAACACGCGATCCATCTCTTCGCCGCGTGCCGTGAGCATCAGAATTGGCACATTGCTCTCGTGCCGCAACTCGCGGCAGACTTCCCACCCCTGCATCCCCGGCATCATCACGTCGAGCAGAACGATATCGGGTTGGCGACTGCGGGCAAGTTGCAGCGCTTCGGCGCCGTTGTCTGTGGTGATCACCCGGAACCCCTCTCGCTCAAGTTGGTGACGCAGGACATCCACGATCATTTCGTCATCATCAGCCAGCAGAACCGTGCGTTGCTCGATCATACCTGAAGATTATAGCGCGCTCTGCTCGTGTCCAGAAGCTGGCGCAACAACAGCTGGCGCAACAACGACTTCGCTCGGAACGGCGCGCTGTACTTCCTGGGCACGGCCCGCCGGACGCCGTCGCGCCGCCGCCTGTTGCGCCGCCGCCTGTTGCGCCGCCGCAGGCGTCGATGGCTTTGGCGCACGCTCGGTTTTTTCGGCGCCACTGCGCGCCATCAGCACCCGATGCAGCGTCGCCAACAGCAACGTCTGCCCGGTCAGCACGTACAGCCACTGCACAACCGGCTGACTGGCGTCCGTGCCGGCCATCACCCCGTGCACCAGCGCCAGGATGAACGCCAGGTAGGTGGTGTAATGAAAGAGGCGCCAGACGCGGCGGCTGATGATGGAACGCACATAGAAGCTGGCGATCAGCGCCAGGCTCAGATAGAGTGACAGCGTGCCCAGGCCCGTCCACACAGGTCGATATGGCGCCTGAAACGGGATCAGCAGGTCAAAGAGATCGAAGCGAATATACGCGTCGCCAAGCAGGATCACGGCGTGGAAGACCGCGAAGATCATCGCCAGAATGGGCAGAAATTCGTGCATGGCGTAGAGTAGTGCGGCGTCGACCCGCCCTTTGAGCGTCTTGCCGCTCATCATCACTCCCCACAGCGTCGCCGCCCAGAGCAGGAGATATGCGATCAGTCCGCCGGCGCGCGCCAGATACCAGTAGGCTTTGGTGCCTTCCGCCACCGACAGTCCCATGACCTGCGCTTCGCGCCCGACGTAGTCAAGCAAGGGCGTCGTCACTGCGCTGGCGTCCCACAAGCCGCCGGTCGTTGTCCACAGGGCGCTGGCGCCGAGCGCAATCACAGCGCCCACACCGACGCCCAATCCGATAAAGAACAGATTCTCCTGTTCGTACATTTCTTTTGCCATCATACCCGTCTGCCTACCTTTCCCGTCTCAATCTCTGTATCTCGATCATGGTTGATGCTGATTGCCGTACTGGCAGCTTGGCTCATGAACCGCCACTCTTGCCTTTGCCACCACCGCCGCCACCGTTGTTGCCGCCGCCGTTATTGCCGCCGCCACCATTGTTGCCACCGTTGTTGCCGCCGCCGCCGTTGCCGCCGCCGCCGTTGTTGGAAGGCGGCGGTGGTGGCGGCAGGCTCGGCATGGACGGCAACGGCGCAATGGTCGGCAACGGCGCCACAGCTGGCAACTCTAGCAGCGGCGCCGGCGCAAAGCTGGCCGCTGCGCCCGCATCGACGGCAATCGCCAACGCAGGTGGCGGCGGCAACGTCGGCGCTGGCGGGATGACCAGCGGCGCCAGCGTGGGCCAGGGCGTCGGCGTGGGCGCGGTGGTCGGCGTACTCGTCGCTGCCAGCGCGATGGCTGACGCTGCGGCATCGCTCTCTGACGCTTGATCGGCTTGCGCGGCGTCAATGTGAGCGATCCAGTTCCAGCCGCTGAGCAGTGCGGCGGTGGCGGTCATGGAAACCAACGTCTTGGCGGTGCGGCCAAAGCGTTTGCCTTTGCGTGGGGATGGTGTGTTCTTTGTCATAGAGTTCACCTGTTGTCCTCAAGAATAGTTGTGTCATGATTCTGGACGTGACCTGCAGTCGTTGCTACTGGCTGGTCTCTGCGTCGCTTTGACCGGTTGGCGCCAGGGCGTCGATCCGGTCGCGAAGACCCGTCGTGTGCAGGAGGCGTCCGTCAGTGGTGTAGATCAATCCGTCGATGTCCGGGGTCTGCTCCAGAAAGGCGATGCCGGCTTCGGCGCCCAGCACCAGCGCAACTTTGGCGAAAACCTCCGCCAGCAGCGTGCGTGGGGCAACAACGGTGACCGAAGCTGCATCCGTGTTGGCGGGGCGACCACTGCGCGGGTCGATCAGGTGATGATGGAGCGCGCCATTGCGTCGCCACCGCCGCTTCATGATGGTTGAGGTCGCCAGCGCCATGTGGTCGAGAAAGAGCCGGGCGATCCACTGCTCTGGCCGCCATGGGTGTTCGATCGTGATCTCCCAACCTCGCCGGTCGCCGGGTTGCCCATGTGCGTAGAGGTCGCCGCCGGCGTTAACCAGGAACGGCCCTTCGCCCAACAGCAACTCCGCCGCCCGATCCACCGTCCACCCTTTGCCCATGCCGCCCAGGTCGAGGCGGAGCGCAGCCGGTTTCGTTGCGCGCCGCCCCGCCCGATCAAGCTGAATGTCGGCGTAGCTGAACAGGCGACGGCGCGTCACCTGCGGCGCATCGTGCAGGTCAACCGGTGCGCTCCAGCGGAACTGAGCGCGTTCCACCACGTGCTCGAAGCTGCGGTCGTACCCTGCCGCCACCAGATCATCCAGCAGCGTGGGGTCGAAGAGTCCGTCCGTAGCCCACGCCGCCGCCAGCGCCGCTTCCAGGGCGTCGAAGAGTTCGGGCGACAGTGTCACCGGTTGGTCGCCGGTGGCGTTGAAGCGAGAGAGTTCACTGTCGGACAGAAAGCGGCTCATGCGTTGCTCAGCCTCACGAAAAAGTTGCTCGACGGCAAGCGGTTGTGTTGGGTTGCGCCCGTACACCTGCACCTCGACCGTGGTGTTCATTGCAGTAAAGCGATGCTCCCACCATTGCCACGGCGCTACAGCGTTGACCTCAGTCGTCATCATGCTCTTTCTCTTTGTGCTCCTTGTGCTCTTCGTGCTCTTCGTGATCGTCGCCATGGTCGTCGTGGTCATCTTCGTGCTCTTCATAGCGCTGATTGCCGCTGTCGTTGTTGCCGCTATTACCGCCGCCATTGTTGCCGCCGTCATTGTTGTTGGAGGCCGCGTAGGCGACTGCCTGCTGACGCGCCGCAATCTCGTTGTAAGCGGCTTGCAACTGAGCGATCGCGCCGTTCAACTCTTCAGTCAGGCGGGCGTCATTTGCCTGCAATGCCAACAGTTCGTTTTGGAGCGCCTGGGCGTCCTGTTGCATGGCCTGTTGCACCGCCAACGCCTCTTTCTGCAGGGATTGGATGTCAGCCTGCTTCTGTGTTGCTTCGGTGACCAGCGCGTCGATCTGGCTCTGAAGTTCGGTGATCTGCGCCTGCGCCTGGGCGTCGAGGTCGACAAGCGCCTGTTTGCTCTCTTCCAACTGCTTTGCCAACAGCGTTTCGCGCTCAGCCAGCAGCGTCTGCACTTCCGCAAGATAGCGTGCATTGGCATCATCGGTGGAGACCGCCACTTCTGCCGAGCTTGTTTGCACCTGTGCTTCGCCCTGTCCAGTCGTCTCCGCCGTGGTGAGTTCTGCCGCTGGCGCTGCATCTGCGGGCGCAGCTTCCGCTTTGCCGCCACAACCACTGAGCACCAACACGGCGCCGAACAACAGCACGGCAAGCAGGCTCTTGGCATAATTCAAGTGCGTCATCTTTTTTGCTCCTTTCAAGGCAACTTGTTGCATGGCAATCTGTATGTCGCGACTAGCGTCCCAACATGGCGTTGGCTTCGGCAAGTCGCGTCTGGACGTCGGTCAGTTGGGCGCTGATTGCTGCCGCGCGATTGGCGTACTCGGCGCGCATCTGCTCCAACTGGCTGCGATACTGCGCCTGCCGCTCCGCGCGCAACGACTGAAGCTGGGCGATCTGCTGACGTAGCGTTGCATCCTGGTTGCGAATCGCCTGCACCTGTTGCTGCACCGTCGCCAGCCGCCGATTCATTTCGTCGATCTGTTGCTGGTAGAGGCGTTGCCGCTCGGCATAGGCCTGGTTGAGCTGTGTCAACTGTTCCTGATAGGCAGCCTCGCGTTGGGCAAACGCCGCTTGCAGCGCGGCCGCATCCGCTGGAATATCCTGCGCATGTGCGCGCGGCGCAGCAACGCCGGTGAACAACAACGTCATCACCAACAGCGCGACGCCGATAGCGAGAATCTTTGTTTGCATGACAACCTCCTGTTACTGATCTTGCTTGAACGCTTCCTAGACCTTCGGCGTCCAGTATAGAGATCAATCAGAGGTTGCAGGTGATAACCGCGTGATGGTCGTGTTAAGTGTGGGTTAAGTGCAGGGCAGCGTCATCAGCGTGACGGAGGGATGTCTTGCGCTGAAAACGTCGAGGGTGCAGTGGATGATAAAAATGTCTGCGGACTCGTTGGCGTCTGTCGTCGATCATCGCCCCCGGCGCAATGTATCGCCACGCCAGAGGTGATGATCTGCAGCACAATTGCTTGCACCAAACGGGAACAGGCTCAGCGCAAGAGGGAAGCCAGACAGGGGCGTTACGTGCGATAATCCCCGTTGATGCGCACGTAGTCGTAGCTCAGGTCCGAAGTCCACACGGTGGCGGCGCCGACGCCCAGCCCCAGTTCAACGCGCACATCGATCTCTGGCTGGGCAAAGATGGCGCTGGCGGCATCCTCGCTGTAGGGCAACGGCACGCCGCCCGCCACGAGTTGCAACTCACCATTGCGCGTCTGTGCGTCGGGGCCGCCGTCGATGAACAGATCGCAGCGCGCCGGATCGACCTGGATGCCCGCGCGTCCGACCGCCGCCAGGATGCGCCCCCAGTTGGCGTCGCCGCCAAAGAACGCAGTCTTGACGAGCGGGCTGGTGGCGATGGTGTTGGCGGCTTGGTGCGCGGCGACATCGCTGGTTGCGCCGCGCACGTGCACGGTGACGAAGCGCGTCGCGCCCTCGCCGTCGCGCACGATCGCCTGCGCCAGTTCCGTGCAGAGGTCGGTCAAGGCGGCGCTGAAGGCTGCGTACGTCGAACTGCCGGCGTCGGTGATCTCTTCGTTGTCTGCCAGGCTGTTGGCAAGCAGCAGCACCGTGTCATTGGTGCTGGTGTCGCCGTCCACGCTGATGCGGTTGAAACTGAGATCGACGGCGGCGGTCAGCGTCTGTTGCAGCAACGGCTGCGCAATGAACGCATCGGTGGCGATGACGGCGAGCATCGTCGCCATGTTGGGGTGGATCATGCCCGCACCTTTGGCGATGCCGGTGATCGTTGCCGTCACATCGCCCAGGATGACCTGGCGCGTGGCCAGCTTCGGGCGGGTGTCGGTGGTCATGATGGCGGCGGCGGCGGCGGGCCAGCCGTCGGGCGCCAGCGTCTCGACGACCTTGGGGATGCCCGCCAGCAACTTCTCCATCGGCAACTGTACGCCGATCACGCCGGTGCTCATCACGAAGACAGAGTGTTCGTGCGCTCCCAGGTGCAGTGCGGTCTGCTCGGCGGCAAGACGGGCGTTGGCGTTCCCCTCGGGGCCGGTGCAGGCATTGGCGCAGCCGGCGTTGACCAGCACAGCGTGGATTGCCTCCGGGTTGAACGCCAGCAACTGCCGGTCATAGATCACCGGCGCGGCGGGAAAAAGGTTGCGCGTAAAGACGCCTGCGGCTCGACACGGCACGCGGCTCGCCACCAACGCTAGATCGGTCGCACCGTTCTTTTTGATCCCCGCCGCCACCGCGCCAGCGTCGAAGCCCTTGACGATGTAGGTCATCGGTTTCTCCTTATGGAGGGATTGGAGATTAAGAGGTTAAGAGATTAGGAGATTAAGAGATTAAGAGATTGGAGATTAGAGATTGGAGATTGGGTGTATTGAAACGGAATCTCCTAATCTCCCAATCTCCTAATCTCCAATCTCCAATCTCCCAATCTCCCAATCTCCAATCTCCCAATCTCCAATCTCTAGTCTCGCTTGAAATCCTCGTAATCGACTTCCTCAAACTCCGAGGCGCCGCGACCCTGCAGACGCAGCATGGCGGCGACCTTCATCGGCAAGCCGAAGAGTTTGATGAAGCCTTCGGCGTCGGCCTGGTTGTAGACATCGTCCTGGTCGAAGGTGACGTAATCCTCGCGGTAAAGGCTGAAGGGACTCTTGCGCCCGGCCAGGATGACGTTGCCCTTGTAAAGCTTGAAACGCACTGTGCCGGTGATGTTCTGCTCGGTGTAGTTGACGAACTGCGTCAATGCCTCGCGCAGCGGCGTGAACCATTGACCGTTGTAGACCAGCTCGGCAAACTTCAGCCCGACCATCTGCTTGAAGTGCAACGTCTCTTTGTCCAGACAGAGTTGCTCCAGCGCCGCGTGCCCTTTGTAAAGCAACGTGCCGCCGGGCGTCTCATAGACGCCGTGGCTCTTCATGCCGACCAGCCGGTTTTCCACAATGTCGACGCGCCCGATGCCGTGACGTGCGCCGATCTCGTTGAGCGTCTGCACGATGCCGACCGGCCCGTGCGCCACGCCGTTAACGCGCTCCGGGATGCCTCTGCGGAAGTAGATTTCGACATATTCCGGCTCGTCGGGCGCATCGGTGGGATCGGTCGTCCACTCGAACATATCCTTAGGCGGCTCGTTCCACGGGTCTTCGAGGGGACCGCCTTCGTTGCTCAGGTGCCATAGATTCTTGTCCTGGCTGTAGATGCGTTCCATCGTCGCCTTGACCGGCACGTTGTGCTCGGCGGCGTAGTCGAGCGCATCGCGGCGCCCGCGGATCGTCCACTCGCGCCACGGTGCGATGATGCGCAATCGTGGGTTGAGCGCCATCACCGTCAGCTCGAAGCGCACCTGGTCGTTGCCCTTGCCGGTGGCGCCATGTGCGACCGCGTCAGCGCCTTCCAGCTCGGCGATCTCGACCAGCTTCTTGGCGATCAGCGGGCGCGCAAAGGAGGTGCCCAGCAGATACTCGCGCTCGTAGATGGCGCCGGCTTGCATCGTCGGAAAGACATAATCCGTGAGAAACTCCAGCCGCAGGTCTTCGATGTAGACCTTGCTGGCGCCGGATGCCAGCGCCTTTTCTTCGAGACCGACCAGTTCATCCGCCTGGCCCAGGTTGGCGCAGAAGGCGATGACCTCACACTTATAGTTGTTGCGCAGCCACGGCACGATGATGCTCGTGTCTAGCCCGCCGGAGTAGGCGAGCACGCACTTCTTGACCGGCGGTTTGGTGGTTTTTGTGGACATCTCGGCAGACCCTTTCGTGATGAAAAAAGTTCCAAACAAAAAACGCCACCCGGAGTTCCGGTGTGGCGTGCGGATGCGGTGACACAGTCTGCGCTCAGGCGACATTGCCGGCGCCGCTGAAGCGCGGTCGCCTCAATTCGCAGATGTTTGTCCGCACCCGGCGGACATCCTCCTCAAGCGCAGCAAGTTGGTCATGGCGCATAGTATAGCGGATGGCGATTGGAGAGTGGAAATTGGAGAGTGGAAAATTGGAGATTGAGAGACTGGGTGGGGGCTTTTGCTCTGCAATTTGTCGCCAGTTATTTTGTCTATACCATATCTTAATTTTGGTATAATTTTGCGTTTTTTATTGACAAATTTTATACCAAACTGTTATGATGAGAATGTTCACAAACCAATTTCACAGTGAAGTGACTCATGTACACGCGCGACCAGGTTGCCGATCAGCTGCGCAAACGCATCGAAACGGGTGATCTCAAGGCGGATTCGGCGCTGCCCCCGGAGCGCGTGCTGGCGGAGTCGCTCGGCGTGAGTCGCATGACGCTGCGCGTGGCGATCGACCGGCTTGCGGAAGAAGGCTTGTTGGTGCGCCGCCCAAATCGCCGCACACTGGTGGCCGGCGACAAGATCAGCCGCAGCGCCAGCTTCATGTCCTTCAGCGAAGAGATGCGCGCACGCGGCTGGCGACCGCACTCGGTGATCCGACAGATGACGGCGACGGTCGCCGATGTCTCTGTGGCGGCGCAACTTAACCTGGAGGTTGGCGCCAAGGTCATCTACCTGGAGCGGCTGCGTTTTGCCGACGACGAACCGCTGGCGTTGGAGCGCGTCTATCTGCCCTACGCGCGCTTTGCCAGTCTGCTGGGGCGTGACCTGGCCAGCCAGTCGCTTTACGCCGTGATGGAGCGAGAATTGGGCGTGCGCCCGGCGTATTCGGAGGAAAGTGTGGAGGCTGTGCTGCTCTCCACAGAGGAAGCGGAAATCTTCGGTGTGGCAGCAGGCGCGCCAGCGTTGCTCACGCGGCGCATCACCCGCGACGAGGAGGGCAACGTTGTCGAAGCCGCCACCAGCCTCTATCGCGGCGACCGCTACCGCATGGCCTTGGTGCGGCGAAGATAGAGGTGGTGCGTGGGCGTGGTGTGGGAGACGTCGGTTGTTGACACGCAATACGCAACACGCACCGCGCAACAAAAAGGAGCTGACGTGGATCGTCATCAACGCGTCGAGGCGTTTGTCAATCAAGTGCGTGGACGGCTGATCGTCTCGTGCCAGGCGCTGCCGCATGAGCCGCTCTTTGGCGCCGAGATCATGGCGCGGATGGCGATCGCCGCCGAACAAGGCGGCGCCGCCGCCATCCGCGCCAACACACCGGTCGACATCCGTGCGATCCGCGCCGCCGTGCATCTGCCCATCATCGGTCTCTACAAGGTGGATGTGCCCGGCTACGATGTCTACATCACGCCGCGGCTGGAGGACGCCTGTGCGGTTGCCGCTGCCGGCGCCGACCTCATCGCCATCGACGCCACTGCGCGCCCGCGCCCGCAGTTCGACAGCCTGGCGGCATACATCGCCGCCATCCATGACGCCACCGGTCTGCCCGTATTGGCGGACATTTCCACCTACGACGAGGGCATTGCCGCCGCAGCCGCCGGCGCCGATCTCGTCTCGACGACGATGTCGGGCTACACGCCCTACAGCGCGTTGCTCGACGGCCCCGACATCGACCTGGTGGCAGCGCTGAGCAAGGCGCTCACCGTCCCGCTGCTGGCAGAGGGTCGCTACCACACGCCAGCGCAGGTGCAAGCCGCGCTCAAAGCGGGCGCGGTCAGCGTCGTCGTCGGCGGCGCCATTACGCGCCCGCAGGAGATTACAAAGAGATTTGTAGAAGCGATTGAGCGATTGAGCGATTGAGCGATTGAGCGATTGAGCGATTGAGCGATTGAGAGATTGGAGATTGTTGTTGCGTTCTCGCCCAATCACACAATCCCTCCGTCGCACAGTCTCCGGTCTCCAATCTCTAATCTCCAATCTCCACAAAGGAGAAAACCTTGTCCAAACCTGTCATTCCCATTCTTCCCCTCGATGACCGGTCGGTCAATTATGAATGCTTGCAAGTGCTGGGTGAAGCGGCCGGTTTTCAGGTATTGCTGCCGCCCAAAGCCTGGCTGGGCACGCCGTGGCGCGTGGGCGACATGCCCAGGCTGCACGATTGGCTGCTGGCACAGGCGCCGCACGCCGACGCGTTGATCGTCGCCGTCGATACGCTGGGCTACGGCGGGCTGGTCAACTCGCGGCGCTCGACCGATAGCACGGAGACGGTGTTGGCGCGGCTGGACTGCCTGCGCACGATCAAGCAGGCGCAGCCACACACGACGCTGCTTGCCTTCAACGTGCTGATGCGCATCACTCGCGGCAATGACGCCGAGGAGGAGAAGGCGTATTGGGCGGACTACGGCGCACGCATCTTCCGCCTCTCCTACCTGGAAGACCGCGCGGCGATGGCGGTGGGAACTGCTGCCGAAGCTGAGGAGATCACCGCGCTGCGCCAAGAAATTCCGCCGGAGCTGGTCGAAGATTTTCTGGCGGGACGCGCCCGTAACCACACCGTCAACCGCACCATGATCGACTGGGCGGCGGCGGGCGTCTTCGACTACTTGATCATTCCCCAGGATGACACGGTCGATTACGGCTGGAACATTGCCGAGAGCCGTCGTCTGCGCCGCTATGTCAGCACAATCGGCGCCGCGGATCGGGTGTCGATCTACCCCGGCACGGACGAGACGGCGATGCTGTTGCTGGCGCGCTATGCTGCGCAGCGCGCTGGCTTCACCCCACGCGTGCGGCTGCGCTACAGCGGTTCGACCGCCGACCAGGTGATCACCGCCTACGAAGATCGCCCGATGACCGAAATGGTCAAGGCGCACCTGGGACCGCTCGCCGGCGTGGTGAGCGATGCACCCGACGCCGACATCGTGCTCTACATCAACGCGCCGGCGGAAGTGCAGGGCAACGGTCCTGAGCAGTGGGCGCTGGCGCTGAGCGACGACGAAGTGGCTGCGCTGCCCCCTGCTTCTCAGGCTGCGCTGGCAACCTATCGTCAACATAGCAACGGCGCGACGACGCTACGCGAGATGTTCACTGTGCGCCGCGACCTGCCAGAGTTCATGCGCAGCCTGAGCGCTGACATCGCGGCCGGGCGGACGTGCGCGGTTGTCGATGTGGCTTTTGTCAATGCTGGCGACCTGGCGCTGGGTGAGCTGCTGGAGCGCATGCCCGCGCTCAGCCAGCTTGCCGCCTACGGTGGTTGGAACACCGCCGGCAACACGCTCGGCTGTGTGTTGGCGCACGCCGTGATCCGTCACCTGCAGGTGTTGCACGGCGCCACGCCGGAGGCAATCGCCGCGCATGTGCGCTTCCTCTTTCTGCGGCTAGTCGAGGATGACCTCTTCATGGCGCGATTGCGCACGCAGCTTGCAGTCGAAGCGTTGCCAGTGCTGGGATTGCCGATCACACTGGGCAACGTGGGCGAACACGCCGCAACCGTGCGCGCGCTGGTCGAACAGTCGCTGAGCAAGGCGGCGGCGCGCTTGGCGCAGGCGCGCTTTATCGGGCAGCAGGTGCAGGCGGGCGACGCAGCGATCCAGATCCAAGCGCTGACGCTGACCGACGTCGAGCTGCCGTGGGGGCGGCTCTTTGACCTGACCATGAACGTGGACGCGCGCTATGCCATCGGGTGAGACTGCGTTGCCGGAGCCGATCCTGGTCTTCGACATTGGCGGCACCAAAGTGGCGGCGGGCGTGCTGACGCCAGATTTTCGCATCAGCCAGCGCCGCGAGATCGCCACGCAGGCGGCGGATGGCCCCGACCGCGTGGCGGCGCGAGTCGTGGCGTTGGGACGGGAAGTGCTGACGGCTTTCGTTGGCGACACCGGCGTGCAGGTGCGTCGCGCCGGCGTTGCCAGCGCCGGGCAGATCGACCGGGCAACCGGCGTGGTGAGTTACGCCACCTTTCACCTGCCTGGCTGGATCGGCTTCCCGCTCGGCGAACGGCTGAGCCACGGCCTGGAGTTGCCGGTCGCCATCGACAACGACGTGAACTGTCACGCGCTGGCTGAGGCGACGCTCGGCGCCGGACGCTCCTACCGGCACTTTCTGCTGGCGGCGGTCGGCACGGGTGTGGGCGGCGGCGTGGTGATCGACGGCAAGCTCTATCGCGGGCGGCTGGGCGGCGCCGGCGAGATCGGGCAGGTGTTGCTGGAGCCAGAAGGCGGGCGTCCGTGCAGCGACCGGTTGACCGGCTGTCTGGAGGTCTACACGGCGACCAGTGTGATGGTGCAGCGCAGTGGCTATGCGTCGGTGCAGGAGATGGCGGCTGCGTACGCCAGCGGTGCAGACATCCCGGCGGTAGCGGAGGCGGCGCTATGGCTGGGGCGCGGGCTGGCAAGCATTGCCCACATCCTGGCGCCGGAAGCGATCCTGATCGGCGGCAGCGCGGTGCTGCTGGGAGCGCGTTACCTGGCAGCGGTGACGCAGCGCTTTGCAGAGCACACCCTGCCGTCGCATCGCGAAATTCCGTTGATATTCACCCAATTGGGCGCTGACAGCGGCTTGATCGGTGCCGGGCTGGTGGCGAGCGAGGCATCATGATGACCAGACTACGTGTGGCGGTGATCGGCGCGGGCGGCATCGGCGGGACGCATCTGCGCGCCTACGCCGCCTGGCCCGACCTGTGCGAGATCGTCGGCGTCGCCGATGTCGATCCGGCGGCGGCGCAGGCAAGGGCGACCGAGTACAACACCACCGCCTTTGCCGACTATCGGGCGCTGCTCGACGCAACCGGTCCCGATGCAGTGAGCATCTGCACGCCGCCCAAGTTGCATCTGCCGATTGCGCGCGACGTGGCGCAGCGCAAGATCGCCTGTCTGTGCGAGAAGCCGCCGGCGCGCACCGTCGCCGAGACTGAGGCCATTGTCGCCGCGTTCGAGGAGGCGGACGCCATTCTGCAGTTCGCCTTCTGCCATCGCTTCCACGAGCCGGTGCGCCAGGTGCAGGAGCTGATCGGACAGGGCAAGCTCGGCAAGGTCGTGCAGATTTACAACCGCTTTGGCTTTCGCTTCGACCGTGCGGCGACATCGTGGTTCACCGACCCGGAGATGGCGGGCGGCGGCATCTTGATCGACACGCTGGTGCACAGCATCGACATCTTTCGCGCGCTGGCAGGCGAGGTGGTGCATGTCGCGGCGGCGGTCTCGACCACGCTGCCCGTGCAGGTCGAGGACAGCGCCTCGCTGCAGGTCGTCAGCGCCAGCGGGGTGATCGGCTCGCTCAACTGTAGTTGGGTCACGCCGGTCTCCGAGGCTGAGTTTCGCATTTGGGGCACGGAAGGTGAGTCCGTCATCGACTACGCCGCCAGCGGCGGCGCGCGCTATCGGCTGGCTGGCGACCCGGAGTGGACGACGCTGCCCGCACACGCGCCCGATCGCTTCGTCTTGCAGGCAGCGCATTTCCTGAGTTGTGTGCGTCACAACCAGCGTCCCAAGGTCAGCGGAGCGGATGGGATTGCCGTCATGCGCGTGATCGAGGCGGCATATCGCTCTCTCTCATGAGCGACGCCAGACAGACGCCGCTTGTGGGGTGATGGCAAGAACATAGCAATATGTTCATCTTCAGTCATGTAATTCTGTTGTTATCATCGCCGACACTATAATCGGAGATGTGTATAGGATTTGGGTGACGCGTCTTCTTCGCTTTGAGCCGCTCTGGGTGGCGAGCGTAGCGGTGTTTGTGTTATTTCCTGGACGGTGGCTGCCTGTTGCCTGGCAGCCCGTTGTGGTGGCCGCGCTCTTTGCGGGTTGGCCGTTGCGCTGGCTGGCCACCCGGCGTTTGCTACCGCCTGCGCCGCTGCATATTGCGCTTGGTGTGCTGCTGCTCTGGTTGCCGGTGAATATCTGGGCGGCGGTTGATACGGTGGTTGCCTGGCAGGCGGCGGGCTATCTGCTGTTAGGGGTGGCGAGTTACGGCGCCGCCATTGCCTGGGCGCCGCTGCAGCAACGACCGCAGATGCTGGCCTGGCTGCTCGTGACGTTGGCTGGTCTGCTGGCAGTGACGGGTCCCTTGCTGCCAACGCCGGAAGTCACGTGGCCGTTGATTGGCCCACTGCAGCAAGCGGTGGCGCCGGTTGCCTCTCGTCTTGGTGAATCAATCAATCCCAACATTCTGGCTGGTGCAATTGTCGTGCTCTTGCCGCTGGTCGTGGCGCTGGCGGTGGGCGCCCCCTCAGCGCCAGGCAGGCGCTGGCTACGGGGCTTGCTCGGCTTATTGGCCGGCTTGATTGTGGTCGTAGTGGTGCTGGCTGCCAGCCGCGGCGCGTTGTTAGGAGTGGGCGCCGGGTCGCTGATTGTAATAGTGTGGCGTTGGCCGCGCCTGGGATGGGTGACGTTATTCATTGTGGTGTCGGCGGTGGGCGTCGGCGTCTGGTTGGGGCCGCCAACGTGGTTGGATCAACTCGTTAGCGGCGGCGCCGTGGGCGGCATGGATGAGCGGATCGAAATCTGGAGTCGCGCCCTTTACGCCTTACAGGACTTTTCCTTTACCGGCGTGGGGCTTGGCGCCTTCAATCAGGTCATTCCTTTACTCTATCCCTACTTTCTCATCTCGCCCACCGTCGATATTCCTCATGCTCACAATCTGGTGCTACAAGTCGGCGTCGATCTGGGCATACCGGGGCTGATTGCCTGGCTGGCGATCTTGATCACCGTGTTTGTGTTGCTGGTGAATGTGCTCCGGCGCCAGGCGCATGATATGGCGTCCACCCTGGCGACGGGCGTGACAGGCGGGTTGGCGGCGATGCTGATGCACGGTCTGCTCGACGCCCCGTTGTGGGGTACGAAGCTGGCCTTCATCCCCTGGCTGCTCTTTGCGCTGGCGGTGCTGGTGGGGACGCAACGATCCAACGCTACGCAACCCATACAAGGCGTTTGACTGGTTCATTGGGGTGGGACGCAGGCGACAGACGTGGAATTCAGCCTCGTGAGGCGAGGCGTCTGGCCTCCTGATGGATTGTTCTCGAACCGGCGCTTGCCGGCCCGCCTGGTTTAGCTGGCAGTGAAGAGTTCGAGTTGCCGCTCTTCGTCGAGCCTGGGAAGTTCACAGCTCAGGATGCGCGTCTGCTTGCGCTCCCGATGCTGCCGGCGGACGATGCGTGATCGTTCCCGGCAGTAGGCAGTGGTCAACTCCTGTTTGGTCAGGCGCTCTAGCGCCACCCCCGCTACTTTGTGGATTCCCATGCGCTTCAATCCGGCGATCAACTCCTGCTTACAACCAGGCACCCAGACTTTCTCTCCGTCGACGGTCACTTTTGCCTCCTGTTCCGGCTATTCCAGGAGCACAACACAGCACGACGAGCGGGTTGGGTTCAGTCAAAGCTGTCTTCATTATAGAACATGTGTACGTCACATTCAATAGGCAATTTTGCGGGGACTACAGCTCCTGCACCCATGACGCAGCGTTCGCTGATGGTAATGCCCCTGACTTGATTCATGTTCCACGCCCAGGTAGGAAGTAGTCTGCTTCCTCTATCGATTGACTCTACTCGCAAAGAAAGTTATACTTTTGTTGATAAGTGTAACAATGGAGGTTTGGGTGACATGCGAGGCAAAGTAGGGCCAAAGGGTCAGATCGTCATCGAGAAGGCAATTCGGGAGCGCCTTGGGATCGAGCAAGGATACGTGGCGGTGCAAACGCTCGTTGATGACCACGTTGAGATCCGCTTTTACCCTGGTGAGCATACGCGTTCGTTGTTGGGCATTCTTGCGCGCCCCAATCAACCAGCTCTTACGGATGAAGAACTCAGCGAGGCTGGTGAGCAGGCGTGGATGCAGGCCGCCAAGTCAGATTGGTTTGACTTTGAGAGCGGCGCCATGAAGGAAGCTGACCAATGAGTAGCGCGGGCGCCGGCTGGATTGACACGAATATGGTGGTTCGCTATTTGCTTGGCGAACCTGCTGAGCAGGCACATGTAGCGGCAACGATCATCGAACAAGGGGCGCCAATCTGGATCAGCCCAGTTATCCTTGCCGAATGTTACTATGTGCTGTTGTCTGTCTACCTGCGCACACGTAACGAAATTGTCGATGCGTTGATTCAATTGATTAGTCGTGAGAACGTTCGGGTTGCCGGCATCGACAAGGCGCTGGCAGTCGAAGCGCTCCATTTGTGTCGAGGTTCTGGCCGATTCAAGCTCGCCGATGCATTGCTGTGGGCAGAAGCGCGTACATCGGGCGAAACCGTCATCTTTACCTTTGATCGCCGTTTTCCAACTGCTGGCGTGACAATTTCTGCAACCCTGTGACCTGCCAGCTGTTGGCATTACGGGAACATTCCCCGCCCCTGCACCGTCCTCAAGGTGGTTGCACCTGCATGAAAAAAGGGCTATGATCGTTCCCGGTGTGCCGTCGACTTCGTACATGGCTGCGCACCTTGAAACGCACTCCCCATCCATCGCTCGACGCAGGTGAACAAAGCGATCCCAACTACAGGAGGTCTTATGCACGCTCGTTTCATCTCACGTCGCACCCTGCTCACGTTGATCAGTTCGCTGGTCGTTGTGTCGATCGTCGTCAGCGCCGCGTGGCCCCCAGGCGTCGCCATCCGCGCCGACAGCCAACCCCTGCGCGGTGTGTCGCCGTCTGTCTTACAGGAGGGAACGCCTGTGTCCGCCAATCCTGCATCGACGCCAGCCACCATCAATGGGCTGGAGGTGCTCCTGAGTGAGGGCGCGGCCCAACCGCAAGCACCCTCGCCTATTGCCAGGCCAGCCAGCCAACCGCTCGACGACGCAGCCATCCAGCCCATCCTGGATCGCCTGCCGCCGCTGGAAGTTGAACCGACCGACGTCGAAGAGTTCAAGCTACCGCCGCAGTCATTGCCGCCCGTGATCGCCAGCACAACGGTTACGCAGAGCTTCCCACCGCCGGAAAGCGATATGCCTGCGCCGGAAGTGACAAGCGGGCCGCTGGAGGTGCTGCGCTACGCCCCCGAGGGTGAGATTCCCATTGCGCCCTTTGTGAACGTCACCTTCAACCAGCCGATGGTTCCGCTCAACACTCTCGATGCGCTAGCTGCGGAAGCGGTTCCCGTCAAGGTAACGCCTAACCTGCCCGGCGTGTGGAAATGGCTGGGGACGCAAACGCTCTCGTTCGAGTATCACAGCGACGATCTCAATCGCTTCCCGATGGCGACCGAATACACCGTCGAAGTCCCTGCTGGCACGACTTCCTTGACCGGTGGTGTGCTGGCGGAGAGCGTTACGTGGACCTTCCGCACGCCGCCGCCAACAGCCGTCCAGGCCTACCCGACAATCAGCCCGCAGTCGCGCGAGCCATTGCTCTTTATCGCCTTTGATCAACGCATCGACCGCGACGCCGTGCTGGCGACGATCAGCGCGCTGGCGGGGGGGCGCAGCTATCCTCTACGCCTGGCGACTGCCGAGGAGGTCGCCGCCGACAAGGAGGTCAGCCGCTACGCCAGCCAATACTCTCCCGACCGCTGGATCGCTTTCCGCAGCGAAGAAGCCTTTCCGCCCGATACGACGGTGACAGTCAATGTCGGGCCGGGCACGCCTTCGGCTGAAGGTCCTCTGACGACGACTGACGTACAATCCTTCAGTTTCCACACCTATGCACCGCTGCGTGTGGCGGATCAGAATTGCCGCGGCGGCAGCGATACATGCACGCCTGGACAGCCTTTCTATGTGCGTTTCAACAACCCGCTGCGCGTGGAGAAGGTCTCCAATGAACTTGTCACCGTCACGCCTGCTATCCACAACATGGTGGTCAGCGCCGCATACGACGGGCTTTCGATTGGTGGGCTGACGGCAGGACGCACGACCTACCAGGTGACGCTCAGCAGTGAGATCGAAGATATCTTCGGGCAGACGTTAGGCGCGCCCGTGACGCTCACCTTCCAGATCGGCAGTATGCGCGCCTTTATGACCGGTCCCAACCAGACGCTCACCACGCTCGATCCAACCGCAGCAACGCCAGCGTTCCCGGTCTACTCCGTGAACATTCCCCGCCTGCGTGTGCGCGGCTACGCGGTCACGCCTGCGGATTGGCCAGCCTATCTTGCCTACCTCAGCGAGTATTATCGCGACCCGAATCGGACGCCACCTGGCAAGCGTGTCATTGACGCCACCATCACCGTGGACGCTGCGCCAGATACACTCACCGAGACCAGTATCGATCTCAGCAGTGGGCTGAACGGGCGCTTTGGGCACTTGATCGTTGTCGTCGATACACCGCCTTCGCTGCTCGGTCTGCTCTTCCCCAACCGCAACGAGCCGGTGATCCAATCATGGGTGCAGGTGACCAACATTGGCCTGGATGTGATCCACGATCAGGTGGAGATGGCCGCCTGGGCAACAGCGTTGGATACGGGCGCACCGCTGGCGGACGTTGCCCTCACGCTGGCGCCCAGCGGTCAACAGGCCACCTCCGACGGCAACGGCATGGCGCGCTTCACCCTTGCCAGCACACCGGACAAGCAATTGATCGCCACCCTGGGCGACGACGTCGCCTTCCTGCCGCAGAGCACCTATTTTTGGAGCGATTACGGCTGGCAGAAAGTGGATCGCCTTGACCAGACGAGCTGGTTCGTCTTTGACGACCGCGCCATGTACCGTCCCACCGAGGAGGTGCATCTCAAAGGCTGGGTGCGCACACTTGGCGCCGGCCCGACCGGTGACGTGCGCCTGGATGCAAACCACAATGCGTTTGTCGACTACCTGGTCACTGATCCGCAGGGCAACCAGATCGCCCAGGGATCGGCGCAGATGACTGATCTGGGCGGCTTTGACCTGGCCTTCACCATTCCAGAGAACAGCAACCTGGGCTATGCCAGCGTGCAGCTCAGCACGCGCAACACGCCCTTCTATGGCAGCTACTATCACAGTTTTCAGATTCAGGAGTTCCGCCGCCCCGAGTTCGAAGTGACGGCGCGCAACGAGAGCACGGGTCCCTACTTCTTGGGCGATGAGGCAATCGTGGCCGTCTCCGCGCAGTACTACGCTGGCGGCCCCTTGCCTGGCGCCGAGACCAACTGGACAGTCAGCGCCAGCCCCACCAACTACACCCCACCGAACTGGGAGGAATTTGTCTTCGGTGAGTGGACGCCCTGGTGGTGGTACGGCGGGCGCGGTCCAGGTTACGTCGATTTCTATCCGGGTGCAACGAGCGACACCGGCAGCCAAAGCTACGCCGCCCGCACCGACCCGACCGGCAACCACTATCTCAAGCTGACCTTTGTGTCGGCGGAGAAACCGCAGCCCTACAGCATCAACGCAGAAGCGGCTGTGATGGATGTCAACCGCCAGACCTGGGCTGCGCAGACCAACCTGTTGGTGCACCCATCCAAACTCTACGTGGGTTTGCGCAGCGATGCCTACTTTGTCGAACAGGGCGATCCACTGGAGTATGCTGCAATCGTCACCGATGTCGATGGCAACGCAGTTGCTGACGTCCCCTTCACTGTGCGTAGTGTGCGGCTGGCGTGGGTCTTTGAGAACGGGAAGTGGGTCGAGCAGGAGGTCGATGAACAGCGTTGCGATCTGATCTCCGCCGCCGAACCCGTGACCTGTACACTGTCCACAGGCGATGGCGGTAAATATCGAGTCACCGCCGAGGTGCGCGACGATGCCGAACGCCTCAACCGCACGGTCGTGACGGCGTGGGTGAGCGGCGGTGCGCTGGCGCCTGCGCGCGACCTGACGCAGCAAGAGCTGGTGTTGGTGCCCGACAAGGAAGAATACCAGCCCGGCGACACGGCGCGCATCCTGGTGCAGGCGCCCTTCCCCACCGGTTCGGGGCTGCTCACCGTGGCGCGCAGCGGCATCCTCTACACGACGAATTTTTCGCTTGACGGCGGCACGGCCACGCTGGAAATCCCCATCGAGGAGGCGCACATTCCCAACCTGAACGTGCAGGTGGATGTCAACGGCGCCGCGCCGCGCCTGGACGACAAGGGCAAACCGATTGACGGCGCGCCGGATCAGCCCGCCTACGCCACCGGCGCGCTGCAACTCAATATCCCACCGCTGAGTCGGGCGCTCACGGTGGAGATCACCCCTGACGCCGCCAGCCTGGACCCTGGCGCCGAAACTGGCGTGCGCGTCAAGGTGGTCGATGCGCAGGGCGCGCCGGTGGCAGGCGCCGAACTGGCCGTTGTCGTCGTCGATGAGGCGGTGCTGGCGCTGACCGGCTACCAGCTTGCCGACCCGCTGGCGACCTTCTACGCCGCGCGCAGCGCTGACACCAGCACTTTCTATGGACGCGGCAGCCTGATCCTTGCCAACCCAGACCTGCTAGGCGCTCAAAATGGCATGGGCGGCGGCGACATGGCATTCCGCGAATCCGCCGCCTACGCCACCGCTATGCCCGACTTGGCCAGCGGTATGATGCTGGCGATGCCCGCCGCCGCGCCGGCGATGGCCGAGGCCGCCATGGAGGCGCCGCCTGCACCAGGCAGTGGTCAGGCCACCAGCGCACCCATTGCTGTGCGCACGGACTTCAACCCGCTGGCGCTCTTTGCACCGGCCGAACGCACCGACGCCAACGGCGAGGTCTATGTCAATTACAAGCTGCCCGACAACCTGACGCGCTACCGGCTGATGGTCGTCGCCGTCACTGAGAAACAATTCGGCGCAGCGGAAAGCAACCTGACGGCGCGGCTACCGCTGATGGTGCGTCCGTCCGCCCCGCGTTTCCTCAACTTTGGCGACCGCATCGAACTGCCGGTCGTGATCCAGAACCAGACCGACGCCGCACTGACGGTCGATGTCGTGGTCGAAACGAGCAACCTCAAGCTCGACGGCGGTCAGGGGCAGCGCGTCGAGGTGCCCGCCAACGACCGCGTAGAGGTGCGCTTCCCTGCCTCAACCGACAACGTCGGCACGGCGCGCGTGCAGTTCGTCGCGGTCGCAGGCGACTACGCTGACGCCGCCACCGTCGAACTGCCTGTTTATACGCCGGCAACCACCGAAGCCTTCGCCACCTACGGCGTGATCGATGAAGGCGCCATCGCGCAGCCAGTGGCACAGCCACAAGCTGTCTTCCCGCAATTCGGTGGGCTGGAGCTGAGCACTTCGTCCACCGCTGTGGCGACGCTCACCGACGCCTTCCTCTACTTACAGGCCTACCCGTTCGAGTGCTCGGAGCAGCTAGGTGCACGCATCATGAGTGTGGCCTCGCTGCGCGATGTGCTGACGGCCTTCCAGTCGCCCGATCTACCTTCGGATACGGCGATCGCAGCGGCGATGGCGCGCGATATTGCCACCCTGCAACTGATGCAGAACTGGGATGGCGGCTTCCCCTACTGGACAAAGGGCAAGGAGTCGATCCCGTACAACTCGGTCTTTGCCACACACGCCCTGCTCACTGCGCGCGCCAAAGACTACGCCGTGCCGCAAGAGATGCTCGACGCCGCGCTGGGCTATCTGCGCAACATCGAGCAATATTACCCCTCCTGGTACAGCGCACGCACGCGTCACGCTGTCAGCAGTTACGCCGTCTATGTGCGCAACCTGGCTGGCGACGTCGACTACATGAAGGCGCGCAATCTCTATAACCAGCTGCCGCTGGACGAGCAGTCGCTGGAGGCGTTAGCGTGGTTGTGGCAGGTGCTCGCCAGCGATCCGGCTTCTGCTGACACTGTGGCTGCGATAGCTCGCCACATCCAAAATCGCGCCGTGGAGACGCCGGGCGCCGCCAATTTCATCACCAGCTACGACGACCAGACGTGGGTGATGCTCCACTCCAACCGCCGCACCGACGCCGTCGTGCTCGACGCGCTGATGATCGAGACGCCGGAGAGCGATCTGATTCCCAAAGTCGTGGCCGGGCTGATGAATGGCCGCTCCAACGGGCGCTGGAGCAACACGCAGGAAAATGTCTTCGTGCTGCTGGCGATGGACCGCTACTTCAATACCTTCGAGGCGACGACGCCCGACTTCGTGGCGCGCATGTGGCTGGGCGAGACCTACGTTGCCGAACACACGCACCAGGGACGCACAACGGAGACGCAGCAGACGGTCGTGCCGATGCGCTTGCTGGTCGAGCAGCCGGGTGTGCAAGACCTGGTCATCAGCAAGGAAGGCGACGGGCGACTCTACTATCGGTTGGGGCTGCGCTACGCCCCCACCGACCTCGGCCTCGATCCATTGGATATGGGCTTCGTCGTGCAGCGCACCTACGAAGCGGTGGATGATCCGGCGGACGTGCGGCTCGATGAGGAAGGCGTCTGGCATATCAAAGCCGGGGCGCGCGTCCGTGTGCGGCTGACGTTGGTGGCGGTGAATCGTCGCTATCATGTGGCGCTGGTCGATCGTCTGCCCGCCGGGTTGGAGATCATCAACCCAGACCTAGCCGTCTCCGAGAGCGTGCCCACCGACCCGAACGCAGCAACGAGTGGGCGCAGCTATTGGTGGTGGTGGGGAACATGGTACGACCATCAGAACCTGCGCGACGCTGGCGCCGAGGCCTTCACGTCGTATCTGTGGGATGGCGTTTACACTTACAGCTACGTCGCACGCGCCACCACGCCGGGTGAGTTCGTCGTCCCTCCCGCCAAGGCCGAGGAGATGTACTCGCCGGAAGTCTTCGGGCGCAGCGCCAGCGACAAGGTGATCGTGGAATAGGCTGAGCTGGGCGCAGCCGTTGCGGAGCGGGCGGTGTGATGTGGATTCTCTGTCCACATCCTGTCTCTTATACACATCTCCGAGCCCACGAGACCGTACTAGATCTCGTAT
>CZCA01000984.1_pt1 | contig 64004 bp, 45 predicted proteins | sample 591981 | NCBI WGS metagenome assembly CZCA01 (sample SAMEA3556810, study PRJEB10932) | anaerobic digester metagenome | reverse complement strand
AATTATTGTTGGGTTCCTTGTTTTTATGATTTCAGGTATCATTATGCCTGAGGTTGCAAACACAATTTTATCTATTAGCAATAATGTTCCAACCTACATAAACAACATTATTGGATGGTCACAGGAAACCTTTCAAAAGTATCCGCAAATTGCGGAACGTCTGCAAAACCTACAAATTGACTGGAAGGATATTGGCAACACGCTGTTTCAAATACTGCAAAGTGGAGCTCAAGCCATACTGGGTTCAACAGTTATTATTGCAAGCAACGTAGTCGGCGGCATTATCAGCTTTTTCCTCTCCTTTGTTTTATCAATTTACATATTGTTCCAAAAGGAAAAAATATCCTTCCATTCAAAGCAGGCATTAAGGGCTTTTTTACCTATAAAGCACGCAAAAAATATTTTAAAAATTGCTACGTTAACCAGTAAAATCTTCTCACGTTTTTTGGCAGGGCAATGTATTGAAGCGTGTATTTTAGGTACTTTGGTATTTATTTGTATGAGCATATTCAGCTTTCCCTATGCGTTGATGATTTCTGTGCTAATTGCTACGCTGTCCTTTATACCCATGTTTGGTATATACGTAGCCGCAGTATTTGGTTCAATATTAATTGCCTTTCAAGACCCCTTAGGAGGACTGTTGTTCTTTGGGATGTTTGTTTTAATACAACAGCTGGAGGGCAATCTTATATATCCTCATGTGGTTGGCGGTTCTGTTGGGTTATCGCCTATTATTGTGTTAGTTGCCATTATTGTAGGCGGCGGTTTGTTTGGCTTTGTGGGTATGATTGTTTGCGTCCCCATAAGTGCAGTAATATGTGCTTTATACAAGGACTTTGTTATTAGAAGACTGGAAAAAAGACACGCACAGCTAGGCTCGGTCAGCTCCGATTTACGGGATGACATAGATGAGCTTCAGGAGTATCAGGACAGCTTGGAAAAAATATTAGAGCTAAATGAAACAGACACTACTGTGAACAAAAACAATAAACCAAAAAATAAATTTAAAAATATCAAGCTGCCTAAACGAAAAAATAATAAAGGGCTGTGATGAAATAACCCTTTATTTAAACGCTTCACAAGCAACCGCATTAAAAACCAGCAATTAACGCTGTTTTTAATGCGGTTGTAATTTTACCTCTTACTTTTTTGTGCAGGCTATTATGAATAATTTTATCTCATCACAGCACTTTGTTTACATTTATAATAATTTATTTACTAACAAACCTAAGCTACTACGTTTTTTAAACGTACAGTAATGATGGTTGCTACAGCTATTTTAACTACATCCCCTATTAAAAACGGCACTACACACAGCATTAAGGCTTCTAATATTGGTGTACCTGTAGAAACAACAAACCACGCTGTGCCAAAGGCGTAACAGGCTATTAACCCTAGGGTCATTGCACAAATGGATATCAAGGCTTTGATACAAAAATTTCCCTTTTTGTACTTTTTATCAAATACCATAAATACCAATCCAATAATTAGTGCCGCTACAATATAACCTATAATATATCCTCCTGTTGGTCCCATTAGCTTGCCTATTCCTCCACCAAAGTTGGAGAACACAGGTACGCCTACAGCTCCTATAAGCACAAATATCAGCTGGCTGATTACACCACGTTTTAAACCAAGTATACCACCAGCTAAAAACACACCAAATATGGCGAAGTTAATTGGCACAGGCCCTATGGGAATGGATATTTGTGCAAAAACCGCGGTTAATGCTGTAAATAGGGCGGTGATAACCAGACTATAGGTTTTTGACGATTTAATATCCCTTTTTTGTGTTTTAGCCCTTGAATTTGTTTCGTTATTTTCAGTCTTGTTGTTCATGTATTTACTACTCCTTAGCTTTAATCTATAGCAATTATAGCCTTGATTGTATGTATTGTCAACCTGTTTTTTGATATTAGGTTGACAATGCGTTGCTCACAACCACGGATTAATGCTTTGCAAAATATATAAAGCCCCTTTGTCAGTAGCTGTGGTAACATTAAGATGAAAAATATTTAAGCATGATTAAGCTGGCACCTGTTTTACCCAACATTTCGTATAGAGCCAGAATGGTAAGACGATTGACCTGCTTGAAGGGGATGTTTATCTGTGACTTTATTTGGAATTAGCAACCATAGGCATTTGCTGCCTTTTTTGCAAAACAACACCCCTCAGCAGATTGTCACAGCTGCTGAGGGGTGTTAAAAAGGGGAACGTATAATACATATTAAAATGTGGGATACACATTAAGCTTCCCAAAATGTTTTACAAGGCTTAGCCTTTTACTGCACCAGCTACAACGCCTTTTATAATGTATTTCTGACAGCATAGATAGAATACAATAATTGGAATAATAGCTAAAACAAGCATTGCCATCATGGCAGCCATATCAACTGAACCATAGCCACCACGTAGGTATTGGATAGCCATTGGCAGTGTCTTTGTGTCACCTAAAATCAAGGTAGGTAATAGGTAGTCGTTCCATATCCACATTGCCTGTAAAATAGCAACGGTAATAGCAGTAGGCTTTAGGATAGGCATAACAATCAAAAAGAATGTACGCATAGGACCACAGCCGTCTATCATAGCTGCTTCCTCTATCTCTAAAGGAACGCTTTTTATAAAGCCTGTGAACAGGAATACTGCTAACCCAGCACCAAATCCTAAATAGATGAATATAATACCAAACATATTGTCCAGATGTAGAATGTTTGCGATCTGTGACATTGGGAACATTACCATTTGGAAAGGTACTATCATAGAGAAAGCACATAGCAGGTACAAAGCCTTTGTATACCATGCCTTTACCCTAACAATAAACCATGCACACATTGAGGTACAAAGAATGATTACTAATACTGAAAAAACAGTAATAAATAGTGATACACCAAAAGCGTTGAAAAAGTCTATCTTTTCGATGCCGTTAATATAGTTATTCAGACCTACAAAGGATTCAGCTGTAGGAAAGGCGAAGGGGTCACTGCTGACAAACAGCTTTCCTTTAAAGCTGTTCATTATAACTAATATAATAGGTGCTACCACTACACAAGCCACAATAATAAGTGCTACAAATTTGACCCAGTCAGTAGCCTTGCTTTTTTCTTTTACTTTTACTGTTTCATTAACCTGTGGGGTTGTAGCTGTTTTATCTGCCATTAGCTTTCAACCTCCTTGCTTCTGGTAAAGTATAGCTGTGTTAGCGCAATAGCAGCAACAATAACAAAGAAAATTACAGCCTTTGCCTGTCCAACACCCTGCCAGCCTACTCTGCCATAGAATGTGTTATAAATGTCTAACGCCATCATCTGAGTTTGCTTTCCAGGTGCACCAGCTGTTAACGCTAGGTTCTGGTCAAATAGTTTAAATGAGTTTGTCAAGGTTAAGAACGTACATATGGTAATGGACGGCATAACCTGTGGTAATGTAATTTTTGTCAGCTTTTGCCACGAGGATGCACCGTCTATGTCAGCCGCCTCCAACAAATCCGGTGAAACGTTTTGAATACCAGCAATATAAATTATCATCATATAACCTACCAATTGCCAGTTCATCAGGACGACTAGTCCCCAAAAGCCATAGGTTGCGTCTGTTGTTATGGTTGCACCAAAATACTGTAGTACACCGTTAATAATCATTAACCAAATATAGCCCAAAACGATACCGCCAATTAGATTGGGCATAAAAAATGTTGTTCTGAACAGGTTAGTACCTTTGATAGCTTTTGTTAATAGCAAAGCCAAAAGGAAAGCTAATACGTTAATGGTTATTACCGATACAACGGTAAATTTGACTGTAAACCAAAGTGCGTTGATAAAATCATCGTTTGAAAATGCTTTGATATAGTTACTGACGCCTACCCATTTAGCGTTGTTAACAGTGGTGAATTTGGTGAATGATAGATATATACCTGTAATAAAAGGTATAATGAATGCAATCATAAAAGCCGCCAGAGTAGGTAACACTAGTATGGGTGACCATTTTTTCATTGCTCTTTGCATACTGTCCTCCTTATGTTTTATTATTAAGAAAAGCTACAACTGATCTTATGCTTTAGCGTGTTAACAGAAAAAATTTTCGTTAAAACTTGTTATCACCCCGAACCCGAAGGCACGGGGTGATATAATAGCTTGTTAAATGTACAGATTATTGAGCTGTAGCTGCTCTTTCTGTTTTCCAAGACTCTGTAACTGTTTTTGAAACGTCATCCCATGTCTTTTGTCCCTGTACATATTCTAGTAGAGCTGCACCAAAGTCAGACTTAAACTGCTCACTTGGGAATGCTGTGAATAGCCATACTGGATTTTCAATGCCCTCTTTTGCCTGCCAAGCCAGAACCTCTTTAGCTAGAGGATCTGTAGGTTGCTCGCTGTCAGAGAAGGTTGAGAAAGGAGTAATAAAGCCTAGCTCGTTTGTAACGGCTTTTTTACCATAATCGCTGGAGAACAGCCATACTAGGAAGTCGATAGAAGCCTGCTGTGTAGCCTCGTCAACGGTGCTGTTAATAGCAAAGTAGTTTTCAGTACCGATGCAGATGCCTTGCTTTTCTTCACCCTCTACACCTGTGTAGATAGGAAGGAACTTAACGTTGTTTTCCTTAGTAACGTTGCCGTCAACCTTACTAATTTGTGACCAGCCCCAGTTGCCGTTTTGAATCATAGCAACCTTGCCTAGTGCAAACTCTGCCATAGAGTCGTCAACGCTCTTAGAGGAAAGCAAGCTTTTTTCTGTGCAAGAGTTGTTTGTGTATAAATCAAAAATGTTCTGATAGTTTTTGTTGTATTTGAATGTGATATCCTGAGCCTTTAGACCTGTTTCAATGGCTTTTGTAGCGTCACCGTTAGCAGCTTCCTTAAACTCGTAATACAGAGGAAGGTTAGCTAGATGGGTTTGCCATCTCCAGTCATTACCGGCTGACATGGATGTAGAACCAAATACACCGTCAATGCCAAGCTCGTCCTTTAGCTTTGTCATATCCTCAACAACCTCTTTTAGCTTAGCATAGCTGTTGATTTCAGCTGTTGATTTAACAGAAGATGTCTTTTTAGATGAAGCAAAGTATTTATCCATAATTTCGTTATTGTAGATAATACCGTAGCCCTCAATAGCATAAGGTACGCCGTAAACGCCATCATCCTTTGATACTGCTAGCTCTTTACCACCAGCATTTAACATGGTGTATAGCTCTGAGTCCTTTAGGTTTGCACAGTAATCAGCCCAGTTGCTGTAGCCTACAGGTCCGTTAATTTGGAATATTGTAGGTGGGTTTGATTTTGCCATTTCAGATTGAAGCTTTTTCTCGTACTCATTAGAAGCAGCGGTATCTATCTTTACAGTGATACCTGTTTCCTCTTTGTACTTGTCAGCTATTGCCTGATATTTATCAGCAATCTCTGGCTTAAAGTTAAGGTAATAAATTTCCTTAACCCCTGATGTGTCAACCTTAGATGTTGATTTAGATTCTGTGCTAGAATTACTAGCTGTTGAAGAACTAGCTGTTCCACCACAACCGGCAAAAGCAGTTGCTACCATACAGCTTGCCATAGCCAGTGCGATGACTTTTGTTGTCTTGCGCATTTTCTCAAATCTCCTTTGTAATAAAAAATTTTTTTTGATTTTTCTTTTGATTTTTCTAAAAAAGCCATAAATAGGCTTGGTTAGCTAATTAATTACAAGAATTTGTTAATTGTTCACACAAATTCCAGCGACTTGTCCCGTCTATATGCTATATTAACACTAAGTGTTTTTTTTTGCAATACCTAATTGATATTTTATATTGACAAAGTTGTAAGAATTTTGTGTATATTTTCACATTATTCCACAAAATACCACTGAATAAAAAATATGCTGATGCAACATAGGGTCTGTATAAGTACCATGCTGTCTATCCATAGTAGTATGTGCTATTTTTTTCCTTATTATTTTACATGGTTGACTTTTAGTAATATTTACCTAAAATTTTCATATATATTTTTGTTATGTGAAAAACAATTGATAGAGTGTTTAGCGGAAGTCACAATTTTACAGGCTTTATCACGTTTTTTAATAAATAGCTTGCAAAACATGGGAAATAGTGATACACTATTTTATAAAGAATATGTTTAAAGTAGGAGTGGGAAACAAAAACCCGCTCCTTTGCTTTTGTCTGAAGGTAAAAAGAAAGGAAGTTTTTATTTGGGTAATAAAAAAGGCGGCAGCACAGTTGAGCTGGTATGGAATCTGGTAAACCCTATTGTAGAGGGGCTTGGGCTGACATTATGGGATGTACGCTTTGTAAAAGAGGGTGCTATGTGGTATCTGCGTATATTTATTGATAATGATAAGGGTGTTGGCATAGAGGACTGTGAAGCTGTTAGCAGAGCTATAGATGAACCATTGGATGAACAGGACCCTATTGACCAAAACTATTGTTTAGAGGTTTCTTCACCGGGGATTGAACGAGAGCTTGTACGTCCTGAGCATTTTGAAAAATTCATAGGTGCTGATGTTATAGTGAAGATGATTCGTCCCTTGGATAAGATAGGTAAGGAGTTTGGCGGCGTGCTAAAATCAGCTGACAAGGCTGATATTACAGTTACTCTGCCTAATGGTGATGATTTAACCTTTAGCAAAAAGGATACTGTATGGGTAAAGCTGGACGATTTTAATATGTAAATAATGTGGTTATTTCCCATATATAATGTTTATTGGAAAAACCTTACTAATATATTATAAAAAAGTACAACAGAAAGGTATGATTGGAAAATGAATAATAGCGAACTTTTTGAGGCGTTGGCACTCTTGGAAAAAGAAAGAGGCATTCCAGCTGATTATATGTTATCACAAATTCAAAAAGCTATAATAATTGCTTGCAAAAATACTTATGGTGGCAATGAGGATGCGTTAGTTGTTATGAATCCTTTAACAGGAGAGTTTGACGTCTATCTGCAAAAGGTAGTTGTTGAGCTGGTTCAGGACAAGGACAGAGAGATATCACTTGAAAACGCAAGAAAAATCAAGCCTGGTGCTGACTATGGTGAAAAGGTTGGTATAGAGCTAGACCCTAAGCAGTTTGGTAGAATAGCTGTTCAAACTGCCAGAAGTATTATTCGTCAAGGTATTCGTGATGGCGAAAAGGGTCAGATGATGCAGGAGTTCCAAAGCAGGCATAACGAGCTTGTTTCCGCTACAGTTGAAAGGGTTGACCCAAAGACTGGTAATGCTACCATAAGGATAAAAAAAGCAGAGGCAGTATTGCCAAAGAGCGAGCAGGTTGGCGATGAGGTTTTAAACGAGGGCGACCATATTAAGGTATATATTGTTGATGTGCAAAACGGTGACAAGGGACCTCGTGCTTTAATTTCTCGTACACATCCGGATTTTGTAAAAAAGCTGTTTGAAACAGAGGTTCCAGAAATTTATGACGGTACGGTTGAGATTAAATCAGTTTCCAGAGAAGCTGGCTCTCGTACAAAGATGGCTGTTTTTAGTAAGGACAGCGAGGTAGATGCGGTAGGTGCTTGTATTGGCTCTCGTGGTGCCAGAGTAGGTACAATTGTTGATGAGCTAAACGGTGAAAAAATTGATATTATTGAGTATGATGAAGATCCAAAAAAATATGTAGCAGCAGCATTGTCACCTGCAACAGTAGTAAATGTAGAGGTAGCAATAGATGGTTCAAAATCCTGCCGAGTAACAGTTCCAGACAGCCAGCTGTCACTGGCTATTGGTAACAAGGGTCAAAATGCTAGGCTGGCAGCTAAGCTAACAGGCTGGAAAATTGATATTCGTCCAGAAAGCGGTTTCTTTGGTGAGGAGGATGACAAGTTTACCTCTGGAAATGAAACAGAAGCAGAAGCAGAAGAAAATGATGAAACAGCTGACCAGATGTTAGGGGAAAGCCTAGATATGGAAGTTGCTGATATTGAAAATACACAGGAAACAGAAACGGTTATAGAAGATACAGAGGAATAATTTTTTCTCTGCACCACGTGGGAAAGGCGGGATAATATGAAGCAAAAACGCATACCTTTAAGAAAATGCACAGGCTGTGGAGAAATGAAACCCAAAAAAGAGCTTGTGAGAGTAGTAAAGTCCCCCGACATAAAGGATGATGAGGGACAGGTGTTGCAAAAAGGTGAGATTTCACTGGATTATTCAGGTAAAAAACCTGGCAGAGGTGCATATGTATGCAGCTGTATAGAGTGCTTGCAAACAGCACAAAAGGCTCGCCGTCTGGAAAAAACCTTGTCCTGCTTTATCCCACCTGAAATATATGAAAAACTGAAAGAGGGGATTAGAAAAAGTGAAGAATAATAGTAGTGACGCCCTTCTTTCCTTTTTAGGACTATGCAGACGTGCAGGAAAAATGACATTAGGCTGTGACGTTGTTAAGGAGTCTATGGTAAAGGGTGAATCTGTATTTGTGTTAACAGCACAGGATTTGTCACATAATACCGAAAAGGATATAGAAAAAACGGCACAACAGTTGGGTATTAAGGTATATAAATTGTGGTACCCAAAGGAAGAACTAAGCATAGCACTGGGAAAATACTCAGCAGTTGTTTCTATTAACGATAAAGGCTTTGCAAAGAAAATAATGACGCTTACGGACCGACACAACGAGGAGGAATGCAATTTATGATGATAAAATACAGAGTGCATGAGGTAGCTAAGGATTTGAATGTACCAAGCAAGGATATAGTAGATTTATTAAAAAAGCATTTTGGAGATACCAAAAAGCATATGACAGCATTAACAGAGGCAGAATTGGACGTTATATTTGATTACTACACACAGAAAAATAATGCTGATAGCTTTGATGATTATTATGCAGTTAGAGATAATGCTATTAAGATGAAGGAGCAAATGGCAGCACAGAAGGCAGAACAGCCGGCAGCAAAGGAAACAAAACCACAGGGTGCTAAGCCACAGACAGAAAAGCCAAGTGCAAGCAGGTCTGCTTCAGAGAAAAAGCCTGAGGCTCAGGGAAAACCTAGCCCAAAACCTAATAACAACAGAAATCAGCAGGTTAAAGCACAGCCACAGCAACAAAATAAAGCACCACAGGCAGGCAGCGTGGGTAATCAGCAGGACAGCATTACAAAGAGAGAGAAAAAAGTTGTTGATACCAGAGCAGCTGAGGTTAACATAGAGCGTTATAACGAAAAATATGATAATCTGGCATCTGAAAAGGTAAAAACAGATAATATAGTTAAAAAGCAGAAAATCACACAGCGTTCCCAGCAAAGGGGCAGACAAAAAAGAGGTAAGCGTGAAACAGAGGCAGAGCGTCTAAAGAGAATTGCAGCAGAGCGTAAGAGTAAGCCTATTACTGTTTCTATTCCTGAAGAAATTACAGTTAATGAGTTGGCATTGCGTTTAAAGGCAACGGCGGCAGAGGTTATTAAAAAGCTGATGGTTATGGGCGTAATGGCTACTGTTAACGATGTGGTTGATTTTGATACAGCCTCCTTAGTAGCTATGGAGTTCCACGCAAAGGTTGAAAAGGAAATTGTAGTTACTATTGAGGAACGTATTATAGATGACAGCGAGGATGATGACCAAAACCTAACCTCCAGAGCACCTGTAGTAGTTGTAATGGGACACGTTGACCATGGTAAGACATCAATATTAGACGCTATTCGTCATGCTGATGTTACATCCGGTGAAGCAGGCGGTATTACACAGCATATCGGTGCGTACAGAACAAAAATAAACGACAGAGAGATGACGTTCCTAGATACACCTGGTCATGAGGCTTTTACAACAATGAGAGCCAGAGGTGCAAAATCTACTGACATAGCTATATTAGTTGTAGCGGCGGATGATGGTATTATGCCACAAACGGTGGAAGCTATTAGTCATGCTAAGGCAGCAGAGGTATCCATAATCGTTGCTATTAACAAGATGGATAAAGCGGGTGCTAATCCAGACCATGTTAAGCAGCAGCTAACAGAGTATGGCTTGGTGCCAGAGGAATGGGGCGGAGAAGTGCCTTGTATCCCTGTTTCAGCTAAAACCAAGGAGGGTCTGGACGATCTGTTAGAAATGGTTATTCTAGTGGCTGATATGCTGGAGCTGAAGGCTAACCCGGACAGAAACGCTAAGGGTGTTGTAATAGAAGCTAGACTTGATAAGGGCAGAGGTCCAATAGCAACAATGCTTGTACAAAACGGTACCTTGCTGGTTGGTGACATTGTGGTTGCTGGTACTACCGTTGGCAGGGTTCGTGCTATGACCAATGACAAGGGGCAAAAGGTAGAAGCAGCGGGTCCATCATGCCCTGTGGAGATAACAGGCCTAGATGAAGTACCACAGGGTGGCGACATATTTAATGCTGTATCTGATGAGCGATTGGCTCGTGAACTGGTTGAACAGCGTAAAACAGACCAAAAGGAAGAAATATTTAACGCACAAACAAAGGTTACCCTAGACAACCTATTCGACCAAATGCAGTTAGGTGACACAAAGGAACTAAAGATAATAGTAAAAGCTGATGTACAGGGTTCTGTAGAGGCTGTTAAGCAGTCACTGGAAAAGCTGGCAAACGAGGAGGTTCGTGTTAACGTTATTCATGGCGGCGTTGGTGCTATTAGAGAATCTGACGTTATGCTGGCTCATGCCTCCGAGGCTATTATTGTTGGCTTTAACGTGCGTCCTGATGTTATAGCTGAAGCCAACGCAGAGCGTGATGGTGTAGAAATACGTTTGTACAGAGTAATTTATGATTGTATAGAGGAAATTCAGCAGGCTATGAAGGGTATGTTAGCACCTAAAATCCGTGAGGTTGCCCTTGGTAAAGCTGAGGTTAGAAATGTTATAAAAATTAAAAGCATCGGAACTATTGCTGGATGTTATGTATTGTCTGGCAAAATAGAAAGAAATGCCGGTGTCAGAATTGTACGCGACGGTATAGTTATCGTTGAAGATACCATGTCATCCCTGCAAAGATTTAAGGATTCAGTAAAAGAGGTTGCCGCAGGCTATGAGTGTGGTATCGGTTTAGAGCATTATTCTGATATTAAAGAGGGCGACATTTTTGAGGCTTACAAAATAGAGGAATACAGAGATTAATATATAGCTGTAATTTAAGGCGGGCATTATGCCCGCCTGTTATAAAAATATGGATAGTAACCTTCAATCCTTTAGATATAATAATCGTAGAGTAAGATAAGACTTTATTAGTAACAACATTAATAATAAATAATAATATGAATACCTGAAACCAAACATAGGATATTGAAAGTACATAACACACCACAAAGGACAAGGCCTTATCATGGGTATTTGTCATATGGTTAGGATGTTGAATATTGACTGCAATATTTTTTATATGGTAATTTTGCTGCTTGTGGTATAGTATTTGGAAATATTTTTCTTGTAATAGCTTGTAATAGGATGTATAGGCTGTTTTAAGGACGGTTTTAATACAAGTAAATTTACTTTCATTGCTTTTGGCGTTGGTTGCTTTAGGTATAATAGTTGGTATATACGGTTATGGCGTTAAAGAAGTACAACACCTATTAACACAAAATTCACCTAATATAATTTATTAGGTGTGTGGTTAGATAAGGGAATAAAAAGCTTGCATACAAAATACATAATGTGAAAAACTGATACAAAGGAGCTGACATATATGAGTGGACATAGAATGGGACGTACAACAGAGGATATTAAACGTGAATTGACAGCTATTTTGCGTGAGATGAAGGATCCACGCATTAGCAAGGAGCTTATAAGCATTGTAAGGGTAGACGTAACAAACGATTTATCATTTTGTAAAATTTATATCAGCGCTATGAGTGGTATTGATGGTGCAAAGGAGGCTGTAAAGGCGTTAAAGGCTGCCGCTGGCTTTGTACGCAGAGAGCTAGGTCACAGGCTGCAGCTGCGTCATGTACCGGAAATGATTTTTGTAGCCACCGACTCTATAGAATATAGCGCTAATATCTCAAGGCTGTTAATTGACCTTGATAAAAAGGATGGTATGGGTGATCACAATGATTAGTCTAAAAGAGGCTGCTGCCTATTTACAGACAAATGATAACTATATTATACTAACACATCAATATCCAGATGGTGACACCCTAGGCTCTGCCTTTGGTTTGTGCAAAATGCTTCAGCAGATTGGCAAAAACGCAAGGGTGCTGTATAATGGTCAGCTACAAGACCGCTTCGCATATTTAGCAAATGGAGTAAGTGAACAAAGCTTTACAAAGGAAACTGTTATTAGCGTTGATGTAGCGGACAAGGCTTTGCTGGGTGAGCTGATTGAGTACAGCAGCAGAGTAGAGCTATGTATAGACCATCACAGTATTCACAGGCAATACGCAAAGCGTTCCTATGTAGATCCTACAGCGGCAGCCACAGCAGAGATAATTTATCTTATTGGTGAGCTGTTAGGTGTTGAGTACACTAAGGACATAGCCGATTGTGTTTATACAGGTGTAGCTACAGACACAGGCTGTTTCAAATTTAGCAATACAACACTGCAAACTCATGAAATAGCAGGAAGAATGATTCAGTCCGGTTGTGACTTTGCCAGAATTAACAAGGATATGTTTGACACCATTACAAAAGCACACATTGCTATTGAGCAAAAAGCCTTGGAAACGCTTGCTTATTATGTAGATGGTGAATGTGCCGTAATGTACACAACAAAGGAAATGTGTACCCGGTGCGGTGCTACCGATGATGATATAGAGGGCTTATCATCAGTACCACGGAAAATTGTTGGTGTAAGGGTAGGGATAACAATCAGACAAAAGGGTGACGATTTGTACAAGATTTCTGTTCGTACAAACGGCGGTGTAAACGCAGCAGAAATATGTAGTATATTTGGTGGCGGCGGACACCCAGCAGCGGCAGGCTGTACTATTGACGGTACACTGGACAAGGTTATAGAAAGGCTGGTGGCGGCAGCTGCTGTAGCCTTAAAAAATAGCAGGGATTGATTTAATGGATGGTATAATAGTTATTAATAAACCAATGGATTTTACTTCCTTTGATGTGGTTGCTGTCATGCGAAGGGTTGCAGGCGAGCGGAAAGCAGGTCATACAGGTACACTTGACCCCATGGCAACAGGTGTGTTGCCATTGCTTTTTGGTAATGCCACCAAGGCACAATCGCTGCTGCCAGACAGCGACAAGGAATATTTAGCCCACTTTAGGTTAGGTATTACAACTGACACGCTGGATATTACAGGCACAGTATTAACGCAGCAAAGGGTAACGGTAACAGCAGCCGCCATAGAAAATTTACTGCCAAGGTTTACAGGGGACATTTTGCAGACTCCCCCTATGTATTCAGCTGTACAGCAAAACGGCAGACGCTTGTATGACTTAGCCCGTAAGGGGATAGAGGTAGAACGTGAAAAACGTGAAGTGTCAGTGCATATTTTAGAGCTTGTGGAATATGATGAAAAAAATGCTGTAGGAAAGCTAAGAATAGCCTGTTCAAAGGGTACATATATTCGTTCCATTATTGACGATATAGGTCGAGAATTGGGCTGTGGTGGTGTCATGACTGCTTTATGCAGAACATCTGCTTGTGGTTATACCTTAGAGGATGCTATAACCTTGGAGCAGGCTAAAAATTTGGCGGAAAAAGGCGAAATAAATACTGTTGTCCACTCTATTGAGGGGCTTTTTACCACATATCAGGCTGTTCAAATATCAGCACCCCAAGCTGTTAGGTTTAATAACGGTGGCGGTTTGGATTTGGGTAGAACCAGTCTTGCAAGGGGTTGTAGGGATAATGCTGTTTATCGGGTAAAATCACCTGATGGAGAGTTTTTAGGCTTAGGCGTTGTATGTAAGGAAAAGGAAGAGCTTAGTATTTTAAAACGCTTTAACGTTATTAGAAATGTTTAACAAAATTTGCAATTTACCCTCCACCTGTATAGGCGGGGGATTTTTGCATTTAGAATATCCTTAGCCTTGGGACAGCAGACAAGGGCTATTGTGGCAATATTTATAAAGACAAGGGCTTATTTGATATGAATGTATTTAATGGAACGAAAAAGGACCTTTGGAAGCGTTGTTATTAACAAAACAACAAATTATTTGTCAAAATTAGGTTATGGGACAATGTACCTCCTGCATACAATTTGATATATAAGGGAGGCAGAAGCCCATGAAATTTTTCGTTTTGACAAAGCAAAAGATTATTTTAGCAGCCTGTTGTGTGACAGCGGCAGTGTTGGCGACTGTTGTGTGCTGCAGCAGCTACAATCAAGTAGTAGAAGCGTCCAGCGTTCAGCGTAAAATACCAATTTATTGCGTAGAAAGCGATAAAAAGCAGGTTAGTATTTCCTTTGATGCGGCATGGGGTAATGAACAAACTCAAACGCTGTTGGATATATTAAAAGAAAAAGAGGTAAAGGCTACATTCTTTTTGGTAGGGGATTGGGTGGATAAATACCCAGAATCCGTCAAGGCAATAGCTGATGCAGGTCATGATGTTGGCAACCATTCTAACACACATGCACATTTGCCACAGCTTAGTGACGATAAAATACAGTCAGATTTGGAAAGCTGTAACAGTAAAATTCAGCAGATTACAGGGAAATGTCCAACCCTGTTTAGACCCCCCTATGGGGATTATAACAATAATTTAGTGTCAGTTACCAATAAAATAAATATGTACTGTGTGCAATGGGATATTGACAGTCTGGACTGGAAGGACCCTACGCCACAGCAGATGGTTGACAGGATAAAAGGCAAGCTGCAATGTGGCAGCATTATACTAATGCACAATGGTGCGAAAAACACACCAGAGGCATTGCCTCAAATAATAGATATGATAAAAAGCGAGGGCTATGAGCTAGTGCCAATATCACAAATATTAGTACAGGGTGATTACTACACCGACCATGAGGGACGTATGCACTGCCAAACAGAGGGTGCAACCAGCGTGAGTACTCAATAGAAATAGAAGGGCTTAGCAAATGGGCAACTAACCATTGACGCATAATTAAATATATAAAAAATGAAAAAGCACCGCAAATGGGTATTAATACCTCTTTGCGGTGTTTTTATGAGCATATTGTTGAAAATTACTATTTTGTTAAGGCTTGTAAGGATAATATAATGTGAAGGTGAAGCTTGTACCTTTAGATAAAAACATACTTATAGATAATTTAAAATGTCAGCTACATTTTATTACTTATTTATATATATAATAAAATGTATATTGAATTTTATTGACAATATTAAAAATTTTGTTATAATAACAAACACATGGTAACAATTTTATGTTATTAAAGAAAATAGCGATGAATATGAAAAAAATTTGGTATTATTATGTCACTTGTAATATTAACATCTATGGTTGGTGTCGGCACAGCCAGTGCAGCAATTCAACAGAATGTAGGTGGAGGAGTATGGTCAATAAGCAAGGAGAGTAGGATGGTAACATCTCAATATTATCATGGGTCACGGCAGCATGGCTCATCTGCAAGAATGGGTAATGGTAGAATTTATCGTGAATGTAGAAGAAAGGGTGCTACCTCATTTGCACGTGCAACAGGTAACGGAACAAGATATGCTTGGTGGCATCGTACGTGCGAAGCTGGTCACTTTGCATATTAATGCGGTTTAGAATAGGACAGATATAATTATTTAAGAAACAAAATTATTACTGCATATCTAATAAAGGGGTAAATGAATATGAAACGAATTTTAAGATTTTGTCTTGTTCTTCTTTTTGTCTATATGAATATTATTGCATTTATAAGCTATTCTTATTCTGTTGAGGAAAGGTTATTTAACAATAAGCTACCTGTATTAATAAGCAAAAGCAATCAAATGACTAATAAGGAATTAATAGAAGAAATAGAGAAAACAGTGGTTGATAACAATTCTGATATTATGTATCAGTATATTGATATTAACGATTCAAAAAATCCACATATGGTGTATGCCACGTTAAACAGCGATGAATTTATTTCTATTACATCAATTCAGAAAATTTCAGGGCAAGGTCATAACACCTTTTATTCTAGTATGAATAAAGAAGGTGCAGTTAAGCTAAATGGATCCAGTTTGTTTACCAATATTAATATATATGATTTTAGTCAAATAGAAAAGTATAATTTATCCTGTCAAAAATATTATATAGATAACGATACAGCGGATGATGTAATTGGCGATTTACAGGATAAAGGACTGGAAGTTGAAATACAGAACGAAATTATGATGTTTCAGGACATATCTGTATTTCAGTACAGTATTTTACCGGTGTTTTTAATATGTATATGTATTTTTTCCTATATTCTATCAAAGCATAAATCTGATGCAGTAAAGAGATTAAAAGGATATGGGGTTGGTCAACTTTATTTTGAAAATTTAAAGGATTTATTAAGAGAAATAGTCACTTCATTTCTAATAACCACCACAGTTTTTTTATGTATTGTGTTTATTATGTGTGGGACAACGGTAATTGACTTTATTCTATTTAGTGCAATGATATATTTGGTAGTGTGCCTTGTTTTAATAGCCTTTTCAGCAGTATCATCACTTTCTGTGAATTTTAAAAATATGGCATTAGATATAAAAGGTAAGGATAATGACAAAGAATTTTTTACTATTGCATTAGTGGCAAAGGTTGTTTTTTTTGTTTTTTTGGTTGTTTCTGTTTCAAACTCTTTTACAATTATTAACAATAATTATAGGCTTTATGAACAGAGTAAGCAGGTTTCTAGTACGCTTAATAGCTATGTTACATTCCCAATTTATGATAGAGGAAGATCCACAGAGAGCGATGATTTTGCAAAAGGTGTAAAGCTTTTATATGATGAAACAAATAAAAATAATAATGGTGTTATGATGAGGTGCAGTGATTATTTTACTTACGATGGTGGAAAAACCATGGAATCACAGTTTGGACAGGATGAAGTAACAATAAATACTAACTATTTAAAAATAAATCCTATTTTAGATGTTAATAATAATAGAATTACAGAGGACAGCCTTGATAAGAGTAAGTTAAATATTTTAGTTCCAGAATGTAAGTCGTCAAGGGCGGAGGAAATAAAGGAGATTTCATGCGAAGCGTACGAAGGTTTGCTGTATGAGGATATTTCTATCATCTTTTATAAAGATGATACACCTATAAATACGTATAATTCCGCTGTTAACAACGCATCCTATGGAATTATTTATAACCCAATTATCAACATATATGATGATAAATATTTGGAATACGAAGTATTGAACGCAGTTTTTGGACAATCGTATTTTGTTGAAACGACATCAGATAACCCTTATGAAGAATTATTTCCCATTATCTCCAAAGCTGGATTGGAGGAAAATATATTAGAAGTTCCATATATTTCAACTAGTTTTTCTCAAGAAATAAATCTGAATTATGATACTTTAAAATTTAACATAATAGAAATAGCTATATACATGTTAGGATTATTGATTCTTATATATCAATTCTGTAGATTGTATTGTGAATGTTTTAAGAATCGCATTGCAGTTAAAATGTTAAAGGGATATAGCTTTGGAAATATACATATTGTATACATAATAGCTTCAGTGCTTGTATACATTACACTTGAAGTGGCTGCGGTAATCCTAAATATTTTAGGTGTAATCAATATTAATCTAGTAATTCTAGGTGTATTGTGTTTGTTGGAATTAGTGGCTTTTGTATTTACAACTAGAAAGTATATTTTAAAGAATATTGTGGGATTTATGAAAGGAAGATAAAAATGGAAGTAATAAAATTAAATGATATATCTAAATCTTTTGGGGATAAAGTGGTTTTTAATAAATTCAATCTATCTGTACAAGAAGGAGATTTTTTGTGTATTACTGGTGACAGCGGAAAAGGAAAATCAACTTTACTCAATATGATTGGTCTTTTGGAAAAGCCTGATTCTGGTAAAATTAATATCTTAGGCTTTGAAAATCCTGAAATTAATTCAAAAAGCGGAGTTGAATTGCTAAGAAGTAATATTTCCTACCTATTTCAAAATTATGGGCTGGTAGATAATGAAACAGTTGAATATAACTTAAAAATCTCTACTAGGTTTTTAAAGCTTTCAAAAGAGGAGAAAAATACAAAAATGGTAGAGGCACTGAAAACTGTAGGTCTAAGTGGATATGAAAAGAAAAAAATATATCAGCTTAGCGGTGGTGAACAGCAAAGAGTCGCCATCGCTGGGATTTTACTTAAACCCACCAGTATTATACTTGCAGATGAACCTACAGGTAGCTTGGATAGCAGAAATAGAGATTTGGTGATGTCATTGTTAACAAAAATTAATAGCTTGGGTACAACCGTTATCATTGTAACCCACGATGAGAAAGTGGTAAAATGCGGAAAGAAAATAATAGAATTATAAATATTGTTTTAGGAATAGCTGTTGTAATAACGGTATTGTTTTTGCTCTGTTTTAAAATTACTATTGTTAGTGGTCAATCAATGATGCCAACGCTTAACGACGGCTCAATAGTATTAGTGTCCAAGATAAGTCCAGAATACTTTAAGAATGAAATTATAGTGTTTGATAATATGAACGATACAATGATTAAGAGGATTGTTGCTGTTGAGGGCGATATTATAGAAATAAAAAATAATAGCCTTTATAGAAACGGCATTAAGCTTAATATAGCTTGTGACAACAGGACGAGTGTTAATATTAAGCTAAAACAAAATGAATACTTTGTGATTGGTGACAACTATGGGTGCAGTTATGACAGTAGAGATTATGGATGTATAACCAAAGAAATGATTTTGGGCAAAGTAATATAAAAACGAACTTTTGAAGTACTATAGTAAATTATCAAAGGTTAATCTTAATGCTAAGATTTTTACATCAGAGCCAAAGGAAGATGTGGTGCAAAGTAGAAACAGCTATTATGGTATTATTTAATAAAAATAATTCGGTTGACCTTGTACTTTGTGCAGAAACAGGAGATTGCATCAGTATCAATAGTGATAAAACGGCAGATGAAATAGGAGCTTGGTTAAAAGGTTCATTTCCCCAAAACAGACAAGCACCATAAAGAAAATGAAAATAGCGATGAATATGAAAAAAATTTGGTATTGTTATGTCACTTGTAATATTAACATCTATGGTTGGTGTCGGCACAGCCAGTATATTACGGTGGTTATATTGATTTCTCAAAATTTAATAAATTAATTTGTCCAAGAATAGGCGGTATATAGGTGGCAGGATATAAATTTTATGGCAACAAGGATTTGCGTTTTAATGAAAAAATAAATAGTACAGCTTTACAGGATAAGAACTATTATAAAAGGTTTAAGATACTTACCATATTGGCTTTTGCTCTGTCAGCGGTTGTGGTGCTTGAAAATATGCTGTTGTTTGCTCAAAAAATACTTTTCATAGATGATATGTGGACAAAGGTAGCGTTGCTGTTTATAGAAATTGTGATTTTAGCATTTGGAATAGTGCTGATTTTGGCGTATAGACACATAGACCCGTACCTGTCATATGGAAAGTTTGGGATAATCATTGCTTTTGAGCTGGTGTTTATCATTATGCAGTGGGTGTTGTGCAGTAATAATGTATCTGTTCTTTATTATGTATTAGTGGCTATTGCCATAGCTTTTATTATATTTGTTTTTAAGAATTTTAGCAGCCAGTTTCACATTAAAGGCATTGTTACGACTTTGTTGATTTTATTGCTGGTCACACTAAGCTTTATTTATTGCAGGGATATACGCTTTACACCCAAAAGTGTTTATTTATCTACAAATGGGTATAGTGGTATTTATAATGATATGCAGGGGTATCATTACGAAAAATCCATATCTGCTGACAATATAGATGAAACCGCTATACTGGTAGAAACTATGTCTAATACACGTTTTAAAATCGGCGGTATGGAGGATATGGATTATCTTAAAGGTCTGTTTAATTCTGTGTTTCCTTTCGTTGAGGCTATTGATAAGGATAATCGGTATGATGAAGGCTTTTTTGGAAGCAATGCTCTGTATTTCTCTGTTGTTCAATTAGAAAATTTGGATGATACCGTTGAATGTGTGGATTTACAATGCTCTTACCGATATACTAGACCAGTCATAGACTATTATAAAAGTGACCCTTCCTATGAAGATGATGACGAGAAAGCTATATGTATAATCGTTTATGAGATTCCCCTAGATGAGGAAAGGATAATAGATGCGTTAAATATATCTGGCTTTACTATGGATAGGGCATATGTAAATTACAAGCACTAATTATATGCATAAAGTAGGGGGCGATAGGCTGTTTGTCCATAGAAGGTGCGTTTCCCCCTTTTGTTAAGGATAACCACAAATCCAAATAGAACGCCCGCTGCGGATTGCTCCGTAACGGGCGTTCTATTTTTTATGTGAATTAAAAAGGATAGGGCTTAATTAGTCATCACTCTGCATAGCGTTACAGCCTGTTTCGCCTGTGCGAACCTTGATTGCGTCGTCTATGCTGGATATGAATATTTTTCCGTCACCAATGTGACCAGTGTAAAGAACTTTAATTGCTGCGTCAACAACAGCTTTAACAGGAACCTCGCATACTACTATTTCTACCTCTACCTTTGGCAGTAGGCTCATTTCAACCTCTACACCACGATAGAACTCTGGCTGACCCTTTTGAGTACCACAGCCTAAAACCTGTGTTACGGTCATGCCCATTACGCCTATCTCCTGCATTGCTACTTTTAGCTCCTCAAACTTGCTTTGCTTTGTTATAATATCTATCTTTGTTAGCTTTTTATCTGATACAAAGGCGTTGTTACCGCTGGCTGCAATTTGTACTGGAACAGCCTTTTCAACCGGAACAGCTACAGCCTGTGGCACAGCTTTTTTGCTGTTGGCTGTGCCTACGCCTGGCATAGGCATAAAGTCTGCATAGCTGCTTACCAGACCATGCTCTGTTACATCCAGACCTCTTAGCTCTTCTTCCTTGCTTACCCTTAAGCCATGAGTGTGTTTAATAATAAAGAATACAGCTGTCATTGTAACGATTGTCCAAGCGGCTACTGCACCTATACCGATTAACTGAACACCTAATTGTTTAAACCCGCCGCCATAGAAAAGACCGTTAGTAGTTGAGAACAAGCCTACTGCTAATGTACCCCATAAACCGTTTACACCGTGAACAGCGAAAGCACCAACAGGGTCGTCCACCTTTACTTTAATATCTACTACTTCTACAGCTACAACTACTAAAATACCTGCAACAGCACCGATGATAACAGAGCCTAGAGCATCTACGTTGTTACAGCCTGCTGTAATAGCAACCAAGCCAGCCAAGGAGCCGTTTAGTGACATGGATACGTCTGGCTTGCCATTTTTAATCCATGTAAAGAACATGGTTACTACTGTGGCTATAGCAGGTGAGATGGTGGTTGTTACAAAGATTGAGCCTAGACCTGCTAGGTCGGTAGCGGCAGCACCGTTGAAGCCGTACCAGCCAAACCATAGAATAAATACACCTAAGGCACCTAGGGTTAAGCTGTGACCAGGGATAGCCTTTGCTTTTCCGCTTTTAGAATATTTGCCTATTCTGGCTCCTAGGAAGGCAGCACCGATAATGGCTGTAATACCGCCTACCATATGTATTGCACAGGAGCCGGCAAAGTCAATAAATCCAAGCTGTGCTAACCAACCCTGTGGATTCCATATCCAACCAGCCTCAATAGGGTACACAACAGCACTGATAACAGCACTATATATTAAATAAGAACTAAACTTTGTTCTTTCTGCCATGGCACCAGATACAATGGTGGCTGCCGTAGCACAGAATACTAGGTTAAATACAAAGCTTGACCAGTCAAAGCTGGCGTAGCTTGTAAAAATCTGAAATGATGGTACACCAAATAAACCAAAAATATAGTTTTCTGACATCATTAAACCGAAACCTAATACTATAAAGGTAACTGTACCTAAACAGAAGTCCATTAGGTTTTTCATTATTATATTACCTGCGTTTTTGGCTCTGGTAAAACCTGTTTCTACCATTGCAAAGCCTGCCTGCATAAAAAATACCAGTGCGGCACCCATTAAGAACCATATGCCAAAGGAAACACCGCTGGCCTGTTCCATAATATTTGTAGCATCCATGATAATTTTCCTCCTCAAAATTATTTCTAAATAAAACAAGGACGTGGGTCTAAGGTTAACTGCCGCAGCAATTTGTTACCTTAGATACACGTCCTTGTGTATTTATATATACTATCTAAAAAGTTATTTCATTAAACGCCGAACAGCAGCTCGCCGTAGGATGGGTAAGGCCAATATTCAGATGATGTTGAGATTTCCATCTCGTCACCTACTGCACGAAGCTCCTGCATTGCACCGAAAACTTCATCTCTGTAAAAATCTGCCAAGGCCTGTGGCTCGGTAATATCCTTACTCTTTAGTAACGCTTTTTCTAATGCGTCAATCTTTTTAACAAAACAGCTTGTTAGGTTTGAAAGATTGGTCACCAGCTGAATTTCAGCATCACAGTTAATGTCAGCTGACAACGCTTTTTTAGAGTTAGCTGTGTCTGCCAGCTCTCTAACATAGCCTGTAACAGCAGGGACAATATCTCTTTTAGCCATATCCAGCATTGTTAACGCCTCAATGTTAAGCACCTTAGAATATTCCTCCAGCTGAATTTCATATCTGGAGTACATTTCTCTTTCAGAGAATACATTGTTTTCTGTGAATAGCTTAATGTTTTTAGCGTCAATGTAATGAGGCAGAGCATCTGCCATTGTTCTTAGGTTTAATAGACCTCTTTTTTTAGCCTCTTTAGCCCACTCCTCAGAGTAGTTATCACCGTTAAATACAATTCTCTTATGCTCGTTGTAGGTTTTGCCAATTAGCTTTTTAACATCTGCATCAAAGTTTTCAGAACCCTCAAGCTCATCAGCAAACTGCTTTAGCTCGTCAGCAATAAATGTATTTAGCATAATGTTAGGGCAGGCTATGTTAAGAGCAGAGCCTAGCATACGGAACTCAAACTTGTTGCCTGTGAAGGCAAAAGGAGATGTACGGTTACGGTCGGTTGTGTCCTTTTTAATATCTGGTAAAACATCAACACCCATACCCATTCTGCCCATGATGTCATCTGTGTATTCTGTGTCGCCACATGCCACAGCCTCCATAACCTTTGATAGGTCTTCACCTAGGAAGATAGAGATAATAGCAGGAGGTGCTTCGTTAGCGCCTAAACGATGGTCGTTGCCGGCGCTGGCTACGGAAATTCTCAGCAAATCCTGATACTCGTCAACACCCTTAATAATAGCGGCCAAGAACAGCTGGAACTGTGTGTTTTTCATAGGAGTTTTTGATGGGCTTAGCAGGTTTTTGCCTGTGTTAGTTGACAATGACCAGTTGTTATGCTTACCGCTGCCGTTTACACCAGCAAAAGGCTTTTCATGCAGAAGACAAACTAAGCCATGTTTTTTTGCAACCTTTTTCATAACCTCCATTGTTAGCTGGTTGTGGTCAGTTGCTAGGTTAGTTGTTGTAAAGATAGGTGCCAGCTCGTGCTGAGATGGGGCAACCTCGTTATGTCTGGTTTTAGCTAAAATGCCAAACTTCCAAAGCTCACGGTCAAGCTCCTGCATAAAGGACAAAACTCTTGGCTTAATAGTACCAAAGTAATGATCCTCCAGCTCCTGTCCCTTAGGTGCTTTAGCACCAAATAAGGTTCTGCCTGTAAATTGCAGGTCTTTTCTTTGGTCAAACATATCCTTATCAATTAGGAAGTATTCCTGCTCTGGGCCTACTGTTGTGTTAACTCTGGTTGTTTCAGTGTCGCCAAACAGTCTTAAAATTCTAAGAGCCTCAGTATTAATACGCTCCATGGAACGCAGCAGGGGAGTTTTCTTGTCAAGTGATTCACCTGTGTAGGAACAGAAGGCAGTAGGTATACATAGGGTTTCATCCTTTACAAAGGCATAGGATGTTGGGTCCCACGCTGTATAGCCTCTAGCCTCAAAGGTTGCTCTAATACCACCGGATGGAAAGCTGGATGCGTCAGGCTCGCCCTTAATAAGCTCTTTACCTGAAAACTCCATTATAACTCTGCCATCGTCGGTAGGGTTAATAAAGCTGTCATGCTTTTCAGCGGTGATACCTGTCATTGGCTGGAACCAGTGGGTATAATGTGTAGCGCCTTTTTCTAAAGCCCAGTCCTTCATTGCGTTAGCAACAATGTTTGCTACGTTAATATCCAGTGGGTCACCGTTTTTAATAGTGTTCTTTAAAGCCTTAAAGGTTTCCTTTGGCAGCCTTTCGGTCATGGTAGCTTCATCGAATACCATACTACCGAATAGCTCCGGTACGTTTACGTTTGCCATGAATCAAAACTCCTTATCCGTTTTAATTTTAATCTCTAAAAGCACAAAAAGGACGTGTAGAGTGAGTACCCTACAGCGTCCTTGCTGTGTTGTGACTACAGTATATCGCACTATGCAGAATTTGTCAATAGCCTTTTTCACATTTTGCAAGTTAGTTAAAAAAACTTGCAAAACATATATTAAAAGCTCTTCTAAAACGTTAAAAAAGTTAAATTTGTACATTTGAAAAGCTGTTAAATTGCAAAAAATTCAAAAAATTGCAAAAAAAGTATTGACGAGGGTTTATGTTGGCTTTATAATGTAGTAGCGATGTGCAGTAAAATAATATGACATTAATCAATATATTATACGCACTGGACCCATGTGACATTAAAAAGGAGGAAAAAGTCTTATGCTAAGAGAAGGCGAGGTAAGGATACCTGCTGGTTGTGCTATATCAGGTATAATAGCCAAGGACGGTGAAAAATTTAACGGTGAGGATATTATTAAGTCTATATCTGTTATGAGAGATAGAAGCAACGGATTAGGTGGTGGCTTTGCAGCCTATGGTATTTATCCCGAGTTTAAGGACTACTACGCATTCCATGTGTTTTATGACAGCACAAAGGCAAAGGAGGACTGTGAGGCTTACATTAACAAGTATTTTGAAACAGTCAGCATGTCCAAAATGCCCACCAGACAAATGAAGGAGATTACAGATGAGCCTTTAATTTGGCGTTATTTTGTTAGACCCTTGCAATATACCCTGTTTCAAAAACAGGTGGCAGAAGACGAATTTGTGTTCCAAAGTGTTATGTTTATTAATGTTAACATAGACGGTGCGTTTGTTTTTTCCAGCGGTAAGGATATGGGTGCTTTTAAGGCAGTTGGCTTCCCAGAGGATGTTGGTGAGTATTACCGTTTAGAGGAGTATGAGGGCTATTGCTGGACGGCACATGGCCGTTACCCAACCAACACACCGGGCTGGTGGGGTGGCGCTCATCCATTTGCAATGCTTGACTGTTCAGTAGTGCATAATGGTGAAATATCCTCATATGACGCTAACCGCAGATATATTGAAATGATGGGCTATAACTGTACCCTACAGACAGATACAGAGGCTATTACATATATAATAGACTATTTGGTACGTCAGCAGGGTATGACCTATGAGGACGCAGCATCAGTTATGGCAGCACCATTTTGGAGTACCATTGAGAGTATGCCAAAGGCACAAAGAGAAAAAATGACCTATCTTAGAAATGCCTTTGCAAGTATGCTGATAACCGGACCATTTTCCATTTTGGTTGGATTTACAGGTGGCTTAATGGCACTGAACGACAGACTAAAGCTGCGTTCTATGGTTATTGGTGAAAGAAAAAATAAGGTTTATATTGCCAGTGAAGAGGCCGCTATTAGAGTTATTCAGCCAGATTTGGATAACATCTGGGCACCTAAGGGCGGAGAACCTGTAGTTATTAGAGTTAACGGAGGTGCGTTGTAATGCCTATAGATTTTTTATATCCCGAATACGAGGTTATTCGTGACAATACAAGATGTATTACCTGTAGAGTTTGTGAACGACAATGTGCAAACGAGGTACATCATTATGATAAAGAGCTGAATATGATGTTTTCTGACGAATCCAAATGTGTGGTTTGTCACCGCTGTGTTTCCTTGTGTCCTACCAGAGCGTTAAAAATTGTTAAAACAGATAATACCTTTAAGGAAAATGCCAACTGGACAGGTGACGCTATTACTGAGGTTTACAGACAGGCTGGCACAGGGGGCGTTCTGCTGTCATCAATGGGTAATCCAAAACCATATCCTATTTATTGGGATAAAATGCTTATTAATGCTTCACAGGTTACTAACCCATCTATTGACCCTTTACGAGAGCCAATGGAAACCAGAACCTTTTTGGGTAAAAAGCCAACGAAGGTAGAGTATGACCAAAAGGGTGGCATTATCAACAACCTAACACCACAGCTGGACTTAAAGGTTCCTATTATGTTTTCTGCTATGTCCTATGGTTCTATCAGCTACAACGCTCACGAAAGCCTGGCAAGAGCCGCTAAGGAGCTGGGTACGTTCTATAACACAGGTGAGGGTGGTCTGCACAAGGACTTTTATAAGTATGGCAAAAACACTATTGTACAGGTTGCATCCGGTCGTTTCGGCGTTTACAAGGATTATCTGGAGCAAGGCTCTGCGATAGAAATAAAAATTGGTCAGGGTGCTAAGCCTGGTATTGGCGGACATTTACCAGGTGCGAAAATTGTTGGTGACATTTCAAAAACCAGAATGATTCCAGAGGGCTCAGACGCTATTTCTCCTGCACCTCATCATGACATTTACTCTATTGAAGATTTACGTCAGCTGGTTTATTCATTAAAAGAGGCTACCAACTACAAAAAGCCGGTTATTGTTAAGATAGCGGCTGTGCATAATGTGGCGGCTATTGCCAGCGGTATCGCCAGAGGTGGTGCAGATATTATTGCCATTGATGGTTATCGTGGCGGTACAGGTGCCGCACCTACAAGAATTAGGGATAACGTAGGTATTCCTATTGAGCTGGCTTTGGCATCAGTAGACCAAAGACTGCGTGACGAGGGTATCAGAGGTAACGTGTCTGTGGTTGTTGGTGGCTCTGTGCGTAACAGTGCTGATATAGTAAAGGCAATTGCCTTAGGTGCGGATGCTGTGTACATTGGTACCAGCGCATTGCTGGCTTTGGGCTGTCACCAGTGCCGCAGCTGTCAAACAGGCAGATGTAACTGGGGTATTGCTACACAACGTCCAGAGCTTGTCAGACGTTTAAATCCAAATATCGGCTACGAAAGACTGGTTAATTTAGTACACGCTTGGGAGCATGAAATTAAAGAAATGATGGGCGGTATGGGTATTAACTCCATAGAAGCACTTAGAGGCAACAGGCTAATGCTTCGTGGAATTGGTCTAAATGAAAAAGAACTAAGTATTTTAGGTATAAAACACGCTGGTGAATAATTAGGAGGGACTGTCAACAATGAAACGTATTTATGTTAATGAAAAATGGTGCCTCGGTTGTCACCTATGTGAATATTACTGTGCTTTTGCCAACTCTGGAAAAAATGACATGGTAAAGGCTTTGAAAAATATTACAATTAATCCCAGAATAAGAATAGAAGAACACAACAATGTAAGCTTTGCTGTTTCATGTCGTCACTGTGAAGAACCCCTGTGCGTAAAAAGCTGTATAACAGGCGCCTTAACAATAAAAGACGGCGTTATATCTGTGAACAGCGACAAGTGCGTAGGCTGCTACACCTGTATTTTGTCCTGTCCCTATGGATGTATTTCCCCATCAGACCAAGGTGCGATACAAAAATGTGAGCTATGCGTTAAAAACGCTGGTGGCTCACCTGCCTGTGTAAAGGGATGCCCTAATAAGGCTATTGAATGGGTGGAAAGATAACTTTTACTGTGATAAATTCCCCTATACGGCTTCACAAGGAACCTGAAAACTGCGGTCGCATACAAACGTATAGCTCCCTTGCTTACAGAACCCTGTTCATTGTCTAGGAAAATTTCTCTGTAATCATGGTTAACAGGGCATGATTTTTATGAAGAGGCATATTTTAGCAGTTGTTTATCTTATTAAAACGCAGACAGTATAATTTTGAAATACTATATACCATATACGGACAGAAAACACGAAAGGAACGTGACGTACATGAACTATGTTATTATAGGTAACTCCGCAGCAGCCATAGGCTGTGTAGAGGGTATCAGACAGGTGGACAAAAAGGGAAAAATTACTATCATCTCTGATGAGCCTCACCATACATACTCTCGCCCTCTTATATCCTATTTACTGTTAGGTAAAACAGACGAAGAAAGAATGAAGTACAGAAGCGACAGCTTTTATGAGGACAAAAACGTGACTGCTATGTTAGGCGTTACCGTCACTAAAATAGATACAGATAAAAGGTGCGTAGAGCTGGAGGGTGAAAAGCCTGTAAAATATGACAGGCTGTTGGTAGCAACAGGCTCAAGGGCTTTTATACCGCCAATGGAGGGCTTAGACACAGTAGATAAAAAGTTTACCTTTATGAAGCTGGACGATGCCAAAGCCTTGGAGGACGCTATAAACGAGAACAGCCGTGTGCTGATTATAGGTGCAGGCTTAATCGGATTAAAATGTGCTGAGGGTATCAATGACAGAGTGCAAAGCATAGAGGTTGTTGATCTGGCTGACAGAATACTGCCTAGTATATTGGACGAAACAGGTTCTGCGATGGTACAAAAGCATATTGAGGACAACGGTATTAAATTTACCTTATCAGACAGCGTGGCACAGTTTGACAAAAATACAGCTACATTAAAAAGCGGTAAGGTAATAGAGTTTGATGTGCTGGTAATTGCTGTTGGTGTTAGACCAAACACACAGCTTGTAGCACAGGCAGGCGGTGCTGTTAACAGGGGAATAGTAACGGATGACCGTTGCAGAACCACATTAAAAAACATTTATTCAGCTGGTGACTGTACTGAAAGTCTGGACATTACAACGGGACAGGAAAGAATATTAGCCCTGCTGCCAAACGCATATATGCAGGGGGAAACAGCAGGCATTGACATGGCAGGCGGTCAAAAGCTGTATGATAAGGCTATGCCTATGAATGCTATTGGCTTTTTTGGTCTGCATATTATTACAGCAGGCTCTTACAATGGTGAGGCTGCCGTTATCCAAAGCGGTAACAGCTACAAAAAGCTTGTAACAGCTGATGATACCTTAATAGGCTATATTATGATTGGCGATGTAGCCCGTGCAGGCATATACACAGCACTTATCAGGGAGAAAAAGCCCTTGTCATCTATTGACTTTGACCTAATTAAAGAAAAACCACAGCTAATGGCGTTCTCTAAGCGTGAACGTGCAAAAACACTGGGAGGTTTAAGATAATGAGAGTAACAGCAGATTTAATGAACCATAAGCAGTTAAATGACCGTATCAGAGAATCTACAGATAATGAGATTATTATCGACCATGCAACAGGTCAAAGGTATATTGCCAGCGGTATGGGTGGAAAAACCATTACAATTAACGGTACTCCCGGTAATGCTTTGGGCTGTTATTTAGACGGCTGTGAGGTTCACGTTAACGGTAACACACAGGAAGCAACAGGGGATACAATGAACGATGGCTCTATTTATGTTAACGGCTCTGCCGGCGATGCAACAGGCTATGCAATGCGTGGGGGTAAAATAATCATAAAGGGCAACAGCGGTTATCGTACCGGTATTCATATGAAGTCATATAAAGATAAGGTTCCTGTAATTGTCATCGGCGGTGCAGCTGGCAGCTTTTTAGGAGAATATCAGGCAGGCGGTATAATTGTTGTGCTTGGTATGAATACAAAGGCACAGGACATTGTTGGAAACTTTTGTGGTACAGGTATGCACGGCGGTAAAATATTCCTAAGGTGCAACGAAAAGGATTTACCAAAAAACCTGTCCGCACAAATTGATGCTAAGGAGGCAGATGCCAAGGATATGAGGGATATAGAAACATATCTGGATGATTATTGTGCTGCTTTTAGCGAGGATAAGAAAAAGATATTAGACCATACATTTTATGTGCTGTCACCTGATACTAAAAATCCATACCATCAGCTATACACATATTCGTAAAATATGTGGAGAAAAACCTCTGCACTACATTAATTATTGGCGTATCCTACATTTTTTTATCAGGGTACGCCATTGTTGTAAAAAAGTTTTTAAAAATCTCAACAAATTTATAAAAATGAATTGCTTTTTTGTCGAATCTAATATAAAATATTTAGTTGGTGGTACTTATGAAGTATGTACTCATTGTTTCCAAATCAGAAAAAACAATAGTGTCCCTACATGACCTTTTACAGCAGGAGGGTTATTGTCAGTGTATGTTTGCCCATAACACGGAGCAGGCAAAGGAGCATATTAGTAACAACGAGTTTGACCTTATTGTTATTAGCACCCCTATAGAGGACGGTGCTGGGCTGGATTTATCTGTTTACATGATAGACCATACCAGAGCAGGTGTGTTTTTACTAACAGGTGAGGACACCTTGGAGCGTGTAGGGGAAAAGCTTCAGCAGCGTGGGGTTTTTACATTGGCAAAGCCGGTCAGTCGTGTTTTGTTCCATCAAAGCATAAGGGTTTGGCAGGCAACCAAAAATCGTATAGACGGTTTGGAGCGGGAGAACGAAAAGCTAAAGCTACAGGTGGAGGAAATTAAAATAATCCACCGTGCAAAATGCACATTGATGCAGTGCCTTGCAATGAGCGAGCCTCAGGCACACAGGTATTTGGAAAAGCAAGCAATGGATATGAGACAAAGTAAAAGAAAAGTTGCAGAGCAGGTGCTTAACACATATGAGGCTTAATGCCTTATATGTGCTGCCCTCTGCAATTTACTTATATTACTTAGTAAGTACAAAAAATTAGTTGTGGAAAGGGATTGGTAGAATGAGCCGCAAATCATTTTTGATTTTGGAAAACGGCAAGGTTTTTGAGGGTAAAGGTTTTGGTGCAATGCACGAGGTAACCGGTGAGTTGGTTTTTACAACTGCTATGACCGGATATTTGGAGACTCTTACAGACCCTAGTTATTATGGACAGGTTGTCATTCAAACATTTCCTTTAATTGGAAATTACGGGGTAATTCCCTCTGATTTTGAAAGTGCAGTGCCTGCTTTAAAGGCATATATAGTACGCAATAGGTGTCAAGAACCTTCTAACTTCCGTTGTGAGGGTACTCTTGACACCTTTTTAAAAGAGTGTAACATCCCTGGCATATACGGAATAGACACAAGAGCTTTAACAAGAATTGTTAGAGAATATGGGGTAATGAACTGCAAAATCACAGATAACATTAACAATCTGGAAAAAGACTTAGAAGAAATAAAGGGCTACAAGGTTGTTAACGCTGTAAAAAGCGTAACCTGTAAAGAAAAGGAAGACTTTACAGCGGAAGCACCACAGCTTAACGTTGCTTTATGGGATTTTGGAGCAAAAAGGAATATTAGAAGCTCCCTGCTGAAAAGGGGCTGTAACGTTACAGAGTTCCCAAGCACTGCTACAGCAGAGGATATAATGGCAATGAACCCTGACGGTATTATGCTGTCAAATGGCCCTGGTGACCCACAGGAAAATCAGGATATTATAAATGAGCTTAAAAAGCTGTGTGAAAAAAAGATACCAACCTTTGGTATTTGCTTAGGTCATCAGCTAATGGCTTTGTCACAGGGTGCTGCCACTGAAAAGCTAAAATACGGTCACAGAGGAGCTAACCAGCCTGCTACAGATGTAGAAACAGGCAGAGTGTACATTACCAGCCAAAACCATGGCTATGCAGTAGTAAGCAGCAGCCTGCCTGCAACCGCCAAGGAGAGCTTTGTAAATGCCAACGATGGTACCTGTGAGGGTGTAACCTACACTAATATGCCCGCATTTTCTGTACAGTTCCACCCTGAGGCCTGCGGTGGACCACGGGATTCTGAATTTTTGTTTGATAAGTTTATTGAAATTATGAAAAAGTAATATATGTAAGTTAACGCTTTAATGACCATAGGCATCATTATGCTATTGGAAAAGAACCGTAAAATACGCTCCACGGGAAAGGATGTTATTTATGCCACTTAACAAGGATATAAAAAGAGTAATGGTAATAGGTTCAGGACCTATTGTTATAGGACAGGCAGCAGAGTTTGACTATGCTGGTACTCAGGCGTGCAGAGCCTTAAAGGAAGAGGGCCTAGAGGTTATTCTAATTAACTCTAACCCTGCTACAATTATGACAGACAACGCTATGGCGGATAAAATATATATAGAGCCTTTAACATTGGAAACGGTAAAAAGAGTTATCCAAAAGGAAAAGCCAGACAGCTTATTGTCTACCCTAGGGGGACAAACAGGCTTAACATTGTCAATGCAGCTGGCAAAGGAGGGCTTTTTAGAGGAAAACAACGTAAAGCTGTTGGGTGCTAACCCTCTGACTATTGACAAGGCAGAGGACAGACAAATGTTCAAGGATACTATGGAGGAGATAGGTCAGCCTGTTATTCCGTCTGTGGTAGTTAACGACGTAGAAAGCGCAGTATCCTTTGCAGATGAAATTGGCTATCCTGTTATTATTAGACCAGCCTTTACTCTAGGGGGTACAGGCGGCGGTATTGTTAACAATGAAGCAGAGCTACGTGAAATTACCTCTAACGGATTGGAGCTTTCACCTATTACACAGGTGTTGGTTGAAAGATGTATAGCGGGCTGGAAGGAGATAGAGTTTGAGGTTATGCGTGACAGCATGGGCAATGTTATAACCGTATGCTCCATGGAAAACTTTGACCCTGTTGGTGTTCATACAGGTGACAGCATAGTTATAGCACCTGCTGTTACATTGGCAGATAAGGAATACCAGATGCTGAGAAGTGCGTCACTAAACATTATTTCTGCTTTAGGTGTAGAGGGTGGCTGTAACTGTCAGTTTGCTTTAAACCCTGAAAGCATGGAATATTCTGTAATTGAGGTTAACCCCAGAGTATCACGTTCATCCGCCCTGGCATCAAAGGCAACAGGCTACCCAATTGCAAAGGTTGCGGCTAAGATTGCTATTGGTTACAACCTAAGTGAGATTAAAAACGCTGTAACAGGCAACACCTACGCTTGCTTTGAGCCAGCGCTGGACTATGTAGTTGTTAAATTTCCCAAATGGCCTTTTGACAAATTTGTATATGCTAAACGTTTGCTGGGCACTCAAATGAAAGCAACAGGAGAGGTTATGGCAATAGCACCTACCTTTGAACAGGCTATTATGAAGGCTGTTCGTGGTGCAGAGATTTCTCACGATACCTTAAACAGCGACAAATTTATTGCTATGACAAATCAAGCCCTTAAAAACAAGCTAAGCGTTTGTGATGATGAAAGATTATTCTGTGTATATGAGGCGTTAAAACGTGGCTATACAGTAGACGAAATTCATAGCATTACATTAATAGATGAATGGTTCTTAGAAAAATTAGTAAAGCTAGTTAATATGGACAATGAGCTGAAAAAAGGCAGTCTAACACCAGAGCTTTACCACAAGGCAAAAACCATGGGCTACATGGACAGGGTTATCACAAAGTTTAGTGGCTGTGAAATAACAAGCCACGAAACACCAGTATATAAAATGGTTGATACCTGTGCGGCTGAGTTCGCTGCTGAAACGCCTTACTTCTACTCTACCTATGATACAGAAAATGAGGCAGAGGAGTTTATACAGGAAAACAAAACTGACAAAAAGACTATAATAGTATTCGGCTCTGGCCCTATCAGAATTGGACAGGGTATAGAGTTTGACTATGCTTCTGTTCACTGTGTATGGGCGTTAAAGGAGGCAGGCTACGAGGTAGTTATTGTTAACAACAACCCAGAAACAGTATCAACAGACTTTGACACAGCTGACAGACTGTACTTTGAGCCACTAACCAATGAGGACGTAATGGGTATTATAAAAACCGAGAACCCATACGGCGTTGTTGTTGCCTTTGGTGGTCAAACAGCCATCAAGCTAACACAGTATTTAAGCGACCACGGTGTAAACATTTTGGGTACATCAGCTGACAGCATAGATATGGCAGAGGACAGAGAGCGTTTTGACGAGCTGTTGGAAAAGCATCACATTAAGCGTCCCTGTGGCGTTACGGTTATGTCCACCGAGGAAGCCCTAGAGGCTGCCGATAAGGTTGGTTATCCTGTTTTAATGCGTCCATCATATGTTTTGGGCGGTCAAAATATGATTATTGCCTATAACGAGGACGACATAGTAGAGTATATGGCTATTATTCTGTCACAGAATATAGAAAATCCTATTTTGATAGATAAGTACCTAATGGGTACAGAAATAGAGGTAGACGCTATATGTGACGGTGAGGATATACTTATTCCTGGTATTATGGAGCATATTGAGCGTGCAGGCATTCACTCTGGTGACTCTATTGCTGTATATCCAGCTTGGAACATCAGCGACAAAATGACAAAGATTATTGTAAAAAGCTCAAAGGACTTGGCTTTGTCACTGAACACAAAGGGACTTGTAAATATTCAGTATCTAATTTACAAAAATGACCTTTATGTTATAGAGGTTAACCCACGTTCCTCCCGTACAATTCCATATATCAGTAAGGTTACAGGTGTGCCAATGGTAGATTTGGCAACAAGGGCAATGCTTGGTGAAAAGCTAAAGGATATGGGCTATGGAACAGGCTTATACAAAAAATCCCCATATGTAGCGGTTAAGGTGCCAGTGTTCTCCTTTGAAAAGCTGATAAATGTTGATAACCACCTAGGTCCAGAGATGAAGTCAACAGGTGAGGTTTTAGGTATAGCAGGCACGTTAGAGGAGGCATTGTACAAGGGCTTAATCGGTGCAGGCTACAAAATGACAAAAGAGGGCGGTGTGCTGATTACTGTTCGTAACAGTGACAAGCCGGAAATAGGCGACACAGCCAAAAAATTTGCTGAGCTAGGCTTTGAAATTTATGCTACATCGGGTACAGCTGAAATACTAAAGGAGTATGGCATAGAGCCTATCGAGGTTAAGAAAATTCACGAATCCAGAACTAATAATACAATTAAGCTAATAGAAAGCGGTAAAATAAGCTACGTTATTTCCACCTCATCAAAGGGTCGTATCCCAACCAGGGACAGCGTAAAAATCCGCAGAAAAACAGTAGAAAGAAACATTCCATGCTTAACCTCAATAGATACTGCTAACGCTTTGGTTGACAGCCTGCGCAGCAGATATTCACAGTACAGCACAGAGCTAGTGGATATTAACAATATGAGGAGCGAGAAGATGAAGTATCATTTTACAAAAATGCAGGGCTGTGGCAATGACTACATTTACTTTAACTGCTTTGACCAGAAAATTAACAACCCAGAGGGCTTAAGCGTACGTTTGTCTGACAGACGTTACGGAGTAGGCGGTGACGGTGTTATCCTTATTTGTCCATCAGATGTAGCAGACGCTAAAATGCGTATGTTTAACCTAGATGGTTCAGAGGGTAAAATGTGTGGTAACGGTATTCGCTGCGTTGGTAAGTTCCTGTATGACCACAATATGGTTGATATTAACAAGGAAAAAATTACAGTAGAAACACTAAGCGGTATAAAAACACTAAAGGTTTACAGACAGGACGGCGAGGTTAGACAGGTGCGTGTTGATATGGGCAAGGCAGAGCTAAACCCTCAGAACATCCCTGTAGCTATGGATATGGAAAAGGTTATAAACCAGCCTGTTAAAATAGACGGCAGTGATTACAGCATTACCTGTGTATCCATGGGCAACCCACACTGTGTGGTATTTGTAAACAGTGTAGATGCTATTGATATAGAGGACATTGGACCTAAATTTGAGTTTGACCCCATGTTCCCAGAGCGTGTTAACACAGAGTTTGTAAAGGTTATTGATGAAAACACAATCAAAATGCGTGTATGGGAGCGTGGCAGTGGCGAAACATGGGCTTGTGGTACAGGTGCCTGTGCAGTAGCTGTAGCAGCAGTAGAGAATGGTTTTTGTAAAAAGAATGAGGACATTACAGTACGCTTAAAGGGCGGTGACCTGATTATTAAATATACTGATGATACAGTGTATATGACAGGTGCAGCAGACAGAGTATTTGATGGTACAGTAGAAATTTGATTGAATTAATGAGAGGGAATGTTTATGGCTACTACTAAGTATATTTTCGTTACTGGCGGAGTTGTATCTGGACTAGGCAAGGGCATTACAGCGGCGTCCTTAGGACGGCTGCTAAAATCCAGAGGATTAAAAATAACAGCACAAAAGCTAGACCCGTATATAAATGTTGACCCAGGCACAATGAGTCCTTATCAGCACGGTGAGGTTTATGTAACAGAGGACGGTGCAGAAACAGACCTTGACCTTGGTCACTATGAGCGTTTTATAGATGAAAACCTGAATAAGTTTTCTAACCTTACAACTGGTAAGGTGTATTCAAATGTTTTGGATAAGGAAAGAAAGGGTGAATATTTGGGTCAAACCGTACAGGTTATCCCACATATCACCAATGAGATTAAAAACTTTATATACAGCGTTGGCGAAAGGTCACAGGCAGAGGTTGTTATCACCGAAATTGGTGGTACAGTAGGTGACATAGAAAGCCAGCCGTTCCTAGAGGCTATCCGTCAGGTGTCCCTAGAGGTGGGTGCAGAAAACTGTATATTTATACACGTTACACTGGTTCCATATCTAAAAAGCTCTGGAGAGCATAAGTCAAAGCCTACACAGCACAGCGTTAAGGAGCTGCGTTCCATTGGTATTAACCCAGATATAATTGTTTTACGTTGTGACGAGCCTATCGACGAGGGTATCTTTAAGAAGATTGCCTTGTTCTGTAACGTTAAGCCAGATTGTGTTATTGAAAATATTACGCTGCCTGTTTTATATCAAGCACCATTAATGTTAGAGGAACACAATTTTTCCGACATTGTTTGCAGGGAGCTTAGCTTAGAATGTAAAAAGGGCGATATGTCCGAATGGATGGATATGATAAAACGTATTGAATCCAGAACCGAAACAGTAAGGATTGCTTTAGTTGGTAAGTATGTCCAGCTGCATGATGCTTACCTGTCAGTAGCCGAGGCACTGAACCATGCAGGCTATGAAAATTCCGCAAAGGTTGACATCCAGTGGATAGATGCTGAGCTGGTAACCGAATACACAGTTAAGGAGCTTTTAGGGGACTGTGACGGTATTTTAGTACCAGGTGGCTTTGGTGATAGAGGTGTAGATGGTAAAATAACTGCCGCTAGGTTTGCTAGGGAAAACGATGTGCCGTATTTGGGCATCTGTTTAGGTATGCAAACAGCTGTTATAGAATTTGCCCGTGACGTGCTAAAAATGGACGATGCCAATTCTGGTGAGTTTGACGCTGAGTCAAAGCACAAGGTTATCGACCTAATGCCTGACCAAAAGGGCATTGTAACAAAGGGCGGTACTATGCGTTTAGGTGCTTATCCTTGTAAAATTAAAAGCAATTCTATTATGGCAAATTCATATAAGGATAAGGATATTGCTGAACGTCACCGTCATCGTTACGAGTTTAACAATGATTATAGGGAAGAGTTTGAACAGGCTGGCATGGTGGTTACCGGTACCTCACCAAACGGAATGCTGGTAGAGGCTGTGGAAATTCCAGCTAATAAGTTCTATATCGGCGTACAATATCACCCAGAATTTAAGAGCCGTCCACAAAAGGCTCACCCATTATTCAGGGATTTCGTAAAGGCATCCTTGGAAAACAGAAGATAATCATTCTAGTTTTTCACAGTATAATTCAGAAAGGTCGAAGCATATGAAAATTAATGGGAATTTTGACAACATGGTACCTAGCTATCTGTTCGCAGAGATAGCTAAGAGAGTGAACCAATATACACAAAGCAACCCTGACAAGGATGTTATTAGACTAGGTATTGGGGATGTTACCCTGCCCTTAGCACCAGTGGTAGTAGATGCTATGATAAAGGGTGCAGAGGAGCTGGGAAAAAAGGAAAGCTTTAAGGGCTATCCCGACTATGAGGGCTACGCTTTTTTAAGAGAAGCAATATCTAATTACTATAGGGGTCATGGCGTAACAGTAGACGCCCATGAGATATTCGTAAGCGACGGTGCTAAAAGCGACTGTGGCAACATTGGGGATATCTTTGCTATGGACAACACTGTTTTGGTAACTGACCCTGTTTACCCAGTATATGTTGATACCAATCTGATGGCTGGCAGAAGGATTATATATGCAGATTCTAACGAGGCAAACGGCTTTTCAGCTATGCCTGATGAAAATCAACAGGCAGATATTATATATCTGTGTTCACCTAACAACCCAACAGGCTCTGTTTATACAAGAGAACAGCTGAAAAAGTGGGTTGATTATGCTAACAAGCAGGATGCAGTTATTTTGTTTGATGCTGCCTATGAAGCCTTTATAACAGAGGATTTACCACGAAGCATTTTTGAAATAGAGGGTGCTAGAACCTGTGCTATTGAGTTTTGTTCCCTTTCAAAAACTGCTGGCTTTACAGGAACACGCTGTGGCTACACAATTATTCCTAAGGAGCTGGAGCGTGACGGCAAAAACCTGCATAAGCTGTGGTACCGCAGACAGGCTACAAAGTTTAACGGTGTGTCATGGCCTGTACAATGTGGCGCAGCAGCTGTATTTACAGAGCAGGGACAAAAGGAAATTAAAGAAAACATTGTTTATTATCAGGCAAACGCAAGGATTATTGCCAGCGCTTTGGAGGATTTGGGCATATGGTACACAGGTGGTACAAACTCACCCTACATATGGCTAAAATGTCCTAACGGTATGAAAAGCTGGGAGTTTTTTGACCTGCTGTTGACAAAGGCAAATGTGGTAGGTACACCTGGTGCTGGCTTTGGTAAAAACGGCGAGGGCTACTTTAGATTAACTGCTTTTGGTGACAAGGCTGGTACAGAAGAGGCAGTTGCCAGAATAAAAAATGTATTGAAATAATTGTCTTATTAGTGTAAGATAGTCCTAACAAGGTTGCTGGACAATTCTTCTAATATACAGAATAATATTCAAAGGAGAGTTGATACAGCTCTCCTTTGTTTTTTACCCAAAACTTTTTAGAAAAGAGGAAATCACATGAAAATTTTACTTGCAGGCGGTGCAGGCTTTATAGGCAGTCATACTTGTATAGAGTTGACAAAAGCAGGCTATGATGTTGTAATCGCTGACAACTTTTCAAACAGTAAGCCTGAGGTTCTTAACAGAATAAACCAGCTGACTGGTAAGGAAATTCCATTTTACCAAATAGATGTGGCTGACAAGGCCGCTTTGGACGGTTTGTTCACACAGGAAAATATAGATGCAGTTATTCATTTTGCAGGTTATAAAGCAGTAGGCGAGTCAGTTGAAAAGCCATTAATGTATTACAAAAACAATATGGACAGCACCTTTTCACTAATAGAGGTTATGGAAAAGCACGGCGTAAGCAATCTGGTGTTTAGCTCATCTGCTACTGTTTACGGTATTCCCAAAACTGTGCCACTGATAGAGGGCATGGACACTGGCTGTACCAACCCATATGGCTGGACAAAGCTAATGAATGAGCAAATTTTGACTGATTGTGCAAAAGCTAACAGCAGCTTATCAATAGTTTTGCTTAGATATTTTAACCCTATTGGAGCACACCCAAGTGGACGAATAGGCGAGGACCCTAACGGTATTCCAAACAATCTGCTGCCATATATTACACAGGTAGCCGCAGGCAAGCTGAAGAAGCTAGGGGTTTTTGGCAACGATTATGATACACCGGACGGCACAGGGGTTCGTGATTATATACACGTTGTTGACCTAGCAAAGGGTCATGTTGCCGCTATAGACTATGCTGATAAGCATAAGGGAACAGAGATATTTAACCTAGGAACAGGCGTTGGATACAGCGTGCTGGACATTGTTAATGCCTTTGAAAAGTCAAATAATATTAAGATACCATATGAAATAAAGCCACGTAGAAGCGGTGATATAGCCACCTGCTATGCTGACCCTGCAAAGGCCTTTAACGTATTAGGATGGAAGGCAGAAAAGAACCTAGATGATATGTGTAAGGATGCGTGGAACTGGCAATCTAACAATTTAAAAGGTTATGATGTATAAAAATTGCCACAGTTTTTTGTGATATTACACGATTTTTATTTAGCTTGTATGAAAAACGTTGTATTTTCTTTACTTCTACTATATAATGGAAACTGCTTAATAGCGAAATAAAGGAGGAGTTTCCAATGGTAAAACGACATAGTAAGGCGGTCAGCATATTGTTATCAATTATGCTAGTTGCTTCTATGTGTTGCGTGCCTGTTTCTAGTGTTTCAGCCGCAACAACAACAGACGAAAACGTTAGTGCAGGTTCTGGTGGTGCAACAACACCAGCTGAAACCGGCAAGTATTCCACTAACCCAAACAACAAGGTGGGCAAGCAGGCTACAATAACTGTTGATGGCGAATTTAACGATTGGTCAGAGGACATGTTAATTGCACAGGGTGCTGCCTGGGATGTTGCCAATCACTGGAAGGGTGGTCACGAGAACTGTGTTCTTGATACATACTCTTTATATGGTGCTTGGGACAGCGAAAACCTGTATGTTGGCTGGCAAATGGTTAACACCACAGACACATGGGCTAGATCAGGCGACGGTCCATTAAGCGACGGCGGCAGAGTTTTGAATGTTCCGCTAATTTTAGCACTTAGCGTAGATCCAAACAGCACAAGCATGACAAACAAAAATACAACAGGCGGTTCTATCTGGGGTCAAAAAATGGGTGTTACTTTTGGCACACATGTTGACAAGCTACTTTATATGAGTGGCAAGCCAGGTTCAGGAGAACCATCAATATTCTCCGCAGCAGATGCTGAGGGTAACACAAGCTACGTTGCCCCTTACTGTCAGGGCTTTGCTAAGGCTGGCATTTCGTACAAAATGAAACAGGGCTTCCTAGGCAGCTCACTTACTGGCTTAAACAACTCCGATTCTCCATCTGACGTTTACAGTGACAGTGCAGATTGGGTTGACTACCTAACATATACAGGTAGCAGCGGTAAGCATGATACAACATATGATTCATTCTATGAGATTAAAATTCCACTATCAGTTTTAGGCGTTGACTCTAGCTACGTTGCAAAGTACGGTATTGGTGCTATGCTGTTAGCAACCAGAGGCGAATCAGCACTGGATTGTATTCCACATGACCCATCAATGCTTGATAATGTAATGGGTAGCTATGCTTCAGATACAAGTACATCCGCTGAGAAAGACGATATAGATAATATTACAGTTCCTTTAGCTAGTATTGGTGGCGATGGCTCAATAGCTCCTACATCACCAACAGCTAAACCAACTGTAGCACCTACATCTACACCAACATCTACACCAACAGCTGCTCCTACAGCTGCTCCTACATCAAGTCCTGCTTCTACTACAGGTAAGAAAGACATTACTGTAACAGAGGGACAAACAGTAGAGTTTAAGGTAGATGCTAAAACAGCTACAAAGATGAATGGTATCGCATTTGATACAACCTATGACAGCTCAATGCTGGCTGTTGATACTTCATATGGTGACAACGGCGTCAGCACAGACTTAGGCGGAACAGTTGTTTCCAACACTGGCAACGCTGGTACAGTTATATTTAATGCACTATCCTCAAGCAGTGCGTTGTATGACCTGTCATCAGGTAAATCCTTAGCAACAATTAAGTTTACAGCAAAGAAATCAGGTTCAACATCTATTTCTTACATTATGAAAGAAATGTTTGACAGCAACCTAACAGATTATGTAAATGCTGGTCAGCCAGTGTCTGGTGTGACGCTAGCCTGTGACGCTGCAATAGGTACTTCATCAAATGTTACTGCATCTTCAAAGGTTACAGTAAAAGCTGGTGATACAGTAGCATACAAGGTACAGGCAAAGAACACAGCAGGTGTTGCAGGCTTTGACTTTGTTGTTAACTATGACAACACCGCTCTAAAGCTAGACAGCACATATGGTACAGACGGTGTAACATTCCCAAGCTATGTTGGTTTAACCACGGTTAATGGTGCAGAGCTAGCATCAAAGGGTATGATAGCTGCTAACGGTGCTAACGCTACAGCTTCAGATTTTTCAACCGCTAAGGATTTAGCAGTTGTTAAATTTACCGCCTTAAAGGATACAACAACAGAGCTTTCATACAAAATGAAAGAGATTATGGGCGAGGATATGATTAACCTAGTAGATGACAACGGTAAGTCAACATCTGCTAATTTATCATTAGACAATGCAGTAACAGTTAACGGAGAAATTCCTACTGCTCCAGCAACAGAGCCTGTAACTGTAGCTCCTACAGCTGCTCCTACAGCTGGTCCAACATCAGCTCCTACAGCTCCAAATAATGAGCCAGAAACAAATAGCAAGACATTTACAGTTAACGAAGGCGATGTAGTAAGATACATGGTTAAGCTAGGCTGTGCAAATGATGTAGAGATTTCAGGTTGGAACATTCATCTTTCATATGATTCTAACGGCTTGGCTGTTGACAGAACCTTTGGTAAAGATGGTGTAGCAACAAACACAGGTGTTGCTTACGCTATTGGCGAATCCAGCACTGTTATGCCAGCTATTGACGCATCAACTGTATATAACGTAGACAGAGAAAACATGGTTTTGGCAAACTGCGTTAACTATATGGGCGTTGGTATCACAAAGGCTACTAATGTTCTAGCTGTTCAGTTTAAAGCTACAAAGTCTGGCACATATAAGATTTCAGATTATGTTTGCGAGTTCTTTGGTGTTGACGATAAGGATTATGTAAACAATAAAACTGGTGTTATGATTAACGGTGGTATTACAGACAGCTCACTAACATTTGTTAGCACTGCTCCAACAGAACCACCAACACAGGCACCAACACAGGCACCAACACAAGCTCCAACACAAGCACCAACACAAGCTCCAACACAAGCTCCAACACAGGCACCAACACAAGCTCCAACAGCTGACCCATCAGTAGCACCAACTATGCCTGCTACTACCCCAGGTGGAGAGATAACAAACGGTGGTGGTGTTGTAAAGGTTCACGCTGGTGATACTGTAACAATGAGAATGAACTTTAAAGCCCCTATCACAGTTTATGGTGCAGCATTGTATGCTTATTATGATACTGATATGTTGGACATAGATACAACATTTGGTTCTAACGCAGGTGTAGATTTCGTTAATCCATTTGATGATATTTATCTAGATATGACAGATCCTGGATATATTGCCTTCGTTGCTACAAGTAACTACGGTGAAGAATGTTACAAGGACGCAAACGGTGCAGAAATGATGGCTATCCGTTTCGTTGCAAAGAAGGATGGTTACACAACATTAACATATCATATTAAGGACATAAGTGCTGCTGAGAAATTTGATGCAGCTGGTTTCCAATATTGGTATGACGGTGTACAGGAGGTTCTAGGTTCAACATTTACAGGTAAGGTTGAAACATATTGCCCACACGAGATAATCGGTGATGTTAATGGCGATGGCAGAATTACACCAGCAGATGCATTACTGCTAGCTAAATATATTGCTAAAAAGGGCGTATTAACAGATCAAGGCTTCCTTAATGGTGATATAGACAACGACGGCAGAATTACTACTATGGATATTCTACGAATCCGTCAGTATCTTGCTAGAATTATCACTGATTTAAGTGCTTATAGAAAATAATCAATAAGCATAATGTAAATTAGTTAATATTTATTTACAAGCTAATGAACCGCAGGTAACTCGTTTGAGTGCCTGTGGTTCATTTTTCCATTGCTACAGTTATTATTTTGGCAAAATAAGTGCTATAGAAAAAACACAAAAAAGAAATTTGGCTAAAAATATTATTAGTTATTTTCAAAACAGTTAATTATGTATTTTCATTACAATAGCATTGATAAAAAACTAATAAAACTAAACTGTAAATAAGTACTAAAATATTCACCGTCAGTTTGTAGAAAAAGCCCATTTAGCCTTAATTTGTGGTGGATAATTCGTTAATAAAATAGTCAAATGTATTGCACACAATAAAGTAATGGTGTATAATAACAGTACTGAAGGTTAACTTCGGAAACTATTTTTATTTATATTTTAAGGAGGAAACAAAAATGTCCAAGAAAGTACTTAGCGTACTATTGGCGGTTATGATGGTTGGTGCAATGACATCTGTTGCTACTATTTCTCCATCTGCTGCTGATGTAGACGGCACTATTAACTTTGAAGTCCCAAAGACTTGGGTTGATGCAGGTGCAACAAAATACTATGCACATATTTGGAACGGAGTTGGCGAGGGCTTAGGCGCTTGGCAGACAAAGGTCGAGAAAATGAAAGAGGTAGAGGCTGATAAGCTATACTCTTATGATGTACCAGTTAACCCAACAGGTAATGGCTGGGATTTAGTAATCTTTAGCTGTATGCCAGGCGGACTACAGACATATGATACAACATTTGGCCCAGCTTGCTATGGCGACACAGCATATCTAACAGGCGGCGAGCTGGAAGTTCCAGTTGACAGCTCAAAAACTGCTCTAGAGTGCGGTTGGAAAAACAATGCTAGCTATGGTGCACATATTGCTATTACCAGCACTGGTAAAGTACAGGGCGTTGGCTTGGTAGCTGGCGAAACACCAGAAAGTGTTACTGACACATTTATCACAGCTTACAAGGCAGGCAGGGATGCTGGTCAAACTGGCTATGACAATCCTGCTCTAATTACAGATGAAGCAAGAGCAAATTACATTGCTAAAATCAATGAGATTCTAGCTGCACATCCAACAGAGCCAGTAACTGATGCTCCAACAGCAGATCCTTCTGCTCCTACAGCTGCACCAACAGCAGCTCCAACAGCTGCTCCAACAGCAGCTCCTACAGCAGCACCAACAGAGGCTCCAACAGCTGACGAATATGGACGTATTGCTGGTCTGCCTTTGCCAGAGGGTATGAACGTACCTGCAAAGGACAGCAACAGAGAAGCATTAATTGCTGCTGGCGCTCCAGAGGATTGGGACGGCTATTACAACGTTTATTATTTCCAAGCTCCTGAGGAATGGATAACAACAAACGCTGACAAAAAAGACGCTGGCTTTGAAATCGGCTTCTACTGGTACTATGGTTCAGTAAGCAATGCCAATTGGCCTGGCGTACCTGCTACTCCAGTAAAGGTTGAAGGCATGAAAAATATTTACATGGGTTACGCTCCTTCCTTTGCAACAAACATCATCTGGAACAACGGTATCAGCGATGCAGTAGCAGAGAACAAAAAGTTTAAGCTGCAAACCGAGGATATTAAGATTGATGATCCTCAGATGACTGTATTAGGTGCAGAAATTCAGAAGAATTATCCAGAAGCTAAAGACGGTGCTTATGTTTCCGGTTGTCTAAACACTGTTACAAGCACAGAGGTTGTTAATAACCCACTAACAGGTGAAGACCAGACAGTTTATCATGTTGGTTGGCTATATTTCAACCCAAGAACAGGTGAAACTACAGACAAGCCTCTATTAAAGGATGGCAAGGCTGTAACTGTTGCTGACGAATATTGGGAATATGATGCAGTAGCTGTTAACCCATATTTTGATATGGATTACACACACGTAAATGAGGGTGAAGTTCCAACAGAGAAAGAACCAGCTACACTACCTCCAACAGATCCTAATGCTTCTAACCCATCTTCATCAGGTGGCTCATCTTCAGGTTCTAACAACTCTTCTTCAAACACAACAGGTAAAGGTACAGGCACAGTTGACACAGCTGATACAGCTGTAGCTGCTGTTATCGCAACAGTTCTTGCTGCTGCTTTAGTTGTTGTTTACCTAGCTCGTAAAAGAGAAAACGGCTGATTATTTACAATAAAATAATATAAGTCCTTACTTAGGTGCATATCCATATAGATATGCACCTTTTATTTATACGAGTATTTAACAAAATAAAATAGACAATATGCAATGCTGTGTAATCCAGCGATATGTTAGTGGGCTTATGCTAATGAGTTATATTTTTATGTGCGAATTATATAGAATTTATCAGTAATTTTTTATGTTTAGTCCCATTAAAAAGGGAAAAAAATTTACAAAAGTGGTTGAAGTTTTCTAAGGATTGGTATATAATCATTGTACTGAGGTAAATGCTTCGGAAAAATATTTAGGAGGAGACAAACAAATGTCTAAGAAAATTTTAAGCATCTCTCTAGTTGTTGCTTTAGTAGCTACAATGTTCAGTTTTGCTACAATTACTTCTTCTGCATACAGCGGAGAAATCACTTGGGAAGTACCTAATGCACAGTGGGCTAAAGCAAACACAACTGCATATGCACATATCTGGAACACAGGTGGCAGCGGAGCTGGTGTTGCAGAGTGGCAGACAAGAGACGAAAAAATGACTTACAATGATGATATGACAAAGGCTACATATCAGGTACCAGAGGGCGACTGGAACTTAATCATCATCTCTGGTTCATCAGGCTACCAAACATATGACTCAACAATGGGCGCTGATTGTATCGGTGATACTATCTATGCAACAGGCGATACATTTGAAAACCCAGTTGACTCAAAGAAAACAGCTATCGGTGCTGCTTGGAAAAATCACTCAAATTACGGTCCACACAAATGTATATCATCTCTAGGTAAAATCATTGGTACATCTTTAACTGAAATTGAGTCTAACCAAACAATCTATGACCAATTTGTTAAAGATTATGCTCCTGGTTCTGAACATCCATGGGAAAATGATGGCGAAGCTGAAACAGGTAAGGACTTTGACACAATTTGTAAAGAGCTAAGAGCTGAGCTAGGTCTAGAGTCTGACGATGCATCTTCTTCTGATTCTAGCAGTTCATCTTCATCTTCTTCAAGCTCATCTTCTAGCAGCAAGACTTCTTCATCAAGCACATCTTCAACAGCTTCTTCTGCTAGCACAGGCACAACAACTACTGGCGACGGCACACCTTACATTCTGCTAGGTATCATCCTAGTTGCTGCTTTAGGCGTTGCAGTTGTAGCTCGTAAAAAAGTAACTGAATAATTTAATCTTTATTGATTACGTTTCCTAAAATTTTAATTAACCCCCTCTGATAATTCAGAGGGGGTTTTTGCAGGCTAAAAAAGTTTTTGATGCTGGGCGTGTCTGGAGGTTTTTTAAGACAATGCTTTATTTTCAGACTGCATAAAGCAAAATTTTACAAAAGCTATATGTTTCCAGCAATCTTTGCATTAATTGTATTGAATTTATTGCCTAAAACCTTTATAATAAATCTATTGATTTTAGATAAAATTCTGAAAGGATGATAAAAATGGTAAAGCATAAAAAAAGTCTAGTGAAATTGGCAGGGGTGTTAATCACAATGATGATGTTAATGTCCTGTGCAATGGTATCTTTTTCGGCAGCTTCCGTGGTAAAGGTTAACGATATGGAGGCTGCGGCTGGCGATGTAGTTACATACACAGTAAAAATGGTATGTCCTGACAAGCTGGTGGCAGGGCTGGATATGACGATTGCTTATGACAGCGAAAGCCTAGAGCTGATGAAGGATACCGTTAACACGCCATATCTACAGTCTGTTGTTTGTAACTCCAACACAGCAGGTGAGATTGTGTTTAATGCAATAGAGGCTATTAAGGGTATAGATATAAAGTCAGAGCAGGTGATTATTTCTGCCTCTTTTAAGGTTAAGGAGGGTGCAGTTGATTGTAAAGTAACAAATTCTATGTCTGAAATAATTGACTTAGATTTAAATAATTTAACAACCGATGACTATGTGATTACCGAAGCTGTACAAGAGGGTACGTTGCCACAGGATGAGGTGGTAAACCCTGGTGATGGTTACGACCAAATTGCCAGTGATGACACAGCCAGTTCATTACCACAAAATGGGGGTGGGATGTCAACACAGACATACATCATATTGGCTTTGGTAGGCGTAGTTATACTATTGGTAATATTAGCTGTTATATTTAAAATTAAAAGTAATAAAAAGAAGGATAATACAGAGGAATAAAATACATAAATTCCAAAAAATACCATATAATATTTTTAGCCGACAAAAGCTTCTATAATATTAGTTTGAAGGAAATGGCATTTTGACTTATTTGAACTTAATAATTAGGATAAATACTGATGTTTGTTTTCTTTACGGTTTTTACATAAATTTTATATGTCTTTTTGTGGAAAAACTTATTGTTTTTATATGTAATGTGTACAAATATTTCAAAAAGATTACTACATAATGTAAAAAAATTAAAACTTTGTTAACTTTTAATACAAAAGTACTTGAAGTAATAAATTTAGTGAGGTATAATAGTTGCACTGAAGTATAAACTTCACAAAAATTTTTAGGAGGACTAATCCAATGAAGAAGCTAACAAGTGTATTACTATCAGCAATGTTAGTAATATCAATGTGCTGTGTGGGCGTAGCGTCTGCATCAGCAACAGAAGAAGATTCATTCGTACCTGCTGACCATGAATATTATGCAGTAGGCGGCGAGAACCTGTTTAGCCCAGCATGGACACCAAATGCAGAAGCATACAAGCTAACATATGATGCTAACGCAGGTGTTTGGTACATCAACATTACAGAAATTGATGGTGCTGCAATCGAGGGCGAGGACACATACCAATACAAGGTTTCTTGTGATGGTACATGGGACCTTTCTTTCAATGAAACAGGCATAGCAACAGGTCTAGATTCCAACTCATACATTGACTGTGATGCAGTAACAACAGTTGAGTGTATCACAATCACATTTGATGGTACAAAGACAGCTCATGCTATCAATGACCCATATGTTCCAGGTGCTGCTCCAACAACTCCTGTAACAGATGCTCCTACAGTAGAGCCAACAGAGGCTCCTACAACAGCTCCTACAATGGACCATGCTGTTATCAACTTATATGATGCTGGTTCAGATGCTCCTTCAGCTGTAAGGGAATACAACGTAGGTGATGTATTCACATACACAGTAGCTGTTAAGGCTGATGCACAGGTAATTGCTTATAACCTAAGCACCTATTACAACAAGGTTGGCAAAAGCACAACTGATGGTGAAAGCGTAGTTGCTCTAACAGAGCCTGCTGATGAATCCTATGTGCTTAACGATCTACTAGCTAGTACAGTTATTAACCCAGATGGAGAAGCAAATCAATCTCTATATAACTGGGGTGTTGCTGCACCTATGAAGAAGCTTGACTGGACAGCAGATGGTGGTGTTCAAATCATCACTTTCTCATACAAGGTTATTGCTAATGGCGAAACTTCAATCTGGACAAACATTACAGAACTACTTGATGAAACTACTAGTGACATTGAGGGAACAATATTAAGCACAATTACTCCAGATTCAACAGTTAAACCAACAGAAGCTCCAACAGTTGCTCCAACAGACGCTCCAACAGCTGTTCCAACTGACGCTCCAACAGATCCATTTGTACCTGCTGACCATGTATATTATGCAGTAGGTGGCGAAAACCTATTTAGCCCAGCATGGACAGCAGATGCAGAAGCATACAAGCTAACATATGATGAAAAAGCTGGTATTTGGTATATCAATATAACAGAAAAAGACGGTGCACCTCTAGAGGGTGAGGATACATTCCAGTACAAGGTAACTTGTGACGGTACATGGGATCTTTCCTTCAACGAGACTGGCATAGCTACAGGTCTTGATTCTAATGCTTACATTAACTGTGATGAAATAGCAAAAGTTGATTGTATCACAATTACATTTGATGGTACAAAGACAGCTCATGCTATCAACGCTCCATATGTTCCAGCAACAGACCCAACAGCTCCAACAGCTCCAACAGATCCTGTAACAGATCCTGTAACAGATCCTTCAACAGATCCTTCTACAGATCCTTCTACAACAGCTCCAACACAGGTTGTAACAGAGCCTTCAACAACAGCTCCAACAACACCTGCTACAGGTTCAAATAATTCTGGTTCAACAAATTCTGGTTCTAACAACTCTGGTTCAACAACTACAGGTAAGGTTGCTACAGGCGACAGCACATCAGTTGCTATGCTTCTTGGTATCCTACTGTTAGCTGCTGGTGCAGTAGTAGTTGCAAGAAAAAGAATTACTGAATAATTTATAGATATTAATTTATAATCACCAGTGAATGGTCGGTTCTCCACAGTTGTGGAGAACCGATTTTTTTATAAAACACACCCTTATACCTGTAGGTTAACAGATATTGCTAATATGAAATTTTTAGAGTTATAGGTTAATGTGAGATTTTACTGGTTTGCGTAGGGCTGTGAAATCTATGCTGTTAGGAAAGGCAGCGAAAATATTAATTATGGCTTTGTGCAATGATACAGATAATTTGGTATTTTATCTAATTTTAGATATGTTAATTTGTGCATTTTGTGACAAAAACTGCATAAAATATTAAAGTAATGTAACTTGACACTTGTATATTATTGTGATAACATTTAGTTAATCTTTTATAAAGGCGTTGAAAAGGACGGATTGTTTAATCAGATTACAACAGAGAGCGGTGGTTATAGCTGAAAACCATGGCAGTAATTTTAGGCAAGCCTACCACCTTGGAGTCTGCACCGAAATAAGGTGTCACGTGTGACTGCGTTATTGGTCGTTATAAAGGGCGAAGCTTCTTCGCTGAATTTGGGTGGAACCACGGTGCATTCATTGCCTCGTCCCTATTGGGATGGGGATTTTTTTATTTTTGAAAGGAAGTATCTAAAATGTTAGAGGTAGAGCTAAAAAACGGGGTTGTTCGTGAATATGAAAACGGTACGACACCAGCGGACATTGCAAAATCATTAGGTGGCGGTATTTTTAAAAGCACCTGTGCTTGTGTATTAAACGGACAGGTTAAGGATATACGAACTACACTGGAAGCAGATAGCAAAAACACTTTGGAATTACTTACCTTTGACGAGGAACAGGGCAAAAAGACCTTTTGGCATACAGCATCTCACGTTTTGGCACAGGCTGTCAAAAAATTGTATCCACAAGCAAGAATTGCCATAGGCCCAGCTATTGACAATGGCTTTTACTATGATTTTCAAGTAGAAACACCATTTACAGCAGAGGATTTGGAAAAAATTGAAAAAGAAATGAAGACCATAGTAAAAAGTGGCGTTGCGTTGGAACGATTTGAGATGTCCCCAGAGGACGCTGTTAAGTATTGGGAGGAAAAGGACGAGCCTTTTAAGGTGGAGCTGGCAAAGGAGCACGCACAGAAGGGCGAGCCTATCAGCTTTTATAAGCAGGGTGACTTTACAGATCTGTGTGCAGGACCTCACCTTATGAATGTTGGTGTCCTAAAGGCTATTAAGTTAACAAACTGTACCGGTGCGTACTGGCGTGGCGATTCTAAAAACCCACAGCTTTGTCGTGTCTATGGTACGGCTTTCCCAAAGGCTTCTATGCTGGAAGCGTATCTAAAGCAACGTGAGGAAGCCATTGCCCGTGACCATAATAAGCTAGGCAGGGAGCTAGAGCTGTTTACAACCTCTGATGTAATCGGTCAGGGCTTGCCTATTATGCTGCCAAAGGGTGCTAGGATTATTCAGCTGCTCCAGCGTTTTGTTGAGGACGAGGAGCAGAAGCGTGGCTGGCTGTTAACAAAGACCCCATTTATGGCAAAAAGCGATTTGTATAAAATCTCTGGACATTGGGACCATTATCAGGATGGTATGTTTGTGTTTGGTGACGAAAGCAAGGATAAGGAAGTATTTGCTTTGCGTCCTATGACCTGTCCTTTCCAGTATCAGGCGTACCTAAACCGTGGCCGTTCATACAGAGATTTACCACTGAGATACAACGAAACGTCAACCTTATTTAGAAATGAAGCCAGTGGCGAAATGCATGGGCTAATCCGTGTTCGTCAATTTACAATTTCTGAGGGACATCTAATGTGTACCCCTGACCAGCTAGAGGAAGAGTTTAAAAGCTGTTTGGAGCTGGCAATCTTTATGCTGAAAACATTAGGTCTGTACGAGGATGTGTCCTATCGTTTCTCACAGTGGGACCCTAGTGATACAGAAAAATATATTGGCACACCAGAGCAATGGGATGAGGCACAGGGTGTTATGCAAAAAATTCTTGACCATTTGGAGATTCCTTATGCCATTGGTGTTGGTGAAGCTGCCTTCTATGGCCCTAAGCTGGATATTCAGATTAAGAATGTCCATGGTAAGGAGGATACTCTGATAACACTGCAAATTGACCAAATGCTGGCAGAAAAGTTTGGAATGGAATATGTGGATAAGGACGGCTCAAAGAAAAACCCTTATATCATTCACAGGACTTCTATTGGCTGTTACGAGAGAACCTTGGCTTTACTTATTGAAAAATATGCTGGTGCGTTCCCAATGTGGTTAGCTCCTGTTCAGGTTAAGCTGTTACCTATTGCCGACAGACACATTGACGCTGTTTGTCAGATTAAAAAGTCACTGGAGTCTAAGGGTATCCGCTGCGAGTTGGATGACCGCAGTGAAAAAATAGGCTACAAAATTAGAGAAGCTCAGCTGGAAAAGGTCCCATATATGATTTTGATGGGGGATAAGGATATTGAGAACGGTACAATATCTGTTCGTTCACGCAAGGACGGAGATTTAGGTGCCTTTACCATAGAGGACTTCCTGTCAAGGGCGATGGCAGAGATAGAAACAAAGGCCCTGTAAATATAAAGAGCTTTCTGTGAAAAGAGGTGCGGTATGGCGTTAAAAAGAAAAAAATTCACCATCACTATGACTGCGTTAGTTGTGATAATATTGCTAACAGTGATTACCTGTGTGGCGACGGTTTTCCATTTTGGAGATGATGGCAATAAGCACCCTTCATCTACACCATCCAGCGTTATAACAGCATCTGAAATAACAAAAAAAGTTATAGCAAAGATGAACTATGAAAATATTGTTGAGTTGGACAGCGGAAATATCTCTGGACATTTTGTTATCCCTGAGGGCAGCGTGACACAAAGCTCTATTTGTATTTCCAGCTCTGCGGATACAGCGTTAGAGGTGGACTGCTTTAAGCTAACAGATGAATCCTGCGAGGTGAAGATAAAAAGTGCTGTTTCGGATCATATGGCTACTAAGTCAAAGGGCTTTAAGGACAGCCCAGAGCAAAGCCAGATGATAAAGGGCTATGTGTGCGAAACATATCACGGATTTACCTTTGTGGTTGTTGCAGACAACGCTGATGTAGCGGTAAAAACCTTTAAGGATATTGTTGACGGTAAATAGAATATTTCATGCTGAAGGCGGTTAATGCGTAAATACGTGTTAACCGCTTTTTTTGCCTTACTGTGTTACTGCTGTTCTGTGTATTGGCTGAAAAAGCTTTCGCTGATTTTTTATGCCCTTTTATTAGGGCGTGCATGACAGCTATTAACAGGTGAAAAATAATTATTTACACAGGAGGGTTTATTATAAAGGTGGTTTTTCTTGTGTTTTTTGTTGGGAAATAGTATAATTAAATACATATATGTACCCCACTAAAAGGATGGATAATATGAAAAAAAATATAAAGCTTGTTGCAGTCGCTGCTGTGGCTGCGTTAATGATATTTAGCTGTGGTGTAACAGCGTTTGCTCAGTCCGTGCATTATACTATTGACTCTATAAATATGGCATTGGACGTGCCTGACACCGCCACTGTTACCCAAGACGATACCACCCTGTTAAACGCTGTGGCACAGGATGGCTCATACCAAATTAACGTGACGGCAACACAGGACGACAACAGTCAGGATGTATTTAATTATAAATACCTAACAGCTGACGATATTAATAATATGGTTGAAGGTAAAAAGCAGACTGCTGGAGTTACTAACGCTGTATTTCTAGAGCAAGCTAATGACATACTAATTACATATTATGCTGTCAGCCCAGACACCGGTGCTGCTATGGCTTGTGCTGAAACGGTAGTAAACGGTAGCCTTGTGTCTGTTTCTATGACTGTGGCAGGCAACGAGCTGTCAATGGTGCAAAAGGATATTTTTAACGATTTATTAGACAGCCTACAGATAACAAAGCTTACAAATAAGCCCTTGGTTGTAAACGTAGCAGAAATATTGTTTTTTGCATTATTTGTGCTGTTAGTTTGTGTGGTAATAGTGGGTATAATTTTACTGGTGTATTATAGAAAAAACGGTAACCCATCTATGAGCTTTTTGGATATGCCTGTGCCAAATAAACGCAGAAAAGAAGCCGCCAGCCAATATTATGATGAGCTTAAAAGTGATGGCATTTTAGGCGAAACAACACAGTTTGATAAGGTGGGCGGTAAAGCGAAGGCTGATAAGCGTAAGGAAAATGCTTCTGCTGCCACCGTAGAAAAGGCTGTAAAAGAAAGTCCGTTAAATAAAGATGAATGGAAGCAGATGAGCTTGTCCAGTAACGAGTGGGCAGAAAAAAATGCTGAGGATATAAAGGCGGAGCAGCCATACAAAACAGAGGCTGTATCACCTGTTGTTGGCAGTGGCCCATTATTTAAGGGGCCTATGGAAAAAATTGATGGGGCTAAAATCACCGAAAATGAAAGTCATGTTGAATTGTCAAGAAATAATAATGATGATTTTGATGAGTATATGGACGATGAAACAGTTACTGAAAACCCAGTAAACACAGCTAAAGAGTATGCCATGGTGTTCTTTGGAAAGCGTACAGTGGACAGAAGCGGGGAAAAATCAGCAGAAGCAGTACCAAAGGCGTCACCAGAAAAGGTGAAGGCAGAGTACCAGCCAGAGCGAATAGTACAGCCAAAGCCTGTGGTACAGTCACAGGAGGATAAAACTGTAGCTAAATCAGCAAATAGCTCCCAAGGGTGTACAACGAAAAAAATAGGGGAGGACCAGATACAGGGTAAGCTACAGCCAAAGCGTAGTGAACGCACAACGCCACGTCGTGAAGCACCGGAAAAGGTAAAAAAAGACCATGTGGTAACGTCCTTTGAACAGGACAGCTACTGGGATAAATACAGATAGATAAGGAGGTTATTTGTTTATGAGTACCCTATTAATAAAACACACCAGATTAATAGACCCTTCACAGGGCATTGACAGAATAATGAATCTGTTGGTGGAAAACGGAAAAATTAAGGAGCTGGACACAGCGGTAACCACAGCAGATACGGTTATAAACGGACAAGGGCTGATAACCGCCCCTGGCTTGGTAGATATGCACGTTCATTTGCGTGACCCAGGCTTTACGGACAAGGAGGATATATTAACAGGCTGTAACGCCGCTGTGGCTGGTGGTGTTACCAGCCTGCTTGCTATGCCAAATACTAACCCTACCACCGATAACCCTGAAACTGTAAAATATATTTTAGACAAGGCGAAAAACGCAAAGGCAAGGGTTTATGTAGCTGCAAGCATAACAAAGGGATTAAAAAGTGAGGAGCTGTGCAGTCTGGAGGAGCTTAAAAATGCCGGCGCAATAGGCTTAACTGACGATGGCAGACCAGTAGTAAATACAAGCTTTATGGCACAGGCTATGATAAAAGCACCTATGCTTGGCATGACCGTTGTAGCCCATTGTGAGGATTTGTATTTGGCAGATGGCGGAAAGGTAAATGAGGGTGAGGTGTCACGGAAGCTGGGTGTAAAGGGCATACCTGCTGCGGCAGAGGACACAGGTACAGCCAGAGAAATTGCCTTGGCGGCGGCTTACAACGTGCCTATACACATTTGTCACGTTAGCACCAAAACCTCGGTAGCGCTTATACGAGATGCAAAGCGTAGGGGCGTACAGGTAACAGCCGAAACAGCACCACACTACTTTTTAATGACAGATAAGGAGCTGTTAAAAAGGGACGCTGATTATCGCATGAATCCACCCTTAAGAACACAGGAGGATTGTTTGGCAATCATAGAGGGCTTGTGTGACGGTACATTAGATGCAATAGCAACCGACCACGCACCACACACACCACAGGAAAAGGCAGATTTTGTTCAGTCACCAAACGGTTCAATAGGTATGGAAACCTCCTTAAGCTGTAGCATTACAGGCTTGGTGAATACTGGAAAAATGACCATTAATCAAATAATAGATAAAATGTCTACCACACCAGCTAAGCTGTTAGGCATAGGCGGCGGCACAATACAGGTGGGCGTGGATGCAGATCTGGTAATGCTTGACCCAAAGGAAAAATGGACGGTAGATGCAGACAGGCTGCATGGAAAATCCAAAAACACACCCTTTAAGGGAATGACCTTGACTGGTAAGGTAAAAAAAACAATCCTAAATGGCAGGGTTGTTTTTGAAGATAAATAAACAAATACTGGAGGAAAATACAATGGCATTTGACAGACTAATAAAAGCAATAGCAGACAAGCAAAATCCAACTGTGGCGGGCTTAGACCCAAAGCTTGCCTATATCCCAGACTATATTAAGGAACAGGCTTTTGAAAAATATGGAAAAACCTTAGAGGGTGCTGCGGAAGCACTGTTAGTTTACAATAAGGGCTTAATTGATGAGCTGTATGACATTGTACCAGCAGTAAAGCCACAGGCAGCATATTATGAAATGTACGGCTGGCAGGGTGTTAAGGCACTGGCAGAAACCATAAGGTATGCTAAAAGCAAGGGCTTGTTTGTAATAACAGACGGTAAAAGAAATGACATAGGCACAACCATGGAAGCATATGCCAATGCACACCTAGGTACAACAGAGGTACAGGGTGAGGAGATAGAAGCTTTTGGTGCTGACGCATTAACAGTAAATGGCTATTTGGGTACAGACGGCGTAGCACCTGTTACTAAGGTGTGCCAAGGGACTGACAAGGGTATGTTTATATTGGTTAAAACATCTAACCCTAGCTCCGGTGAGGTGCAAAACCAACAGCTTGAGGGTGACGAAACAGTGTATCTGCATATGGGTATGCTGTGCGAGCAGTGGGGAAAGGAGCTTGTGGGCAGGTATGGGTATTCTGGTGTAGGTGCTGTTGTAGGCGCTACATATCCAGAACAGCTAACGGAGCTTAGAAAAGAGCTAAAGCATACATTTTTCCTAGTACCGGGCTATGGTGCTCAGGGTGGCACAGCAGATGATATAGGGGGTGCTTTTGACAGCAATGGCTTGGGTGCTATTGTAAATTCATCTAGGGGTATTATGTGTGCATGGCAAAAGGAAGAAAATTTACCACCACAGGACTATGCAAAGGCCGCACGTCGAGAAGCCTTAAAAATGAAAGAACTGCTGTTAGATGTAACAGGGGAAATCAAGCTGCCATAAAGTTTATAAATATGATAAAAATTAGGCAATCACAATTATGTGGTTGCCTTTAATATATTCCACAGGGGTTAAGAGTTTTTGATGATAGGTATAAAATATTAATATTGTAGAAATATTTTTAATGCAAGTGCTGTTGACCTAATCAGGGGAGGCTTGATGTTGTGGAGGAGAGTATAGCATTTTTACAGCTTGAATATATTGATGCAGGCAAGGTGGCAGGGCGATGCAATTAATATTAGATAATAAAGTAAAAGGGAGGTGAACAGCGGTGTTCACCTCCCTTGCTTTAACAGATATATTTAGCTTTAAGCTTTATTGTGTAATGAGAACTTATGTGGAGCATATAAGAGATTAATATCTGTTATCAAATATTCGTGTAGACTTTTTTTCGCTACGTGGCAGGTCGCCTATTTCTACAGGCATTGCCTTTATAGTTATGCCGATTTTTAGCTTAAAATTGGTTATTAGATTCTTTTCCAGCTGTTTTTTGTCACAGCCCGGTACAGCCTCTACAAACAGAGTAAGAATATCCTTGCCGTTTAAATGGTCTATCATAACCTGATATTCGCTGGAGGCATTTTCAATGCTTGACAGCATCTCCTCTATTTGGCTAGGAAAAATGTTAACACCCTTTACCTTTATCATATCGTCGGTTCTGCCTAGGATTGTGTCTATGCGTGGGTATTTTGAACCACATGGGCAGTCACCCGGTATCATTCTGGTTAGGTCGTGGGTACGATAGCGGATTAGTGGAGCGCCCTCCTTTTCCAAGGTGGTTATAACAAGCTCACCTATTTCACCGTCGGGTAAAACCTCCCCTGTTTTAGGGTCAACAATTTCACAATATACAAAGTCATCCCAATAATGTACACCACATTCATGGTCACAGCTAATACCTATACCTGGACCGTACACCTCGGTTAAGCCATAAATGTCATATAGCTGTACGCCCAGCTCCTGTGCTATACGCTTACGCATTTTGTCACCCCAGCGTTCAGAACCGATAACACCCTTTTTAAGCTTGATTTTGTCACCGATACCCCTTTTGGCTATTTCTTCAGCTAACAGTAAGGCATATGAGGAGGTGGCACACAAAACAGTAGACTGCATATCCATCATCATTTTTAGCTGCTTGTCAGTGTTGCCAGGCCCCATAGGAATTGTCATAGCACCTAGCTTTTCAGCACCTAGCTGAAAGCCGATGCCTGCTGTCCACAGACCATAACCAGGTGTAATGTGTATGCGGTCATGGCTTGTTATGCCAGCCATTTGGTAGCAACGGGAAAACATTGCTGCCCAGTCGTTAACGTCCTTTTGTGTGTAAGGGATAATAACAGGCGTGCCTGTTGTGCCGGAGGAGGAGTGTATTCTCACAATTTCTTCCTCTGGCACTGCCATCAAACCTAGAGGGTATGCTTCTCGCAGGTCACCCTTCCATGTGAATGGCAGTTTTTCAAAGTCCTCCTGACTTTGTATTTTGTCGGGATTTATACCCTCCAGCTTATGCTTGTAAAAGCATTCCTTAGAGGTCAGCTTTTTAATTTGTGCCTTGATTTTATTAAATTGTGTTTCGGTCATCTTCATAGCGTTTGCCCCTTTTTATTGCACTGCATTCAGTGCTTTTATGTTAATTTCATGGAACCGTTGGGGAAGTCTGTCCTGTATGGCTTTTTCAAGGTCAGCCTTTGTTACACCTAGGGCATTGGATTGTGCCGCCGCCCCTAGTAAAACCACATTCATAACCTTTGCTGAGCCTAGCTCCTTACAGATTGTGTCAGCGTCCACAATGGTTAAGCTTGTAATATGCTCTTTTAAATATGCCAACATTTCATCACCGTTATAGGTGTCCCCAGTTAATGAGGCGGTAACTGGCTTTACTGCCTTTTGGCTTACAATTACTACACCGTCATTTTTTAAATAAGGCAGACAGCGTACAGCCTCGGCTGGCTCAAAAGCAATTAGCACGTCAGCACTTTCAAGGGGTATTAAGGGTGAATACACATCATAACCAATGCGTACATGGCTTACTACGCAACCGCCACGCTGTGCCATACCTATGGTTTCGGCGGTTTTTACCTGTAAGCCGTTGTTCATGGCAGCGGCAGCTATAAGCTTAGATGCCAATACCGTGCCTTGACCGCCTACACCGCATAATAAACAGTTATTAGCCATTGTGGTTGCCTCCTTTTGTTATAGCATTTACTGGGCATACCTGACTGCATATTGAACAGCCAAAGCACAGCGATGGCTCTATATATGCTTTATTGTCCTTGATTACCACAGCAGGGCAGCCAAGCTCCTTTATACACCTTTTACAATTAATACATTTTTCTTTATCTACAGCATATTGCTGTGATGGTTTTGTAACAGCTACACAGGGTGATTTAAAAATAATAGCCTTTACACCCTTAACGGCGGTTACTGATTTTACTGCGTTAATAGCCTGAGTTAGGTCTAATGGGTCAGCCTTAACAACCCTTGTTACCCCAACAGCCAGTAATATTTTTTCAATGTCTACCTTGTTTACTATGTCACCCATCATTGTTTTACCTGTGCCTGGGTGGGGCTGATGACCTGTCATGGCAGTAGTGGAGTTGTCCAGCACCACCAATATTATGTCAGTGTTGTTGTACACAGCGTTTACAACGCCTGTCATACCAGAGGCGAAAAATGTGCTGTCACCTATAAAAGCAAAGTTTATTGTGTCTGGCTCTACACGATGAATACCCTGTGCAATGGTTACGTCTGCACCCATACATAAACAGGTGTCAACCATATCCAGTGGCTTTGCGTTGCCTAGGGTGTAACAGCCGATGTCACCAGAGAAAACCGCCCTTTGTCCCTTGACAGCTTGCTTTACAGCATAAAATGAAGCACGATGTGGACAGCCGGCACACAGCACAGGTGGTCTGACCGGCAGGGGAGGAGTCTGCTGAGCCTTCGGCTTTTCATATGCAAGGCCTAAAAAGCTACTTAGCACCTCTTTTACCGATTCTACCGTGTTTTCTCCTGCGTTTTGCACATGGTGGGACAGCTTGCCCTTTATTGTAAGCTTAATCCCGTTTTTACCACATAGGAATATAAGCTCCTTTTCTATAACAGGGTCCAGCTCCTCTATTACTATAACCTCGTCTAAGCCTTGTAAAAATTTCATTGCCAGCTCCTCTGGAAATGGGTGAGGTGTGGCAACCTTTAACAGCCTTACATTTGTAGGGGCGTCCTTTAATGCCTCTTTAACATAGGCATAGCTTACACCGCCTGTGGCGATACCCTTAGTGCCGCTGCCCTCTATGGCATTTAGCCTGTAGTGGGAAAACACCTGTGAAAGCTTTTGGTTGCGTTTTTCTATTTTAATATGATTTAGGTAGGATGTACGTGGGAAAATAACCCAACGCATGGTGTCCTTTATAAAGCCCTCTGGCTTATTAACATAGGGTGTATCTGTCATATTAACAGGTACACAGGCATGACAAATGCGTGTAGTGGGTCTAAAAAGCACAGGTGTGCCATATTCTTCTGAATATGTAAAGGCATCCTGTATCATTTGGTAGGCTTCCTCTGGGGAGGCAGGGTCAAAAACAGGCAGCTTAGAGAACTGACCAAAATGTCTGGTGTCCTGCTCTGTTTGAGAGGATATAGGACCTGGGTCATCTGCTGATACTATAACCATACCACCCTTTACACCTACATAGGCAAGGCTCATTAATGGGTCAGAGGCTACGTTTAAGCCAACCTGCTTCATTGTAACTAATGTTCTGGCACCGCTGTATGCAGCACCTGCACCAACCTCTAAGGCCGCTTTTTCGTTTACTGACCATTCTACATATATTTCACCGTTATTTTCCTTGGCTATGGTTTCCAATATTTCGGTTGATGGTGTACCGGGATAACCGCATACTACGTTTACGCCTGCGTGTATAGCACCCATAGCAATGGCTTCGTTACCCATTAAAAATTTTTTGCTCATATGTTCCTCCTGTGTTTATATATTCTATATATGCCTTGTCTGTTGTTCTATGAGGCTTTAGCACTAAGGTTGGTTGTGCAGAAACAGCAAAAAATAAAAAAGCTCGCCCTTAGCATATGCCAAGGACGAGCAAAAATATTCTACCCGTGGTGCCACCTCGTTTTATAGGTTAAACCTACCTTTGTGGAGTACAATCATGCTCCAAAACCTTTACGCTGTTTATACGTTATGAAATACTAAGCTGAACGCTGTTCCTCATACCCTCGGTGGCCCATTGTAAGGCACGGCTGCTTATGTGGTTCTCAGCTGCCCCACACTCTCTGTAAAGTCCTTTTGTCTTTTTACTTCCACGTCAACGGTTTATATACATTCTTTTATATCACTTATGGGTTAATTTGTCAATGCTTTGTATCCTTCAAAATAACCAAAAATATGGCATTTTTTATATGCACATTAATGTGGGTTTCGACAGGATTACTGTGATACAATTTATTTGTTTGCATTTAGTGTAATGAAAAAGTAAAATATCCCATTATAATTAATGTCAATATGTTAAAATGTAGATGCTTTTGAAAACATTTAGTAAAATAGTTTTGGATATTACACAAAAACATTGTGTATATTTTTTCCAAAACTATTGAATTTTAACGTAAAAATTGATATGATGTATTATATGAGATTGGACGAATAGGAGGAAGAAGGCAATTATGAAAAATGAAAAAGAGAAAATAACTACTTTGCAGGTGGATAACCGTTCACAGCTACAATTGTTTTACGACGGTGACAGCCATTCGGCTTATGAATTTATGGGAGCACATCCTACAACGGTAGATGGTGACCCCTGTGTTGTTTTTCGTGTGTGGGCTCCTAATGCTATATATGTATCTGTAGTGGGGGATTTTAACAAATGGAACGACGGTGCTAACCCTATGACACGGATAAAGGGCGGCGGTGTATGGGAATGTTACATAAAAGATGTAACGCAGTATGATGCTTATCGCTATTGTGTGGAATCCTCATGGAATCAAAAAGCATATAAATCAGACCCTTACGGCTTTCACTTTGAAACACGTCCTAATAACGCTTCCCTGTATTATGACATTGACGGTTATAAATGGACAGATAAAAGATGGTACGCTAAACGTGGAAAAACAAAGTATACTCAAGCACCTATGAATATATATGAAATCCATGCCGGTTCATGGAAAATACACCCAGACGGCAACAGATACAGCTACAAACAGCTGGCAGAAAGCCTTATACCTTATATAAAGGAAATGGGCTATACACACATAGAGTTTATGCCCATAACAGAATATCCATTTGATGGCTCGTGGGGATATCAGGTAACAGGCTACTTTGCACCTACATCACGTTATGGCACGCCACATGATTTTATGGAGTTTGTTAACGAATGTCACAAAAACGACATCGGTGTTATTATTGACTGGGTACCTGCACATTTTCCAAAGGATGACTTTGCATTGGCAAAGTTTGATGGTACCTGCTGCTATGAATATGCTGACACACGCAAGGGTGAGCATAAGGAGTGGGGGACCTTGGTATTTGACTACTCCCGTTATGAGGTTATCAGCTTTTTAATGTCCAGTGCTATTTTTTGGGCAGACAAATATCATATAGACGGTATTCGGATGGACGCTGTGGCATCTATGCTATATCTGGACTATAACAGACCAGATGGTGAATGGGTTGCCAACAAGTATGGTGGTAAGGAGCATTTGGAGGCTGTAGAGTTTCTGCAAAGGCTAAATGACACTATCCACCGCCTGTATCCGGATTTTTTGATGATAGCCGAGGAGTCCACAGCGTGGCCAAAGGTTTCCGGTGCTGTTAAGGACGGTGGCTTAGGCTTTGACTTTAAGTGGAATATGGGCTGGATGAACGATATGTTAAACTATATGTCCTTAGACCCTATGTATAAGCCGTTTAACCATGACGCTTTAACGTTCTCCTTTTACTATGCCTTTTCAGAAAACTTCCTGTTGCCTATATCCCATGATGAGGTGGTGTATGGGAAGGGTTCTTTGATAAATAAAATGCCAGGCAGCTATGAGGAGAAGTTTGCACAGGTGCGTGCCTTTATGGCGTATATGATGATACACCCAGGTAAAAAGCTGACGTTTATGGGTAGTGAGATTGGTCAGTTTGACGAGTGGAACGCTACCAAGGAGCTTCAGTGGAATTTGTTATCATATGATAAGCATAAGGAGCTTAATTATTTTTACAAAACAATTAATAACTTTTATAAGAATACACCAGCCCTGTACGAGGTGGACGATTCCTGGGAGGGTTTTCATTGGATACACCATAACGATTATACACAAAGCGTTATCGCCTTTTGCAGAATTGCAAAAAATGGGGACAGGATTATTGGTGTATGCAACTTTCAGCCTGCACAGCGTGAAGAATACTGTATTGGCGTACCTGACGCAGGCACATATGCAGAGGTGCTAAACACAGATGATAAACAGTTTGGCGGTACAGGTATAACCAACGGTGACAAAATAAAGTCGTTCCCGTCGGATATTCATGATTATGAGAATGCTATTAAGCTAACGTTGCCTCCTTTATCAGTTATGTACTTTAAATGTATAAAAAAAGCACCAAAGAAAAGGACAACAACAAAGAAAACAACTGTCAAAAAGACTACAGCTAAGAAAACAACTACTAAAAATATAGAGGATAAGAGCCTAGAGGTAAAGGCAGAGCCAAAAGCCACAGCAAGGAAGACTGCTGAAAAAACCACTGCCACAAAGAAAAAACCACTGCCACAAAGGCAAAGACAGCAGAGGAAGTAAAAGTGGAGGTAAAGGCAGAGCCAAAAGCCACAGCAAGGAAGACTGCTGAAAAAACCACTGCCACAAAGGCAAAGACGGCAGAGGAAGTAAAAGTGGAGGTAAAGGCAGAGCCAAA
>CZCA01000078.1_pt2 | contig 66155 bp, 45 predicted proteins | sample 591981 | NCBI WGS metagenome assembly CZCA01 (sample SAMEA3556810, study PRJEB10932) | anaerobic digester metagenome | reverse complement strand
CACTTTGCTCATTTTTTGCCCGAATCGATTTATGAAACGCTCTCCGACAGGGGACTAAGACCGCCACAGACTCCACTCACCATAGACAGGATTGGTCTCATAGGCAGAACAGCGATGATCCTCGACAGGGAGGGAAGGACAAAACATAAGGCATTAAAAACAGTGGCACGAATTCGGAGCGGCGGCAACAAGGTGTGTCGGAGCGTCAATTCGGCGGAGTACGTGCATTTGACCCGATGCCCAGATGCAGAGAGCGTGCGTCAACGGGTCAGACAAGCAGGCGCCATGCACTTTGGTGGCGGTTGTGGATGCAGACAAGGGAAACGACAGGCGCGCGGGCAGAGCCAAAGGCAGAAATGACTTCGGAAACGGAGGTCAATCGGTTGTGGAAGAAGCCAGCAGTCGCCAGGCGATGAACGAAACGACGCGATGACGAACCATCCCCCGCCCGGAATTGTTATGGTGCGCCGCCACCGCCCGGCGACTGCTCAGCCCTTCAGGGTGTGCGCCGCCGACTGACGTTGCAGGCCACCCACGTCTGGAACACTGGTCATGGACAAAACTTTCTTCGAGCATCCCATCCTCAATTCTCCCTATGCCTATCCCGGACGCCACTGGGAACTGGACAGCCAGGGGCAGCCGACCCAACAGATCATCGAACGCCGCCGTCGTGCGGAGTTTATTACGCCGGTGCCCAAGCCGCGCAAGCGCAAGACCCCGGCCGGCCAGCAGGCGCTGATCTTTGACGAGGGCGTCGGCATTTCGACCGCAAAACAGCAGTACGACCCCACGCCGATCATCAACAACCTGCGCCAGCGCGTTGACCAATGGCGTATGATTGAAGACCCGTCGCGGTGGGGCGTGACGCCAGAGACAGCGCGCCTGCTCCAGCACTGGCGACACCACCCCTTTAACGGCTTTCGTCCCTTTTTCTGCCAGATCGAGGCGGTCGAGACGCTGATCTGGCTGACCGAGGTTGCGCCGAACGACAGGGCTGCCAAAGGCTTTCTGGAGCATCTGGAGAACGCCAACCTCGACGCCAACCCAGAGTTGATGCGGCTGGCGCTGAAGCTGGCGACGGGTGCAGGCAAGACCACGGTGATGGCGATGATCATCGCCTGGCAGACGGTCAACGCCGTGCGCCGCCCAAACAGCAAGAAGTTCACGCGTGGCTTCCTGATTGTGACGCCCGGCATCACCATCAAGGATCGCCTGCGCGTGCTGCAACCGAACGACCCCGACAGCTACTACCAGAGCCGTGAACTTGTCCCCAACGACATGCTGGACGACATTACCCGCGCCAAGATCGTCATCACCAACTACCACGCCTTCAAGCTGCGCGAGCGCATGGAGTTGTCGAAAGGCGGACGCGCGCTGCTGCAAGGACGCGGGCCAGAGTTGGTCACGCTGGAGACGGAAGGGCAGATGCTTCAGCGCGTCATGCCTGACCTGATGGGCATGAAGAACATCATGGCGATCAACGACGAGGCACATCACTGCTACCGCGCCCGCCCCGATACGGAGGAGGAAGAAGACCTCACCGGCGACGAGAAGCAGGAAGCCGAGAAGAACAACGAGGCGGCGCGCCTCTGGATTACCGGCCTGGAGGCGGTCAACCGACAGCTTGGCCTCAATCGCGTGGTCGATCTGTCGGCAACGCCATTTTTCTTGCGCGGTTCGGGCTACAACGAGGGCACGCTCTTTCCGTGGACGATGAGCGACTTCTCGCTGATGGACGCCATCGAATGCGGCATCGTCAAGTTGCCGCGCGTGCCGGTGGCTGACAACATCCCCGGTACGGAAATGCCGGTCTACCGTGACCTGTGGAAGCACATCGGCAAGCGTATGCCCAAGAAGGGGCGCGGCAAAGGCAAGACCCTTGACCCGCTCAGCCTGCCGGTGGAATTGCAGACGGCGCTCGATGCGCTCTACGGCCATTACCGCAAGACCTTCGACCTCTGGCAGCAAGAAGGCATCAGCGTGCCGCCCTGCTTCATCATCGTCTGCAACAATACAGCCACCTCCAAGCTGGTCTACGACTACATCGCCGGGTTCCAGCGTGAAAATGATGATGGCACGACAAGCCTGGAGAACGGGCGGCTGGAACTGTTCCGCAACTTCGATGAGTTCGGCAACCCGCTGGCGCGCCCCAACACGCTGCTCATCGACAGCGAACAACTCGAATCGGGCAACGCGCTGGACGACAACTTCCGGGCGATGGCCGCCGACGAGATCGAACGCTTCCGCCGCGAGATCATCGAGCGCACCGGCGACGTGCGCCAGGCCGAGAATATCACCGACCAGGATTTGCTGCGCGAGGTGATGAACACGGTGGGCAAGCCGGGACGCCTGGGTGCGGAGATTCGCTGCGTGGTGTCGGTGTCGATGCTGACCGAAGGGTGGGACGCCAACACGGTGACGCATGTCTTGGGCGTGCGCGCCTTTGGCACGCAATTGCTGTGCGAACAGGTGATCGGTCGGGCGCTGCGCCGCCAATCCTACGAACTCAATGACGAAGGGCTGTTCAACGTCGAATATGCCGACGTGTTGGGCATCCCCTTCGATTTCACCGCCAAGCCGGTCGTCGCACCGCCGCAGCCGCCGCGCGAGACCGTGCGCGTGCATGCCGTGCGCCCTGACCGCGACGAACTGGAGATTCGCTTCCCGCGTGTGGCGGGCTATCGGGTGGAACTGCCCGAAGAACGGTTGATCGCCGAGTTCAACGCAGATTCCATCCTGGAGTTGACACCCGATCTGGTTGGCCCGTCGGTCACGCGCAACGCCGGTATCATCGGCGAGGAGATTGACTTGAGCTTGCATCACTTGCAGGATGTACGCCCCTCGACGTTGCTCTACCACCTGACGCGGCGGCTGCTCTACACCAAGTGGCGCGACCCCGGCGACGAACCGAAGTTGCACCTGTTCGGCCAACTCAAACGCATCGCCAGAGAGTGGCTGGACACCTGCCTGGTCTGCAAGGGCGGCACGTACCCGGCGCAACTGATGTACCAGGAACTGGCGGACATCGCGTGCGAGCGCATCACCGCGGGCATCACGCGTGCGTTTCTGGGCGAGCGCCCGATCAAGGCGACGCTTGATCCCTACAACCCGGTCGGCTCTACGATCCACGTCAACTTCAACACGTTGAAGCGCGACCGCTGGCAGACCAGCCCACAGCGCTGCCATATCAACTGGGTGGTGCTCGACAGCGACTGGGAGGCGGAGTTCTGCCGGGTGGCGGAGTCGCATCCACGCGTGCGCGCCTACGTAAAGAATCACAGCTTAGGGCTGGAAGTGCCCTACCGCTACGGCTCCGAGACGCGCATCTACCGCCCCGACTTCATTGTGCAGGTGGACGACGGCCACGCCGACCCGCTCAACCTGATCGTGGAGATCAAAGGCTACCGCCGCGAGGATGCCAAAGAGAAGAAGAGCACGATGGAGACCTACTGGATACCCGGCGTCAACAACCTGCGCACCTATGGGCGGTGGGCATTCGCTGAGTTCACCGAGGTCTACCAGATTGAAGCCGACTTCGCCACCAACGTTGATGCCGCCTTTACCGCCATGCTCGCCAACGCGTCCCATAGGGACGCATGACATTAGATCGTGTGTGCGCACCCCCGTCCCGTCGGGACGATGGAATGATGGAGATCGGATTATGGCTAACACCTACACCTCCCTTTTCTACCATATCGTCTTTAGCACCAAGAACCGGGTTCCCTACATCCGCCCGGAGATCGAGCAGCGCGTGTGGGAGTACATGGGCGGCGTCATGCGCCACCACAAGCTCACCGCCCTGCAGATCGGCGGCATCGACGACCACATTCACGCGCTGATCATGGCCCCGCCCACCATTGCGCCGAGCCAGATCGCGCAATACCTCAAGGGCGACTCCTCCAAGTGGATTCACGAGACCTTCCCAGACCTGCACGCCTTTGCCTGGCAGGAAGGCTACGGCGCGTTCACCGTCAGCAAATCCGGGCTGGACGCCGTCATCCGCTACATCCAGAACCAGCGCGCCCACCACCAAAAACAAGAATTCCAGGCCGAATACCTGGAATTCCTGCGCCGCCACGAAGTCGATTACGATGAACGCTACATATGGGGATAACCCGCCCCGCAGGGGCGCATGAATTTAGAACGCGGCACGGGGTGACACGCAACACCCGCCCCGTAGGGGCGCATGAATTTAGAACGGGGCACGACGACACGCAACACCCGCCCCGTAGGGGCGCATGAATTTAGAACGCGGCACGGGGTGCCACGCAACACCCGCCCCGCAGGGGCGCATGAATTTCCGGGCCATGAATGCCCGGCGTGGGTGGGTAAATTACGAACCACCCATACGAACCGCCACACGAACCACCGGCCATAAATGACCGGCCTAAGGTCAGGCGTCCCTACGGGACGAAATGCACCGGACGCCCGACCTTGAACTTGAACACGACGACACGCACACACGACCCGCCCCATAGGGGCGCCTGACCTTAGGAGAAAATGATGGCAAAGACATCCATCGGTAAATCGGTCGCAACCCTCACCCACGACGAGGCCAAACGGCGCAACATCCCCACCGCGGAATACCAATCGGTGCTCGACAAGGAGCAGGCCGACCCGGTGCGCGTGGCCTACGAGCGGCGCAACCGTGACCTTGACCCGCAGCTTGTCTGGCGCGGCAAGGATGTGCAGGATTGGAGCGACCTGGTCGTCCACGCGCCGCCGCTCTACATCCAGGAGAAGGTGCACCCGAAGGTGTTGGTGGATGACCTGCTGCGCCAGAGCGCACAGGCGCGCACGCAGGAGCCAGGCGGCCAGCTCGACCTCTTCGCCGACTTCAACGGCCTGCCCAACGAGGACGCCAAGACCGAGTTCTACCAGCACGACCAGAACTGGTCGAACCGCATGATCCTGGGCGACAGCTTGCAGGTGATGGCCAGCCTGGCCGAGCGCGAGGGGCTGCGCGGCAAGGTGCAGTGCATCTACTTCGACCCGCCCTACGGCATCAAGTTCAACAGCAACTTCCAGTGGAGCACTACCAGCCGCGACGTGAAGGATGGCAACGCCGCCCACATCACGCGCGAGCCGGAGCAGGTCAAAGCCTTCCGCGACACCTGGCGCGACGGCATCCACTCCTACCTCACCTACCTGCGCGACCGGCTGACCGTGGCGCGGGACTTACTGCACGAGACGGGGTCGATCTTTGTGCAGATCGGCGATGAGAATGTGCATCGGGTGCGGGCGGTGATGGATGAGGTGTTTGGAGAAAACAATGCTGTTTCCGAAATTATCGTCGAAAAAACTGCCGGCGCCTCGATGGAGTATATTGACAATGTCGCAGACTTCATCTTGTGGTATGCAAAGGATGGTACCCGCACCAAATACAACCAGCTATTCTATGACAAAAAACATGGTCGTACCGGCATATCACTTTACAAGTTTATTCAAGACGAAGATACAGTTCGTCGCTTGTTAACACCGGATGAGCGAGAAGACGACGACCTCACCAGCAAAAGAATCTTCACAGTAGATGCCCTTACTTCACAGACGCAGGCAAGCACAACTCGATATAAAGCACAGTTTAGAGGGCGCGAGTTTGAATCAGGCGTTCGGCAATGGGCAACGCCACCAGCAGGTTTCTTACGTTTGTCAAAAGCACAGCGAGTTGAGCATCGAGCCAGTAGCCTCGGATATGTCCGCTTCTACCATGATCATCCTGTAATCCCTTTACGAAATATCTGGAATGACACTGGAACTGGTTCTTTTACCGACTCAAAAGTTTATGTGGTGCAAACCGGAACGAAGATCGTCGAACGCTGCATCCTCATGACCACCGACCCCGGCGACCTCGTCCTCGACCCCACCTGCGGCTCCGGCACCACCGCCTACGTCGCCGAGCAGTGGGGGCGGCGCTGGATCACCATCGACACCAGCCGCGTCGCCCTGGCGCTGGCGCGTGCCCGGCTCATGGGCGCACGCTACCCCTACTACCTGCTGGCTGACTCCCGCGAGGGTCAACTCAAGGAAGCCGAAGTCACCCGCACCGCACCCTCCAGCCAGCCGACGCACGGCAACATTCGCCACGGCTTTGTCTACGAGCGCGTGCCCCACATCACGCTCAAGTCTATCGCCAACAACGCCGAGATCGACGTGATCTGGGAGAAGTGGCAGGAAACGCTGGAGCCGCTGCGCGAGGCACTGAACACCGCACGCCAACAGACCTGGCAAGAGTGGGAAATTCCACGTGTCGCCGAAGACCCCTGGCCGGGGGAGACCGCCAAAATCTTCTACCTACTCAGGGCGGAACAGGAGAAGGGCGACGACGCCAGAGCCAAGAAGCTGGCGGAGTATCTGCTTGCCATCAACAGCAACCTGGGGCGCACCTACACGCTGGATACGCTGCCGGAGCGTCCCGCCGACCCCTGGCCCGAAGACGCTGCCCAGATTCACGCCCAGTGGTGGGCTGCCCGCATCGCTCGGCAAAAGGAGATCGACGCGTCCATCGCTGCCAAAGCCGACTTCGAGTATCTCTACGACAAGCCCTACGAGGACAAGAAGCGCGTGCGCGTGGCGGGGCCGTTCACAGTGGAGAGCCTCTCGCCCCACCGCGTCCTCGGCGTGGATGAGGACGACGAACTGATCGACCCGCTCAAGGAGGGCGGCGTCCCCTACGGCGAGGAGCAGGACTTCGCGCAGATGATCCTGGAGACGCTCAAGGTGGCCGGCGTGCAGCAGGCGCACAAGGAAGACAAGATCGACTTCATCAGCCTGGTTCCCTGGCCGGGCGACCTTGTCTGCGCCGAAGGGCGCTATGTCGAGGGCGGCGACGGCAGCGGCGTGGAAAAGCGGGCGGCCATCTTCATCGGGCCGGAGTTCGGCACCGTCACCCGCCCCGATCTGGTGCAGGCGGCGCGTGAGGCAGGCGACGCTGGCTTCGACGTGCTGATTGCGTGCGCCTTCAACTACGAGGCGCACACGACCGAGTTCAACAAACTGGGGCGCATCCCCGTGCTCAAGGCGCGCATGAACGCCGACCTGCACATGGCGGGCGAGTTGAAGAACACCGGCAAGGGCAACCTCTTTGTCATCTTTGGCGAGCCGGACATCGACATCCTGCCCGCACCGGACAACCAAGTGCGCGTCAAGATCAACGGCGTGGACGTGTTTCACCCGAACACCGGCGAAGTGCGCAGCGACGGCGCGGAGGGCATCGCCTGCTGGTTCATCGACACCGACTACAACGAGGAGAGCTTCTTCGTGCGGCACGCCTATTTCCTGGGTGCAAACGACCCCTACAACGCGCTCAAGACCACGCTCAAAGCGGAGATCAACGAAGACGCCTGGGCAACGCTCTACAGCGACACGTCACGCCCCTTCGCCAAGCCCAAGTCGGGCCGCATCGCCGTCAAGGTGATCAACCACCTGGGCGACGAGGTGATGAAGGTTTTCAAGGTGGTCTGATGGACTTTCGCATTGCCGACACCTTTACCGATAGCCTGTCCCGGCTGAATGGCGACGAGCAGAAGGCGGTCAAGACCACCGCCTTTGACCTGCAACTCAATCCGGCCAATCCCGGCATGAGCTTTCACAAGTTGGACAAGGTCAGGGACAAGAACTTCTGGTCGGTGCGCGTCAGTTCCGACATCCGGCTGATCGTGCATCGGCAGCCGGGCAGCCTGCTGCTCTGCTACGTCGATCACCACGACGCAGCCTATGACTGGGCGGCGCGGCGCAAGCTGGAGGTGCATCCGCAGACCGGCGCAGCGCAGATCGTGGAAGTGCGCGAGCGGGTGGAGGAGATCGTCATCCCGCGCTACGTGGAGGAAGTGCGCCCTGCGCCGCCGATCTTCGCCGCCACCCCGCCAGAGACGCTGCTGCGCTACGGCGTCCCGTCTGAATGGGTGGATGAGGTTCGCCGCGTCTCCGAAGACGGGCTGCTTGATTTGGCCGACCATCTGCCCGCGGAAGCGGCGGAGGCGCTGCTGCAACTCGCTACGGGCGTCACGCCGCCGCTGCCGAAGACAGGCGACGACACTGCCGACCCCTTCGAGCATCCCGATGCACAGCGCCGCTTCCGCATGGTGCGCAACGTCGAAGAACTGGCGGCTGCCCTGGACTATCCGTGGGAAAAATGGACGGTCTTTCTGCACCCAGTGCAGCGCGAGGCGGTGGAACGGGCGTACAACGGTCCGGCGCGCGTCTCCGGTTCGGCGGGAACGGGCAAGACCATCGTCGCCCTGCACCGCGCCGTCTATCTCGCCCGCACGCAGCTGGATGCGCGGGTGCTGCTGACGACCTTCTCCGACACGCTTGCCAACGCGCTGCGCCAGAAGCTGAGAATCTTGCTCAACGGCGAACCGCGTCTGGCTGAACGGATTGAGGTGCAATCGTTGGACGCCATCGCCCGGCGTCTCTACGAACTGAACTTCGGGCGGCCACGCCTGGCGACTGCGGCGGAAGTGCGCCAGATCGTGCAGGCGGCTGCACAGGCAGCAGGGCAGCCCTTCCCGCTTCCCTTCGTGCTGGCCGAATGGGAGAATGTGGTCGATGCGTGGCAATTGCAGGAGTGGGACGCCTATCGCACGGTCACGCGCCTGGGGCGCAGAACCCGCCTGTCGGACAAACAACGTGCGGCGCTCTGGGTGGTCTTTGCCGAGACGTGGGCGGCGTTGCAGGCGCAGGGTCTGGTGACGCCTGCCGGTCTGTTCAGCCGCCTGGCCGCCCATTTCGCAGCCACGGGACGATCTCCCTTCGACGCCGTGGTGGTCGATGAGGCGCAAGACTTGAGCGTGGCGCAGTTGCGCTTCCTGGCCGCCCTGAGCAGCGGGCAGGCCAACAGCCTGTTCTTCACCGGCGATCTGGGGCAGCGCATTTTCCAGCAGCCCTTTTCCTGGAAGGCGTTGGGCGTCGATGTGCGTGGCCGCTCACGCACCCTGCGCGTCAACTACCGCACGTCGCACCAGATCAGGGCGCAGGCCGACCGGCTGCTGGGGCCGGAGGTCGGCGATGTGGACGGCAACCGCGAGGATCGCCGCGGCACGGTCTCTGCCTTCAACGGGCCGGAGCCGACGATCCAGACGCTCGACACGGAGACGGCGGAAAGCGCAGCCGTCAGCGGGTGGCTGGCCGAACGCATGGCTGAGGGCATTGCACCCCATGAGACCGGCGTCTTCGTGCGTACTGCGGCGCAACTGCCGCGTGCACAAGCGGCCGTGGCCGCCGCTGGCCTTCCCTACAAGGTGCTGGACGACCAGGTAGAGACGACAAGCGGCCACGTGTCGATCAGCACGATGCATCTGGCGAAAGGTCTGGAGTTCCGCGCCGTGGTGGTCATGGCCTGCGACGACGAGGTGATTCCCTTGCAGGAACGCATCGAGACTGCCGGGGACGAGAGCGAGTTGGAAGAGGTCTACAACACCGAGCGCCACCTGCTCTACGTCGCCTGCACGCGGGCGCGCGATCACCTGCTGGTGACGAGTGTGCGCCCGGCGTCGGAGTTTTTGGATGATTTACGCGAGTTAAAAAAATAGCTCGGTACAACACAACCTGGAGAATTGAAAGTGAAAACCACCCCAGATAATCAGAAACTACTCGACTTGGTCGATCTTGGACGTAAGGGAAAGATCGTCTTGCCCCAATTCCAGCGCAACTTCGTGTGGGGGCGCGACGACATCACGGATCTGCTTACTTCCATTTTGCGAGGACATTTCATCGGCTCTTTCCTCTTGCTGGAGACCGAGCATGACAACGTTCCTTTCGCATTCCGCGCGCTGGAGGGCGTTCAGATTCACGAAGAACAGCTAAAACCAGACCTGATGGTGTTGGATGGTCAGCAGAGACTGACATCGCTTCACTACGTTTTCGCTGCACCGTCGATCCCGTTGCGCTGGACGAAGTACCCCTATCGTTTCTTCCTGGACTTGAAGCAAGTCACAGCAGGGAATCTGGAGCAGGCAATCACCAGTGAACGTGCTGACTATTCTGGTCAGTATTTGGAGCAGCAACACCAGTTTGACAAGCTGGTAATCCCATTCACGGTGTTGGAGACCTGGGATAAATGGATACTCCAATATGAACAATGGTTGGCTAACCAAGACCGCGACCGATATTTCAATGAATACTTCCCGGAACATAAGCCCAAATGGGCTGAAGCGATCGACGGCATCCGTAGTTTCCTTGTGCCAACGTTGGCAATCCCTAAAGTGCCGCTCAATGATAATCGACGCATCGCCGAATTGTGCGCCATCTTTGAGAAGATGAACAGCACGGGCGTTCGCTTGTCCGTGTATGACTTACTCACCGCGCGCCTGTACAAAGACAAGATCGACCAGCACGCGTTGTGGGAGGAAGCAGTTGATTCGCACCCGTTGCTCAACCAGTTTTCCGATGGCAAGCCCGATGAATACGGCGTATACACGCTGCGCACCATTGCCTTGATCCGCGGCATGGATGCCAAGAGTTCATCGCTGATCAACTTCACTCCGGCTAACTATGAAGCCGATTGGCGCGTGGCGGTCAACTACATGGAAAAGGCGCTGGAGCGAATCACCTCGACGAATAGTCATGGATTCGGCGTGTTCGACAGCAAGTGGGCACCCTATTCCACGATGGTCTCGCCGTTGGCGGCGATGCTCCATGCAATCGACCATCAAGGTTTCACTCATCAGGCATACAAAATCATGCGGCGATGGTACTGGGCAAGCGTTTTCCGTGAACGTTATGCAGGTTCAGTGGAAAGTACGATCTACCGCGACTATCAGGACTTTTTGCGTGCTGCCAAAGACCCATCTTTTGAGCCAGAAGCCATTGCCGACGCGCGAATCAATATCGCTGAAAATAAAGCGTACTCGCTGCGGTCGGTCAGCCGGGTCAATTCGGTCTATCGCGGCGTCATGTGTCTGGTTGCGCTCCGCGGAGCGAAAGACTTCCAGTCAGACGATTCGATTGAGTTTCATACGCTCGAAGACCATCACATCTTTCCGAAGGCGTATCTGAGTCGTCTCAAAGATCAGGGGCAGTCGATTGCTTCAACTGATATTAACTGCGTCTTGAATCGAACCCTCATTTCCGCCCAGACCAACCGCAGAATATCTCGCAGCAGTCCAAGCGAATATATTGCAAAGCTGATACCGAAGGAGCGTCTGGGCGAAATCATGCGCAGCCATTTCATTGATGCCCTGGCACTTGACGCAATGAGCGCCGACAACTTCGAGGATTTCATGTATGCCAGAGAGATTGAGGTGTTGTCAGAGATTGCGCATCAGATAACGGGGTAATGATTGAGTGGTGCATGGTGAGCGTGCTGCCGCACGTTGCCCTTGCCGAACCGTTGAGATACATCACCTGTTGAGAAGCCGCCTATGCCGACTGAAGATGCTGCATTACCGATAGACCACTGGAGTCGAGGTTTCCTGGGAATGCTGCGTTCTCACTTGACGGTAGCGCAGCGTGAGGTTTGCATTGCCACCGGATTCTTCACAGTTGATGGGTTTTCGCTGATTCGGCAGCACTTAGCAGGCATTCGTGTCCGCATCTTGATTGGCTTCGATGAAAAGGCTCGTGGAGACCTCCAGGGGCGAATCCGCACTGGTTGGTGATTGTGGTGGTGACGTTGTTGGCGCACGGATGTCCAGTGCAAGCGATCGTATCGGCGTTTGGTCTGGATGAACGGACGGTGTCGGAGTGGCTTGTGCGGGTTGGGCGGCATGCACAACGCGTCCAGGCAGAGTTGGTTTGTCAGGGGCAGATTGACATGGGTCAGGTGCAAGGCGATGAACTCTGTGTCAAGACACAGCACGGAACCGTCTGGATCGCCACGGCGATATGCGTCTTCTCCCGATTGTTCATCTGGGGTGAGGTGGACACCGAACGCAACACAGCTTTGGTGTGCCGGGTTGTCGAGCGTGTCTATGCCGCTACCAGCCGCAGTGGCCCGATCCTGTGGGTGACCGATGGCTTTGGTGGCTGGGCGCAGGCAGTGCGCAAGGTGTTTCGGGACCCAGTACACACCGGTAGGCGAGGACGTCCTCGCTTGGAACTCTGGCCAGCGCTTTCGTTCGTGCAGGTCGTCAAACACAAAGCTGGCAAACGGCTCATCTCCATTTCCCGCCGTTTGGTGATCGGCTCTTGGAATGGTGCACAACAAGTCATATGTTGTTCTCAAACCCAACTGGGTGTTTTCAATACCGCTTATGTAGAGCGACTCAACGCATCTCTGCGCACATGGCTTCCGCTTTGACCCGTCGTTCGCGGACGCCAGCTCGTTCGCTGGCTCATCTGCAGGCGGCACTCTTCTGGACTGGTTGTATCTACAATTTCTGCCGAATTCATGCGACTCTGGAGGGTACACCAGCCATGGCCGCTGGCATTACCGATGATGTCTGGTCAGTTCGTGAGCTACTACTATGCTTCTCTGTCAGGCCCAAATCTCTACACGCTACCTTGTAGTGCTACCCAACAAGGTGTGTCGGAGCGTCAATTCGGCGGAGTACGTGCATTTGACCCGATGCCCGGATGCAGAGAGCGTGCGTCAACGGGTCAGACAAGCAGGCGCCATGCACTTTGGTGGCGGTTGCGGATGCAGACAAGGGAAACGACAGGCGCGCGGGCAGAGCCAAAGGCAGAAATGACTTCGGAAACGGAGGTCAATGGCAAAACCGCCCGCCAGGTGGAAGTACTCGTGGACGTAGAAGGCGTCGTATGCCTTGTCGAGCGCACCGAAGCGTGGCTTGCGACCGAGATGGCGTTCCGTCTGCTGCATGAGCGGTAGAAAGAAGCTCTGGTCGCTGTTGGTAAAATGAAACATGACAGTCTCCTTGCTGGCGGGGGATGGTTTTGTCGCTTTGATCTTACCAGGAGGAGACTGTCGTCACCTTCTTGCTCAGTTGCGGCTCCAATCTTATGTTTTGTGCCGGAAGCGCGGTATCCTGACCAGACGCGTCTCGATTTTGCGCCGGCTACGGGCACGAATCTTATGTTTTGTCCAAACCTCCTCCTTAGTTCGATTTCGGCTCAACACACCTACCTTACCAAGAGAACCGCCCCACCCTAAATTTCAACCATCAGAGATACACTACATAGGCCGCTAGAGATCGTGTCCGACAGGCGTCGTGGTATAATTACCGCAATTTCTGTGCGCGGCGCCAGGGTGTGTCGCATCATCGTGAGATTCAAGCTGGGTGAGGAGAAAAAACCATGTTGTTAGCAGGCGACATCGGCGGCACAAAAACGCAACTAGCCATGTTTTCGCTGGCGGAAGGGCCGCGCCGCCCGGTGGCGGAAGCGGTGTTTCCCAGCGCTCACTACGCCGACTTGGCCGACATGGTGCAGGAATTTGTCGACCAGACGCACCTGCCCATCGAGTACGCCTGCTTCGACGTGGCAGGACCGGTGGTTGGCAACCGGGCGCAACTGACCAACTTGCCCTGGGTCGTGGATGGGGCGGCGCTGACCAGTCAACTCAATCTGCGCCGCGTCTGGCTGCTCAACGACCTGCAGGCTACTGCCTACGCTGTGCCGCAATTGACGCCTTCTGACCTTGAGACGCTCAACAAGGGTGAACCAGCCGAATATGGTGCAATCGGCGTCATTGCGCCAGGCACAGGCTTGGGCGAAGCATTCCTGGTGTGGACAGGCAACGCATACATGGCCTACGCTTCCGAAGGCGGGCACACCGATTTTGGCCCCAACAATGACATCGAGATGGAGCTGGCGCGCTTCTTACTAGAGCGATTCGGACATGCCGGCTACGAACGCATCTGCTCTGGCATCGGCATCCCTAACATCTACGACTTTTTCCGCACACGCGTTGGCATCCCGGAGTCGCCAGAGCTGGCGCAGCGTCTTGCCGACGCCAGCGATCGCACGCCGCTGATTGTGCAGGCGGCGTTGGATGCGCAGCATCCGGATCCGTTGAGCCGGGCGGCGATGGAAATGTTCGTATCGGTGCTAGGTGCGGAAGCTGGCAACCTGGCGTTGAAGGTATTGGCGACGGGTGGCATCTATCTAGGTGGCGGCATCCCGCCACGCATCTTGCCGCTGTTGCGCACCGGTCGTTTCATGGAAGCGTTCACCAACAAGGGGCGCTTTTCCGAGATGATCAGCCGGATTCCCGTCCACATTGTGTTGACGCAGGCTGCCTTGATCGGCGCTGCACGCTATGGACTGGAACGAATGTCATCCCACTAACCCACCACATCACGTCGACCCTGGAGCCGTATTACCCTATGTCCGCCCCAACAGTTCGCACCGCCCCTGACCCTTACGCTCACTTCAAGCGCGCGGCAGGTGAGTATGCAGTGCGTTTCGTCGAATCTGGTATGGTAGTGGGGTTGGGCACCGGCAGCACCGCCATCCATGCCGTGCGCCGACTTGCCGCGCTGTTGCAAGAAGGCGTTCTGCGCGATGTCGTGGGCTTTGCCACCTCAACCGCTACCCTGCGCGAAGCCGAAGCATTGGGCATCCCGTTGCTCCCAGAGGATTTGCCGCGCGCGATTGATGTCACGATCGATGGCGCCGACGAAGTCGATCCAGCCTTTAACGTGATCAAGGGAGGGGGCGGTGCATTGTTGCGCGAAAAGATTGTTGCGCAGGCAAGCGGCCGCTTTGTCGTTGTCGTCGACGAACGCAAACTATCGTCGCAACTTGGCATGAGCTGGCCGGTGCCGATCGAGGTAATGCACTACGGCTTTGCCTCGCAAGTGCGCTTTCTCGAAGCCCTCGGTGGACAGGTTCATCTTCGCCTGACCACTGACGGTCGTCCCTTTGTCACTGATAATGGCAACTGGATCGTCGATGTGAACTTTGGCCCAATTCGTGACCTGGACGTGCTGGCGCGCCAGCTGGAAGGGCGCGCTGGCATTGTCGAGCACGGGTTGTTCTTGCACCTCGCCACCGACCTGGTCATCGCCGGTGTGGACGGCATCCGCTATTTGCCGCGTCCGCAGTCTACTGCCGTGCCAGCAAGTCGATAGCTGCGGGTTGCGCATTGTCGCGGCCTGCGACACGCAATATGCAGCACGCAATCTCCTTTGTGTGACGTTCAAAAGTTACCGAAAAACGCCGCTTGCTTTTTGCGTCAATTGTCAGACCAACCCAACCTGGCCTCAGTGTATAAAGTGGGTGTTGCCATCGCCGTTTCCCGGCCCTCGAAAGGAGCCACCCATGCTTGCTCAAGTGCATAGCTGCGCTGTTGTCGGACTGGACGCCCAGGCTGTCCACGTCGAGGTCGACATAGCCAGCGGGCTGGAGAAGGTGACGCTGGTTGGGCTGCCCGACACAGCCGTGCGCGAGAGCAGCGAGCGGGTGCGCGCCGCCATCACCAACAGCGGCTTCTTCTATCCGCAGCATCGTCTCACCGTCAACCTGGCGCCTGCTGACCTGCGCAAGGAAGGGCCAGCCTACGATCTGCCGATCGCTGTTGGCATCCTGGCGGCCACGCGTCAGATTCCAGCGGACATGGACGATGCGTTGGTGCTGGGCGAATTAAGCCTGGATGGCAGCGTACGTCACGTCAACGGCGTCTTACCTATGGCAGGTATGGCGCAAAAGTTGGGCTTTCGCCGGCTCTTTGTGCCCGCCAGCGACGCCGCAGAGGCAGCGTTGGTCGAAGACGTCGAAGTCTATCCTGTGGCCGGTCTAAGTGACATCGTCAACCATCTTGTCGGCAAGCAGATGATTTCGCGACGAGAACATGTCCTGAAGTTTGACGGTGGCGATGCACCGCACTATCCGATCGACTTCCGTGACGTGAAGGGACAGGAACATGCCAAACGCGCCCTGGAGGTGGCCTGTGCAGGCGGACATAATGTTTTAATGAAAGGTCCGCCCGGCGCCGGCAAGACCCTGCTGGCGCGGGCGCTGCCATCGATTCTGCCCCGTCTGACCCTGCGCGAAGCGCTGGAGATCACGCGCATCTATTCGGTGGCGGATGCATTGCCGGCGGGCGAGCCGTTGATCCGCACGCGGCCATTTCGGGCGCCCCACCACACGATCAGCCACGCCGGTCTTGTCGGAGGTGGGCGTTGGCCTAAGCCGGGCGAGATCAGCCTGGCGCATCGAGGCATCCTGTTTTTGGACGAGTTGCCCGAATTTGGCAGTCGCAACCTGGAGACATTGCGCCAGCCGCTGGAAGACAAAGTCGTGACGATCAGCCGCGCCAGCGGCTCCTTGAGTTTTCCGGCAGCATTTCAGTGCATCGCCGCCATGAATCCTTGCCCCTGCGGCTACTACGGTGATGAGCGCCAGCAGTGCACCTGTTCGCTGTCGGCAGTGCAGCGCTATCAACAGCGCATCTCCGGGCCGCTGCTCGACCGCATTGACATTCATCTCGACGTGGCGCGCGTGCCTTTTCAGAAGCTGGCATCGCTCGCAGCCGGCGAAGACTCGGCCACCATTCGGGCGCGTGTGGAGGCGGCGCGCCAGGTGCAGGAAGAGCGCTTCCGGCAATGGGGCAAGCCACACATCATCGTCAACGGCGACATGGGGCCTGCCGAGGTGCAGGCATTCTGCGAGATCGATGAGGCCGGACGCAATCTGATGCGTGCGGCTATGCAACAGATGAACCTGAGTGCCCGCGCCTATCACCGCATTCTCAAGCTAGGACGCACGATTGCTGACCTGGCTGGCGAGCCGAAAATCCAAGTGCATCACCTGGCCGAGGCATTGCAATATCGACCTCGTCTAGTGACATAATAGATAGCACAATCAAACATCGTACATCCGATATCTTCCCGGAAGCTCTGAGCTTCCGGGAAGATGAGCAAAGTCTATTTGTGTTGTCTATAAGATAAGGCGCGGACGCTGGAATTGATTCACGTTTCTGAAAGGAGTTGCCCCGTGTGTACAGTTAAGATCGACCTGGTTAGCCCTGCGGGCGTGCCAGTAACGCTTGAAGTTGACAAGACCAACGATCATCAGACTATTATCGAATTGCTGGATCGCGCTGAAAGGATCGGCGCGTACTTCAGTCAGCGGGGCTGGAGTTTCATCCACATCGAGCCGGATGGCCCAGGCGCGGCTGAACTTGCCCAAGCGCCAAATTTGCCGGCTCTCTCTGCAACCCAACGGTCGCTGCTCGCGGCCTGTCTGCCTGGCTGATCGGCGATGACAAGCAAGCCTACTGTCGCAAAACACGGCCACATGCCTTTCTCGGATTATGAACACGGCGTGAGAAACGTGCGCCGCCTGCCTATGCACCCTTTCATGTGATGGAAAAGTTGCTGTTCTGGCTCTTTCTGGGCATTGCCCTGTTCATGTTGGTCGTTGCCACCGTCACCGGCGTACAGGCGCAGCGGACGCTGAGCCGGGAAATCCGCGTCAATGGTTTCGTGACCGAACTGATGACGCGCACCGATGCAACTGGCAACACGCTGTACTACCCCATTGTCGCCTTCACGCTGCCCGATGGCAGCCGCAAGCGCCTGCCTACTACGCTAGGTGACTGGCCTGCCGCCTACACGGTCGATGAGGCAGTCACGGTGCTGTTTGATCCAGCGCAGCCAGCGTATGCTCGCATCGACTCGCCCACCAACATTTGGGTGGACTGGCTCTGGACACTGGTCACCGGTGTGCTCGGCGTTGCCTTTCTACTAGCCGCATTACTGGCTTACCGACTTGGCACAGCCGATCGGCGTATGTAGCCTGCGAACAGTAGGCTATCCCGACGCGTCGCCCAGCACACGATTTGCTCCCCGTTTTTTCACACCTCTTGTCCCTCCAGGCAGGCGCCTTTCCAGCAACCACGCTCGCGTCTTGTCCGGTAGTGACTCCCTGTACGTCAGCGGAGCATCTGGAGCGTTGGCTTGCTGGCGAGCACACACGCCCATCTATTCGCCAGTCTCCCCAGGCTGCCACAAGCGTGTGCTATACTCTCCATCATGCGGTCACTGTATCTGCTTGTCTTTACGGCGGGAATGGTCACATTGGGCATGGAACTCAGCGCCTCGCGGCTGCTGGAGCCGGCGTTCGGCAACAGCCAGATCGTGTGGGCGGCGCTGATTGGGCTGATCTTGTTGAGCCTGGCGGTCGGCGCCTGGCTGGGTGGTTGGCTGGCCGACCGCTTTCCCCGTCGCCGCGAATTAGACCTGATCTTGACTGCCGGCGCGCTGGGTGTGGCGCTGGCGCCGTTGCTCAGTGCGCCGGTGCTACGGCTGGCCGCACAAGGGTTGGCAGCATTTGCGCCAGATATATTGCTGGGCGCGCTCTTAGCCGTCGGCCTGCTCTTTGGCATCCCTGCGACCTTGTTGGGCGCAGCCACGCCTTGGGCGGTGCGGTTGGCGGCGGAAATGAGAAAAAGCGATTGGGAGATTAGGAGATTAGGAGAGAGATCAAGCACGGGAGATAGGGAGACAAGGAGTGAGACAGCAGCGATAGCGCAATCGCTCAACCCACAATCTTCAATCTCTCAATCTTCTGATCGCCCCTTCTCCCATCTCGGCCAGACCGCCGGTCGCCTGTCCGCGGTCGCCACAACTGGCAGCCTGCTCGGCGCGTTCTTGCCGGTGCTATGGTTGATCCCCACCTTTGGCACGCGTTGGACTTTCTATCTGCTGGCGTTGACGCTGTTGGTTGCCGTCAGTATCAGCGCCTGGCAGCAGCCGCACCGCTGGGCGCCCTTGCTGGCAATCGTGCTGGTGCTCGTGATGGCCTGTTTTCTCCAGCCATCCGGCGTGCGCGCAGCCTGGGACGATGGCAGAACGGGCGCAATCATCTATGAAGACGAAAGCGCGTTCAACTATATCGCCGTGCGGCAGTGGGGCAGCGAACGCCACCTGAAGCTCAACGATGGCGTCGGCATCCACAGCGTCTACCATCCTGATGCGTTGCTCAGCCAGGGCATCTGGGACTATTTCTTGCTGGCGCCGTTGTTCGCTGACAAAGAGATTGCGAGATTAGGAGAGGGGAGCGAGGAGACTAGAGACTGGGGATTGGAGATTAGAGGTCAGGAATCAGCAGCGTCATCACCTAACTCTCCACCCTCCACTCTCCACCCCCCACTCTCCAGCCTCCTCCTCATCGGTGCGGCTGCCGGCACAGTGCCAGGTCTTTACACCGAAATCTACGGCAGCATCCCCATCACCGGCGTGGAGCTTGACCCGCAGATTATCGCCGTTGGGCAGGAGCTGTTCGCCGCCAACTGGTCGAACTACACCGCAGTGGCGGCGGATGGGCGACGTTGGCTGGCGCAACAGCCTGCCGACACCCGCTTCGATGTGATCGCCATCGACGCCTATCGCCCACCTTACATCCCTTTTCACCTCACTACCGTGGAGTTCTTCCGACTTGTACACGCGCACTTGAGCGAAGATGGCGTCGTTGCCATCAATGTGGGACGCACCGATGCCAACGCCGCATTGGTCGAGGCCATGGCCGCCACGCTGCAACAGGTCTTTCCCAGTGTCTTCGTCATCGACGAGCCAGGCCCGCCAGCGACGCTGGCAAATTCGCTGGTGGTGGCGACGCGGCAACCCACCTCGCTGGCGCGTTTTCAGGAAAATGTGGCGCGTTTACCCGACAGTTTCCCGGTCGAGTTCAGGGCGTTTGCCCAGCGTGCAATTCACTATGCACACCCGGCCATGCCACCCGCCACTGCACCCATCTTTACCGACGATCACTCAGAGGTTGAGCAAGTTGTCCACGGTCTGATCATGGATTTTATGTTCGGGCAGGCGGAACCGCCAGAACGCTGAACGATAAACGATAGATGAGATGAGAACGGCGGCGACAGCTATAACTGAAAACGCCGCAGCACTGCGACAATCTTCTAGAGATGCGGATCGACCTCGCGCACACCGTCCGGGTGAAGCGGATCGAGGAACAGCACGTGCGGGCGCGTTTCGGCAGGTGAAGTGGAACGCATAGCTCATGCCGTCGGTGGTGAGTGCGCATCGGTGCGTCGGGTTAGCAAACAGCGCTGATGCGAAAATTCAGGTTAAGCGATTGTGGCGCTATACATCAGATGGGAAACAGGCGACAAGCGCAGGATCGGTAGTGGAAGTCATTCGGCTGGCGCCACGCCAATAGCTTCGCAAGCGGCGTGCAGACGACCCCTGGTCGGAGCTTGGCGACAGTCTGATCGTGATGTATGCTGGAACGTCCAAATGCTTGAAACGCCTGGTATCCACCACAACACACCTGGGAGTCTTGTATGACCACGTCTGAGTCCACATCGATTGACTTGAGCCTACAGATCGAGCATCTGCACGCGGCGCTGGGCATCGGCGTTGCACGCCCTCGCCTGTCGTGGCGCGTCACGACCGACGCACGCAACTGGCGGCAGGCAGCCTACGAAATCATCTGCCGCCACGCCGACGGTCAACTGCGGGGGGAGACCGGACGCGTCGCTTCCGGGCAATCCGTGCTGGTGGAATGGCCATTTGCGCCGCTTCATGCGCGCGAACAGGTCACTGTGCAGGTGCGTGTGTGGGGCGAAGATGACGGCGTCTCCCATTGGAGCGCCCCCGTTGTGGTGGAAGCCGGTCTGCTGGAGGCCAGCGACTGGCGCGCACGGTTCATCACACCAGACTGGGACGAGGACACCACGCGCGCCAATCCGGCGCCCTATCTGCGTCATGAGTTTGCGGTGCACGCGCCTGTCAAAGCAGCCCGACTTTACATCACTGCGCTCGGCGTGTACGAGGCGCAGATCAACGGCGTGGTGGTGGGCGATCATGTCCTGGCGCCGGGCTGGACGGTGTACGATCACCGCCTGCGCTACCAGACCTTCGACGTGACAGCATTGCTCCAAGAAGGCGCGAACGCTATCGGCGCGTTGCTGGGCGATGGCTGGTTTCGGGGGCGCATCGGCTTCGGCGGTGGGCAACGCAATCTCTGGGGCGACCGTCTGGCGCTGCTGGCGCAACTTGAAATCGAGTATGCTGACGGCAGTCATGAGTTGATTGTCACAGATGAAAAGTGGCGCGCAGCAACGGGCGCCATCCTGATGAACAGCATCTATGATGGGGAAACCTACGATGCCCGGTTGGAGCCAGTAGGCTGGTCGGCGCCGGGATTCGACGCATCGAGCTGGCGTGGCGTGCGTCTGTTGAACTGGGAGCTGACGACGTTGGTGGCGCCATCGGGGCCGCCCGTGCGCCGAATCGAGCGCATTCATCCTGTCGCCATCACTCAATCCCCGTCGGGGCGAACGCTGCTTGACTTCGGCCAGAATCTGGTAGGGCGGCTGGCGATCACGGTGCAGGGAATGGCCGGACAGACCATAACGCTGCGTCACGCTGAGGTGCTGGAAAATGGCGAGTTGGGCGTGCGACCCTTACGACAGGCCGAAGCCACCGATCGGTACACGCTGCGCGGCGGCGAGCCGGAAAGTTGGGAGCCGCGTTTCACCTTTCACGGTTTCCGCTACGCCGAAGTGAGCGGCTGGCCGGGTGAACTGCGCCCGGAAGATATCGTGGCGGTCGTACTGCATTCGGATATGGAGCGCACCGGCTGGTTTGAATGTTCCGACCCGTTGCTCAACCGTTTGCACGAAAACGTCGTCTGGAGTATGCGCGGCAATTTCCTGGACGTGCCCACCGATTGCCCGCAGCGCGACGAACGCCTGGGGTGGACGGGTGATCTACAGGTCTTCTCACCGACGGCATCGTTCTTGTATGACGTCAGCGGTTTCCTGCAATCGTGGCTGGCGGACCTGGCCATCGAGCAGCGTAAATCTGGCGGCGCTGTGCCACACGTGATCCCCAATGTATTGGGCGCGACCGCCGCCGGCGCGGCGGCCTGGGCCGACGCAGCTACGGTGACACCCTGGGTGCTCTATCAGCGTTACGGTGACAGCGACATTTTGACGGCGCAATTCGAAAGTATGCGCGCCTGGGTTGACTACGTTGCCGCCAAAGTCGGCGACCGGCTGCTGTGGGACACCGGCTTCCAATTCGGTGACTGGCTCGACCCCACTGCGCCGCCCGACAAGCCCTGGCAGGCGCGCACCGACAAAGCGATCGTGGCGAGCGCCTACTTTGCCCATTCCGCAACACTAGTAGCCTGTGCTGCGCAAGTGCTTGGACGTGCGGAGGAGCAAGCGCACTATGCCGCCCTGGCGGCGCGCGTGCGCACCGCCTTTGCACGCGAGTACATCACCCCGGCTGGCCGGCTGATGAACGACGCCGAAACCGCCTATGCCCTGGCGTTGGCGTTCGACCTGCTCCCCACCGCCGAACAACGTCAGCGCGCCGGCGATCGATTGGCTGAACTGGTGCAGGCGAGCGACTATCATATCCGCACCGGCTTTGTGGGCACACCGCTGATCTGCGATGCGCTGTGCAGCACAGGTCACTACCGCACTGCTTATCGCCTGTTGACTCAGCGCGACTGCCCTTCGTGGCTCTATCCGGTGACGATGGGGGCCACGACGATCTGGGAGCGGTGGGACAGCATGTTGCCGGATGGCTCGATCAATCCCGGCGAGATGACCTCTTTCAATCATTACGCACTGGGCGCCGTGGCAGACTGGATGCAGCGGACGATCGGTGGCCTGGCGCCGGCGGAACCCGGCTACCGCCGCCTGGAGGTCCGTCCGCGTCCGGGCGGTGGCCTGACCAATGCCCGGACGCGCCACCTCACCCCGTATGGCCCGGCGGAGTGCGCCTGGCGAATCGAAGAGGGGCAGATTGAGCTGAAGGTGACCATTCCACCGAATACAACAGCGCAAATCTTCTTCCCCGGCAGCGACGCGCCGCCCACTGAAGTCGGCTCCGGCGTCTGGCAGTGGTTGCTCCCTTATCAAGACCCGGATGCGCGCGGCCCGTACACTGTAGATGACCTGATCGGCGAAATTGTCAGCGACAGCGCGGCACGCGCCGCTGTGCTCGATGTACTGGAGCAGGCTGGCGCTCCCATCTTTCTCAAGGCGATCGTGTTCAACGAGCACAGCATGCCGCTGCGTCAGGCGCTGCAAATGTTGCCCGATCCAGAGCGGGTGGCAGACTTGATGAACGACGCGTTGGCTGCACTGGGGTGAGGTCGGTCTATGTTGACGACCCAGGAGGATGAAGCGGCATGAACGAGTACACCGTAGTCCAGCCAAATGGCGCTAAACCGATGGTGGCGTCAGACACAGAAGTGCGACCGACGCCCAAGCGCCGAGTCTTCAGCGCTGAGTAGAAGTTGAGCATTTTGACGGAGGCAGAGCGCTGCTGCGAACCTGGGGCCATGGGTGCGTTACTCAGGTGGGAAGGTCTGTATTCGTCCCACTTGACAGAATGGCGGCGCCAACGAGCCAGCGGTGAGTGGGAGGGGAAAGGCGCCACAGTGCGTGGGTGCAAGCCGACGCCGGCCGCCCAGGAGGTAGCCAGACTGCAGCGTGAGAATGAGCGGCTGCGCAGCCAACTGGGGCAGGCTGAACTGATCATCAGCGCCCCAAAAAAGCTTGCACTAGCCTTGGAGCACATCGTTGTCCAGCCCGTCTGCACCAGATGCCCATGAGTCATGGAAAGCCCGCCGCCATGCGGCGTGACTTCGGCGACCGCGCCGAACTGGTCGCTTACCTGCAGAGCGCCTTTCCGGTTGCGGCTGCCTGTGATGCACATATCGCCGCCACAATGGGGGGACGGCGTGCAGCCGAATCCGCGCTGGCGCGCATCGATCCTACTGCATATGCTGCCACGCGCAATCAATTGAGCGGCGCTGTCACCCGGCTCTCATCCTACTTACGTCACGGCGTATTGAGCCTGGCGGAAGTGCGCAACGCGGCGTTGCGCATTGCGCCGCAAGCTGCCGCCAAACTGATCAGCGAACTGGGCTGGCGCGACTATTATCGCCGCGTCTATGGTGTGATCGGCGGCGGCGTCTGGCGCGACCTGGAACCCTACAAAACCGGCTGGCAGGCGCACACATACGCCGCCACGCTGCCCGTTGACATCACCGCCGGCGCCACCGGGCTGGCTTGCATCGATGCCTTCAGCCGCGAGCTACGCACGACCGGCTACCTCCACAACCACGCACGCATGTGGTTGGCGGCGTATATCGTGCACTTTCGCCGCGTGCGCTGGCAGGCGGGCGCACGCTGGTTTCTCGCGCATCTGCTTGACGGCGACCCCGCCAGCAATAATCTCTCCTGGCAGTGGGTGGCAAGCACCTTCAGTCACAAGCCCTACATCTTCAACCGCGAGAATCTGGAAACGTACACGGACGGCGTCTATTGCAGGGACTGCCCCCTACGCGGACGCTGTGACTTCGAGGGAGCGTACAGTGTGTTGGAACAACGGCTCTTTCCACACCGCTCGACGTCAACAGCGGTGGTAGAGCCTGCGCCATTACGGTATGAACCTGCTCATATGGAGCACAACTTGGCTGCACTGTCGCACCCGATCATCTGGCTGCATGGCGACAACCTCAATCCGCATAGCCCGGCGCTCACAGCAGCTGGCGGTGCGCCGACGTTGTGGGTATGGGATGATGCGCAGCTAGTGCGCACATCGATCAGCTTGAAGCGCATCGCCTTTCTGTACGAATGTCTCCTGGAGTTGCCGGTCACGATCCGACGCGGTGATGTGGCCGCCGAGGTGCTGACCTTCGCCGCCGCACAGCGCGCCGATGGTGTGATCACCAATGCCAGCACAGCGCCGGGCTTTGCCGCCATTCGGCGCCGGCTGGCGCAGACGTTGCCGGTCGTTGTGCTGCCGGAAGTTCCCTTTGTCACGCCGCCGCCTGGCATCGACTTACGCCGCTTCAGCCGCTATTGGCGCAAAGTAGCAGCCAGCGCGATGCAGGCCAGCACATGAGCGTGTTACAGCTGACTCTAAAGCCACTCCACACCCAAAGAGGATATCCTGCGCGAGACGGCGCTGAGGCAGCGCCATTCGGGTGCAAGAGTCTGGAGCGCGGCGCCCACCAAACACGATCGGGGCTGGCCATGCCAATTCAACCGTATCACAGGGATTCAGGGAATTGGGTGTTCCGCCGGCTCCAGCTCTCTGCTCTTGCTGCCTGTGTCATGGCTGGCTTGTGGTAGAATGACTGAAAACTGAGCGGACCGGCATTGAAAAGGACACTTGAAACATGGTGATTAATCGACGTTATGCACAGTATGCCTGGGGTGTGGTAGTGGTGAATGTTATCGTCATCATTTGGGGGGCTTTTGTGCGAGCGAGCGGTTCCGGCGCAGGTTGCGGCGATCACTGGCCGCTCTGCAACGGCGAGGTGATCCCGCGTCCGGAGCGGATCGAGACCTTGATTGAATTCTCGCATCGCATCTCAAGCGGACTAGCGCTGCTAGCGGTGGTGGCGCTGCTGTTTTGGGCGTTCCGCGTCTACCCCAAAGGCCACATCGTGCGCAAAGGCGCTCTCTGGTCGATGTTCTTTATGATCCTGGAAGCACTGGTCGGCGCAGCATTGGTGCTGTTGCAATACGTCGCGTTCAACGTATCGGTGGGCCGCGCAATCTGGATGGCAGGGCATCTTGTCAACACCTTCTTGCTGCTGGGGGCGCTGACCTTGACGGCCTGGTGGGCGCAGGGCGGACAGCCGCTGCGTCTGCGCGGACAAGGCGCAGTCGGGTGGACGCTGCTGCTGGCCTGCCTGGGCATGTTCGTGCTCGGCATGAGCGGTGCGATCACGGCGCTGGGCGACACGTTGGTATTGACAGGCGGCATCTCGCCGACGGAGAATGCACTGGTGGCGACGCTGGTGGAGATGCGCATCCTGCACCCTATCATCGCTTTCAGCGTGGGCGCCCTGGTCGTGCTGGCGGCATGGGTCGCCATGCAGCGCCGCTCAGGACGCGCCACACAACAGCTTGGACGGCTGGTCATAGGTTTGTATGTGGTGCAGTTGCTGGTTGGCGCGCTCAACGTGGCGTTGCGCGCGCCGGTTTGGCTCCAGCTCGTCCATCTGGCCTTTACCAGCACGATCTGGATTCTGCTGGTCATGTTGGCGGCGTCTGCTTTGGCGAGCCGGGACGAGGTCACCGAGAGTGCGCCGCGCGCTGCGTTGAAGCGTTCGGCGCCTGCGTGAGGCTGCTGACCTTCAGATTGGTCGCGAATCTTCCCGGAAGTTGCGGAGCTTTCGGGAAGATGCAATCGACATCACTCCGCTACGGCCCACCCTCCAACCAGGTCTCCAATACCAGTCCAGCCGCGCCAAGCGTGTCAGCGCTGAGTTTGTCCAGCGTGTCAGCGAGTGTGGCGCCATAGGGATAGTCTGTGCTCATCACGTCGGCGGTGGCGCTGCCGGTTGCACTAAAGACGGTCGTGGCGCTGAGCGGCATCGGTCGGCTCTGGTCAGGAAAACGCGCGCCAAGCTCAAGATTATCCGCCACCTGCCACAGTGTAGCATTGAGCGTCGGGTTGCCTGCCTCATTTTGAAAGAAGCGTTGTTCCTGCGCGCCCGCCAAATCGACGCCGACGACGAAACGCGGCGCAGCGCAACGAGGTACACTGCCGGGCAAGCTCTCAACAAAGAGACGGCTGCCAATGTTGGCATCCCAGCCGGGCAGCCCAACGTTAGCCTCAGCGTCGAAGAACGCCAGGCATACGGTGTACCCGGTGGCTTCGATGTCGAGCGTGCGCGCTAGTTCAAGCAGGATCGCCGTGCCAGAGGCGCCGGCATTGGCGCCAGGCGTGGGCAACTGCTGTTGCGCCGGATCGGGGTCGGCGTCGGCAGCCAGGCGCGTGTCGTAGTGTGTCGCCAACAGTGCAACCGGCGCACCGGGCTGGGATGGGCTGCGCACCGCCACGATGTTGCGCCCCTGCACCTGCTCGTTGATCGTGAACGGCTGGATCACAACGTCCCACCCTAACAGGCGTAGTTGCTCGACCAGCCAATCGCCCATGCGCAGGCTGGCCTCGGTGCCGGTGACGCGTGGGCCAAAGTCAAGCTGGTTGCTCACGTTGGTCAGCGCGCGAGCGCCAGAGAAGGGTTCATTGACGACATCTGGACGGAGCAGTCCGTAGCCTAGGTAGCCAAAGAAGCCGACAGCCGCCAACAGCGCGCCGATCAGGATCAGTTCGATGATATAGGCGCGGATGCGTTGCATGGCTGGGTGGATCGGTTGTAGAAACCAGGTTTTTCGATAGCGGTGTTACTTTTCATTGCGATCACGCGAGCGGAAGAGGAGCTTGATCGGCGTACCCTCAAAGGGATAGTAGGCGCGGATGCGATTCTCCAGGTAGCGCGCATAAGAGAAGTGCACCAATTCCTCATCGTTGACAAAGATGACAAAGGTGGGCGGCTCGTTGCTAACCTGTGTGCCGTAGTAGATGCGCAGCACGCGCCCCTGGCGCGTGGGCAATTGTGCGCTCTCGTAGGCTTCGCTCAAGACCTGGTTGACTTCGCTGGTAGACAGGCGATGCCGGCGTTCAGCAACGACCTGCAGCGCTGTAGGCAGCACCTTGTTGACGCGCTGACGCGTCTTGGCGCTGATGAACAACACGGGCACGTATTCCATGAAGGCAAGCTGCTCGCGCACCGTCCTGGCGTACTCGACCATGGTTTGGCTGTCCTTCTCCACCGCATCCCATTTGTTGATAAGCACGACAACGCTTTTGTTGGCTTCCAGCACATATCCGGCGACGTGCATGTCCTGGGCGGTGACGCCTTCCTGGGCGTCGATCAGCAAGAGGGCAACATCGGCGCGGTCGATGGCGCGCATGCTGCGCAGGACGCTGTACTGCTCAATGCCCTGCTCGACACGTCCACGGCGCCGGATGCCAGCGGTGTCGATCAATGTGATGCGCTGACCGTCGAAGGTCAACTCCATGTCGATCGGGTCGCGCGTGGTGCCCGGTACGTCGCTGACGATGGCGCGCTCGCTCCCGACCAGCGCGTTGAGCAGACTGCTCTTGCCCACGTTGGGGCGCCCAACGATAGCAATCCCGATCGTTTGTTCGTCTTCCTCCTCGGCCGGATAGGGAGGCAACACCTTGACCAGCTCATCCAGCATATCAGCCACGCCATCGCTGTGGTAGGCGCTCATCGGGTAGGGTTCACCTAGTCCAAGCGCCCAGAACTCCACTGCGTCCTGCTTCAGCTGCTGGCTTTCGGCTTTATTCACGGCCACAAAGACCGGCTTGTCACTGCGGCGCAGCACTTCAGCCACCTCCAGATCGGCGGCGGTCAGCCCGCTGCGCCCATCCACCACCAGCACGATGGCGTCGGCCTCGTCGATGGCGATCTGCGCCTGGGCCTGCACCGAGGAGGTAAAGCCGGGGTCGGCTGTGGGCGTGGCGCGCCCTGGCGCAGTGTGCATTGCCTCCGGCATCTCTAGCCCACCGGTGTCGATTACGATAAAGCCAACGCCGTTCCAGTCACTTTCGCCGTAGATACGGTCGCGCGTCGTGCCCGGCACATCCTCGACGATGGCGCTGGGGCGGCCGATGAGCCGGTTGAACAGCGTGGATTTTCCGACATTGGGGCGCCCTACCAGGGCGACCACCGGTTTACGTGCGTGCATAGGAGTCCTCGGTTTGTGTAGAGTGCGTCGTTCATGCACCCTGCAAGCTGAATCATGGCGACGGTGTTGCCGACGACGGTGTTGCCGACGACGGTGTTGCTGGCGACGGTGTTGCTGGCGACGGTGTGCCAGGAATCGTCATGCCAGCGGCAGGCGCAACGGTGATCGTGGCCGTTGGCGTGATGGCGGCGGCCGTAGCCTCCACATCGGGCACCTGCGGCAGCGAGACGGCAGTAGTGGTCTCCAGTGGGCGGATCACGACCTCGACCGTCTCAGGGATCACCCCATCCAGGCTAATCCCGTCAGGTCGCACGATGCTGGGCTTGAGTGAGTGCGTCCCCGGCACCAATCCGCTCAAATCCAGGATAGCGAATACATCATCCTCATTCATCGACTCAAGCAAGGGCATTGGTCCGCTCAGGATCACATCCACAGCGTCGAGAGCGGCGGTAGCGGTCAGCCCTGGCCCCAGGCCACGCACCACCAGCGGTTCAGAGACGGTGACGCCCCCCTCGATCGGGGTGACGCCAGCGGTCGCCATCACGAAGTCGCCATCGTAGGAAGTGACGCCCTGCGGCAACAGCAGGGCCACGCGCCGACGCACATCAGCGGTGGCGTTGGTCAGGTCAAGGGGTTCGGTCTCGACAAAGCCGGGAACCTCGCTGAGGATGGCCGGGTCACCCTGTAACACAATGGTGGATGGTTCGGAGCGGACGGCGCTCAGGCGGTAGCCAGGTGCGGGTGGGCCGGATAATTTGACGCGCACGGCCACTTCTTTGCGGCCAGGCCATTGTTCGACCGGTATGACGACCTGCACTCGCCCCGGCGGCGCCACGGTCACGCGTTCCACTACGCGCCCCTGCGCATCCACAGGGATCAACGTCTGCGTGCGTTCGACCTGACTCTTGGCGTTGCGCAGATAAATTTCGGCGCGTGCGCGCGTCACCTGTTCGACCTGCGACTGTGGGCCGCTGACGGTGACCGTCACCGGGGTGTAGATCGGCGCCTGCCATTCGTAGCCAAATGCAGCGCCGTCCATGATTTCGACCTGGACGGGAACCTCTTTTTCGATGCGGGTGTCGAGCACGACCGTGTATTCAGGACGTTGCACTTCCAACACAGTCATCTGCGGGTCGCGTCGCGTGATCTTGACGCTGACATTATGCTCGCCTGGACCGAGGCCGGTGAGGTCAAGTGTGGCGCGAAAGTCGCCATCGCGCATACTCTCCCAGGATGTGCGGGGGGCGCGCACCACCAACGTCACACTCTCGCTGCTGAGGTCTTGCACCACTTCCAGCCCCTCGCCCAGCCCAACCAGAGTCAGCGGCACCGGTGTGGCAAGCTGCCGCACTGTGAGCGGGTTCTCCTGATTGATGGCGATCAGCCAGATCGTTAGCGCCAGTACTGCCGAGAGCAGCAGTGTACCAATGTCGCCCACCAACATGCGCGGGCGCGAATGCCGGCGGGGCGCAACGGGCGCCGCCGATGATTCGCTATCCAATTGGTGCTCGGCCTGCTCTGTCACTTGACTCATGTGCTTGAATAGTAATCGTTCAGTAAGGCGCGCAGGCGATTGCTGTCAAGGCGGACAATACGCCCGTTGCGCGCTGCTGAGATACGCCCGGTTTCCTCAGAGACCACGATGACCAGGGCGTCGGATTGTTCGGTGACGCCGATGGCGGCGCGATGACGCGTGCCCATCTGGCTGTCAGCTAATTCGCGGTCGGTCAGCGGCAAGACGCACGCCGCCGCCAGGAGACGATCTTTACGCAATACAACTGCGCCGTCATGCAACGGAGTATTGGGAAAAAAGATCGTCGTCAACAGTTCAGATGTCACGTCGCCGTTGATGGCGATGCCATTATCGACGATCTCCGCCAGCCCAGTGACGCCCTCAAAGACCAGCAATGCGCCATATCGTCGTTGCGCCAGCCACTCTATGGACTTGACGATCTCGGCGATCAGACTCTGCGCCTGACTGGTGTCGCCGCGCCGGGTCCATAATGGTGCAGAGCGCCCGACGCGTTCCAGCGCCCGACGCAGCTCAGGTTGGAAGATGACCGGGATGGCGACCAACACCATCGGCGACGCCGTGCGCATCAGCCAGTTGAACGCAGGCAGATCGATCGTCTGCGCCAGAATGGCAAAGATGATGATAAAGACCAGCACGCCGCGCACTAGCTGCACGGCGCGCGTGCCACTGAAGAGACGAAACAGGCCGTAAAAGACCAATGTCACCAGGGCCAGGTCGAGTATACTCTGCCAGTTTGACAGGCGGCTGAGCGAAGCGAAGACGTCCGTCATCCAATCTCAAGGCTCCCGTTACTTCAGGGGGATATTGCCAATCAGGTGCGCCAATAGCGCCTTCTGCGCGTGCAACCGATTGTGCGCCTGTGGGAAGAGCACGCTATTCGGGCCGTCGGCGACCGCGTCGGTGATCTCCTCCCCACGATGGGCGGGCAGACAGTGCATCACCAGCACGTCATTGTTGCGCGTGCGCGCCACCAGGTCCCGGTTGAGCTGGTAGGGCGGGAAGATGCGCAGCCGTTGCTCGCGCTCGGCTTCCTGCCCCATGCTCGTCCACACGTCGGTGTAGAGCACATCGGCGCCTACCACACCGTCCAGGTCGTCGGTCACGGTGACGTCGGCGTCCGCTTCGGCAATGACTGCCGGGTCGGGGACGTAGCCAGCCGGCGAGACGATGCGCACACTCATGCCGACCTTGCCTGCCGCCATGATTAGGCTCGTGGCGACGTTGTTGCTGCCATCGCCCACATAGGCCAACGCCATTCCCTCTAGCTTCCCAGTCTGCTCCCAGATCGTGAAGATGTCGGCCAGGGCCTGGCAGGGGTGGCTGAAGTCACTCAGACCGTTGATAACCGGTACGGTCGACCACTGCGCCAGTTGGACGACGTGTTCATGGTCGAAGACGCGCGCCATGATGCCGTCGCAGTAGCCGCTTAGGACGCGCGCAACGTCGGCCACACTCTCGCGGGCGCCCAACCCGATCTCCTGTGGACTGAGGTAGAAGGCGTAGCCGCCCAGCTGCACCATCCCCATCTCAAAGCTAACGCGTGTGCGCAGGCTGGGTTTCTGGAAGATCAATGCCAACGACTTGCCAGCAAGAATGGGTGCATTTTGACCAAGGCGGTTGCGCTCCTCTTTGAGTTCACGCGCCAGTCGCAACAACCCCCAAAATTGATCGGAGGTAATGTGCTGCAAGTCCAGAAAATCTGATAAAGGCGGAATGACTGCGTTCATCGTGAGTTGTTCCTTCAAGTGCAAATAATGATTTCTAGGTTGTAACGTCATATTGTTCACAATCTTCCTGGAAGCCTGGGAGCTTCCGGGAAGACCACGGCGGCGTTCGTCTCAGCAACCACTGGGTTCCTCAGCGCCCCAAGCCCTTCGATCTCGACGGTCATCACGTCGCCCGGCCACACCGGCCCGACGCCCGAGGGGGTGCCGGTCAGAATCAGATCGCCTGGCTCCAGCGTCATGAAGCGTGACACGTGAGCAATGATGCGCGCGATCGAGTGGACCATCAGCGCGGTGCTGCTCTGCTGGCGCACCTCGTCGTTGACCAGACAACGCACCGTGCGCTGGGTTGGATCGAAGTGCGTATCCACCCACGGCCCGACCGGGGCGAAGGTGTCGAAGCCCTTCGCTCGCGACCACTGACCGTCCTTCTGCTGCAAGTCGCGCGCCGTCACGTCGTTGGCGACGGTGTAGCCAAAGACGTACTGAAGTGCATCCGCCTCCGTCACGTTACGACAACGCCGCCCGATCACAACACCTAACTCGCCTTCGTGATCAACGCGCCCGCTGATTCCTGGGTAGACGACCGCTTCGTCTGGCCCGATGATGGCGGAAGGCGGTTTCAGAAAGATGAGCGGCTCACCAGGAACCTCGTTGCCTAACTCGGCGGCGTGCTCAGCATAGTTGCGCCCAACACACGCAATCTTGGAGGGCGTCACCGGAGCCGCCAGCCGCACTTCGCGCAAGGTGTAAGGGCGCATCTGGATCGTCTTAGGGCGATAGGCGCCTGTTCTATCCACGCTCAGGTAGGGTGCTTCCGTCAGTGGATAGATCAGATCGTCGACCAACAGACCCCAATGGGCTGTTTCGACATAATCCTCCTCTTCACCCCAGTCGTCCTCCAGGTTCAATCTCGTCTTATCGACTTCATCCGGTTCATCTTGCTGGCTGAACGGGATGCGATGCTCTGTCAAATGGCTGTAACGCACGATGCGCATAGTCTGGTTCCTATCACCTTGAGCCTGATGGGTGCACAGGGATGCTGCGCACCGCAATGGGTTTACGCAAACTGCGTGTCGTTGATGACTAGATGATATTTACATCCCAAGAACTCGCACGCCTGTCGCATCATCGTCATGCGGCTCAGGAAGATTTCAAAGTATTCGATGACGGCGGCGTAGTGGGTGTCGATCTCTAACTCCAGTGCGATGATCTTTTCCTCCGGGCGCACACGCACGAAGCTGCGCGTAGCAGCGTAGTTGACGCGATCGTGGATGTCGAAGTCCTCCATGCGCGGGTTCTGGACGCGGCTGCGGTGCACGTCGGCCTTGTCGCCGATGATCACAGCGGCGCTGATCGCGGTCGTGGCGGTGCCGCGCTCCTCCTCGTGGTTGCCGATGGCATTCATGACGATGGCGCACTCTTGCGGCGACATGCCCATCCGCTTCATGATGCCCCAGGCTAACAGCGAACCGCTGAGCGCATGGTTCTGACGATGGATCGCGTTGCCGATATCGTGGAGATAACCGGCGACATTGCCGAGCTGGTAGGTGCGTTCGTCGTAGCCGAGGTGCTCCAGTACATTCTGGGCGATATTGCCGACCAGCCCGGCGTGGCGTTGCCCGTGCTCGGTGTATCCCAGCGCCTTCATGGTCGCGTTGGCCGCCTGCAGCATCGCCACCGTTTCAGCATCGCGCTTTAGGTCTTCCACAGTGATGAGCCGGTAGCCGTTGGAGGTTACAGCGGCCTCAACCGGTTCGTGATTGGTGTTCGGTGTCTCAGCAAGTTTCTTGGTCGTCATCGTAGCTCGATTCTCCAGGTTGACGACGTGTGCGTCATCAGGCACGCGTCGCCGGTGGTGCTTATTGATTTCCAGGTTGTAACGTCATGAGGTCAGTAATTCATTTGGCCCAGCGCCAGTGCGCTCAATAACATGGCCAGCAACCACAATGGCTGCATCTGGCGTCCGATAGCTCGCCCCTGCACGATTGTCAGCCAGGTAGGCAACAACAGCAGGACAATGGCAGCCAGCCACAGGGGCGCCTGCCCTGCGATCAAGAGCGCGCAGACGCCAAGCTCGCCCGCCGCCAACAACAGCATGGCAACCGCGTCGGCGCCATCACCGAGGATGCGCATTTCACCCCAGTGGTGAAGCGTCCACAATCCAGCCAGCGCCATGCCCAACGCCATATTCTGATCTGCGTGCTGCCAGAGCAACAACAGCCAGGGTAGCCCAATGCTGATGAGGCTCGTCAACAGCATGGGGATGCTGTGCAACGTGTGGCGTGCCGTCCATCCCAGCACGGTCAGCGCCACAACGACAATGGTTAGTCCAAGCGCCTCCACCCCGATCACGGCTGCCACCACCAGCGCCAGCAACACCGTTGGCGCGCCGACACGGAAGGCAAGCGGCCAGAGATCGTGATGACTGCCAGAAAAGATGCGTGCAGCCGGTGACCCAGGCCGGAGGTAGGGCAGCCAGACCTGTTGCTGCGCTGCGCGCGGCGCCAGTGGCAACAAGACGCTGCGCCCACCTGCCAGCCGCCACACTGCCCCCCACAACATATCAACGAGCAGCAAGGCCAGCGCCAGCGCGCGCCAATCAAGCATACGTTCGCCCGCCACACCGGTGCTCAACGCGCCCGCCACGCCCGCCCACAGCGCCAGTGGACGCCAGAACGACTGGTCGGCCCACACCTGCGCGTTGATCAAACCGGTGCTCATCAGCTCCAAAGCCGCCGGGTGAACGGCAACCGGGCGCCAGTGCAGACCAAGACGACGGGACGGGATGGGCGTCGGTCGCGCTGGGGCGTCATTGACTTCCGTTACCGCTGATTCCATCATGGCTGTTTGCAACTCCCGGTTTGTGAAAGTCGCCATGTCCTGCTCCTCGGACGTGCAAATCGTATTGGACATGAAGATGCCAGGCACGTCGAGATTTGCAGAGAAAGGCTAACTTATCATCTGCAGCGCCATGGAGCGTCTTGGCCATCAGGCATCTTGCCTTTTTGATAGCGTAAAGGTGCCAGAAGGGCGCCGACCCTGGTGCGTAAGTTTGATGATTATAGCAGATCGCAGAGGGTGGACAGAATCAACCGGAGAGGGAAATGCCTCAACCGGCAGTGCGTCAAGCAAAGCCGGGTAGCTTCCAGGCCGCCATCCACCAGGAAGTCGCGGGGTGTCCTGGTGGATGGGCAGTAGGCTGATCTAGCTGCGCAGCGCAGCGCCCATCAGCTTCTGGATACGCTCCACCATATCCGCCACTGAACCCTGGTATGCACCGTCGAGCAGTTGTAAGTTGTCAAACAGTTGCTCAACGGATGGGTCGATCAGCGGGTTTGCGGCGTCTTCGCTGAGCAGCCGCGCCAGGTTGGCGACGATCGGATGACGGCGGTTGAGTTCCAGCGTCTTGGCTGGCGCTACGTAATCCTCTTCGATCACACGGCGGACATATTGCAGTTCGCGCGCATACTCATCTTCCGGTGAGACCAGGCGCGCCGGACTGTCGATCAATGTCTTGCCCTCGCGCACCTCACGGACACGGTCGCCGAGCACTTGTTTCACGTGCGTCAGCAACTTCTCGAAAGCATCCTGACTCACGGCTTCGGCAGCGTCCTCGGCTGTCGCTTCTGCATCTTTGGGCAGATCGAGATCGGCGGCGTCCACATTCTGAAGCGTCTTTTCTTCCACTTGTCGCAACTGACTCACCATGTAGCCGTCGATAAAGTCAGTGAGATAGAGCACCTCGATATTGTGCTTGCGGAAGTAGTCCAGGTGCGGGCTGCGCATGACCGATTTCAGGCTGTCGCCCAGGATATAGTAGATCGCCTTCTGGTCGGGCTGCATGCGTGCAATGTACTCTTTGAGCGTTGTCCAGCCATCGGCGCCGGTGTGCGTGGAATGGAAGCGGAGCAGTTCTTGCAGCGCCTCGCGATTGGCAAAGTCAGAGGCGACGCCTTCCTTGATGAAGACGCCAAACTCACTCCAGAAGGTGGCGTATTGGGCGGCGTCCTGCTCCGCTAGATTTTTCAGTTCCTTGAGCAACCGGTTGGTCAACGCCTTGCGCAGCTGACGTGTGACCGGATTGCTTTGCACCGTCTCGCGCGAGACGTTGAGCGGCAAATCCTCAGAATCGACCACGCCCTCGACAAAGCGCAGATACTCAGGTAACAGCTCCTTGTTGTGTTCCTGGATGAGAATCTTGCGCGAGTAGAGGCGCAGGCCATACTCTGGGCGCAGCCGCAGCGAGCTGCGTTCGCGGCGCGCCGGCACAAAGAGAATGCTGCGCACGTTAGCCGGCGCATCCGCCACCATGTGCACATGGAGGAGCGGCGCGGCGTCATCAAAGGTCAGCTGTTTGTAGAACTCTTCATACTCTGCCGCCTCGACCTTGGAGGGAGATTGACGCCACAGCGCCGTGCGGCGATTGGCAACCTTGGGCTCGCCCTCTTTGTCTTTCACATAGATGGGAAAGGAGACATAGTCAGAGTGCCGCTTGATGATGCTTTCCAATCGCCATGTGCTGGCGAACTCGGCGGCGTCTTCCTTGAGTCGAATGCGGATTTCGGTGCCACGCGTGGATTTGTCGGCGTCTGCCAGGGTGAAGCGGCTATCGCCTGTAGATTGCCACTGCGCTGCGCGATCCTGCGGGCGATAGGAACGCGAGACAACGGTGACTTCCTCCGCCACCATGAAGACGGAGTAGAAGCCAACGCCAAACTGGCCGATGATCTCCTCCAATGTGCTCTGGCTTTGCCCGGCGTTTTGAAGGAAGGTGCGGGCGCCAGAGTGAGCAATCGTGCCCAGGTTTTCGACCAGCTCGTCGCGATTCATGCCGATGCCAGTGTCCGCAATGGTGATGACCCTGGCTTCATCGTCGACCGTGATCGTAATCGCCAGCTCTGCATCTGGGTCAACGACATCGTGGTTGGTCAGCATCTCGAACTGGATTCGATTCAAGGCGTCGGATGCATTCGAGATCAATTCGCGCAGAAATATCTCGCGGTCGGTGTAAAGCGAGTGCGCCAGAATGTCGAGCAGTTGCTTGACTTCAGTGCGATATTCGAGAGATTCGATTGGGGTCTCAACGGTGTCAACCATAACCATCTCCATCAACGATACAGAACGCTCCAAAACGTTCGGATGTAGTCGGACACCGAATTGTACGCAAATTGCGTCAGTGGGGCAAGAACCGCGCGCTGAGACTACAGAAAAATCTTGCGAAGCGACGCCCGTCAGGGATCACGGGTCAAACGTCCATCCTCAGCCATCGCGGCCGCAATCGATGACCTGTGACGCTTGACCCGTGACGCTTGACCTGTCCTACGCCACAATCCGCCCGCCGCGCACGGTGCTTCCCAACACGATTGCCGCCGTGATCAAAGCCAGGTTCTTGACGATGTACTGACCTTCAATCGTGAGGCCGAACGGAAAGTGCGTGAAAACGGCTGCTGGCGTGACGAAGATGGGTAGCACGGTGCCTGGCATCTGCAGAAAGAGCAGCAGCAAGGTCACGCGCATAAACAGTCCCGTCATCAACCCCAATCCGATCGCCATTTCCCACACGGCCAACACGGGCTGAAAGAGGTTGGGGTCGATGAAGAAGATCGTGTTGCGCACCAGTTCTTCCGCCGGGCTTAGTCCTGGCACCAGCTTGAGCGCGCCGAACCAGAAGAAGATGATGCCCAGCGCGACGCGCATCATCGTCAGACCGTAGCGCGCCATCCAGCGGGTAATGCGCTGGTCGACGCGATCGATCATCTCCGCAAAGGGCAGGCGTCGCAACAAGCGATCCTCCAACGTCAGCTTGCGCGGCGTCATGATCGGGTTGTCCAACATGGTCGACTCCTTTCCTGATTTTGGGCGCTACGGCGCCAGTAGAGCGAAGCGGATGCTGTTGTTGATTACCGCCTATGTTGTCGACCATTCTAGCAACCAGTGCATATCAGCAATGTGCAGGATTTCACAATCTCAGCATGCTCTCAGCAAACCTTTATTGTTTTGACTTTTGCAGGCAATTGAATATACTAATCTTTGTAATTCGCCCCTATGGTGGAATTGGTATACACAGCAGGTTGAGGGCCTGTGCCCGGTTGGGCATCTCCGTTCGAGTCGGAGTAGGGGCACCAATAACAAAGAGCCGGTCTTGGCAACGAGATCGGCTCTTTGTTATTGGAGATTGGGAGATTGGAGATTGGTGGAACGTTGACTTTGGGGTCGTCTAGTCGTCCAATCTCCAATCTCTTACTTACTTTTACTTACTTTCGCAGATGCGGAAACGCCTGCAAACCAGGGAAGATGGCGGTGTCGCCCAGCTCCTCCTCGATGCGCAGGAGTTGGTTGTACTTGGCGATGCGGTCGCTGCGCGCCGGTGCGCCGGTCTTGATCTGGCCAGTGTTGAAGGCAACAGCAATATCGGCGATCGTGGCATCTTCGGACTCACCCGAGCGATGGCTGGTGATGACGGCCCAACCTGCGCGCTGGCTCATCTCGATGGCGGCGATGGCTTCTGTCAGCGAGCCGATCTGGTTGACCTTCATGAGCAGCGCGTTGGCCACCTTTTCCTGAATGGCGCGCTTGACAAACTTGACGTTGGTCACGAGCAGATCATCGCCGACAAGTTGCACCTTGTGCCCGATGCGCTGCGAGAGCATTGCCCAGCCCTCCCAGTCGCCTTCCGCCATGCCATCTTCCAGGCTGATGATGGGGAAGCGGTTGACCCAATCTTCCCACAGATCGACCATCTGGCCGCGATCCAGTTTGCGCCCTTCGATCTCCAGGTTGTAGAGACCGGTCGCCTCATCATAAAGCTCGCTGGAGGCGGGGTCGAGGGCGATGTAGATGTCCTCACCGGGTTTGTAGCCGGCCTTTTCGATGGCCTTGAGGATCACCTCGATCGCCTTGACGTTGCCGCCCAGGCTTGGGGCAAAGCCGCCTTCGTCGCCGACGTTGGTGGCAAAACCACCGTCATGCAGCACCTTCTTCAAGCTCTGATAGACCTCAGCACCCCAGCGCAGACACTCGGCGAAGGTCGGCGCACCGACTGGCATCACCATGAACTCCTGAAAGTCGGTGCTGTTGGCCGCGTGCTTGCCGCCATTGAGGATATTGAGCATCGGCACGGGCAGGGTGCGCGCATAGACGCCGCCGAGGTAGCGATAGAGCGGTAGATTGAGATCGCTCGCTGCTGCTTTGGCCACTGCCATGCTAACGGCCAGGATGGCATTGGCGCCCAGTTTGCTCTTCGTCTCGGTGCCGTCAAGTTCGAGCATCACCTCGTCGATGGCAACCTGTTCGACTGGATCCATGCCGATAAGCTCTTCGGCGATCACTTCGTTGACATTTTCGACCGCCTTGAGCACACCTTTGCCGCCGTAGCGCCGCTTATCGCCGTCGCGCAGTTCCAGCGCCTCGTTGACGCCCGTGCTGGCGCCGCTCGGCACAATCGCCGTACCGATGACGCCGCTGTCCAGACCAACTTCAGCCTCCACCGTCGGGTTGCCGCGGCTGTCCAACACCTCACGGGCATGCACATAGACAATTTCGCTCATGGGAGTCCACTCCTTTTTGATTCAATCAAAATCTCTATTTGAAGAATAACCAATTTACCGACTGCCGCTGTGTTCATACAGGCCTGTTCATACAGGCCTGTTCATACAGGCATACAGTGTAGTACGAAACCGCCATTTATGCGAATAGGCGCAGACAAACAAAAACGGGGCGACGCCACCGCCGCCTCGAAATGAGCGCCAACCGCTCCGTTACTCCTTTGTGCGCTCGCCCGCCAGCTCTTTGACCGGCGCTTCGGGTGTCTCTTTGCTCGGCTCGCGGCCCGGCGTTTCTGGATCAGGCAGCACTTCGTACACCCAGCGTACGGCGCGCTTCCACATGCTGCGAGCGGCGGCGGCGCTGTAAGTGGCCTGACGGCGCGTGTTCTTCCACCAGCCTGCAGCCTGCTTTTCAACGGGCGTCCGCCAGTCAATGGCGCAGGCCGCCCACGTCAATCCTGCACCAAAACCAACAAAGACCACCTTGTAGCCGGGCTTGAGCTTGCCCGCCTCGATGGCTTCGCAGAGCGCAATTGGGATGCTGGCAGTGCTCGTATTACCGTATTTCTCCAGATTGACAAAGACCTTTTCAGCCGGGATTTTGAGCTGATTGAGCACGCTGTTCTGGATAATGCGAATATTGGCCTGATGCGGCACCACCAAGTCCACCTCGTCGGTCGTGTAGCCTGCACGCTCAAGCACCTTGCGCGTGGACGCCGCCATGACGCGCGTCGCAAAACGGAAGACTGCCTTGCCGTCCATTTTCAGGTAATGCATGCCGCTACTGACAGTTTCCAGACTGGTCGACATGGCGCTGCCGCCTGCCGGTACGATCAAGGTGTTGCCGCCGGAACCGTCGCTGCCCAAATCAACGGCGAGGATGCCGCCTGGCACCTCACTTGCCGCAACCAACACAGCGCCGGCGCCGTCGCCAAAAAGAATGCAGGTTTCGCGATCTGTCCAGTCGACAATGCGCGAGAGCGTCTCGGTGCCGATGACGAGCACATATTCGGCGTCCCCCGCCATGATCTGCCCACGCGCCATCGCCAGCGCATAGACAAAGCCGGAGCAAGCCGCGCTCAAGTCGAACGCACCGGCATTACTCGCGCCGAGTGCGTCCTGGATCAAGCAGGCTGTGGCCGGGAACGCGTACTCCGGCGTCGTGGTGGCGCAGATGATCAGATCGACCTTGCTTGCCGGTACGTCTGCCACCTCCAATGCCCTGCGTGCCGCAATGACCGCCAATGACGCCGATGTCTCCTTCGGATCGGCGGCAACGTGCCGTTCGGCGATACCAGTGCGGCTGCGAATCCACTCGTCACTGGTGTCGACGATCTGCGCCAGGTCGTGGTTGGTGATGACCTTTTCTGGAACGTGGCGCCCCCACCCGACGATGTGGGCATAACGTGCGCGCGGCGCCACACTGGGAGCAACAGGACGTTCCTTCGGTGTAGATTGGTTGGCGTCATTGCTGTGTGAACCGGCGCCGTTGCTAGCTGGTTCGTTGGCGACAGGCGTCTGTTTGATTTCAGGCATAGTTGTTTGGCTCCTCGGCGAAGGCCTACTCAGGCGTAGCGGCGCAACACAATGCAGGCGTTGTGTCCGCCGAAGCCGAAGCTATTGCTCAACGCCACGCGCACGTCGCTTGCCACCGCCTGATTGGGCGTGTAGTTCAGGTCGCACTCTGGGTCAGGGTTGTGCAGGTTAATCGTTGGCGGCACCATGCCATGATTGATCACCTGAGTGCAGATGATCGCCTCCAATGCACCGGCCGCGCCGAGCAGGTGCCCGGTCATGCTTTTGGTGCTGCTGATGCGGACGTTGTAAGCCGCCTCGCCAAAGACCTGTTTGATCGCCAACGTCTCGCCCAAATCATTGAGTCGGGTCGCTGTGCCATGCGCGTTGATATAGTCGATATCATTCAGCGTTTCGCCGTAGGCAGCCGCTTTGCGCAGGGCAATACGCATGGCATCGGCGGCGCCGCGCCCGGTCGCATGGGGCGCCGCCATGTGATAGGCATCATTCGTGTTGCCGTAACCGATGACCTCAGCGTAAATGCGGGCGCCACGCGCCAGGGCATGCTCCAATGTCTCCATCACAAGGATGGCGGCGCCTTCACTCATCACAAAGCCGTCGCGGTCGCTGTCAAAGGGGCGACACGCGCCGGCAGGATCATCGACGCGCTGACTGAGCGCGCCCATCACATCGAAGGCGGCGATGTTGATCGGGAGCAACGCCGCTTCGGCGCCACCGGCCAGCATCACGTCGGCATCGCCGCGACGCAGAATCTCGAAAGCCTCGCCGCTGGCTGTCGTCCCGCTGGCGCACGCGCTGACGACAGCGTGATTAGGACCTTGCAAGTTGTGTTCAATGGCAATCTTGCCACCGGGGCTGTCCACCAGCATGTTAGGAATCATAAAGGGGCTGACTTTGCGTAGTCCTTTGGCTTGCACAACATCGACATTCTCGCGGAAGGCGCCGATCCCGCCAATGCCACTGCCAACGACTACACCGATGCGCACGGGGTCTTCCGCGGCAAGGTCAAGCGCGGCGTCGGCGATCGCCTGTTGCGCCGCCGCCAGCGCGTATTGAATGCACGGATCGAGCCGCCGTGCTTCTTTGCGATCCATGTAGGCGCCGGGGTCGAAGCCGCGCACCTCACCTGCAAAGTTGACGCGCAGATCGGCAGTGTCGAACTTGCTGATGTAGTCGATGCCGCTGCGCCCGGCAAGCAGGCTCTGCCAGGTTGTGGCGACATTGTGCCCCAGGGGGGTCAGCGCGCCCATACCAGTGATAACCACGCGTGGGGGAGTTGTCCCATTAGTGCGTACTGCGTGTGTTTGCTCGTGATTTTCCCTGTTCATAATTCTTGACTCTAGCTTTCACATGTTCAATTTACCGAACGTGATAACACGCGCTCTGTGCGAAAGTTGCGGTGCTGCTTAGCGCAGCATCACACGAATCGCTGTGACGAATCGCTGTGTGGCTGTTCATCCGCCTTCCCGGAAGCTCGGAGTTGCCAGGAAGACCATGTGGCGACAAACAGCGATAGACCCGGCGCCTGCCGGGTCTATCGCTGTACTTCACGTGTAGGGCAAAGTTTGCCTTGTCGCTCATCGCCGCCGGGACATGCCGCCGCGCCCCAAACTTGAAGTACGTTCCCGACGCGGTCTATTGTCTGTGAGCGTGAGCGGCCTGTAGGCGTAAGTGGGCGATCAGCGCAGCGCAGGGGTGCGTTCTGCCTCGCTTGTCGCAGCAGACTGCGGCGTCCTGTCCGCCCCAGCAATGTCCCGATCGACGTCAGCGGCAGTCATTGGCGCGTCGGCGACGGAAGGTGTAGCGGGCGGCGTGAGCGCCGCAGAAGTCGTTGGGCGGCGTAGAATCAGGTACGCGCCAGCGCCGATCAATGCCAACGGCCATAGCCATGCCAGCGAGCCGACAAAGGGCGTCACCACGATCACCCCCAGCACCAGCAGAATCGCCGCAGGAAGGTATGCCCAACGCAAGTTCTGTCCCAGGTAGGTCGAGAGCAGCCCCAACACACCGAAGGTCACGCTGAGACCGATAAAGAGCACGCTTGCCGGATTGATAAAACGGAAGGGCATCGCATCAACGACTGCCACGCCCGCCACCGAGAAGAGCGCGCCACCTGGGATGATCGCCCACCACCGGCGCGGATTGGTGACAAAAATTGTCAGAAAACCGGCGCCGATCGAGCCGAGGAAGATCGCACCTGTGATGCCGGACAGCATCGGCGGCGCAAAGCGCGAGTAGAAGATTGTCGCCGCCAACCCCAGCAGGGTGAAGCCGGGAATCGCTGCCCACCAGCGCGTCTGCACTCCGGTGAGAAAGACGTACAAGAACACCGCCCCCGCTGCCCCGAACGCCAGTGACCAGAACAGATCGCTCAGCGCGCCGAGGATGCCAGAGACCTGTAACAGAAAGAAGCCACCCAGCACAATCAGCAATAGACCCCACCATAGTTGATTGTTGTCCTTTTTCAGCATGCTCGTTTCTCCTTGTGATCATATCCGCTCCGCTGTCCCACAGATTATTACGGCGCTACCTGATCGAAAGTTGCGTGCACGCTACGCCGACGTACACGGTTTCTGGTATACTGCGCCCATGCAATTCGACACGTACCTCATCCATAGCGACTTGGCGCAGATGGCAACGCTTGCCGCCGCCATCGAACGCGCCGGCTTCGACGGCATTTGGACGGCGGAGACGCAGCACAACCCGTTTCTGCCGCTGACGCTGGCGGCGGAGCACACACAGCGCGTCACCCTCGGCACAGCGATTGCCGTCGCCTTTGCCCGCTCGCCGACGACGTTGGCGCACATCGCCTGGGACTTGCAGCGCTACAGCCAGGGGCGTTTCCTGCTCGGTCTGGGCACGCAGGTCAAGGCGCACATCGTCCTGCGCTACGGGATGCGCTGGGAAAAGCCGGTGCGCCAGTTGCGCGAAAGCATCGAGGCGATCCGCGCAGTGTGGGCGAGCTGGCGCAAAGGCGGGACCTCGCTCAACTATCGCGGCGAGTTCTACACGCTGCGGCTGATGACGCCCTTCTTCGCCGAGCCACCACTGGAATATCCCGACCCGCCGATCTACGTCTCGGCGGTCAACGAGCAGATGCTCAAGTTGGCGGGCAGCCTGTGCGAAGGTGTGCACATTCATCCGTTCCATTCGGTGAAATATCTACGCGAGGTGGCCTGGCCGCATCTGCGCGAGGGCATGCACGAAACGGGCCGCTCGCGTATGGAGTTCACGGCGGTGGCGGCCGTGTTCGCCATCCCCACCGACGGCGCCAAAGCAGCCAGTGAATACGAACGCGGCGTGCGTGAACAGCTTGCGTTCTACATGAGCACACCGGCGTACCGCGTCATCGTCGATCTGCATGGCTGGACTGCGGCGGCGGAACGGCTCAGCGAGATGGCGCGGCGCGGGGAGTGGCAGGCAATGGGCGATGTCATCACCGATGAGATGCTCGATGCCTTTGCCGTGACGGGGACGTGGGCGACGCTGCCCGGCATCGTCAAACAGCGCTATGCCGGGCGCCTGCTCGACCGCGTTGCCTACTATCTGCCCTACGTTCCCGGTGAGGAAGATGATGGCTGGGCGGCGACGTTGGCGGGATTCAAACCGTGACCAGAACGATGTGCTGACCGTTTCGCGCAATAACTCTACAAGCCTATGATGTCGGACACAATCACGCTACGCACCGTCACCTCGATCGAAGAAGTCGAGCACTTCCAGCAGCTGGAGCAGCTGATCTGGCAGTCACCGCCCGAAGATGTCGTCCCCGTCCACGTTGCGATCACCGTCATCCGCAACGGCGGCGGGTTGATCGCGGCTTATGCCGACGACGGCCCCTCCGAAACCGGCGGCATGGTCGGACTGACCTTTTGGTTCCCAGGTTTGGGCATCCCAACAACGGGCGAGAAGGCGAGACGAGGAGAGGGGGAAACGGGGACAATGGGAGTCAATCACGCAATCCCTCAATCCCCCAATCTTCCAATCTCCAATCTCCCAATCCCCAATCTCCAATCTCCAATCTCATCTCCTGCCCCTCGCCCCTCGCCCCTCCTCAAAATGTGCAGCCATATGGCCGGGGTGTTGCCAGCGTGGCAAGGGCGCGGGATCGGCGTGCGGCTCAAGCTGGCGCAGCGTGACGCAATCCTGGCGCAGGGCATGACCGACTGGGTGACGTGGACCTATGACCCGCTCTTTCGCGTCAATGCTGTGCTCAACATTCATCGGTTGGGCGCGGTCTGCAACACCTACCAACGCGATTGGTACGGCGTGATGAAGGATGGCCTCAACGCCGGTGTGCCGAGCGATCGCTGTCAGGTGGATTGGTGGCTGACCAGTGCGCATGTGGAGGGAAGAGTTGCACGGGGCGAGGGGCGACACGAGTTGATCTGCCCGCTGCCTGAAGGCTTGCAGGTGCTGCCAACGGTCGCCAGCGGTGAATCTTTTCGAGCGCCGGTCGCTATCGAACCGATGCTGGACGGTCGCTCGATTGCCGTGCCTATCCCCGACGACATTACCGCCATTCGCCGCCGCGATCCGGAACTTGGTCTGGCCTGGCGGCTGTACATGCGCCACACACTGGAACGTGCATTTGCCGCCGGTTACGTAATGACCGACTGCATACATATCGAGGATGCGAGCCGGCATGGCACGGGCTGGCATTATCTGCTCATGATTTCTAGGTTGTAACGTCATGAACAGCTACCCTGGAAGTCAGTAACCTATAATCTCAAACCGTAATCTCAAGCCGACGTGCGCTGCTCAAAGACTCTGCATGGCGGCGCGTAAACGGCGGACGCCTTCGCGTAACTGCTCCTCTGCATAAAAGGCAAAGCTCAGACGTAGATAGTTGCGCAGTCCGCCGCAGCCGGAGAAGCGCACGCCGGGACGGAAGCCGACCTTGTGCGCGGCAGCGCGTTGAAGCAGCGTTTCGCCGTCAAGCGCATCTGGCAGTCGCAGCCAGAAGAAGTAGCCGCCTGTCGGCGTGGCGTAGCGCACTGTGTCGCCAAGCTCAGCCTGAAGGGCGGCGTCCAGCACGGCAATGCGCTGCCGATACACAGCCAGCAACTCATCCAGGTGCGCATCCTCCCAACCTTCCTCCAGCGCTACGCGCACCAGCGCCGATGTGAAGGGGTTTAAACCGCCGCCGCTGTCGAGCAAACCCGACGTATATAGACGCGTCATGTGCTGCGGTGCGGCCTGCACCCAACCCAGCCGCAACCCTGGCGCCAGAATCTTGGAAAAAGAGCCAAGCCCCAACACCGTGCCGCTATCGGCAAAGGCAGCCAACGGCGGCGGCGGCGATGCCGCGTAGCTCAACAGGTGATAGACCTCGTCAGCCACGATCAGGAAATTGTGCTGTGTGCTCAATTCGACCAGCCGTTGTCGCCGCGCTAGTGGCAACGTGGCGCCGGATGGGTTTTGGTGTGTAGGAATGATGTAGAGAAACGCAGGTCGCTGCTTCTTTAGTGCAGCTTCGAGTGCGTCGATGTCAAGCCCTTGCGCATCGGTGGCAATGGGAATTACCCTTAATCGGTGGTCGGCGAAGATTCGCAACGCAAGAAAGTAGGTCGGCTCTTCCACAAAGATCGCATCGCCCGGCTGCGTATAGAGTGTGCAGATCAAATCCAATGCCTGCGACGCGCCGCTGCTGACAAAGAGGTGATCCATATCGACCGGCGCAGCGTAACGCCGGCTGAGAAAAGCGGCCAGTGCGTGACGGAAGTAGCCATCCCCTTGTTCCAGGCCGTACTGCAGCAGGGACGCGTCTGGCTGCGCCAGGCGCTGCGCCGCCGCAGCGTGCATCAACGTGCGCGGCAGCAATGCATCGCCCGGATGCCCGGCGCCAAAGTCGATCACATCCGGGTTGGCATGAGACTGAGTGGTTTGAAAGTGTGTTTGCATGACGTTATTGTGCCCCAAGTACTGATATTCGCAATTTTCCAGCGAGCTGTTTTTACCGTGCCTGCGGTATACTATTGCCACAATCATCACGGTGACTCGCAATAAGGCGACTCGCGATAAGGCGACTCGCAATCATTGGGGAGGATGGAAAATGAGCAACCCAATCGATCTCCTGGCGCCGGTCTGGACGCACATGACGCAGGTGCAGCCGGTGCGTGGCGAGGGCGTCTACTTGTACGACGCCGCCGGGCGTCGCTACACCGATTTTACGTCGGGCATCGGCGTCACTAACACAGGGCATGCACACCCGCGCGTTGTGCAGGCGATTCAGCAGCAAGCCGGTGCGTTGATCTTTGGGCAGATGAACATCGTCATTACGCCGGCGGCGCTGCAACTTGCCGAGCGGCTGAATGCTGTGACACCGGCCTCGATCAACCAGTTTTTCTTCTCCAACAGTGGCGCCGAAGCGGTGGAGGCCTCGGTCAAGCTGGCGCGCATGGCGACCGGGCGCAAAAATATCATCGTGATGCAGGGCAGCTTTCATGGGCGCACGCATCAAACGATGGCGATGACCACCTCAAAATATATCTACCGCTACAACTACCAGCCGTTGCCCGGCGGCGTCTTTGTCACGCCGTTCCCCTACAGCTATTATTATGGCTGGAATGACGCCGAAACCACCGCCTTCTGTCTGCGTCAGCTCGATCAGGTGCTGCATAGCCAAAGTGCTCCGGACGAAACCGCCGCCATCATCATTGAACCGGTGTTGGGCGAGGGCGGCTATGTGCCGGCGCCAGCGGCTTATCTTCAGGAACTACGCCGCGTCTGTGATGCGCACGGCATTCTGCTAATCGCCGACGAAGTGCAGAGCGGTTTCGGGCGCACGGGCAAATTTTTTGCGATGGAGCACGCCGGCGTTACGCCTGACATCATCGTGATGGCGAAAGGATTGGGCAGCGGCATGCCGATCTCGGCGATCGGCGCGCGCGCTGAGTTGATGGCGCATTGGAAGCCCGGCACGCACGGCGGCACCTACGGCGGCGGCAATGCCATCGCCGCCGCGGCGGCTGTTGCCACCATCGACACGATCCGCGAGGAGCATTTGGTCGAGAATGCGGCGACACAGGGCGCCCGCTTGCAGGCTGGTCTACGTGATCTGCAGGCAGAATACCCCATCATTGGCGATGTGCGCGGGCTAGGCTTGATGGTGGGCGTCGAGTTTACCAACCCGGATCGCTCCCCTGCCGCCGAGATGGCGACGCGCGTGCAAAAAGCCTGTCTGGCGCGCGACCTCCTACTGCTGACCTGTGGCACCTATGGCAACGTCATCCGCTGGATTCCGCCGTTGGTTGTCACGTCCGCGCAGATCGATGCTGCATTGGCGGTGTTCAACGAGGCAATGGCAGAAACAAGAGATTGAGAGATTGAGAGATTGAGAGACTGGAGGTTTGAGGGGGCTGGTTCGATGTCCTCATCCGGGAAGATAAGCAGCCAACTCGGGGGTTAGCAATCCTGCGATCTTCCAATCTCCCAATCGCACGATCTCATAATCACTTATTCTCCAAACCTCACATTTTACTTTTACACTTTAGGAGGATTTGCATGAAAAAGTTGGGGTTGCTCTTTAGCGCACTGATGATTGTGCTCCTGACGTTGAGCGCCTGCACAGCTGTGCCACAGACTGCCGCTCCCGCTGCGGGTGGCGAGAGTGCGGGCGGTCAGACAACGGGCAGTGAAGCGGCGGCGCCAGCGGCGGAAGGCGGCAAGCTGGCCGCGATCAAAGCGGCGGGCAAGATCGTCGTTGGCACATCGGCGGACTACGCGCCTTACGAGTCGATCGATGAGAATGGCAATTTTGTCGGTTTCGATATGGACCTCATCCGCGCCGTTGGTGAGAAGTTGGGCGTCGAGGTCGAAATCGTCGATATGCCCTTTGATTCACTGATCGCGGCTGTGCAGCAGGGCAAGATCGACGCCGTCATCGCGGCGATGCAGGCCACTGCCGAACGCGACCAGCAGGTCGACTTCACGATTCCCTACCGCATGACCAAGGATGCCTTTGTCGCCGCCGGCAACTCGTCGCTGGTGATCGAGAAACCCGAGGACGCAGCTGGCAAGCGCATCGGCGCCCAAACCGGCACCGTTCAGGAAGGCTGGATACAGAAGAACCTGGTCGAAACTGGCCTGACTCCCGCCGACCAGGTCTTTAGCTACGAACGCGCCGATCAGGCAGCGCTTGACGTTGCCAGCGGGCGCATCGATTTGCTGCTGATGGATGCGGAACCATCGATTGCGCTGGCTGACGAGACCGGACTCAAGATTCTGCTCATCACCGAACTGACCGCCGAGGGCGGCAAGAGCATTGCCATCCCCGACGGCGCCGCGGATCTCAAGGCCGAACTTGATCGCATCATCCAGGAATTGATCGACGACGGCACGGTGTTGAAAATTCAAGAGGCAAACGGGCTGCCGTAACAGCAGAGAGCGAGAGATTGGGAGATTAAGAGATTGGAGATTAGCGCTATAGGCAACAAAGCTAATCCCCCAATTCCCTAATCTCCTAGTCTCCTGGCCTCCCAATCTCTACTCATCATGGAATTCATCCAGGACCTGATCACGACACTTAACTTCATCTTGCAGGGGCTGTGGGTCACCATCGGCGTCACCATCGTGGCGCTGACGGTCGGACTGCTCTTTGGGGTGGTGACAGCGATGCTGCGCGTCTACGGCAACGCGTTCTTCAAGCGGCTTGCTGCGGTGTACAGCGTTATCGTGCGCGCCGTGCCGGTGATCGTCATCATCTTTATCCTCTATTTTGTGATTGCGCGCTTCGTCAATCTCTCGCCCTTCTGGGCCGGTTCGCTGGCATTGGGGTTTGCTTCCGGCGCCTATCAGACCGAAATCTTTCGTGGGGCGTTTCAATCCGTGCCGCCCGGTCAGATGGTCGCCGCCCGCGCGATCGGCATGAGTCGGCTGCAGGCGATCCAGAGCATCATCTTTCCGCAGGCGGTGCGCTTGGCGCTGCCGGGCTGGGGCAACGAAGCCACCCTGGTCCTCAAGGATTCCACTTTGGTGTTTGTGGTGGGTGTGCCGGAGATTCTACGCCGCGCCCAACAAGTCAGCGCGCGCACGCTGGAGCCATTTGTGGCATACGCCGCGGCGTTGCTACTTTATCTAGCGCTGACCTTGCTCACCACACAGATATTACAATGGCTTGAACGCCGCTATCGCCTGCAAATGTAAAGGGACACACCGGCCATGACGACCGCGCCCATTCTACGCATTGAGGATGTCTATAAATCATTTGGTGAGACGCGCGTACTCAATGGCTTCTCACTGACAATCCAGCCACAGGAAGTCGTCGTACTGGTGGGGCCAAGCGGTTCTGGCAAAAGCACACTGCTGCGTTGCATCAATCTGTTGCATCCGCCTACAGCGGGGCGTATCTGGCTGGAGGAACAAGAGATCACCGCGCCTGGCGTCAACCAGGACAAGGTGCGCCAGCGCATCGGCATGGTCTTTCAGGATTTCAACCTCTTTACCCATCTGACCGCGCTGGGAAACGTGATGATTGGGTTGACAAAGGTGCGCAAGATGCACAAACAGGAAGCTCACGACCTGGCCATGCTTGAGCTGGAACGCGTCGGGCTGGTGGAACGCGCTAACCACTATCCAGCGCAGCTCTCCGGCGGGCAGAAGCAGCGCGTGGCGATTGCGCGGGCGTTAGGCATGGACCCGCATATCATGCTCTTTGACGAACCCACCTCGGCGCTCGACCCAGAACTGACGGGCGAGGTGCTCGAAGTGATGCAGCAACTCGCCAAAGAAGGGATGACGATGATTGTCGTCTCCCACGAGATGGGCTTTGCCCGACAGGTCGCCAGCCGCGTCGTCTTCATGGAGGGCGGCATTGTCGTCGAGGAAGGCCCGCCAGCGCAGATGTTCGAGCAGCCAGTGCATGAACGGACGCGCGCATTTCTGCGCAAGATTACTGATCTGGATGAGGGTGGCAAGTAGTGCTTGCCTGGATGTAAACGATGCAACAATTCCTTGAACTGCTGGGCAACGCATTCCCCTACCTGGTCGCAGGCACACTCGAGACCCTGCGCATTGCCACGGGCGCGCTCCTGTTGGGCATAGCGATTGGCTTGCCGACCGGCGTGGGGCGCGTCTATGGCCCACCCTGGTTGCAGCGCGTGCTTGGCGCTTATGTCACCTTGTTTCAAGGCACACCACTGTTGATCCAGCTCTTCTTTGTCTATTATGGCCTGCCATCCCTGGGAATCACCTTTCCGCAGTTCATCGCCGCCCTATTGACGCTTGGCCTGAACAGCGGCGCCTATCAGGCGGAATACCTGCGCGGCGCGCTGCAGTCGGTGGGCGTCGGCCAGATGACCGCTGCGCGCGCCATTGGCATGAGCGAGACGCAGGCCATCCGCAGCATCATCCTGCCGCAAGCGTTGCGCCTGGTGCTGCCCGCCTGGTCGAACGAAGTCATCGCCATGCTCAAGAACACCGCAGTTGTCTTCGTGATCGCCATCCCCGATTTGATGGGACAGGCCAAGATTCTCGCCAGCAAATACTTCGCGCCGCTGCCCATCTATATGATCGTCGCTGTCTTTTATATTGTACTTGTCGGGATCACTTATCTGCTCTTGCGTCAGGTTGAACGCCGCACACAAATCCCCGGGCTGACGAACGAAGCAGAGTGAACGCATCTGTCACGCATTATCCGTTATATGATGGCTACTGCATGATGACTTGCCAACACCCTCCCACAGCACCCTGAGTTGGCCCCCCAATGTTCCAATTCGGTTGCTTTTCCCAATGATGCAGGCGCGCGTATCTTTTTTCTGTTATCTTGCGTCTGGAACTATGACGAGGAATATAGCGTCGATTACTTGAAAGTTTATCTGGGGTGTAGTTTGCGGATCGAATCAGGTGTATTATACTATTGCACCTTCGCAGAAGCCACGTTGTAAACGCTTCATCCCACTCTACATCGCCGCCCTACAGCGTTTCTGGTTTGCGATATATTCCACCTTCGAGGTGGGGGAGAATACGCCATGAACAAAGGCAAGACTTTGTTTGCCCTGGCGCCGATCATCGCATTGTTGTTTGCAGTTACTGGAATAGGACTGATGGCGTTGCCCGCCTTTGCACAGGATGATCCTGCGTCGCCGTCCCATCATGTCACGTCGATGACGGATGTGACAGTGCAGCCGGCGCAACTCAATGGCTGGCGCTTGACGGAAGAAACTCCCACAGGCAGCGGTGCGTTCGTCTTCGGCCCGGCGCAGCCGCCATTGGGCAAGGGCAGCATCGAATTCACTGTCAACGAGCGCGGCGCTTATGGCATCAGCACGGCAGCGTATGCCGGCGTGCAATTGGCGGCGCTTAGCCACTTGAGCTACGCCACCTATCGCAGCAGCTACGATCCGGAAGAGCACACGACCATCAACCTGCTATTTGACATCGACTATGACATCTCGGATGGAGACACAGCGGCGCAAGGACGCTTGATCTTCGAGCCGTACAAGACCAACCAACCAGCGGGTGGCGTCAAACAGAACGTTTGGCAGACGTGGGATACGCTGGCTTCCAAGTCCGCCTGGTGGGCAACGGCAGACCCTGGCGCCCGCTACTGCGAGCGGGAATCCCCATGCACCTGGGAGCAGGTGCGCAAGCTCTTTCCGCGCGCCGCCATTGCCGCCGACGGGCAGCTATGGCTGCGCGCCGGCAACTGGTGGGGACGCGCCGTCACCGCCAGCGCCGATGCCCTGGTGGTCGGCGTGAACGGCGCGCAAACGCGCTACGACTTCGAGCCAGAACCGCTCTGCACTGACACCTGTTACGTCGATGGCAAGTCGGGCGACGACAGCTATGGCGGCGCCACCCTTGCCCGCGCCAAACGGACAGTGCAGGCAGCGCTGGCGCAGGTGGCGCCGGGTGGACAAGTGATCGTCGCAGCTGGAACTTACAGCGAGGCGCTCACCCTGACAAAGCCGGTGACGCTGCTAGGTCCCAATGATGACGTATGCCCCCATGACCCAAAGACGATCGCGCTGCCCAACCCGGCGCGGCTGGACGAAGCCGTGCTGGCGCCTGTGGGCGGCGTCGCCCTCTCACTGGCGAATGGCGTCGACGATGTCACCATCGCTGGCTTCACCATTGCAGCGCCAGCGACCGGCGGGATCGTCGCCACTGCTGCCGAAGACGCGTTCGAGCGGATCGCAATTCGCAACAATCGCTTTGAGCAGCTCAATGGGGCGGCAGTTGCCAGCGACGCCAACACCCTGACGGACTGGGAGTTCACATGCAATCGCAGTGAAGACGCAACCGCCCCTGTCATCACCATGCTCGGCGGCGCAAACAGCCGCGTGACCATTGCCGACAACTACCTGCGCGGCGCAGCGCTGGCAGAAGCTACGTCAGCCATTGTGATCGAAGATGGGGTCGATATCGCCGTACGCGCTAATACGATCAGCGGCTTTGGCGGCGCGGCCATTCAACTGGTGAGTCAGACGCTGCGGGCGATGATCACCAATAACACGCTGGATGCAGTAGGCGTCGGTGTCCACCTGTTCGGGGTGGCAGGCGCAACGACCAACTGGTTGGAGCAGGTCTACATCGAGTACAACGCCATCGCCAACGTGACCACTGCCGCCGTGCTCGTCGATCATACAGAAGGGGAGGTCGCCGGCGTCGTCGCCGAGCTGTGCATCTGCGCCAACAGCATCCAGCAAGATGCCAGTCGGCTTGTAGACGACGCGGCATTGATCGACTTGCGGTTGCGCGAAACCGAAGAAGACCCCTATGGTCGCATCACGGTGCGGGAGACAATGCTAACGTTGCATCGGGATGCGCCCATCAGCGAGACAGGCGCCGCCGCCATCCACGCCCTGCGTGTGCGCGGGGCGTTGCATCAGCTCGAAGTGTACGAAAACGTCTTCGATGGCGGCAATGCGGGCGGCGTTGGCGCCGACGGGCAGGCGCCGTCCAGTGGCGTCTATGTGCAGACCGATGACGCTGTTTATGGCGTATTGCCGCCCACAGCGCAAGTGTTGCTCACCAATAACACCATCACCGGCTTTGAGCAGGGCGTAACCATCTTTGACCCGCTGCGTGGCGTCTTTGGTGGGCTGCCGGCAGGCGCCAGCGTACAACTCAGCGCCAATCAGATTGCCGGCAATCGCCAATTTGGAGTGCGTAACGGTGATGGCGTCGAGGTCGTCGCCGTCAACAACTGGTGGGGCGACGCACGGGGGCCAGGTGGCGCCGGGCCGGGGGCGGGTGATGCGATCAGCGACAATGTCGCCTACTGCACCTGGTTGAATGCGCCGCCGCCAGCAGGCGCCGCCACCGGCTTTGTCCACAACCTGACCAGCGGGCGCGACTTCTGCACGATCAACGACGCCGTAGCCGACGCCAGCACGCAAGATGGTGACACCTTGACGGCGGACGCGCGCATCTTCGTTGAGCAGGTCTCTGTGAGTAAGTCGATTACCTTGACGGGTGCAGGCATTGGCGCCAGCATCATCCAGGCGCCGACTTCGTTGTCCCCTGCCAGCGGCGCTGCCCTTCTCACGATTTCGGGTGAGGGCGTCGCTGCCCACGTGAGCAATTTCACACTTGCCGGCCCAGGGGATAGCGTCTGCGGCACGCTGCGCGCTGGCATCGCTGTCCAGGGCGGCGCGCAGGCCGAAATCCATCATAACGAGATTCGCGAGATGCGCAACGAACCGCTGCAGGCCTGCACTCAGGGCGTGGGCATTGCGGTAGGCAACACCAGCCTGGCTTCCCCCGGCGCAGCGACGATTGTCGACAACTACATCACCGGCTACCAGAAGGCTGGCGTCGTCGTCAGCGGCGCCGGCGCCCACGCGACCTTGACCGGCAACCGGATCGAGGGGGCGGGGCCAACCAGCGTGCTCGTGCAAAATGGCGTGCAGGTTAGTTACGGCGCTACGGCCACGATCACCGGCAACACGATCACCGGACACGCCTTCACCCCCTTCAGCCTGGTATCGACCGGCATTCTGCTATATCGAGCCGACGCCGACACCGATGGCAACCTGCTCCGCGACAATCAGGTGGGCATCTACCTGGTGGACAGTTCTGGCATCCATGAACGCAACACGATCAGCGTTACGACAGCAACGCTGGCCTCGCCCAGCTACTGGGGCATCATCGTCGATGCACCGCCGCCAGGCCGCAAACCCCATCTGGCGTTGACGCCGCAGCACGCTGGAGTCGCCACTATTGACCTACAACGCACCACCGTCAGCACACAACACACCACCGTCAGCCAGAATGTGCGCGGCGTCCAGCAGGTCATTGTGCGCAACAACGCGCTCACGAGCGATGGCGGCGGCGTCGGTCTTCAGGCGGATGGCGGTTACGGTGTGCTCGACATCGATCTGACAGTCACTAACAACGAGATTCGCGGGTGGAGTCGCGGCGTCAACATGACGCAGTGTGTAGGCGGTTGCAGCGGCGCCGGCTATCGCTCGGCCACGATCCGGCGCAACTTGATTGTCGGGAACGGTGCGGCCTTTGACAACAGCAGCGCCAGCGGCTTTGGCATCCAGGCGGACGAAAACTGGTGGGGGACGCCCAGCGGGCCTACCAGTGCGCGCAACCCTGGCGGCGTTGGTGGCGCCTTGATAGGTGACGCTGACTTTGCACCCTGGCTTTGCAGTGGCGTTGACGGCGACCCGGCGATTGGATTTCAGCCAGAGGCCGTCACCGTGTGTGGGCTGGCGGAGCAACTGGTGATCCTCACACAGCCGGTTGGCGGGCTGGAGGGCTTCCCACTGCCGCAACAGCCCGTCGTGCGCATCCAAGATCGCGATGGCAATCTGGCGATCAACTTCAATGGCCCGGTCACGATCGCACCGGCGCCGGGGACGTCCACCATCTTGGGCGGCGGCGTCACTGTTCATGCTGTGAATGGCATCGCCCGTTTCAGCGATGCGCGCGTCGATAGCTACGGAGAGGGATTGGTGCTGGCGCTTGGCGCCCCGGGTCTGCCATCCGTCGCCAGCCAGCCGATCGAAGTGACGCCGCAGACAGGCGACATCACCGTGCGCCTTGAGGTGAATGGTCAGCCGCCTACTGCGGATTGGCGCATCGATGGGCCAACTGGAGTTGCAACACTGCCACCCGGCGGCGGCGAATTCATGTTGACCAACCTGCACGCGAACGAGACCTACACCTTTGCGTTGGAGAATAAGCCAGGCTATACACTCTCCGCTACGTGTATGGCCAGCGTCAGTGGCGACGACAGCATCACTGTGCCGTTGGCGTATCAGGCGCAAGTGACCTGCACCTTCGTCGCCACCGCTCAGCCGGCGACAGTAACCATTCGCCAAAATGTAGTCGGCCAGACGCCCGTGATCGACTGGGCTTATACCGGCGACTTTGGGGAATTCTCGTTGCCAGCGGCAGGCGGAGAAACGCAATTCAGCGTGCCAGCTGGTGTATATTGGGTGCAGAGCGCCGCACGCGTTAGTTACACATCGGCAGCAACTTGCACAGATGGCGCAGGCGGCGGCGCCCAGGTGTTGTTGACGTTGGCGCCAGGCGCAACGGTGACCTGCACCTTCACCGCCACCGAGCGCACGACTGCGCTTGTGCTGAGCAAGACTGTCGGACTGGCGCCAGACCGCTGCGGCATCTCCAATGTCATTGGCGTGCCGGCGGGCACGGTGGTCTACTACTGCTACACCATTCTCAACACCGGCGAGGCGCCGCTTTCGCTCCACAACCTGGCGGATAGCGAAGCCGGCCCGGTCTTGGCTGACCTGGATTATGTGCTGGCGCCAGGCGCCAGCATCGACACTGTGCGACTTGGGCGCATACTCAGCGAGACAGTGTCGGCGACAACGGTCACAGATGGCGTGTGGACTGCCGCCACGGGCGAAGGGCCAGCTGCGTACGATCAGGCTACGGCGGCAGTCAACGTTCTGCAAGCCGGCATCAGTGGTGTGCTCACAGTGGGTGGCGCGGGTGTAGCCTGTGGCGGGCGCAGCGACCTGGAAGTAGAGCAAGGCGCCAGTGTCAACTATTGTGTGACGCTTCTCAACACTGGCGAAGTCACGCTGCAAACCCATCGCATTACGATTCCCGGGCTGGGCATCGACCAGCAGTTGGATTATCGGCTGGCGCCAGGCGCCTTCGTGCGCGTAACCGCAGCAAACATCCCGCAACTGGGCAACATCACCATCGAGGCGACGCAGCAGCAAACGCTTACCGTCACCTCGACCAACCCACCGGCCGATCCCGTTGATACTCCGCAATATCTGGTGGCGCCAGATCTCTTTACGGCAGCGAGCGACAGCGTTGCCACCGTACAGATGGCGGAAGTCGTCGAGGAACCCGTTACGCAAAACTGGCTATATCTGCCGAGCGTGCTGCGGTAATGTATCTTTCCTTCCAGTTGACTGCTCTAGTAGTAATAGAGATGCTCAATCTGGAAGGAAAGCCTTTATGTCAGAACGCAATCATCCAACTACTGCGTGGGGTCGTGATGTTATTATCATTGCGGCAGCGCTGGTAATCGTTGGTGTGCTGTTAACTGGCGTCGCCTTGCTATTAGGCGTGCTGCCGGCGTTGGCGCAGGAAGCGCCGAGCACTTATCTGCCCATCATCGTCCGCCCGGCAGCCACGCCTACTGCCACACCCATCGTACCGCCTGTCAACGACAATGAGTACGTCGTACTGGGTTGGAACGACCTGGGAATGCACTGCTACAACCGTGATTTTCAAGACCTGGCCGTGCTGCCCCCCTACAACAACTTATGGGCGCAAGTGATCAGACGCGGTGACCCGCCGCAGATCATTACAAACACAGTCACTGTAGAGTACGCCTTCCCCGACAACACGTATTCGGCTGGTAAATCGAATTTCTGGCAATACGACCAGCAGTTGTTTGGCGTGGACCTGCCGCTCAACGTGGGGTTGACGGGCAAGGGCATGGCGGGCGAAATGGATGCTGCGGCGACGCATTTCACTGCCGAGGGCATCCCATTGACGGAATTCACCGACAGCAACCCCTCGCAAGCCGATCCGTTCCAGTTGGCGCAGGTGGTGGTTAGGTTGCCTGACGGCAGCGAAGTTGCGCGCAGTACGGTCGTTGCACCAGTTTCAACCGAAATGCGTTGCGACAACTGTCATTATGATGGCGGCGTCGAGGGCATCCGCACTGGGCGCATTGAGACAAATATCTTAACGTTGCACGACAAGGAAAACGCCGATGAGTATCCGGCCGGGCATCAAGGCCGGCTGATGGATCGGCGTCCGGTGCTCTGCGCCGAGTGCCACGCCTCCAATGCCCTGGGGGCGCCAGGCGTGGCGGGTTTACCCAATCTCTCGCGCGCCATGCACAAGAAACACGCCGGCAAAGTTCCCAACTCGACGGCCGGTTGCTATAACTGTCATCCTGGCCCATCGACAAAATGTCTGCGCGATGTGATGTCCAGCCAGTTCAACATGGGCTGCACAGACTGTCACGGCGATATGCGTACGGTTGCCAACAACCCCAGACCCTGGCTAAACGAACCGCGTTGCGACAACTGTCACAGAGACCCGAAATACGCGCAGAATAACGCGCTCTTCCGTCTCTCCACCGGACATGGCGGCGTCTATTGCGAGGGCTGTCACGACAGCACGCACGCTATTGCACCCAGTTCGCAAGGTCGGGACGCGATCAAATTTGTGGAATTGCAGGGGCACGGCGGGCCAATTGACACCTGCACGGTCTGCCATGTCACCGCTCCGGCCGGCAGCAGCCCACACGACACGCCATAATGCGCCATCACGGCGCCCTATGGGTAAGGGATGTGGTGGACGCGCCCACCGCTTCCCTTACCCAATCACTCTCCCCGCCCTTGCACGGTTTCCATGCTTTCCCATAGCGATTGGTATAATTTTGTGGAACGTCTGATTCGGCTTTTCCACGAAAGGGATGCACTGACCGCTATGTTGATTGCGCGCATGACGCCGACTGAGTTTGGTGCTGTAGCACGCCTGATCGAGATGCAAAATGCCAACCCAGCGACCCAGTGTCTGCATAGCGGCGAGCATGCAGGCGAGATTGAGGCCGTGTTCCAGAAGCAGCCTGCCTTGCAATATGTAATCGCCCAAGAAGATGGCGCCGTAGTCGGCGCGCTGGGGTGCGAAGTGGAGGATGGGCGTGGCTACCTCCAGGGGCCGTTCGTTGACGGCGCCGATTTTGCCATCACTGCGGCTGCGCTCTGGAATGCACTCCAGAAGCAGGCCCCACTGCCAGATCGCTGTGACGCTTTCCTGAATATCGAGAACCAGCGCGGCGCGACGTTCTACCTCTCCCTCGGTTTCAAGCGCGGCCAGGGCGCTCAAGTCTATGTATTGCCGGCGACAGCGTTGCCGGCGTTGGATGGGCCGCCTGCCCATCGCTTTACACCGCAGTGCAGCGACGGCGTGCGCGCCCTGCACGCACTTGCCTTTCCTGACAACCCGCTGGCTATCGACGCCTTCATGGACCCTGACGATGAGGATCATCGCCTCTTTGTGTGCGGCGACAACCAGCGCTGCGTCGGCTATGTGGCGGCATCGATCAATGACAGCCCGCGCGAAGGCTATATCGACTTGCTGGCCGTCGATGCGGCGGTGCGCAATCAGGGCTACGGTCGCCGCCTGCTGCTCACCGCCGCCCACTGGCTCATCACCGAGAAAGGCATGCCCCAGGTCGGCCTGACTGTGCGGGACATGCGCGCGGACGCACGCCGCCTCTACCAGCGCAGTGGCTTTCAGTTGCTCTACACCGGCGTCGGCTATTCGCGTGAAAACGGTGTTGGGCGGCGGAACGATCGGCAGACCTAGGCTGTCAGTAACGAAACACTTACATTTCGCCAACGATATTCATATCTCCGTACGCGATAATGCGTTCAAATCAAACAGTTGACAACAACTCATGCTGATAACCCAGGCTTCCACCAAAAATCTGGGTTATCGTCATGCCAGTTGCTGTCTGATGATACGGAGGGAGAATATTCCATGCGATTCGATAAATTTACTCAAAAAGCGCAGGCTGCGGTGCTTGAGGCGCAGAGCCTGGCTGAACAAAACCGCGCCGCCACCGTCGAGCCTGAGCACTTGCTTTTCACCCTGATTCATCAGGAGGGTGGCGTCGTGCCATCCGTGCTGGCGCGCATTGGCGTAGACGCAGAAAGCGTGAGCCGCTCCATCGACCAGGCGCTGGCGGCGCTGCCACGTGCACAAGGCGCGGCGGTGCAGGTCGGCTTCAGTCGCGCTCTCGCCGACATCCTGACCGATGCCCAGCAGATCGCCGGCAACATGAAGGACGAGTACACCTCGACTGAACATCTGTTGTTGGCGATGTTGTCGAGCAACCACAAAGTGAAACAATTGCTGGCGCGCCATGGCATCGACTACAACGGCGTCATCCAGGCGCTGGCGGCGGTGCGCGGCAATCAGCGCGTCACCAGCGACAACCCTGAAGGCCAGTATGAGGCATTGCGCAAATATGGCCGCGACCTGACCGAGGAGGCGCGCAAAGGCAAACTCGATCCTGTCATCGGGCGCGACGAGGAAATTCGCCGCGTCGTGCAAATCTTGAGCCGACGCAGCAAGAATAACCCGGTGCTGATCGGCGAACCGGGCGTCGGCAAGACGGCAATTGTCGAGGGGCTGGCGCAGCGCATCGTCAAGGGCGACGTCCCCACCACCCTGCGCGAGAAACAAGTGGTGGCGCTCGACATGGGCGCGCTTGTCGCTGGCGCCAAGTATCGCGGCGAGTTCGAAGAACGGCTCAAGGCAGTCCTGCAGGAGATCGCAAAATCAGAAGGGCGTGTCATTCTCTTCATCGACGAGATGCACACGCTGGTCGGTGCGGGCGCGGCGGAAGGCGCCATGGACGCAGCCAACATGCTCAAGCCGATGCTGGCGCGCGGCGAACTGCACGCCATCGGCGCCACCACCCTCGATGAATACCGCAAACACATCGAGAAGGACGCGGCCCTGGAGCGACGTTTCCAGCCCGTCTTTGTCGGCGAGCCGAGCGTCGAGGACACCATCAGCATCCTGCGCGGCTTGAAAGAGCGCTACGAGGTGCATCACGGTGTGCGCATTACCGATAGCGCCGTGATCGCGGCTGCCACGCTTAGCCATCGCTACATCAGCGACCGTTTCCTGCCCGATAAGGCCATCGACTTGATCGACGAAGCGGCCAGCCGGCTGCGCATGCAGATCGATTCCAAGCCGCAAGAACTTGATGTGATTGACCGTGAGATCATGCAGCTAGAGATCGAGCGTGAGGCGCTGAAGAAAGAAAAGGACGACGCCAGCCGTGAGCGCTTGCAGCAGCTGGAGAAGGAACTGGCGGACCTGCGCGAAAGCAGCAACGACCTGACCAGGCGCTGGCAATCAGAGAAGGAAGCGATCCAGCAGGTGCAGGCGATCAAGGAACAGATCGACCAGGTGCGCATTGAGATTGAACAGGCCGAACGCGCCTACGATCTGCAGAAGGCGGCTGAGCTGCGCTATGGCAAACTGCGCAACCTCGAAGCTCAACTTGCTGGCGCCGAAGAGCGTGTGCGCGCCTTGCAGAAGCAAGGCGCCCTGCTCAAGGAGGAGGTCGATTCCGAAGAGATCGCCGCCATCGTCAGCAAATGGACGGGCATCCCTGTCGCCAAGCTGCTGGAAGGCGAGCGCGAGAAGTTGCTGCACATGGACGAGCATCTGCATCGGCGCGTGGTTGGGCAGGATGAAGCCGTGCGCGCTGTTGCCAATGCCATTCGTCGCAGCCGCGCCGGTTTGCAAGACCCGAATCGGCCGATCGGCAGCTTTATCTTCTTGGGGCCAACCGGCACCGGCAAGACCGAACTGGCGCGCAGCCTGGCAGAATATCTCTTCGATGATGAGCACGCGCTGGTGCGCATCGACATGAGCGAATACCAGGAGCGCCACACCGTGGCTCGATTGATCGGCGCGCCACCCGGCTACATCGGTTACGACGAAGGCGGCCAGCTCACCGAAGCGGTGCGCCGACGCCCGTACTCGGTGGTGCTGTTCGACGAGATCGAAAAGGCGCATCCAGAGGTCTTCAACGTGCTCTTACAGGTGCTCGACGATGGTCGTCTGACCGACAGCCAGGGGCGCACGGTCGACTTCAAGAACACGGTCGTGATCATGACCAGCAACCTGGGCAGCCAGTACATCCTGGACGTGGCGGCGGTGGACGAGGAGGTCGAACGGCGTGTGCGCGAGGTGCTGCGCAGTCACTTCCGCCCGGAGTTCCTCAACCGCATCGACGAGATCGTGGTCTTCCACGCGCTCAGCCGTGAACAGTTGAAGGCGATCATCGAGATTCAGCTCGAACGCCTGCGCAAGTTGCTGGCCGACCGCAAGATCACCATCGAGTTGAGCGACGCCGCCAAGGAACTGATCGTCAGCGAAGGCTATGATCCGGCCTTCGGCGCCCGTCCGCTCAAACGCGTGCTCCAACATCGCATTGCCGACCCGCTGGCGCTGGAAATTTTGCAAGGCAAAGTGCAGGACGGCGACCACGTGCTGGTCGATGTGCGAGGTGGCGAACTGACCTTCACGGCGGTCGAAGTGGTGGCCGCGTGAAACGGTCTCACGCCACGCCGGATGCACGCATCGACGCCGACACGTGCATCCGGCAAACATGGCGAACCCCTGCGCGGCGGCTTCATGTGAGGAATGAGGCGCCGCCGACTCCATGACTGGTTTTCACCTTCGCCCGCTGGATCGCCGCGACGTTGCGTGGGCTGGCGCGCTTGCGCTGGCCCATGCAACGCTAGCGTTTGTCTACATGACCTGGTTCGAGGTCACGATCCTGGTTGACAGTAAGCTGAGCAACTGGGATTGGTTCATGCAGACGTTGCCGCTCGACGCGCTGCGCAGCGATCTCTGGGGGAGTCTCTGGTATTTGCACGCGCAACCGCCACTGCTCAACCTGGTGGGCGGTCTGTTGATCCAGCGCTTCTATCCGCACCACCTGGAGGCGCTGCATCTCTTCAACATCCTGTTAGGTGCGTTGATCAGCGGCATGTTCTACCTGCTGGCAGCGCACTTTGTGACGCGACGCTGGGTTGCCGTCCTGTGGGCGCTGATTCTGGCCTTCAACCCGGCGCTCTATCTGTATGAAGCCTATGTGCTCTACGAGGTGATGACGGCGTTTCTAGTGATGGCCACGCTGTCCTGCCTCCTCTGGTATTGGCAGCGACGGTCAATAGCGGCGCTCTACACCTTTCTCATGGCGTTGAACCTGTTGATCCTCACGCGCAGCGTCTACCACGTTGTCTTGTTGGCGCCAGCGCTGCTCATGGTCTGGTGGCTAACGCCGAATGTCAGACGTCGCCGCGTTCTGGCCGTGAGCGTGCTGATCTGCCTCTTGAGCATCGGCTGGTATGCCAAGAACCTTATTCTGTTCGACACCTTCAGCGCCAGCAGTTGGTCAGGCATCGGGTTGTGGAAGGCAGCGTCGCGCGGGGATAAACTGCCACAGTTGCCTGCACTGGTCGAAGCCGGCATCCTCGATGCGGCGGTTGTAGCCGAGGGCGCGTTTGCCCCGCCGTCCGACTTTGTGCGGTACGGCTTTGCTGCACAGACAGATATATCCGTGCTGGCAAATGACGACTTCAACAATATCAACGTGCCGGCGATCAGCGCCCTGTATGGTCGCAATGCACTGCGACTGATCGCCCGGCTGCCGGCAGAGTATGCCCGCACGGTCTACCTGAGCTACCTGCAGTTCAGCCAGCCAGCCTCACGCTTCAAGCATCTTACCCCCAATGCAGAGGAAATCCCCTGGCATGAAATGCTGTACGATCACCTTCTACAGGGCGGCGTCGTGATGGGGCAGTACGGCACGTTGCAATTTTTCTTGCTGCCATTAGCTGTCATGCTGTATACAATGCAGATTGCCCGTCAATGGGGCGCCGCGCGAGGACAACTGTCCACAGTCGTACACGGCGATCCGGTTCTGTTTTGGTGTGCGTTGATCATCGTCTATACGACGCTGGTCTCGATCACGATGGAGTACGGGGAAAACGATCGCTTCAAGTTTTTGGTGGAGTATCCAATCTGGCTCTTCATCCCGGTGGTGTTCAGCCGCCTGTTTTCATTCAGGACGCCGACCGCGCCATCATCACATCCTCCTACCAGCGCTCCTGTCAGCGGTGAATAGTCGCTGTCCACTCACGGCTATGGCGCCACAACCACGATCGTCGCCAGTTGACCCAACGACTCGCCCGCACGCGTGAGGAGATCGGCGCCCGTTGCGGGGTCATAGAGTACGGCGCTCAACGTGTATTCGCCCGGGACAGCATCCGGCGGGAGCAACAGACCTGCGCGCACAGCAGGATCGGCGGGCACGTCATTCTGCGCTATGACGTTGCCGTCGGGCGTCACCAGCCGCAGCGACAGCTTGAGCGGACGCGCGTCGAGACTGGTCAATGACAACTCGATGGGGAGCACTGCCCCAGGTTTCAGGGTTGGCAGGCTGCGCAGCGCGTCTACCGTGATCTCTGCCCAGGGTGAAGCAACAGTCAACGGTTCCAGTGGCTGCGTGGGGCGGCCAAAGACGTCGAGCGCGGTGTCGCCAGAAGCGACTGTGCGCGCAAAGTAGCTGTCAGCGGCTATCATGTCACGTGCGGCGTGCTCATAGCGGCTAACCACGAAGAGCGTGCCGGTCAGGTCGGTCAGTAGTTCAGGAAAGCCTGCGTCATCACGGCCAGGCAGCAGCACATGATCCGCGTCTAGCCCGTGCACCGCCATCCACACCGCTACATCACGGTCGCCAAAGATCAGGGTGGCGCCGGGCGACCACCATGCATTGAGCGCTTCAGCTATTGGTGCGGTCTCGATCAGGATCACCGGGTATTGGCGCGGCTGACGCGGGCCATCGCGCATATACAACGTCGCCGTGTCGCCGTTGGGCAGTGAATAGGATTTGACCGGCGCGTAGAGTTGGTCGAAGAGCGGATCGTGGGCGTCGATGCGCGCCAGCAGCGCCTGCCCTGGCGCACGCACTGCGCTGTTGTCGCCATCCTTGCGCAGCAGCCAGCGGTTGGCGAACAGATCGCCCCAGGCTGCGCCAGTTTGCTCCGTGAGCGGCGAAATCGTGAGATTGAGCCGATCGCGGGCCGCCAGATAGCGCAGCGTCCCACGATGAAGTTCCCACGTGTCGATCAACATCCCCAACGACTCGGCGTCACCTTCCGGGTTGCCGATAGTCGCCAACACGTCTGGGCCAATCCAGTAGCCAGGATCAGAAGGTCCGTGCGCTGGCCACGCCGTATAGTCACCATAGACCCACAGTTGCGGTGTGCGCGCCTGCACCCATGCCAGTTCGTCAAAAGTGTAGATCGACCACTGCACGAATAGCACGCCAACCCAGAGCAGACCAAACACGGCGGCGATCTGGCGCGGGAAGGTGCGCAAGCCCTCCGTCAGCAAAATGGCGACGAGGGGCAACAGTGGCGTCAGGTTGCGCGGGTTGGACTGCGCCAACAGCGTGAGGACAATCAGCGCTCCCACCAGCGCCGACCAATAGATGATCACCGTTGGGCGCGCCTGACGCCAGTGTGGCAGGCGTCGCCCCCAGCCCAGCAGGGCGACGGGCAGGATGACCAGCGACGCCAGCGGCCCCATGTGGTGCGTCAGCCAGTACTCGCCATAGCGCGTGTAGGTGTTCAGACGCAGAAGATCGAGCGACTGCTGCGTGCCGCGGTCGGTGCCAAAGGCCACATCGGAGAGACGGTTGACAAAGTCGATGCGTGGAAAGTACCACAGACTGGCAAGCGTCAGCGCCACGAGCAACGCCGTCCAGAAGTTGCCCACGACACCACCGCCCACAAAGAGGGCGTAGAACGTCATGGCGAAGAGCAGCATCCACAGCGCCGGCAGCCAGTCGCCCAAAGGCATCTCCTGATCGAGCACGAAGGCGCGACCGGGCAGATACCAGAGCAACGCCAATGCCGCGCCCAGGATCAACGCCAGCAGCGCCGTCCGCCACTCGATCCGTAACCGGCGCAGCGCGTCGCGCTGACGGCGCCAGAATGCGCCTGTCCATAGAAGATAGAGCACTGGCAAGGCCAGATAGACCGGCGCAGTCCACTTGCCCAGCAACGCTACACCCAACGCCGCGCCAAAGAGCAACGACCAGCCGCGCTGCGCAAAGTGTTCGGTGCGCAACAACGCATAGAGCGCCAACAGCAACGCCGCCGTCAGCCCGTTCTCCATGTAGTAGAGCCGCGTCATGGCCGTCGCCATCGGCAGCAGGCTCAGTAGCGCCACCGCAAAGAGGGCCATCCAGTCGCCCGTCACGCGGCGCGCCAGCAAGAAAGTCAGCCACAGAATCACACCAAATAGGACGATGTTGGGCAACTGCGCCGCGTCCATGCTGCGATCGAGCATGGCGTAGGCTCTGTCTCTTATACACATCTCCGAGCCCACGAGACCGTACTAGATCTCGTATG
>CZCA01000454.1_pt1 | contig 67533 bp, 57 predicted proteins | sample 591981 | NCBI WGS metagenome assembly CZCA01 (sample SAMEA3556810, study PRJEB10932) | anaerobic digester metagenome | reverse complement strand
CAGATGATCTGACACAAGCAAGCTTCTTAGGCACGATCATTGCCATTGCCAGTGGCTTCTGTTTTGGTTGCCTCACCCTGTTCCTGAGGAAACAGAAGGACGGCTCTCCCTTGGAAACCGTAATCTTAGGCAACATCCTGACAGCATTGATAAGCGTCCCTTTTATGTTGGGGTCATCGCCCGGTTCCCGCGGATGGTTGCTCCTTGCAGTCACAGGCATATTTCAACTCGGTCTTCCGTATCTCCTATATACTACTGCCATCAAACATATTACCGCCCTGGACGCAATACTACTTGCTACAATCGAGCCTATCTTAAATCCGGTCTGGGTCCTCTTGGCAATCGGCGAGAAGCCCGGCGCTTGGGCGCTGGTAGGTGGGGCGGTTGTTCTGTTGTCTGTTACAGTGCGCAGCGCAGTCACGGCTATTGGCAGCGACTCAGCTTCTGCCCGCAGCACGGTTGCGGTCATAGATAATGACTCTATTTCAGTCCGCAGTGCCATGGCGCCTATTGGTAGTGACTCCGTTTCCGTCCGCAACACTGTTGAGGCTATTGGTAACAACAATGAACAAGACCGGCCTGATTGTCCCGACTCCTAGGCTGCACACAGCAATATCAAACGACACCTGCCTGATTATCCCGACTCGCTGACTACATGTAGCATAGTAACAGTAAACGAAGCCCGCTCTGTTGTCGCAAACTCGTAGGTTGCACTAAGGACGGCAGCAACAAACGAGGCCGGCTCCGTTGTCGCAAATTCGTAGGTTACACTAAGGATAGAAACCTACCTTAGTACAGAGCTACATGCGAACTTATAGAGCCGGCACTATGAATAATATGACATATGATTCGTTTACTTATCCAGGGATCTAAGAAACTCCCCAAGCTTTTCCGCTTCTCCCTCTTTCATTCTGTAGGTATGCTTTTCCTCAGGAAACTGCATTTCTTTTATGTCGCTTACATATTCAGATATCGCCTTCATGATCAGCTCAGACAGGTTCGTATACTTCTTCACAAACCTCGGGGTAAAGGCTTCGACTAATCCCAGCATGTCACCGCTTATGAGAAGCTGGCCGTCGCAGTGGATCCCTGCGCCTATACCTAAGGTGGGAATGGTGAGTCTCTCAGTGATGGCCGCCCCGACTTCAGGCGGAATAGCTTCAAGAAGGATGGAAAACGCGCCTGCTTCTTCAATCGCAATGGCATCCAGCATCAGCTCACGCGCAGCCTCAGCCGTACGCCCCTGGGCTTTAAAGCCGCCGAGTTGTCCTGAACTCTGGGGAGTAAGCCCTATGTGCCCCATAACAGGGATACCTGATTCAATAATTGCTCTTATCTGCTTCTCGACTCTCCTTCCACCCTCAAGTTTGATGGCGTCCATTTCTGCTTCTTTCAGAAACCTTCCTGCGTTTTCTACGGCCTTCTCCACTGATGACTGGTAAGACATGAAAGGCATGTCCCCGATGACAAACGTGTTAGGCGCACCCCTTCTCACAGCGCGACTGTGGATTATCATCTCATCCATAGTAACCGGGATAGTGCCTGGGAGGCCGTATACGACCATACCAAGGGAATCGCCTACAAGCAACATCTCAATTCCTGCCTGTTCAGCAAAGGACGCCAGAGGATAATCATAAGCTGTGAGAAATGTAATTTTCTCGCTCCTTATCTTCATGTCCAAAAAATCGAGAACCGTCTTTTTGCTCATCCGATTTTCCGCCTCCTTAAGTCATGCTGCGCCAATGGATACAGGCGCTACCGGACAAACGGGCCAACTGACAGACACGCTCATCGAGCTATATGTTAACTAACAGAGATGCTAACCGAGACGCACGCCGTCTGACGCGCAATGTAGGAGCTGTCGACAGCCCCGGCCAGCCATGACAGCTCACACTACCGTGAGCAGCCCTAATTACTCGTAAAGAGCCCTTGATCGCCCACAAAATGCCTGGCCTAACGGCGCACATGATGCAGCTTGGGAGCTGCAACAAACGCTAATCCGTGCTTTGTAAGTTCCTTAGCAGTTTTGTTCACTGCATTATGCTTCTCCAGATAATTATGGGTCAAGGCGTCCCAATCACCGCTGTCGATAATCTCTTGTTTATCCCTGAAATAGTCCAGGATACTGGATGTATGTCCCCCGGTTTCAGCCAGTTTCTGCTCAACCTCGACATCGCCGCCTTCATGCTTGGCTGAGATGTTCGGGACGCTTTCAGCAAGCTCCAAAACATCGTTCCTCCTGTCGTACGGTTGGCGCACAATGCTCCTCCACGTCTCAACAACATGGTGCTCGAAGCGCACAACATCTTCCAGATCCAAACCTTTCCTAAAATACGACGTAGTCTTAATCGTGTCATTGTCTGTCGAGTTGCTCCAGTTGAAGCCGGCCAAAGGACTGGTCCCGTCCGCCCGGGCAAACAGTTTCGCACCGATTAACGTCCAGAGAGCAGCAAACGGATTATCGTTCCCCATGAACACGGAGATTTTGAACTTGATGTCAACTCCCAGCTTATAAAGGATATAGCCTAGCATTACCGTTCCGGGATTTGTGTTAAGGACCTCACTGATGCCATAAGTCGTATGGTAGTACAGGAATTCATCAATCCACTTAAGCGCGTAATCGTTGGGAGCTCCTATGCCTCCGAAATATCCGGTAATGGTTTCAGGCCCGCCAAGATGCACATTGGAGCCGTCAGTCCCTTTTGTGTCCAGAGTCTCGACATAGGTTGCACCCATCACCTGCATGGCTGCGGCAAATGCTATAATGTCCCCGTTGTCTTTCTCTTGCTCTTTCATCTTTCGAACTCTGATGAACCGCCCGGGCATCAATTCACCATTAGTTATCGCTTGTTCCGCCTCCAGGCGAAGCCAAGGGAAATACTGCGCTGCGCTGATCTCCAAAGTCACAGCCAGGTCATCCTTAAATTGGATACTATCAGCTTTGTCGCCAAGCACCTTCCGGCGATACTCTTCTTCTGTAATGAAAACCCCCGCATTACGCTGCTCAATTAACCACTCAACGTCAGTCAGGTAAGGCGAATCCATCTCCTTTAAGCGAGTCATTAGGTTCTCGAGTTTCCGAGCTTCCCGGGCTTTGGCATTAATCTCCTCCGGAGTCCCGTACTTTGCTACAACATCCAACAAGGCCTTGATTGCCTCGTTATCAGGATCAAGAAACAGTTTGTTGATTTTCTCAAGTTGCAGCCTGTCAATCCTCAGTCTCTCCCTCAGGTCAGACACACTTCTCCCTCCTCAACCGTTGAACTACATCACTCTCCGGACCTCAGCTGTTGAACCGCGTCCGTGCTCCGATATCCGGCCTATTGCTACTCACTTTCACTGCCGACGGTAGGCGCGCCTTCCATTTCCGCCCACCTAAAATCTTACTCCTTCATAAAGCCATAGGATCTCTGAGAACTATTAGTCATGGCATGCCTCAACTTTAGAAATCCGGCCACCGTTATGGGACACAATAATCTAAATCATAGATTATATTCGGAATATACATGCTAATTCCTTCAATAATTTCGCTTTTTTGCCTTTAAAAGATAACAGAATGCCAATGCTTGCCTCATCCCAAACGCCTGTGGATAACTTTGAACACAATGACTTTCGACATGACACATCCTAATTTGACGAATTCCAATCGGATGGATTTCAGCACAACCACTTCTGCAACAAGAGTAGTCGATTGGGAATGGAAGCTAAGCTAGGAGTTGAAGAGACAAGAATTCTCTGCAGGAATATCCCGGTCTTAATTGAATCGTACAGCAACTGAGTTAAACAAGATGTGCATCATGCCCGGCTCTGAACCTGAAGCAGTCCTTAGCATCCTAGGAGAAAGCCGAGAAGCACACAGGCAGGCAGCTGTCGTGGGAGCAAAAATCTTTGGGGCTTTCCTGGAAGGAAAATCTATATATCGATGGGGTCGCTCCTTTCTCCGGGCCTATTCGTCATGGGGAACTCGAACGGGTTACCAGATCGCATCTTGCGGCTAAGGGGCTACTATAGAGAAGAAGCCTGCAAAGGGTTGAGGACTTCCAGCCCTTCATCTGAAGCAAGCCGGGCAAGCTTCGCATCTGCACACACGAAGACAAGGTTTTCAGTCCGGCGGAAGACTCGCAGCGCTGAAGCCAGCTGAATAGAATCGATAGGCGACATGTAACGTTTCTCAATCAAATCGATGCTGTCAAGGATGTCCCTCAATGTGATCTCGATGACCTCTAGAGACCCGTCTGCAATCTTACCCATCATATCTGCTTTTATCGCGCGATACGCTTTCTCGTCAATCACTTGATCGACTTCAAGAAGCCGCCGAAGATTGGACATCATCTCTGTAATCGTCAGACTGGTAATAAGCCGCAGACCACCGTTTTGGAAGATCTGCTGCAAAACCTGAGCTCCTTGTTCAGGAACGTACAACTTGAAAAATGCGCTGGTATCAAGGAAGAACGTCCTCACTCGTTCAAGGCTCCTCCCTTCTTAGGCTACTTACCCTTTCTCCCACTGAAAAAGGAAGCCCTGAAAACATCCTATGGATTTCTTCGATAGCAACTTGCTCTTTGCTATGTTCCTTAGCATACGCTAACAGAAGCTCGCGCTCGTTATGCCTCGGAGAAGGCCTAATCACCAATTCCCCGCTACGTAACTCTACCTGTAAGTAGTCCCCTACCGATATCCCAAGGCGTTCCCGGATGAATTTAGGTAGAGTAATCTGCCCCTTAGAGGTCACCTTAATCTCTCGGTATTGCATACTTGTCACCACCAGGTACGGAGTCCTTTATTCCTTACAATCATACTATCCTCGATAGGTGAAATCAACAAGAAACAGTCTTGGTTCCAAGCATAGCGCGTCATATCTCGTCAGCCCTCTCGGAAAGCCTCCAGATGCATACTGTCAATTCGTAGCGGTCTGTGAGTTCCGCATGGACGAACGTTGGGGATAACCTCTTGCTTAGCTCGTAAGCCTGCTCATTAGCCATGCCCTCAACTCCTCAATTCTACGTAAACGTTCAATAGAGATGTTCTATTGTCTGATAGTCTTTTTTAGATGTACCAAGGCAGTAGGCTGCGAGTTCCTGCTCTTGCAGTCCAATCACCCACTCTCATAAAGATCATACCCTGGACCGAAGTAGAGGGCAAACGATCGGGCGAGCGACAGGAAATAGACTAATCGATGTCGAACGGAGATCCACAGCTTTGTACGAAAATTCGGACACACCACTGGCTCCGCAACCGGTATTCACAATCGTGAGGGGGGTAGCGACGGGAGATGAAAGCCTTAGTAGTGTATGATTCGTTTTTCGGCAATACTAAGCAGGTGGCTTTGGCAATCGGGAACGCTCTCTGTTCTGAAGGATTCTTTGTTAAGGGATCCGAAGGCCCACTGAAAGATAATGAACTTGAACGCGCCTCAACCTGGGTGAAATCAGTCATGAAGGCTTAGCAGAGGTGTATCATATGAGAAGGAAACAACCGGTATTCCTAATTACCCTGGCGGTAATCATCGTTATCGTCTATTTTGGGGTAACAACTGTTAAATCATACGTAAAGACTATTGGGGCGAATCTGGAGCAATTAGCTGCCACACCTATATCCGATGTAGATATATCCGAAGCAGCGGACGGCATCTACATAGGTAGCTATCATGTATTCCCGGTGACCGCTGAAGTCAAGGTGACTATAAAGGATCATAGGATAAGCAACATTGAACTAACGAAACACATAAACGGCCGGGGGACTTCAGCTGAAGTAATACCTGCCAGAGTTGTAGAATCTCAGACCCTGGCAGTGGATGCAGTCTCCGGTGCCACGTACAGCAGTAAGGTGATATTGCGAGCAATAGAAAACGCACTAAATAGCGCCAACCGGTAAGCCGATGTCGCAGTGGAAGGTAAATCGGCTCACCCAATTGCCACTCCGTCAGTGAACCCCAGACAATCAGAACATATGCCGCTTGGAGTCTACACTTTTATCGAAAACAGGATACGGACGCGGTAGTTGCCAGAAAAACCTCAAAAGGAACGACGAATCCTGGCAATCGCCTGATTTACCCAGTTTTACCCGAGTGACCGCCTGATCTCGCTCTTGTCCGGCAAACAAAGAAAGGCCGGAAGCGCTGGAGCAATTCACCCCGGGGTGCGTCTTTCTAGGTACTTAGCCTGTACGTTTGCGTGTACAAGCAACGCCTGTAGCTGGGCTTTAAGTCATTGAGTGCCGATTGAGTGCCAAAAACAAAGACGCCGTGGGAATGCATCCCACAGCTCAAGCTTTCCAGCAGGTGAAATAACTGGAGCCGACGACCGGACTTGAACCGGTAACCTGCTGATTACAAATCAGCTGCTCTGCCAATTGAGCTACGTCGGCTTACTGTCGTATCCTATGCTATTTACTATTCTAGTCACGGGAAGTTCGTCTGTCAACTTCACCGGACAATTTTTCAGGCACACTTGACGGAAGAGGGCCCTACCAGGGCCCTTAGTCTCCGCATATAGTTGCGTTTCAGCACCGTACATTTAGTTCAGTACCATATGTACTAGCTTTCACCAGTACTATATGTACTCATTACGTTTTTCTATATATCTCTCAAGCTTTCGCTTTACTCGTTGTAAGGCATTGTCTATGGATTTCACATGCCTGTTTAACTCAGCGGCAATCTCCTGATACGACTTACCGTCAAGGTACGCAACAAGGACCTGCCATTCAAGATCACTCAGGAACTCCTCCATTTTTGACTCAATGTCGTTAAACTCTTCTCTGCTAATTACCAGCTCCTCAGGGTCGGTAATCTTGTTGCCGGAAATTACGTCTAAGAGTGTACGATCGGATTCCTCATCATATATGGGCTTATTAAGAGAGATATATGAATTGAGGGGAATATGCTTCTGACGAGTCGCAGTCTTAATTGCGGTGATGATTTGCCGAGTGATACAAAGCTCGGCAAATGCTCGGAAAGAGGCTAACTTATCACTGCGAAAGTCACGAATAGCCTTAAACAGGCCTATCATGCCTTCCTGAATTATGTCGTCGCGGTCGGCGCCTATAAGGAAATAGGAACGCGCCTTTGCTCGGACAAAATTCTTATACTTGATGATAAGGTACTCTTCTGCCTCCTTCTCCCCATTCCTCGCAGCCTCGACAATCTCCTCGTCGAGCATTTCATCATAATCACAAATAAAAGACGTTTCGCGTTCAAGCCTAGCACTCACGGATAACGCCTCCCTGATCTGATGTAGCTCGACCCACGCACCCATTATATACTTGCATTCGTGGACAAGTCAAGAAAACCGGCAGGGCTCTTGTCTTTGACGCAATACTTCAAATAATACGACTGCTGCTGCAACTGAGGCATTTAGTGAGGATACCTTGCCCAGTGAGGGAATTCTCACTAAGAAATCACATTTCTTCTGCAGAAGGTTGGATATTCCTTTTCCCTCAGAGCCAATGACTACACCCAGCGGCCCTCGTAAGTCGATCTCATACATTGTCTTATCAGCCTTAGCAGACGTCCCTACTATCCAGAACCCGTCCTCCTTTAACTTGTCCACCTCTCGAGCAAGATTCGGCACCCTCGCACACGGGACATATTCAACAGCGCCTGCAGATGCCTTTGCCACTGCGCTTGTAAGCCCACACGCTCTGCGTTTCGGTATCACAACGCCTGTGGCTCCCACTGCATCACATGTCCTGATAATAGCGCCTAAGTTATGGGGATCCTGAATCCCGTCAAGAATGACAATCAAAGGCGGGTCATGCTGTTCCGGCATGGTATCAAGAATCTCGCCTGCACTCGCGTAACAGTGAACCGGCGCGCCCACCGCTATGACTCCTTGATGATTTCCTGTTGCACTCATGGCATCGAGCTTGTTACGATTCACCTCAACTATGGGGACACCTGCGTTACGAACCGCTCCTTTGACAGCGCGGTAAAATGCAGGCTCAGTCCCTCTCGCCAGCATGATCTTGGCCAGAGGTCTCCCGGCACGCAAAGCCTCCATAACTGCATTGCGTCCTTCAATTGTGGTCTCGCAATTCATAACACAACTGCCTCCGCAACTGCCAACAATAAACAGGTAGCTACCGGTCTCGACCTTCATTTGTCGTATCCGCCATATTCCCGGCGAACCCTGTCAACAGGATCGATATCTTTCTGTCAGCAGAAATTGTGTCTTCCTATCAACAGAAGGGATATCTTCATGGAAGAGCTTTGAAGGCTTGAATCGGATCAAGCATCTATTCAGACAGAATATGCTGGCCGGTAACTGAGTCGATCTTACCGCACGACATCTTCCCCTCGGGGCAGTACCCACGCATTTCACAAGGGCTTCCCACCCATGAAAAAAGATTCGGCGCAACTTCCCTTACACAATCCAACATCGCCTGGGCAAGCCTGCGTATTTCCCATTGAGCCCTGTTGCATAAACGCCTTTCGAAGAAATTGTAGAGACTCCTGCAATTCATAGTCATGACCAGCTTCGTCTCGCATGCATTAGGCAGAATGTACCTGGCATCTTCCTTTGGCACCATCTCTGCCAACTTCGAATATGTTTCCCTGATTTCTTCAATGCTCTTCTCGTAAAGCTCCAAAGCCTTTGGATTACCGGCTATTGAGGGAGGCACCACGTATTCAAAACCGCTCTCTGACACGTACCTCTGAGATTGCTGGGAATACGAAGCAATCCTATGGCGCACAAGTTGATGACTCAATGACCTGCTTACCCCTTCAATAGCAAAGGTAAAAGAAGCATGTTCAGTAGGGGAAAGGTGTCCTGCCTCCAAAATAGTCTGGATACGCTTCTTTGCCTCCTCAGGGGACAGCCCGCATGTTAATTCGCAGGAGCCAAGCGCTGAATAACAACGTCTGGCCGCGACCGCCACGGTCATCTCAGGATCAGGAGTATAACTTACCAGTCTTACTTTCATGCCGTACCTCCTCTTAGCTCACCATGCTGCCCTTCGAGACTTCAAATGCACGTTCAGGCAGGTGACACCATAGTAATCCACGAATCTTGCGGAACCTTGCGATCAATAATAAGTAGGCCTTAGAACATCGATACCGATTAGGCTAATTTTACAGTATTGCCCAACGCCCATTGTCGAACACCTGAGGGTTCATTGCATGACACCCGAAGGTTACCGATGCCTCGTAATGTCAGTTCGCTAATTATTTTTCGGATTACGATTCGACTCAGTAAGCCGCGCCTCTGTCAGGTCAAACGCCTTTGACATTACCTCATCGAGTCTGTGGCCTCTGCCCAGCAAGTAAAGGTAGCCGATAACTGCCTCAAACCCTGTAGAATGCCGGTAATCAAGGACCGGCATACTCCTTGGCCCTCGTCCTACCCGAATGTTGCGAGCGCGCCTTGCCACATCCGCCTCATCGGGCATGAGGAACGTCTCCATATCGGCAAGGGCCTGGGCCTGGGCTGTGGCACAAACACGCAAAACAGCCTCTTTATGAAGCTCGTCCAGATCAACGTCACAACGCCCGCCATTAAGCTTATTCTTAAGGAGCTTCTCGCGCACGTACAGTTCATACACTGCATCTCCGATGTACGCAAGCACGCCCGGAGGGATTTGATCTACACGTTCAGGATCCAAGTAGCTCATTACATTCTCTTCCATATAGTGCCTGCGGATGTATCGTCCAAGATTATGCCCATGTCTTTTAACGAGTCACGGATCTTGTCCGCAAGCGCCCACTCCTTTTTAGAACGCAAGTCGTCTCTTACTTCTATCAAGAGGTTAACAAGGCTTTCCGACAGACGTAAATCGTCTGTGGCTTCAGGCTCTTGGAATAAACCCAAGATCCCGCCGAGTGTCTCAAGAGTATTGACTGCCTTGCGCAAACCCTCTAAATCCTCTTTGTCATACCGCGCCGTCCCGCCTGTTTCATGCAGGAAGTCATTAATTGAGCGAGCCAGATCATGAAGCACGGCGATCCCCACAGCCGTATTAAAATCATCATCCATTCCTTCTATGAACCGATCCTCCGCGTTCTCTGCAGCGGAACCGAGGCTGATATCCGGCGCCTTCTTTTCCTCATCTTCCCTTGGCCCAACTTTGTCTGCTTCCAGAACAGCTCTTTTCCCCGCATCAAGAGTGGATCTGAGTCGCATGTAGGCTTTGCTTGCCGCCTCCAGCTCATCCACCCCGTAATTCGCAGGGCTTCTATAGTGGCGTGAAGCAAAGAAATACCTGACTATACCTGGATCAAATTCTTCGAGGACATCCCGGACGGAAAAGAAGTTGCCAAGAGACTTTGACATCTTCACATCGTCTATGTTCAACATCGCATGATGCACGAAGTACCTGGCAAACGGCTCTTTGCCTGTATAAGCCTCTGATTGCGCGATCTCATTCTCATGATGCGGAAAAATGAGTTCGTCGCCGCCGCCATGCATATCAAAACTACTACCCAAGTACTCCAAAGCCAGCGCAGAGCATTCTATGTGCCACCCGGGCCTGCCTGCTCCCCACGGGCTGTCCCATGACGGCTCCCCGGGTTTTGCTGCTTTCCAAAGCACAAAGTCCATGGTATTGCGTTTCTTAGGGTTTATCTCTATACGAGCGCCGGCCATCATATCATCTATCGACCTGCGGGAGAGTTTGCCATAACCGGGGAAACTCGTCACATCGAAGAATACGTCGCCTTCTGCCTGGTAGGCATAGCCTTTTTCTATAAGCCCTTCAACGAGCTTGATGATTTCCGGGATGTGCTGAGTTACTTTAGGCATTACATCAGGCCTTTCTACACCAAGCCTGTCCATGACATCCAAAAAATCCCTGTGGTACTCTTCACTAATCTCTTCAGGCTCAACACCTTGCGCAGAGGCTCTTGCAATAATCTTGTCATCCACATCTGTTACATTTTGGACGCAAAAGACTTTCCAGCCTCTATACTCGAGGTAACGCCTTACCGTGTCCCAAAACACATATTGGCGCGCATGTCCAATGTGCGTGTAATCATAAGGGGTTACGCCACATTGGTAAACATCAACCCGTCCTGGTTTTCGAGGAACGAATTCTTCTTTTGTTCTTGTCAAAGTGTTATAGACTCGTAGCGCCACCTGAATTCCCCCCTGTGTCTAAGAGCGCAGCTCTAACCCTATTAATCGATCTTTCCCTGCCTAGGATTTCCATGACAACATGCAGTTCCGGCCCTTTCGTCCGTCCGGTGAGAGCAGCCCTGATAGGCATTAAGACTTTCCTTGCGCCAATCCCGGCATCACCAATGACCCTCTTCAGGCCGGCCTGAATCTCTTCCCGGCCAAGTTCTGCGGCATCAGAACCGGAAAATACCTCTATAAACCCTGACAGCGCAGGTTTCGCAGTAGGTCCTTCAATCCACTTCCTGGCAGATTCATCATATGCCTCCACACCGTCACCGAACAGAAAGGCAACTTCTTCGGGAATTCCAGAAAGGTTTGTAATGGAATCCCTCACTGATGTGACAATTTTCTCAAGCCTCTCCCGTTCCTCGCCTTCGAGTTGAGAATCCTCATGGATTCCGAATCTGCCCAAATAAGGCAAAGCCATGTCCAAGAGCCTGTCAGGGTCAGACGCCCGAATGTACTGTGAATTGAACCAGTCAAGCTTCTTTGGATCAAATACGGACGGGCCCTTACTGACTCTGTCCAGTGAAAACTCAGTCTGAACCTCGTGCAAACTCATTATCTCGCGAGTATCCCCGGGCGTCCACCCTAAGAGCGCCAGATGATTCAAAATCGCCTCCGGCAAATAGCCGGCCTCCCTGTAATAAGACAAAGACGTTGCCCCATGTCTCTTACTGAGCTTCGTCTTGTCCGGACCCAAGATCATGGCCACATGGCCGAACTTGGGACGAGGAAAACCAAGCGCTTCATAGAGCATTATCTGACGGGGGGTATTGGATATGTGCTCGTCCCCCCTGATAATGTGAGTCACCTTCATCTCAGCGTCATCTACAACTACAGCAAAGTTGTAAGTAGGAAAACCGTCGGAACGCATGATGACGAAGTCTCCGATAGTACTGCTGTCAAAATTGATTTCACCTTTTATCATATCGTCCAAAATCACTGCATCCACAGGGACTCGAAACCGCACTACAGGCGTCCTCTCAGCGGACAACCTCTCAACCTCATCCCTGCTTAGATTTCGACACTTCCCGCTATAGCGAGGCATCCTGCCTCTGGCCAGATATGCCTTGCGTTCCTCCGCGAGCTCCTCAGGAGTGCAGTAACAGAAATACGCGTCCCCCCGGGAAATCAAGGCTTCCGCATACTTTCGATACACATCCAGTCTCTCGCTCTGCCGGTAAGGACCGTATGGGCCTCCCACACCGTATCCTTCGTCCCAATCAAGGCCAATCCAGCGAAGATCATCAACAATGGTCTGGCATGCCTCATCCAAAGACCTGGCAACGTCTGTATCCTCTATTCGAAGGATTACTTTTCCGTTGTAGTGTCTCGCAAAAAGCCAGTTAAACAAACATGTACGAATATTCCCGATATGAAGATGCCCTGTAGGCGCCGGCGCGAACCTAACACGTACCTTTTCCGTCATTCCTTCACCTTCATGTAATTGGTTGATCTTAAGAGCCACTCATAACCCTCTGAAATCCTCTAAACCCGTCCCTAAATTGGATCTAAATCCGTTCTCAGACTGGATTCAGCTAATCCTGACCTCTTTCAATACAGCGTCAGGCAAAAGATACTCCTGACTATTATAACAGTAAAGCCCAGCCCCTGGCTAGGCTCTCCTCTCAACTTGCAAGCCCTACATATCACTCTCTACAAGACAACAGGTAGCGTATTGTATCCACAGTTATCCTATCTGCCGCTATCGATAACCTCAACAACTACTTCCCCGACTCCGGGACCGATAAGGTCTATGGCCTCTGCAGCCGCCCTGGAAAGATCGATCTCCCGACCGGCAATGTACGGGCCCCTGTTATTGATCCTGACTACCACCTGCTTCCCGCATAGAAGGCTGGTAACCCTGACAATTGACCCGAAAGGCAGGGTGCGATGGGCAGCTGTCAGGCTCATTTCATCATAGATCTCGCCGTTTGCGGTAAGCCGTCCGTCCCAGCGCCCGCCGTACCACGAAGCCCGGCCCACTGACACTTCGTAAGGATCCACGGTGTCAAAGGACACAAGATGACCTCTGTCCCGGCTTGAGAGAACATGGCCACCCAACGCAAGGCGCATATTATTGGCCCACTTCAAGGCTAGTGCATAACATGAACTCTTGTTAGCTTTTGCGTGCTCAGTGTCAACAGTCACGATATGTTTTGTCCCTATAACCACAGCGAAACTGCCTCTTACTACAGCGGGCTTGATATCTTCACAGCTTGCAGTCGCAAGCGCCTCCCTCAGCCTTTCCCCTACACAGTCTGCTCTTTCAGCAGGCGACATGCCTCCGTTCGGACAGCGCATCCTCAGTACTATGTGCCCGTTTAGCGCGACATCCCAGGCATCATGCTTACTTTGACAGACTGTGACGCAACTACTTGTGTCTTTGGCCTCCACCCGGCACATCCATGTGATCGTAGCCAACACAACCAGCCACACACTGACCTTCGCAACTTGCCGAAACAGAGATAGCATCATGTTCTTCCCCCTAATCATCAGTCAATTCTTCTGACTTTAGCCCCTAGGGAAGCAAGCTTTGTTTCAATACGATGATATCCTCTGTCAATATACTCAATACAGTGAATTTCGGTCTCTCCCTCAGCAACAAGGCCTGCAAGAAGAAGGGCGACACCGCCACGGATGTCTCTGGGCGCTTCCACAGGCGCTCCCGTAAGCCTCTCCACCCCTCTGACAATAACGGTATCCCTATCTACCTGAAGATCTGCGCCCATCCTTCTCAGCTCGTCCGCGTATCCGAATCTGCTTTCGAACCTCGTTTCCACAACCGTAGATACCCCGTCAGCTTTAGTCATCATTGCGACAAACTGTGGCTGGAGGTCTGTGGGAAAACCCGGATATGCCAAGGTTTCTATGTCCACCGCTCTACACCGCTCCGGGCCGCGCACACGGAGCACGGATCCGTATTCCTCAATTTGCGCGCCTGCTGCACGTAGATCTATAAGCACAGTCCTCAAGTGTTCCGGAACAGCATTGTCAATGGTAATTTCGCCTCCCGTCATTACTGCAGCAACAGAAAGTGTCCCCGCCTCAAGCCTGTCAGGAATTATCTCATGTGTGGCGCCGCACAACTTACTGACGCCCTCAATCTTAATAGTGCCTGTGCCTGCCCCACGGATTCTGGCGCCCATTGAATTCAAGAGAATGGCCAGATCAACTATTTCCGGGTCTCTGGCTGCATTCTCCAGTATTGTCGTTCCCTCTGCAAGAGAGGCTGCCAACATCATGTTGACGGTAGTCCCGTGGCTGGCCTTGCCCACATAGAAACTAGTCCCTCGCAAGCGGTTCGCCTTTAGCTTCACATACCCGTGTTCTATGGCAACATCTGCGCCAAGCGCGCGAAACCCGTCCAAATGAAAATTAATGCCTCTCGCGCCTATGACATCTCCCCCCGGAAAAGGCACTTCAGCAACGCCGAGACGCGCCAGAAGCAACCCGGCTGTATAAAACGAAGCTCGAAGTTGCCTGACCTTCTCATAGGATGGGCGGCAGTAATCTACCGAAGCCCCGTCAACCTCATACGTCCCTGGCCGGATAAACCGCACAGAGACCCCAATTTCCGCAAGAATCTCACAGAGGATATGCGCATCGGTATAACTGGGGACATTATGGAGAGTTGTCTTGCCACGTCCTAAAGCAGAGCCTACCAAAATCGCAAGAGCGCTATTCTTGGAACCGTCGAGTCGGACTTGTCCACGTAACTGCTGACCACCGGTGACAGCAAAGATCGCCATCCGCATCCCCCCAGGATCAACATGGATCAGGCGTGGCTACGATTGTTTTGATTAAGGCGCCTTCTCCCCTGAAGCAACTTGAAAAAAGGCGCCACACTGCATCTCTTTCGCTACTATACACTATATAATACTATAACCAACAGCCAATTGCTCAGGACCGTCCACGAGAGCATGACCGAACCTCCCGAAAATGGCCACTGAGACCCTTCCTTCCCCTCGCACTACAGCCATTTTGAAGCCGCCGCCAAGCCCGGGGTTGCTCATGGAAAGCTGGATAAAGGCATCTCTCACTGCATTAGAGACTGCAATCTTCTCACGAGGATCTTCAGAAATCACACCAAGAGCTGCTGCCGCTGCAATCATGCTTTCCCGCAGTTTCGCAGCGAGTCGATCCGCGCTGGCGCCCACCTGCGTGATAGCGCCCCTATATCCGTAACTGCGGATCTTGTCCAACCAATACCTTTCATACTCCCTGCTGCGGGTCATTGCCAGGTAAATGGAGGCTGCTTCCACTGAAATCTTTGTTACGCCTTCATCCCCTACCATCCCACTCACTATGTCTCTAGCAGAAACCACGCCTATAAGAAGCCCGTCATCATTAACGACAGGCAGGCCGGGTGTGGCAGCCTCTACCAGCAACGAACAGGCTTCTCTTACAGTGCAGTCTGCCGAAACATTGACGACTGTTGCATTCATAACGTCCTCAGCAACCAAGTGTTCACTGTCAGGCCGGAGGAGGTCTCTGTCTCCAATGACCCCGACTACCTGATCGTCCTTAATAACCAGCATTACAGTATTACCACTGTTTAGAAGTACTCTCCTGAGTTCTCCTATAGATGTATCAGGCGCGACTATAACAGGATCTTCATTCATAATTCGTCTAACTGTCACCTGAACTACCTCCCACGTCACATGCCAGGGGTCTCGAAACAAGGTTGCATGAGGCAAAACACGCTATCCCCTCACCGGCGCCGATAAACCCCAGCCCTTCCATTGTAGTTGCTTTGATACCAACATGGTTTTCAGCAATTCTAAGAATACTGCTGATGTTCCTCCTCATTTCTTCAGCAAATCCTGATATTTTGGGTTTCTCAGCCAAGACTGTGATATCCACGTTGCCCACAACGTAACCGTGGCTTTCGGCAAGCTCTCGCACTCTCGACAAAATAAGTTTGCTGGATATTCCTTCATATGATGGATCGTCACAAGGAAACACAACGCCGATATCTCCCAGAGCGCAAGCTCCGAGAATCGCGTCTGCGATTGCATGAAGCACGACATCAGCATCGGAATGCCCTTCGAGTCCCAGGTCAAATGGAATATCCACACCACCCAGTATCAAGCGTCGCCCGGGGACAAGTCTGTGGACATCAAATCCAATCCCTACTCGACGCTCCAGGTGTTCCCGGCTACCGGAACACATTATGCCATTTCCATCCATTAGCTTGTCTATAGCCAGGTACGAATCGGCAATCACCAGATCTTCACGATAGGTAATTTTAATATTTTCCAACTCGTCCTCAAGCACCTTAACCTTAACGCCTTTTCTTTCCACAACCATGGAATCGTCAGTTGCAATAAACCCATCTCGCGCTGCACTTACATATGCGTCTTCAATTATTTCCCGCTGAAAAGCCTGAGGAGTCCTTACTGCCCGGAGTGCGTCCCTATCCAGCGTCTTTGTAACATACCCATCTTTGACCACTTTGATAGTATCTCTCATAGGAACAGATACAATTGCAGCTCCGTACTTGCGCGCAGCTTCTATTGTCATCCTGATAGTAGAGGGTCGAACAAGAGGTCTTGCAGAGTCATGAATTACGACAACTTCGCACCCGGGAGTGAGACGTCTGAGCCCGCACAAGACTGATTCCTGCCTGGTCGCTCCGCCGGAGACAACCTCTCTTACTTTGGAAGACCCGCCCCAAGTCCTGATAAGTTCACACGTCAGGTCAACTTCCCGAGAACCCGCAATGACAATCACATCATCCACAGCCTCACAGGCTTCAAAGGCGGAAAGCGTATGGATAAGAACAGGTTTACCTCTAAGTAGCAGGCGAGTCTTATTCTCTCTCATCCTCATTCTTCTCCCGGATCCTGCTGCGGGTATAAGCGCGCAAACGCTCACTCATCCACCCCCATCCACCCCCTGAGATCACTTGGGTTTCGCAAATATCATCCTCCCGGCGGCTGTCTGAAGCACGCTGGTCACTGCAACCTCTACCTCTGCACCGATAAAGCGCTTACCACCGTCAACTACTACCATAGTGCCGTCGTCAAGGTATGCTATGCCCTGACCTGCTTCCTTACCGTCTTTAATGACATACACAGTCATCTCTTCACCTGGCAGAACCACCGGTTTGAGGGCATTGGCCAGCTCGTTTATGTTCAATACAAACACGCCTCTGAGCTGGGCCACTTTGTTGAGATTAAAATCGTTTGTGACAATTTTGCCGCCTGTGGATTGTGCCAATTTCAAAAGCCTTGAATCCACATCAATGCCATTCCCGATCTCTGAGTCAAGTATCTGGATCTGCGCGCCTACTTCCTTTCGCATTTTACCGAGGACATCCAGCCCTCTTCTTCCCCTGTTACGTTTCAAGGGATCTGCTGAGTCTGCAATGTGTTGTAGTTCTTCCAAAATAAACGTAGGGACGATGATTGTCCCGTCTATAAAGCCACTCTTGCAGATGTCCAAAATTCTGCCGTCAATTATTACACTGGTATCGAGTATCTTAGGCGCGCACATGCTCTGATGTTTCTGACCTTTGTCACGGTCACGCTGACCTCCAACCACTCTCTCCATGGATTTGGGAACGGAAGAGAATAAATTGAATAAATCCTCTCTCTTTTTGACTGCAAGCTGCATGCCGAGATAACCCATGAATAAAGTCAGTGCAATCGGCAGATAAACACCTATATAAGGAATTTGAGAAAACGGAAGCGTAATCAACACTGCAATAAGAAGAAAAATGATTGCGCCGAACGCGCCTGCCACAAGATCTTGCGTGGGTACCTTCTGCAAATTTGCTTCAAGTTTGGAAGTAAGCTTACGCAAACCTCGAAAAACCACGGGAAAAACAGAAAGGCCGAAGAGTCCGCCGGCTGAGACTAAAACAACAAGCACTGCAATGTTTACGCCGGTTCCAACACCTACAAGCACAACCCTTGCAAGAAGACGATGAACAAGAAATCCAACGAATGCCCCCAGAACAAGAAAAACGCTGCTTGTTAGTTTATCCATTATCTGGCTTCTCACCTCTCTTTCTCCGAAGACATTTGATAGCCCCCTGGGGGATTGGGGGCATAAGCGGTGAGACAACATTGCCTTCCGAGACTTATTATGGGAACTTAGCCCTTGCTATATCCATAATCCATCCGAAACTGATTAGTACATGTCCCGGCAATGGAAAAACCAAGGCTCTTTCCCTCTTTTAATGAAACGACAAGACTTATGTCGAAGTTCCCAATAAGACGGGTAAGGCCTTATTGAAGAACTTCCGCTATAGCCTTCTCCACTTCCTCTTCATCAACACCTTCAGCGATCACTAACTCGCTGACGAGGATTTGCATTGCGTTATCCAACATCCGACGTTCTCCTGTGGACAAACCTTTCTCCTTGTCACGATAAGCAAGATTTCTGACTACTTCTGCTACGGCAAAAACGTCACCTGTTCTGATTTTTTCTAGATTAGCTCGATACCTGCGGTTCCAGTTGGACGACATTTTCGTTCTGTCACTGGCCAAGACTTCATAGACTTTCTCCACATCCTCCTTGTCTATTACACCCCTTAGACCAACGTCATCCGCGCTGTCAAGGGGAACCATGACTCTCATGTCTCCCATTGGAATCCTAAGAATATAGTATCTCTGTTTCTCCCCGAGGATCTCTCGTTCTTCAACTGCTTCAATAACGCCTGCACCGTGCATAGGATAGACTACCTTGTCACCCACATCAAACATAGCCATACTTCCCCCCAATCATCTCGATAGTCACCTGGTACCCCTGATCTCCGCTAAGGGAGGAAAGCGGCCCATTACCTCGGCACTTGTGAGGTTTATAACCCTTTGTCATTTCTATACTCATATCTAATCAATTTTAACATTCATGGGAGTCAAGTGTCAATTCAGTCCCGACCTCTTCCATTATAGGGAGATACTGCAACTTTTCTTTACAGAGTCGTGTCATTGACAATTCCCGAAACCTATCGTTATAATTAAGGCATGAGAAACAACTCGAGATACTATGCAAGAAAATTTTTAGACGGGGTGACTTATCTATGGAACATTTAGATTGCATTTCATTCCAGGAAGCCGTATCTCGTTGCCTCGTCAGACATAAGAGCATTCTGGATTGCACTTCGAAACTGGATGAAGCCTCAGCTCGTGTTAACCGCGCTATTGCAAAGGCAGTGACTACATGTGGCTGCTTGAAAATATCTGCCTCCCGGCAGACTTTCCCTTCTTGTGCATCCTACTCAGAGCTTCGTAATTACACTACATCCCATCTTGAGGGCGCTCTCTGCCCTGACTGCCGTGACGTATTAGAGACTGAAATCGGACGTACTCTCTTTTATGTGGCAGCCCTATGTGACCTGCTTGACCTTGACATGGAAGAGGTCATCCAACAAGAACAAGGGAGATTATCAACCCTCGGAATCTTCAATCTCACATAAGCCAGGGCGCTCCCATCCTGTCAGCGGAACACATGAGTTCAAGAGCTACCGTTTCATCGCAAGCTCCAAAGCGTCGCCTATTGTTCTTACTGATATGACCTGGAGATTCTCATGATTTATCCGGAGTCCTACGTTAGGAGCAGGAATCATGCATTTGCCAAAACCTAGTTTAGCAGCTTCCGCAACCCTTGATTCTATACGATTGACTGCTCGGATCTCCCCGGATAGCCCGACCTCTCCAATGATCACAAGATCCGGATGGCATAGAGCATTTCGAAAACTCGATGCTATGGCACAAGCAATGGCGAGATCCGTTGCCGGTTCATTCAGCCTGGCGCCGCCTGCGACGCTGACGTAGACGTCGCATGATGACAACCCTAACCCGGCACGTTTTTCGAGAACAGCAAGGATTATTGCAACCCTGTTTGAATCTACGCCTGTTGTGGTTCGTCTTGGAACACCAAAAGGAGTTCGAGTTGCAAGGGCTTCAATCTCAGCAAGTATAGGACGCGTTCCTTCAACACTCGCAGTTACACAAGAGCCACTGACCATGCGTGACCTACCGGAAAGGAACACTTCTGAAGGATTGCTTACTTCCGAGAGGCCTGTATCCCGCATTTGAAATACCCCGATTTCATTAGTCGATCCGAACCTGTTCTTTACGCACCTTAGAACTCTGAAGCTATGATGGCGTTCTCCCTCAAAATAAAGCACGGTATCAACTATGTGCTCAAGCACTCGCGGGCCTGCTATTGCCCCTTGCTTAGTCACGTGCCCTACAATGCAAATAGGGATCTCAAGCTCCTTAGCCGTCCTCATTAGGCGACCTGCACACTCACTCACCTGAGACACGCTTCCCGGCGCAGAACTTAAGTCCTTCGTAAAAACAGTTTGAATCGAATCTACGACAACAAGGCCGGGAGAGATATTTCGAATCCAGTGCTCAATTCTTTCCATGTCCACCTCAGGCATAACCAGTAGATTGTCAGAGTAAATCCCCAGCCTGTCCGCGCGAAGCTTGACCTGGTTGGAAGACTCTTCGCCTGAGACGTACAGCACATGAACATCGCGACTGACCGCTCCGGATACTTGAAGGAGGAGCGTGGACTTGCCTATGCCGGGATCTCCTCCGATTAACACGAGAGACCCGGGGACTATTCCCCCTCCCAAGACTCTGTCGAGTTCACTGATACCGCTGGTAAGCCTCATCGCACCGGTGCTCTCCAGTTCAGTGATGGGACGGGGAGCACATCCCATGGAAACATCGCCTAAGCGCCTGCCAGGTTTAAGGCTGCTCACTTCCTCAATAAGAGAGCCCCATTCACCACATGAAGGACATTTCCCGAGCCATCTTGGAGTCTCGTATCCACAGTCTTTACATACATACTTCGTCTTTTGCCTAGTCATTTACTTCCTTCCAGTTTATGTGTTGACGCAATACTCCTGTCAGTCATACTTAGTCAGATTTGCAGATAGCTTGCGCAAAATCCAAAGGAGCAACTCCGGGAGACTCAATGGATAAGTCATGGTACACGCTGGATATCACCTGTTCAATATCGGAGATATCCCGGCGCACTCCAACGAGGGCATCCTCAATATCCCTGAGACGGTTTTTCGGATAGAATGTGAAGTCTCCGGAAATAGATATGTTTTCAATGGTATTGCCTTGAATTACATGAGTCACGGTTATCAGTCCGCCGGGCGCCTTATAACTCCGTTCTGAGACCTGGGTCCCTGTGGCAATCTTAACTTTCATATAATCTTCATCACCGGCTGCCTTATCCCGCCTTCTGAAAAGAAAATCGTCTGACATCATTTCCTTCTCCAGCTCACAGGCTTTCGCGTAGACTTCACCATCAAGGCAGACTTCCTCTAATTGTCCCAGCCTCATAGCGAAATTCCCAATAAGCAAGTCCTCAACTTCGCTGCGGGGAGGATTCGTTCCTGTCTCCTTAAACACGCTACTTACGTTGTCTTCCAAGGACTTGTGGACTTTGTCACGAAACTTTTCGCTGGGGACCCTAAGTATGTTAGCCATCTCCCTGGAATCGAAATCCAGAATGATGTTTCCCACAAACACGACACACTCGCCTATGTCAGCCCCGCCTAACCCGGATACTTTACGGCCTTCCTTCGTCACTATGTCATTTACCGGCCTGAAAGATGCGTCAACCCCAAGGGCACGGTAAGTGTCAACGCACGGACCTGCAATAAGCTCGTACAAAGACGAGATTCTCCGGGGAAACTCCGGATTATCCCGTCTGACTATGAGTTGGAAGAAAATCTGATTTCTATCAAGAAGTGTAGTTCCTCCCCCAATCTCTCTACGCATTACTGATATACCGTTCTTGCAACAATACTCCAAATCCACTACCTTGTCAGTATCCTGAAAATACCCTACACTGACGATTCTTTGAGAAGGTGAGACTAAGATGAGAGCCTCACGTCCCATCTTAGCTAACGCATGGAAAATAAGCATTGACATTTGCCCTTCCAAACATCCCAGGCGATAGACTCTCACAGGAGTTACCCCCTTATCACGTAGCGCTTATTCCCAGGAAATCAACGAGAGTCTGAAACACTTCATTGGAAGACTGAAGATCCTCCGTCATCTTCTCAAAAGGACACATGTCTGTACCTTGCCTATTAAGAATACGTGGGGTTCTCTCATCAGCGATTAACTTTATGTTGGCTAATTGGAGTTCCGTTGCTGCCGAATCAGAGGCCAAAGGAGTGTAAACCGCAACAGCCCCCGAGTAGATGCATAGCATGGCGGAAGCCCTCCCGGTCACACGATCGCCGATAACTGCTCCGCGGAGCTTCTCGCCAAGCTCTATGACTGCCTGTACAAATGGACGGATACCTCTGTCCTCTGCCTCCATGATGACTTTCCCTTCCTTGATTGCCACCAGTCCCAGGCCATTTTCAGAAATCATTTTCCTCGCAAGCTCAATATCGTGCTCTATCCCATGTCTGCTCACACTTAAGACCATCCTTGCAATATATGGCGCCATATACTATCCATCAGATTCTTCAAGAATATCACAATTCCTCTCGCCTATTTGGATGGTTCACCTGATGCCACAGGAGTCTTCTGCTTTGATTTCTCCATGTTTATCTTGCCGCCCTCAAGACTCACGGACACCAAGTCCCCGTCGGCAATCTTGCCTTCAAGGATCTTCTCAGACAAGAGCGTCTCAATCTTACGCTCAATCACTCTTCTCAAAGGACGGGCACCGAACTCTCTGCTGAAGCCTTCTTCTGCGATAAGATCTTTAACCTCGTTACTGACTTCCAGATGGATATTACGATCTTTAAGTCTTTCTTCCACCTTCGCAAGCTGCAGATCCACTACCTGCCTTATTTCCTGTTCATTCAACGCCCTAAACACGATAATCTCATCGACTCTGTTTAGGAACTCAGGCCTGAAGGTTTTCTTCATAGCAGCGAGGACTTGCTCCTTCATTCTTTCGTAGTCGTATTCTTCAGTGTCGCCTGCAATGAAGCCGAGTTTCGTGTCACGACTGATGAGATTCGCGCCTACGTTTGAGGTCATGATAATCACAGCATTTCTAAAATCCACTGTGCGCCCTTTACCATCTGTTAACCTGCCTTCTTCAAGGACCTGAAGAAGGATATTGAAGACATCCGGGTGCGCCTTTTCTATCTCATCAAACAACACCACGGAATAAGGCTGTCTTCGGACTCTCTCTGTAAGTTGGCCTGCTTCCTCATACCCCACATATCCCGGAGGCGCTCCTATCAGCCTGGAGACTGTATGTCTCTCCATGTACTCGGACATGTCAAAGGCAAGCATGGCGTTTTCATCTCCGAAGAGCGCCTCTGCGAGCGCCCTTGCAAGCTCTGTTTTGCCTACTCCGGTCGGCCCCAGGAAAATGAATGACCCGATAGGCCTCTTCGGATCCTTAAGGCCTGCATGTGCCCGCCTTATGGCCCTTGCAAGGGAAGTGACCGGCTCCTCCTGCCCGATTACACGCTTATGAAGGGTTTCTTCCAGCCTCAAAAGCCTTTCCGTTTCCTCTTCGGTAAGTTGAGCCACAGGAACGCCTGTCCATGCAGAGACTACTTCAGCTATGTCCTCGTCTGTCACAGTGGCTTCAACCATACCGCGCTTGTTCTGCCATTCGCTCTTCTTCGCGTCTATTTCTTCCTTTAACTTCTGCTCCTGGTCACGAAGGTTGGCAGCTTTTTCAAATTCCTCATTCTTGATAGCAGATTCCTTCTCAGTCCTGATTCTTGTAAACTCCTCTTCAAGCTTCCTTATGTCCGGTGGAGCAATTGTAGTTCCTATCCTTACTTTGGACGAAGCTTCGTCTATCAAGTCTATAGCCTTATCCGGCAGGAATCTGTCAGAGATGAACCTGTCTGCGAGTTTCGCAGCAGCCTCAACAGCTGCATCAGTTATCTTAACTCTATGATGGGCTTCATACCGATCCCTAAGTCCCTCGAGAATGGATATAGTCTCCTCAACAGTGGGTTCGCCTACCATAATCGGCTGGAATCGTCTTTCAAGAGCAGCATCCTTCTCGACGTGCTTCCTGTACTCGTCGATTGTGGTGGCGCCGATGCACTGGAGTTCGCCACGGGCAAGGGCAGGTTTTAGAATATTAGCGGCATCAATCGCCCCTTCCGCTGCTCCGGCCCCGATAATTGTGTGCATCTCATCAATAAACAGAATTACATCTCCGCTGGTTCTTATCTCATCGATAATACGCTTCAGCCTTTCCTCGAACTCCCCACGGAACTTCGTGCCTGCAACTATTGAACCCATATCCAGGGCGATAACACGTTTATTAACCAACACTTCCGGGATATCCCCGCGTGCTACCATTTGGGCTAAACCTTCAACTACAGCAGTCTTACCTACTCCCGGGTCTCCGATAAGAACCGGGTTGTTCTTGGTTCTACGACTGAGCACTTGAATAACTCTTTGAATCTCCTGGCTGCGACCGATAACCGGATCCAGTTTCCCTTCCTCTGCCATAACGGTAAGATCCCGTCCGAACTGATCCAAAGTCGGTGTTTTCTGTGCTGCCCGCTTGCCTTTACCGCCAGGGGTAGACACATCGCCTAAGAGACCGATAACCTCGTTGCGGATTTTCTCTGTATCCGCTCCTAAGCTGGTCAATACCTGTGCAGCAACTCCTTCGCCTTCACGTATTAATCCCAATAGAATGTGCTCTGTGCCAATATACCCTTGTCCAAGTTGCCTTGCTTCAATCATGGCTAATTCAAGGACCTTCTTAGCCCTGGGAGTAAGGGTCAGCATCTTCACCTTATCCGGATCCCCTGTACCAACCATTTTCTCTACTGCTTGTCTAACGTCTTCCAAATTCATCCCAAGATTCTGAAGGGCTCGGGCGGCTATACCGGTGCCTTCGGCAACAAGGCCCAGCAACAAGTGTTCTGTGCCGATGACATCATGGCCAAGCCGCCTGGCTTCCCCTTGAGAGAGCTGAAGAACCCTTTGAGCCCTCTCAGTTAATCCACCAAACATCATCATCTTTCCTTCCCTTCCCTTCTGATCCTGATTCTCTCCCTTATGAGCGTTGCCCGACTAATATCCCTCTCTCCCGGGTCAAGCTCTTGTCCTGCCAATCTCTGTAAATAGGCAGGCTGTGTAATCACCATCAACTCATTCATGGTTTTTCCGTCAACCCCCGATATTAACTGTAAATCCACGCCAAGCTTTGCATCGGATAACAGCCTTAAGGCTTCTTGTGACGTCATTAACCTGGCATGGCACAATATCCCGTATGATCTTTGGACTCGATCCTCCAGTTGTTCTCTCATCTCCATAATCAGCTTTTTCCTCGTAGAGCGTTCCTGTTCAATAACTTGCATAGTGACTGCGCCAAGATTCTCTATGAGTTCCCGTTCAGACCGACCCAAAGTCACCTGGTTCGACAACTGAAACATGTTGCCTGAAGCTTCGCTTCCCTCACCATATAGACCACGGATTGCTATCCCAAGCTTGGATACTGCAGAAAGCACCGCTTTTACCTGGCCTGTAACTACCAAGGCAGGCAAATGAACCATGATGGAAACACGGAGACCGGTTCCGACGTTGGTAGGACAGGCGGTAATGTATCCAATCCGCTCATCAAAAGCATAGTCCAGTCTGCTTTCGAATAGATCATCGATCTTATCTGCAAGCTGATAGGCCTCATCCAGCTGAAAGCCAGACATGAGAGTTTGAATACGAATATGGTCTTCCTCGTTCACCATCACACTCACACTCTCGTCTCCGGCTATTATTGCAAGGCGATTTTCGGCGCCTTGGGCATGTTGTGGGCTTATCAGATGCTTCTCTGCAAGCACCTGTCTATCCAGGGCGGAAGCTTCTGATAAGCGTATTATCTCGAGCCTGGAAAGCTCGGGAACTTGGCTGACTGCCGTCTCTACCAGGCCTGCGACCTTGGCAAGATCGGCCGGAGATGCCTGATTGGGAAAGGGGATATCGCCAAGATTGCGCGCCAGTCTCACACGAGAGCTCAACGCCACATCAGTATGGGGAGCGTCTGTGCTCATCCAAGCGCTGTATGTTTTATTTATTATGTCCTTGAGCGGCATCTTGTTTTCACCCCCTACGCCCTGTCGGAAAGACGCTTCTCTAAAGCTTTTATTTTGTCACGGACTACAGCTGCTTCTTCGTACCTTTCTTCTGACACTAACTTTCCCAAGTCCCTTCTGAGGTTCTCTATCTCCCGCATCACACCGGCTGCTCCTCCCATTCGCTTAGGCACTTTTCCCGTGTGCCGGCAGGTGCCGTGTATCCTGCGGATCAGCGGTTCGAGTCTTGGTTCAAACTGGGTATAGCATTGGCTACATCCTAAGAAACCTCTGTTTGCAAAGGTAGAAAACGCAATACCGCAATTCCTGCAGCCATCGACTATGTGTTCGTGTATTGGTACATGTGACTCTATACCGGATCCTGACTTGAGCAGACCTGTAAGAAGACTGGGAAACGAGAACTTTGATTCCGAAATCAGAGTCAGCTCACCCTTTTCTCCGGCACATTCCTCACATAGATGAGATTCGCTCTTCACACCGTTTACCATTTTAGTTATGTGGACATTAGCAGGTCGTTTCTTACATTCATCACAAAACATTGCTTCACCCCCGACTGCTCCCCTTATTCCCGAAACAGTAACGCCAGCATAGCCTTGAGTAGGCTGGCTCGAACCGTGTTTCCATGGTTTTGGGGCACCTTTATGGTTTCCTTATCAAGTACAGCTTTTATGAAGACACACTCATCGAGTTCGAGAAAACCCTCCTCTTGGAGTCTTTGAAGCAAACCTTCGGCACGGCTTGAGGTAATCTGATCTCCGATTGTCTCGTCAAGCACGGAAAGGAAGTCATGGCCGGTTCGAAAGGCTAATCTGACAATGCGTATGTAGCCTCCTCCGCCTCTCCTCGTCTCCACGAGATAACCCCTATCCAAAGTAAACCGCGTGTCCAGCACATAGTTTATCTGAGACGGGGCACATTCAAACATCTCGGCAAGCTCCCGTCTTTGGAGCCTGATCATCCCTTCAGTAGCTTCTGTTAATAGTCCTTTAAGATACCATTCAATGAAATCCGACAGACTTCTCACGATTACCCCTTCCGTTAGTCTGACCTTTCTTGACCTTTCTGTTCTATTATATCATGAATAATGGCGGAAATTTCATCCGCCATTTTCGCCCAAATATCATACACAACCATCATATATCGCACTTATCGCAATATTACTCCGTCTGTCGCTATTTCCCTCTGTTTAATGTAAGAGTCCTCGTTCGTGTGAAAGAAGCCATTGTTTGATATCAAGTCCGCCGCCGAATCCCACAAGTGTTCCGTCACTGCCCACTACGCGATGGCAAGGCACGATTACCGGAACCGGATTCGTAGCAAGGGCCCTACCAACAGCCCTGGTAGAAGTAGGCATACCAATGGCTGCGGCTATATCCTTGTAACTGGCGGTAGCGCCAAAGGGGATTCGGCACACTTCGTCCAGCACGATGCTGCTAAAATCACTTACTGCCAAGTGCGTTTTGCACGTAAAATCCCTACGCTGCCCCTGAAAATACTCACCAAGCTCAATATGAAACTCGGCATTCTTTTTCTCACCCGGCATAAGCTTGGCATCGGGGAATCTCTTCAACACCCACTCCAGCCCATGTTCCTCTTCCCCGTCAAAGGCCACCCTGACAAGCCCTAGCTCAGTTGAGGCTAACCACAGCGTCCCTATGGGAGATGCAAACTGAGACACAAAAACTATCTGCGGGTCACGTAACGTCAACATCGCACATGTATCCCCCTCACGTAGAAATGGTCCTAGTGCCGGAATTCCTCGCCTAAGTAGATCACCATGAGACCGTTGTTCTTTCCCACATTATGTTAACGCAGCTCGCTTAAATCGCAAGAACCAGTCGCCGTCTTCGGCGAAACTGGCAGCTACTGGATAAGTTCAACGGTCTCCACCATAAGTGATCGCCGGTTCCAGAAAGTGTACGTACCGTGCAGGGTTGCCGGTGTTGCACTCGGAGACTGCATATAGGTCACCAGCCTCAGAAAACGTACGTACCGTGCGGGGCCACCTAAGACCCGGGAAAACCAGCGAAGACTAATGAGCTCATACTTAGAGCCGGGTGAGGCTGTCTACATCGGTGACAAAAATGATGGCTCCACCTGCCTCGTATTCGACCGGCATTGCAATGGACGGCACTTGATCCCCGGCCGGCCTGAACTGTGGCGCTGCCTGGAGGCGTTTGGAACAACATTTCTTGATAATATCTATAGCCTCATCTTCTCTGTCATCCTCTACGCCTATCAGGAAGGTAGTCCTGCCTTCACTCATAAATCCGCCTGTAGCGGCAAGCCTTGTAGCTCCTATATGGCGCTCGGCCAGGGTATCCAAAAGACCCGGCGCGTCACTGCCTTTCACAATGGCAATGATTAATCTCAAACCTTCTCCTCCCTCCTCGAACCGACTCTGCGCAAATCAAAACTACGAACACATCGTCTTCCTGTGAAATCAGAAACCTCCAGAAGTCTTGCGAGAAGAATCAAAGCAAGAAGGCGAAAACCCGCGCCTACATAAAATGTGGCCCGAATACCAAACATCTTATAACACGCATCACCCAAAAACGGCGCTATGAATGACGCAAGGTTGATAAGCATATTGAAAACTGCAGTTGCGCTTGGACTTTTTTCAGGCCTGGAATATGCAAACACAAGATTGAACACTGCGAGATTAAGTCCACCGAGAACAAACCCGGATACAAGTTGCATTATGTTAAGAAACATGAGTGAAGACGATAGCATGTATGTAATCGGAAACACGCCTACAACCGCCATGCAAACAGATAATACCACAACGTTACCTCTCTTGGATGCCATCTTGCCGAAATAGCGTGAACCTACTACAGTGGTGATTCCTGAGAGAACTGAAAACCCGGCGATTACGGTGTTTGAGAGCTTAAGAACCTCTACATGGTAAATAGTCCACATAGCTGCGAGAAACCCAAATCCGAACCACAAAACGAATGAGCTTGCACAAAAGAATCCAAACTTTGACCCCAGTTCTTCATCATCCAGGAGGCTCTTGATTCGAGATACAAGCCTCGTTTTCTGTTGAATATAGCCGGGTCTCTCAAGCAAAGGTTCGCGCATTTTGGACATGAGCCAGATACCGCAACCGCCAAAACCTGCTGCAGTGAGAAACAACAGCGTGAAGTTGTGGGGAAAAGAAACTCTGTCCAACAGGCGTCCTGCTACCATGGTCCCTAGGATTCCCGTAAGTCCCACGAACATGTTTCTAAGCCCGAAGATCTCTCCGCGATCCTCTGCAGGGAACATGTCTCCCATCATGGCAGTCCAAGCCACTCCGGAAATAGCCCCGGGGATGGACATCAGCGTCACAACGGCTACGAGAAATGCAGGCCTTGCTACCGGCATAAACGGGATAAACGCCAAAATTATGTAGAGCGATCTATGAAGCCCTGCCCAAAAGATGACTGTGGGAAGCCTGGATTCCCTCCTCTCCACAAACCCCGCAGCAGGCATGAAGGTAAGAGTGTTAACAAGCGCCGGGATAGCGGTAAGAAGGCCGACCATAAGACTGGAAGCGCCAAGGGCAATAGCATACACCCCAAAAAATGGGTTGACAAGACTGAAAGCCATATTACTTACCATGCCCTCGAGAGTGCCATAGACGAAATTATGGTTGACCTCTCCGTTAACAGAGGGGTCAACCATGCCCTTTAGTTTTTCCATCCACCCCTTGATAGCTTAGTCCCGCCTTTCTCCGTCGTCTCTCTCACTGGTAGGTTTTTTCTTGTCGTACGTCAACAAGAGCGTGACTCCTCCGACAATCAGCGTGAGATAGTAAGTTATACTCCTCCACAGGAGAACGAATACGCCCAGGAGCGGAAACGGCACTATCGAACCGAACAAGGCTGCCAGACTGAGCTCCGCCGCCCCGCTTGATCCGGGAGTAGGCGCATAAGCTGCAGCCAAATAAAAGATGCCTGCTATAGCCATAGTCTCGGCAAATGGCGGAGCGACGCCAAGGCCTTGGAGAATCAGGATCGGGATGAAGAAAGCGATAGCCCACGTAATAAGACTCAGGATGGAAATCAAGATAAGCGTAGAGCGCCGTTCTCTCAAAAACATGGTTAGAGCTGCACGAAAATCGCGCACTCCTTTTTCTACGTGCTCCATCACCGTGTCAGCAGTGGATTTTGAGATGAACTTGTTCATAAATTTATTGTTCAGGATCTTATCCATAATGACCCTTATATACTCTGGATAAGCAGCAAAGAACACACCAAGTCCGAAAAAGGAGATGTAGACCAAGAGGCCTATGTAAAGGGCGGTCTCCAGACCTTTGGGAAGCGCCCAAGCCCGCCGCCTTATTAAATACCAAGCAGGAATCAGGAGCACCAAAAACAACCTGGCCATAGCACTTATGAGGCTTTTCAGAGTTACTATGGCTGTGGATTCACCTGGTTCAAAGCCTTGTTTATGAAGAAGGTATACCTGTAAGGGCTCCCCGCCGGTATCAAAAGGAGTAACGCAGGCAGCAAACGCGCCTACAAGAGTAATCCTCAGGGCAGTCAAGAATCCGACTTGTCCGCCGAGAGCGGCTGCAAGAATCTGTATACGAACTGCGTCCAAAACCCAGCCGAGCCCAACCAGACAACCGGCGATTGTCAGTTGGGATAGGTCAACCTGGAATAGACTGCGCCAATCCTCACCTCTTGCGGTGACCTGCAATACAACAAAAGCAGCTAATGCACTTAGAAGAATCGCCCCAGCCGTCCCTTTTACCAACTTTCTCGCATTGGTCGGCTCTTTCACGTTACTCCGCCTCTCATCACCGCACCCCATAGTCTAGGGACGGCGCCCCAGATCCTCGCTGGAAGGGCTGAAACTCCCCAATCGAACATGGGGGAATCTTGCCCGGAGTTCGCAAATGACCCTGTTTATCCCCATAGTCTCTCGCGAAGGTAGAGATAAGGCCTGAATAAGCATGTCCGGGTCAATATTAAGGTTCCTGAACTGTATCATATCGATTCCCAACGTGTCCACGAGATCCGAGAGAGCCTCAAATTCCTCCTTACGATCTGTAAGTCCGGGAAATACAAGAAGATTAAGTGAAACATGTACCCCAAGATCTTTGGCTTGCTTTATTGAATCTACCACATCGTTCAGGCTGTAACCTAAAGGGCGATGATAGGCGTTGTACGTATCTTCCCTGGCGCTTACCAAGCTTACCCTTATACTGTCCAGACCTGCTCGTAAGACCCTCTCCATATCCCCTGTAAGGCCTGCATTTGTGTTTAGGTTTAGAATGCCTCGACGAGTCACGGCTCTGATGCACCGGATGGCCTGAGTGAGAGTCTCCCCTTGAAGCAGCGGATCTCCTTCACAACCCTGGCCGAAACTAATAATTGCGCCACTTGCCTCCTCAAGATGAGGCACTGCTATCTCTACTATTTCTTGGACAGAAGGAACAAAATCAATCCTTGATTGAGGCGATGGACAGCACTCTGAAGGCTGAAGTGAAATACACCCGATGCAATTGGCAGAACAAGCGGGAGACACAGGAATCCCGCCTTCCCACCGCTTATAGAACACGTTCTGCGCTGTGGGACACGAATACATTACAGAACAGTTGGCAAGTTGTTTCAGGACTCTGTTATTCGGACTTCTCGCAAGCGCCTCCTCAATTAGCTGAGGCAGATCAGGGGTATTATATACCTTAGGATCCCATTTTGACGGATCATCAGTTTGCAACGCAGCCACGTAGAGCTTCCCGTTTCGCATAGCCATAGCCGTGTAACCGTATAGAGGCAAAGCAGTGGGTTTTTCGCGTTCTTCCGAGACATAAGCCGGGAGCAATGTGCGAGTAAATCCTATGGGCAATAAGGCTGCCACAGCCAACCCAGGCCGTTCCATACCTTGTCCCGATACCTCTTCGTAAGTCCACACGGACAAAGCCTCTCCGGAATCCTGCGCTATACCCACTGAATAGCGCCTGGGCAACGCCATGATTGTGGCTCCTTCAGGCATGGGGATCATATCTCCGGGCACTATTTCCCAAAGCTCATCCCACGAGCGACCTAACGCAGCAAGATCCGGCTCGTCAAATATGTTACCTTGATCATCAGAATATAATGCGCAAAACAAGCCCTCGTTACCTCACCGGACATAAATGAATCCATGCTGTCATTATACATTGCGCCATATGTCACTTCAACCACGGCAGCAAGATGCGCCGGTGGCTCTCATAGTGTACTTTGCATAGATGATGAAAGCATTCCAGTAGGCTTTTATGCGGTCGCTCCTAAGATATGCCTGACTCTAATCAGCTCAGAGCTCTTACATTATCCGCAAAAGCGGATTTCACTATAAGCTGCCTGAATTCTTCATTGTTCTTCGTATGACGAAGACGTTCAATGATCAGCTCCGTCATTTCTTGCGCACCCAGATTCCCCATAGCTCGCCTGAGAAGATACATCATCTCTAACTCTTCTTCAGTGAGGAGAAGCTCTTCCTTACGCGTTCCGGACTTATTGACATCAATTGCCGGGAAAATTCGTCTTTCAGACAGTTTGCGGTCAAGATGCAGTTCCATATTGCCTGTGCCCTTAAATTCTTCATATATGACATCATCCATACGGCTACCTGTCTCAACCAGCGCTGTAGCAATAATGGTAAGACTTCCGCCTTCTTCGATGTTTCGGGCTGCCCCGAAGAACCTCTTGGGACTCCGAAGCGCATTAGGGTCGAGCCCTCCGGACAGAGTCCGTCCACTCGGCGGTTCAACAAGGTTATAAGCTCTGGCAAGCCTTGTGATACTATCCATCAATATCACTACGTCTTTAGAATGCTCCACAAGACGCTTTGCCCGCTCCAGTACCATCTCAGACACTCTAATATGGTTCTCAGGAGGCAGATCAAATGTGGAACTCATTACAAGGCCTCTTACAGACCGCTCCATGTCAGTTACTTCCTCAGGGCGCTCATCAATGAGCAAAACCAGGAGTACTACGTCAGGATTATTAGTAGTAACTGAGTTGGCCAGTTTCTTGAGCACAGTGGTCTTTCCCGCTTTAGGAGGCGAGACTATGAGGCCCCGCTGTCCTTTCCCGAGAGGCGCCACCAGGTCTATCATCCGGGTGGTTATCTCCCTTGGTGTGGTCTCAAGGTGAAGCCTGTCATTGGGATATATCGGAGTAAGGTCTTCAAAAAACAGCCTCCTTGTGGCGCTGTCAGGATCAGCCCCATTTACAGCCTCTACCCTAAGAAGAGCAAAGTACTTCTCATTATCCTTCGGCGGCCTTATCTGACCGGATATCTCATCCCCCGTACGAAGGGCGAATCTTCTTATCTGTGAAGGCGAGACATAAATGTCATCAGGACTTGGATTCAAACCGGCTACCCTAAGAAAGCCGAATCCATCATTCATTATTTCCAGTATGCCATCGGCAAAGATCAGCCCTTCCTTCTCTGCACGCACCTTCAATATCTCGAAAACCAAGTCTTTCTTTCTAAGTTTTGACACCCCGGCGATACCTAGATTCCGTGCGACCTCATACAACTCTTGGATGGTTTTTGCTTCGAGGTCCCCGAGGTTCATCGCCGGATCCTCATTGTGGTTTTGACCATTTCGCGCCATGCACGTATCATTCCCTTTCCTGTAATTTTTGCACAACTATCATATTTCTCACGAGATTCTCTCATCTTCCGGAACTTAGAACCTGGGACTTGTAACGCTGTGAAGATGCACGCGTGAACCTCTTAAGACCAATTCACGGTATAAAATCGGCAAGAACTAAAAGAACCGCCTCACTGCCGAGGTGGAGAAGCATCTCTACATCTAATACACTGTATTCTTGAAAAGTTGCCAGGGAGACTTCATTAGGATTGAAAAGCACCTCTTGAAACTCATAAAGACTGCGGACAAACAGGTATCGCTACTTGGAGAACACATCACCAAGATATCAAGATAGTGGGATGACGGACTGATTTGTCATTAAACTTCGTCACCCGAACTTGGATTCCTTCTAAAACTTTAAAACTGCCTATTTAAAGTCATGCATATTATATCCTTTAGATCTCCTGATTAAACCCTGCATATTTCAGAATCGCCTTTAAAAAGTGACAGAACAACGGGTGACGGCGGCTGGGTCGCGACCTAAACTCGGGATGAAATTGAGTTCCCAGAAACCACGGATGATCTTTTAACTCCATAATCTCAATGTGACGACCGTCAAGGGACATGCCTGACACTACCATGCCTGACTCTTCCAGCATGTCTTTATACTCAGTATTGATTTCAAATCTATGTCTATGTCTCTCGTAAATAATATCGCTTCCATACGCTGCCTCTGCAAGAGAACCAGGCATAACCTTACATGGCAGGGAGCCCAGTCTCATGGTGCCGCCGAGCTCTTCAACGCCTTCCTGGCCGGGAAGACACCGGACCACCGGATGAGGGGTATCCGGATCACACTCTGTGGTATTTGCGTTCGTAAGTCCCAAAACCGACCTGGCATATTCTACGACAGCGCATTGAAGCCCCAGGCAAAGCCCAAAGAAAGGCACCTTGTTCTCTCTGGCATGACGTGCAGCAACTATCTTGCCTTCAACACCTCTGCATCCAAATCCCCCGGGAACCACAATACCGTGGACATCACCGATAACCTTCTCCGGGTCATCAATCTCCAGGAGTTCAGAATTCACCCATAAAATATCTACCTGTGTTTGGGAAGCTACTCCTGCATGTCGTAAAGCCTCAACAGCGCTCAGGTAGGCATCAGGTAAAGACACATACTTTCCTACAATAGCCACCTTAACAACGCGTTTGGGATTAAGCAGCTTGAAGACCATGTCTCTCCACGTTGAAAGATCTCTCTCACCGGCCAGGCCTTGGAGGCCCAACCGCTCAATAACAATGTCGTCCAGGCCTTCATTCTCAAAAGCCAAAGGCACTTCATACATGGTCTCCGCATCCAGATTCGGTATTACCGCACGTTCATCTATGTCGCAAAACAGAGCGATCTTCTCTTTAATTTCATCTGATAAAGGACGTTCAGACCGCGCGACTATCACATCAGGTTGTATTCCTATACTCCGGAGCTCTTTGACACTATGCTGTGTAGGCTTTGTCTTTAGCTCACCGGCTACCTTGAGATAAGGCACTAAGGTGACATGTATGTACATGACACTCTCGCGTCCCAAATCACTGCGGAGCTGTCTGATAGCTTCAAGGAAAGGCAGACTTTCAATATCGCCGACTGTGCCTCCGATTTCAACCAGCACAACATCAGCCCCGGACTCCTCTCCTGTCTGAGTAATCCTGGATTTAATCTCATTTGTCACATGTGGAATTACCTGGACAGTGCCTCCGAGGAAACCGCCCTTTCGCTCCCGGTTAATTATAGACCAGTATATCATACCTGTGGTAATGTTATTGCCTCTGTTGAGATCTACATCAATGAACCGCTCATAATGACCAAGATCCAGATCTGTCTCAGCGCCATCCTCTGTAACGAACACCTCTCCGTGCTGATATGGACTCATTGTGCCCGGATCCACATTAATGTATGGATCCAATTTTAAAGCGGTCACTCGGAGGCCTCTGCTTTTTAGAAGCCTCCCTATAGATGCGGCAGTGACGCCTTTACCCAGTCCTGAGACAACTCCGCCGGTTACAAATACATACTTTGCCAAGATTCCCTTTCCCTCCTGCCACAAGTACAACTACTGGCTTGCGCAAATTATTCCTCTGAAAAACCTGTCCTCAGTCAATTGTGTATTCAAATACGTATACTGTAGTATCCTCAGGTAGCGCATTCGGCGTCAACTCAAGTGTGCTACAGCCTAACCTTACTACGTTATCAAGGCCTTCAAGAAATTCATCTACCTTCGCAATAGACCAATCGCTAATCACTTCTGTCTTGAAGTGCATAGGTATTACGACTTTCGGCCGAGTAGCTGCAACAAGTCTTTTAGCGCCTGCTGCGTCAATAGTGTAATAACCTCCACAAGGCACGAGAAGCACATCTATTCGTCCGATTGCGTCAAGTTGTGAGGGTGTGAGGTCATGTCCGATATCACCCATGTGCACTATCCTGATCCCGTCAGTTTCGATAACAAATACCCGGTTCCGGCCGCGCTTTGCGCCATGTTCAGTGTCATGCCACGTTTCAACTGCGTAAATCCTGACTTTGTCATCCTCATGCCGGCCCTCTGCTCGTAGAATCACCGGGTTCCCTCTTGCTACGGAAACATTACCATGGTCAAAATGATCGTGACTTGATGTTACAACATCTGCAAAAACGTCGGGAAGACGATAACCTACACTCTCATCAAACGGATCGGTAAGAATTTTCACGCCGGACGACGAAGATATCAAGAAACATGAATGTCCAAACCACCTAATCTGAAGCTTCGCTGCCATTTTGCCCTCCCCCTTCCGTATCAGGAATCACACCGTAGTGTCTCAGGAGAACCACTGTGGCCCTATTACCCAAAAATCCGACAAAACCCAGATATGCCATGCAGAACACAGGCGGCACAAACCTTAGAGACAGAACAGCCACTCCTATCTGAAATAGTGCAACGGCCAGAGAATAGAAGGGATTAGCCAGTGTAAGCAATGCAGCGTTCTTAAGGGTTTGCGTAAATCCCACATCTTGATTAATCGTAACCGGAAACAAATATGTTGAAACCATGGCAACAAACAGTAAGGCGTAAATGAAAACTATTCCCACTATTTTTGACAGCCAAGCAGGCCTTGCCAAGAACCATACTATATCAAGTACTAATATACTTGCAAGCGCTACTTGAACGCCGGACACGGCCAGACTTCTCCAAAAAAACCTCCTCAGGCCTTCGAGCATGTCTAAAGGCGCAACATAATCGCCCTGAAGAATGAGATTCGTCACGTAAAAGCCTGCGCCTATTAAGGGAGATGTCAGGACAATTACTACGGGCAACGCTACAAGAAGAGATTCAATGAATAAACTCATAAGAAATACCACAGCGGCTGCAGCTGCAAACCAAAGGATACTGACTAGAAGTACCGTGCCCAGATATCCATAAGTATCCTTGAGCGCGCCAACAATAACGGCTCCTGCTTTCTGAATCTCGTCTCTAAACCCCTTCATGTTTAATCTCCAGGTTCAATATTTGCCTGTTTCTACATCTCGTGAGGAGCAGAGATACCAAGGAGACCAAGGACATTCGCAATCACTGTTCTTACTGCCCCGGAAAGCGCAAGCCTCGCCATGGTTAAATCAGGATCTTCATTGATCACTCTGTGACTATTGTAAAACGAATGGAAAAGCCCTGCAAGATCCAACGCATAACCGGCCAGTCGATTTGGCGTGCGCTCAATAGCGCTCATTGCTACCTCGTCAGGATAGGATGCAAGTTTCCGTATGATATCAAGTTCAGTATCTTCAGTAAGCCCGGAAAAGTCAGCGCCTTTCATATCATGAAGATTTATGCCTCCATCCTCAGCTTGTCGAAAGATACTGGAAATCCTGGCATGGGCATACTGAATATAATAGACAGGGTTAGCCTGTGAATGTTCTTTAGCAAGATTGAGGTCAAATTCCAAGTGGCTTTCAATATTCCTCATCAGCAAGAAGTAGCGAGCTGCGTCACTGCCCACTTCATCTATGAGATCATCCATAGTCACGAACTCCCCTGCACGCTTCGACATCTTGACGCGTTCACCGCCGGACATGAGAGAAAGGAATTGCAGGAGCAAAACCTCCAGACTGCTGCCGGGATACCCCAGAGCTTCCAAGCCGGCCCGGGTCGGTATTACATGCCCGTGATGATCAGGGCCCCATATGTTGATCAACAAGTCAAATCCACGCTCAAGCTTATTCTTGTGGTACGCTATGTCTCCGGCGAGATATGTGTAGTCTCCGTCACTCTTTACAAGGACTCTGTCCTTCTCGTCACCAAATTCGGTAGTACGCAACCACAATGCGCCATCTGCCTCGTATGTCATGTCTCTTTGCTCCAAGAGTTCAATGACCTTTCCGACTGCGCCTGCATCCACCAGCTTCCTTTCACTGAACCATACGTCAAACTCGACTCCAAAACGAGAAAGAGAATCCTTTTGATCAGCAAGCATACGGGAAAGGGCGAAATCCCGGAAAAACTCAGCTCTCTCCTCCGAGTCCATACCTTCAAGCTCCCTACCATGCTTATCCATGGCTTGGCGAGCTATATCAATTATGTAGGAACCTTGGTATCCCCACTCAGGAAATGTGACATCTTCTCCCTTTAGCTCAAGATATCTCAGCTCGCAAGAGGTGCCCAGCACATTGATTTGATTCCCGGCATCGTTTACGTAGTACTCAGTAGCAACTTGATAACCTGAGGCCTTCATAATCATTGCCAAACCGGCGCCGACTGCAGCTGCCCTGGCATTCACTATGTTCATGGGACCGGTAGGGTTTGCGCTCACAAACTCGAGGAGAATCCTCTTACTGTTTCCCATATCGGATCTGCCGTATTTGGAACCTGCTTCCAAAACGGTTCTCAACACATCTTCCAACCACTCGCGGCCCAGGAAGAAATTGATAAATCCGGGACCGGCCACTTCCACACGCTGAATATAACGAGTATTGCCTCTACCTGTCTCTATATGATCCACTATTGCTTCAGCAATATCCCGAGGCTTCCTCTTTACCTTTCCCGCCAGAGCAAGGGCAATAGGTGTGGCAAAATCACCGTGGGCTTTCTCCCGCGTATACTCCACGGGAATATCCCTCTCCGTGAAATCTTCCAGCATCTCAAGCATTCCGGATCTCGCCAGACCTGCAATTATCCCGCTTCGGATTTCATGCCTCACATCATCAACTACATTGTACAACCTGGTCCCCTCCCGCCGACCAATCCGCTAAGCGCCGATTTAACTCACGTTCCCTATTATAGCACAGATGAGCCTACTACTCCCATCATCTCGTCCTCCCCCTCAAAAGGACCGACTGCAGCTAAACTCAACTTTTCTTTTCTAAGCAAGTCTTTTGCCACATCCTGGATCTCATCAGACGTCACAGCCTCAATCCGCTCAAGAACCTCTTCTACTGAGATTATCTTGCCTGACAACACCATATGCCCTCCATGCCTTAGAGCCAGACTGAGAGTATCCTCCAACCTTAATGAAAGGCTTCCCTTGTAGAAGTCTTTTGCCCTACGGAGTTCATCGTCGGGTACAGGCTTCTCCCGAATTTCCGCTAATTGCTCAAGAATCACGCCTACCGCATCTTTGCCTGATTCACTGTCAACTCCTGCATAAATGCGTAATATCCCGGTATCAAGGTGTGGTGAATACTGTGATCCCACTGAATATGCCAGCCCTCGTCTCACTCGGACCTCCTGGAACAGTCTGGAGCTCATTCCCTGACCCAAGATAACGTCAAGCAACTCAAGTGCATAGCGCCTAGGATGAAGCCTGGGATATCCGGGAAACCCCAATGCGATATTGGCCTGTTTGATATCGTGCCTCTCGACCTTCACGAACGGCCCTTCGGCTTTGGTGTCAGTAGGCTGGAATGTCTTCTTCTCACGGGCTTCTTTCCCTTGAAAAAAGCCTTCTACAGCGCGATTTACTTCTTCTTGTGATGCGTTTCCTGCAATTGAAACTACCATATTCCCCGGATGATAAAACGAGCTGAAGTAGTCAAGGATTGTCTCCCTTGACATGGCGGAGACTGAATCCTCAGTTCCTGCCGTGCTTCTTCCCATGGGATGATTAGGCCATACCAGATCCTCTAAGAGCACGTGAACCCACGAATCAGGCCTATCCCTTACCATCTTAATCTCTTCAATAATCACTCCTCGCTCTCTTTCCACCGCTTCCTCTTCAAAGAGGGAATTCAACACAATATCTGCGAGGACGTCAATACCTAACAAGACTTCGTCAGATGGCACTTTTACTAAATAACAGGTAGCTTCTTTGTCCGTGAAACCATTGATGGATCCCCCTACCCCTTCTATTGCCTGGGATATCTCTAAGTTATCCTTGCGCCGCCTTGTCCCCTTAAATAGGAGGTGCTCAATGAAATGAGAAATTCCACCTATCTCAGGCGTTTCATATCTGGCGCCTACCCCGATCCAGATTGTGCAAGATAGAGACCGCATATGAGGCATTTCATAGGTCACAACTTGAAGCCCATTCTCCATTGACCGGACGGAAAGCATAATCAATCACCTCTGGATTAGCTTCTCCGATTTTCAAAAGAGAAAACGCCCCCTATCCTTTAGCGCCCAATCTCAAATATAGGGGGCGAATCACATAATCTACATGAAGCCTCGGAACTCCAAAAGCTGTCTAAATGCCAGTTAAGCTCTTTTTTTCCTGACTATTTCTTTAACCTTCATGAGACGTGTCAGATTACCCCGCTCAACTTCGTCGAGTTTCATCACAATATATCTGGCTGTCTCCTCAAGATTAGGAATAACTACATACTCTAAGGCATTCACTCTACGCCTGGTCTTTTCCAATTCATCAGCCAGGAGTTCAATGCTTTTCTCAACTTCCGCAAGTTCCACTAATTTCGGCATGATTTTTGTCAAGCCTTCTACAGCATCATCCAGAGCCGCAGACGTCCCGTAAAACCCATAAGGGTATACGTCCTGCGCCTCGCCGATTACCCATGTAAGCTCAGGCACTTTAACATTCATGATGTTTCTTGAGGCCGCTTCTATTTTGGATTGAGCTCTGGAAACCAGGAGAGCTCCTTCCATCGCTTCTCTGCTCATCGTAGCTCTTGCTTCGAGGAACGCAGGTAGCACAAGAAGAAGGGCAGCCTCCACCTCCTCACGGAGTTTATGCTCCGCATTTATCAACTCGAGAAAGTGCTTCATGAGCTCATCGAGCTTGTCTTTCAGCAGTTTATGTCCTCGTTCTGCCATCTCCAGCCGCTTTCTTGTAGCAAGAAGCTGCATCCGTGTGGCGCTTACTCTAATTTCCATAGCTGCTCTGGAGCTGAACCTCCCTCCTACACAAGGCCGTACCCACTCTCAAATACATCTTACCGTTATGCCGGACGCGTCTCGGGCAGGTACTTCTCGATGTACTCCTCGCGGATCCTCTTTAGCTCTCTGACAGGCAGAAGAGTTAAAAGTTCCCAGCCCAGATCAAGTGTTTGTTCTATAGTTCTGTTCTCCTCATTGCCTTGACTTACATAACGCGTCTCAAATGCATCAGCGAACGCAGAGAACCTCCTGTCATCTTCGGAAAGGGCAGCCTCACCCAAAATAGCCGCAAGTTCCTTTGCGTCCTTCCCTCTGGCATAGGCAGCGTAAAGCTGGTTCATGGTATCGGCGTGATCCTCTCTGGTCTTTCCCTCACCGATTCCCTTGTCTTTCAGCCTGGACAGTGACGGCAAAACGTCTATAGGAGGATATATGCCTTTACGATGCAGCTCGCGCGCAAGCAGTATCTGGCCCTCTGTAATGTAGCCTGTCAGGTCAACAATAGGATGGGTCTTGTCATCCTCAGGCATAGTGAGAATGGGAATCAGAGTAATAGACCCTTTCTTTCCCTTGATACGTCCTGCCCTCTCATACATACTGGCAAGGTCTGTATACATATACCCGGGATATCCGCGACGTCCCGGCACTTCCATTCGTGCTGCGGAGACTTCCCTTAACGCCTCTGCATAGTTGGTTATGTCAGTAATGATAACCAGTACATGCATGTCTTTTTCAAACGCCAAGTACTCCGCGGCAGTAAGAGCCATTCTTGGAGTGGATATCCTTTCAATAGCGGGATCATCAGCAAGATTGACGAAAAGCACGGCGCGCTCAATAGCCCCTGTGCGCCTGAAGTCTGAGATAAAATAGTCAGCTTCTTCAAACGTGATACCCATGGCGCCAAACACGACACTGAAGTTTTCATCTGTGCCGAGAACCCTTGCTTGCCTTGCTATTTGAGCAGCAAGAGCAGCATGGGGAAGTCCGGAGCCTGAAAAAATGGGTAGTTTCTGCCCCCTCACGAGGGTATTTAACCCGTCTATTGCAGAGACTCCTGTCTGAATAAACTCTGAAGGATAGTCCCTGGCGTATGGATTTATCGGGTTTCCGTTGATGTCCACTTTACTCTCAGGGATAATCTGAGGACCACCGTCCCGTGGCCTGCCGAATCCGTCAAAAACCCGGCCTAACATATCCATGGATACACCGAGCTCAATGCCTCTTCCGAGGAATCTCACTTTAGCTGAGGCAAGATTCAAGCCGGCTGATCCCTCAAATAGCTGAACCAAGGCCCTCGGGCCGTCTGCTTCCAGCACTCTGCCCCGTCTGATTTCATCTTTGGAGACTTCGATTTCCACAAGTTCGCCGTACTTGACCCCTTCAACCTGCTCCACCACCATAAGTGGGCCGGCGACCTCGGTAACTGTTCTATACTCTTTAAGCAACTTCCTCACCCCCGACTGCCTTGGCCAGGCCGGTAAACGCAGCCTTCATCTCATGAAATACAGCGTTGAGTCTTTCCTGTTCGTTCTCAGGAACATACTTCATCCTGGCTATAGTGTCACGCACTTCCAACTTCATGACGTCATTGAAATCAACACCTGCTTCTACCGCATTCAAGGCAGAATGGTGAAAGTCTAAAACAGCCTTGAGCATGAGCCTTTGCTTATTGAGAGACGTATACGTATCTACCTCGTGGTACGCGTTTTGGTGGAGGAAGTCTTCGCGTATGGATTTTGCCGTCTCCAGTGACAGTCTGTCTTCAATAGACAAGGCATCTACACCCACAAGTCTGACGATTTCCTCCAACTCCGCCTCTTCCTGCAAAATCTGCATGGCTTCCTTTCGCAAATCTCCGAAGTCAGCTGCAACTGTCTTGGAAATCTGTTCCTCGAGACGCTCGAGATAGAGCGAATAGCTGATCAACCAGTTAATTGCAGGGAAATGACGCCTTGCAGCTAAAGTCGAATCCAAGCCCCAGAATACCTTTGCCACCCGAAGCGTGGCCTGGGCAACAGGCTCTGACAGGTCACCGCCTGGAGGAGATACAGCTCCTATAGCAGTTAATGTGCCTTCCCGCCCATCTGATCCGAGACACTTGACGCGTCCTGCACGCTCATAGAATTCAGCTATCCTGGAACTAAGGTAGGCAGGGTAACCCTCTTCACCGGGCATTTCCTCAAGCCGTCCCGAAATCTCACGAAGCGCCTCAGCCCACCGGGAAGTTGAGTCTGCCATAAGGGCCACATTGTAACCCATATCGCGGAAATATTCAGCTATAGTAATACCGGTGTAAATTGAGGCTTCACGGGCTGCCACAGGCATGTCCGAAGTATTTGCAACAAGTGTTGTTCGTTTCATGAGCGGCTCTCCTGTACGCGGGTCAGTAAGCTCCGGAAAATCCATGAGCACCTCAGTCATCTCGTTCCCGCGCTCTCCGCAGCCGACGTAGACGATGATGTCAGAGTCAGCCCATCGTGCCAGCTGATGCTGAACAACTGTTTTACCGCTCCCGAACGGGCCGGGCACACAAGCAGCTCCGCCTTTAGCAACCGGGAAAAACATATCTATGATACGCTGTCCTGTGACAAGCGGTGCATAGGGAGGAAGCTTTTCCGCATAGGGCCTTCCTCGCCTGACCGGCCATCGGGTCAACATCGTAATATCTTTTGAGCCGTCGTCCGTCTCGACCGTTGCCACCACGTCCACAACAGTGAACTCGCCTTCCTTGATATCTCGAACTATGCCTCGAGTATCATGGGGAACCATTATCCTGTGCTCGACAACTGTTGTCTCTTGGACTACGCCAAGGATATCTCCGGGTTCCACCTGATCCCCGGGCTTTACTCTTGGTTCAAAATACCACTTTCGCTCGTGATCTATACCGGGCAACTCAATTCCGCGTTCGATACGATCACCGACACGGTCTTTAATCTTATCAAGAGGCCTCTGGATTCCATCGTATATCGCCTCTATTAGGCCAGGCGCCAGCTGGACGGAGAGAGCCTCACCGGTAGTATAAACAGGTTCACCGGGCCCGAGGCCGGCAGTCTCTTCGTAAACCTGGATTGACGCCTTGTCACCGTGCATTTCGATAATCTCGCCGATGAGCCTGCTATCACTCACCCGCACTACATCGTACATTCTTGCGTTGCCCATTCCTTCTGCTATTACCAAAGGCCCTGAAACCTTAATAATCCTTCCTTCTGCCATACCAGATCCTACCCTCTCTCCTGGAATAAGATGTCGGCGCCGACAGCCTTTTCCACGATCTTTTTCATTCGTGTCCGGGCCAGCCCCATTGAACCCTCAATCCCCGGAATTATCGCCACTGCGGGAAGGGGCTGATCATCAAACGCCACTACGAGTTCAGGCACTGTATTCGCTGCCCGTTCAGTGAGAAATATGACCCCGTACCTACCCCTCTTGAGCGCAGCTATAATCCGTGCGCCTTCTTCAGGCCTACTCAGGGTAAATATGTCAGCTCCAAGGGAACGAAAGCCCAAAACAGCTTCTTCCTCGCCAACCACTGCCATCTTATACATACGTATCACGTAACCTTTCCCGCATGCTATCCTTAGATACCCCGGCTGCTTTGCCTGAAATAACCAGCCGCGCTATCCGTAATTCCTGTTGTTTGGCAAGAATATACCCAATGAGTGGCTCGGGGCCCAACGGAACATATCTGGCCTGCCGGATTGTCCGGCTTACAGCTTCCTGAAAAAACCGCTCTATTTCAGAAAGGGATTTTCCTTCTTCAAGGAGCTTCAGCCCGCGCTTTGCAATGAACTCATATCCTGTCCCTGACAAGACATCTATTAACAAGTCAGGGGATTCCTTTTCATAAGCCTGGATAAGCTTGCCAGGGTCCACACTTCCCCCTGACACGAAGGCATGCTCCACAAGCCATGTATCCCTCTTCATCTTCTTGGCTCTCAAAAATATAGAAAGGTTGAGGAAGTCTATCTCTCTCCGGACGTGTTCAATTAGAAACGGAATTCCGATAGTCTGCACCCTTTCCAGCAAAGTCTCGTGCATCTCCTTGTCAATCATGATGTCTATGACTTCAGGGAAGGGATGTAGGGAATGAACAGCCTCCGCCTTTTCAATTGCCCGGACAAAATCGCAAGGCAGTACACGATCCTCCTCTTCCAGCGCCTGGCTGATTGATTCAGCGCTTAGAGACCCAAGACGGGACATGGCGCCGGCAGAGGAGATTTTGTAGATCTTTGCCTTTAGCATAACCTTCAAATTATGGTAATCATGTCGTAAGGTAACGAGCTCCGCCAGTCTCTCATCAGGGCTGGTTTCCTTGATGAAACGAAGCAGTTTCAATTCTTCCTCATCCAGGATTTCGTCTATAGGCAATTGCTCCTTCACCGAACTGTCACTGTGAGCATAACCGGCTTCCTCCAGCACCTTGAAAGCGCTATATACATCGGGAGCATCAATCATCCTCTCTATTGTCGCGCGGTCCATAAGCCTGACCTCAACCGCCCGCACTCGGCCTAAAGCATATGCGTATTTTTCTTCAAGTCCCAGCAATTCGTCACCTCCCGACGCAAAAGTGTTTTCAATCGAAGAGGATTTCGGCCACGTCCAGCAGCAGGGATTCATACTCACTGGCCAAGATAGCGTCAAAAGTACAGTTGACTTCAACTTTTCCTGAGCTCAGGACAAACCCTCCGATGAAATCCCCTGAAGCATCAGCTAATCTGACTCTTCCACCGCGTCCTGCCGCATGAAGCTTGGCATTGACTTCCGCCACGATCTTTTCACCTATTGCCGACCGGTCTCGTTCTGACATGATAACTTCCCCGCCTCTATCACCTGCCGCATTAAATAAAGCCTGATTCAGGTAATTATGATAGGTTTCCGGTTCAAGAGACGCAAGCCGGCTCTTGGCTTCTTGGAATACTTCATCAATCAACTTCTCCTTGACCGCAAGCTGCTGTCGTCTGGCGTCAAGATCTGCCAAAGTGGCAGTACGTCTGCCATTCTCTTCAGCTCTCTTTCTGGCTTCAGCCAGCTTCTCATCACGCTTCTTGGCAGCTTCTGCCTGCGCTTCCCGGAGAATCCTCTCTGCGTCCTCGGTAGCAGCCTTCACAATCTCATCAGCTTTTGATTGCGCTTCCTGAAGGATAGTCTCCTTCATCTTCTCAAGCGCGTCCATTTATGCCACTCCTCCGAATTCAATACCAAATAGCACCAGAAGCAGCGTCGCAAGGAATGCCAGCACTGCGTAAGTCTCAACCATAGCCGCAAAGACCAAAGGCTTTCCAAGCTCCTCAGGACGCTTGGCAACTACCCCGAGGCCTGCAGCTGCCACCCTACCCTGAATAACAGCTGAGATAAGCCCGACTATGGCAATGGGCATGGCGGCTGCAATTGCAAGCCATCCTTCAGCAGTAGTCAGTCTAATGATATTACCGGCAAAAACTCCCATTTTCATCATAAGCAAAAATCCTGTCAAGGCGCCGTATATCCCCTGCGTACCCGGTAGAACCTGCAGGAGGAGCACCTGTCCGAATTTGTCAGGGTCTTCGGTCACAACTCCGGACCCTGCAGACCCCACTAAAGCCGTTCCAATTGCCGATCCGATTCCCGGAAGGATAAATGAGATAGCAACTGCAAAAAACCCCAGGATCATTCCTACTGTGATTGACATATCTTCTTATGCCTCCCCTTCCTCTAAAATCTCAATATACTTTGTTTTCTTAGTAAAAGGCCTAAATCTTCTGCCTCCGCCTTCGAAGAACTTCCCATAGAATTCTACATACTGCAATCTGCTGGAGTGCACGTATGAACCGACTACGTTAATTGCAAGATTGAATACATGTCCAATAACAAGTACCACTAGCATGGGAATCCATCCGACAAAGCGAATTGTCAGAAAACGCTTTGCCATGTCGTTGACTACAATAGCAATTACAGATGAGGCAAGTCCCAAGGCCAGTAACCTCGAATATGATAACACATCACTGACGTATCCTGTCAGGTCATAAAGGCTCAAAATACCTGACCCTAATCGCCTGATAATGTTCTTGTGCTCTCTTCCTTGCGTAAGAACAAGTCCGATTGCCCCTCCTAAAGCCATCCACTTTCCAACTTTGCTCATTGCGGGATTAGCGAGAACAGAGCCTCCTAATAACAGAAGAAAACCTGTCAAAAAAGGATACCATAGGCCCTGATCGAAAATAGCCTCTTTCAAATTACCTTGCTTGACATTATAGTAGAGTTTTATCCCGAGACCGACATAGAGCTGAATAAGCCCAAGTGCAAAGGATACGACGAGCATCAGCAAAGGGTCATCCAAAGGACTGAACCAAATAGGAGCAATACCGAAAAGGTCACCGAACCATGACCCAGTAAGCGCTCCTACAAGCACACATGCAGCTCCGCATATTGTCATCATGGTGAAAAGCTTCTTTGCCGTGCCTGCCATCTTGATCCTCTTAAGCAGGAGCAAACAGACTATGCTCAGGATAATCCCGTATCCGGCATCTCCTAAGGCCATTCCGAAATACAGAAAGAAGAACGGCATAGCCGAAAATGATGGGTCGATTGTTCCCGGTTTTGGCATTCCATACACTTCAGTTACTGACTCAAAAGGCATAGCCAATGGTGGATTATCCAGACTGACAGGGGGATTCTCATCATCTGACGGGTCCCGAATCTCTATGTGAACCAAATCATATTGCGATCGTACAGCCTCATTCAGTTCAGGAAGAGAATCTTCACGCGCCCACCCTTCTACCAAGAACGCAGTCCGTGTCGCGGGGCACTCAGATGCCAACGTTTTCCTGTCTAAAGCAAGGGACAAGTAGTCATAGATTGAGTAGATCTTGATACGCTCATCAAGCAGTCCCTTTGCTTGCCCTGTGAGCTCTTGGACTTCCTCATCAATCTCAGACAGCCTGTCCTCAATTATCCTAACAGCATCTGCCGGCGTGCCCTGCACTTCAGGGAGAAGCTCAGGCAGTATACTGCGGGCTGAAAGGACTTGACGCACCTTATCCCTATCCTCACTCAGACAGAAGGCCACAATCGGGATGTACCGGGCGCCGGATGACGGGCCTGGGATAAAATGTGCACGAGGACATGATTCGCCGAGCTCCGTCATGATGATTTCGTAAAAACGAGACGGGATTTGATAAAGATCAACCGACGTACGTCTGGTGCCGGCCAGTTCTGGAACGGGTATATCCAGCCATTCCCACTTGATAAGCTGATCATATTTATCCAAGAGAAGGGACTCTTCATTACTTCTCTTTGACAGTCCTTCGTCAATCCTTCGGCACTCTTCGTAGATCTTGTGCCCTTCTTCAACCCTGCTTCCCAGGTCATCAAAGGTTGAGTTCGGAAGGTATACCTTTCCTCCGGCAAACTGCTGAACAATGTTTTTCTTAATCCACTCAAACTTATTGAAAAAGTCTATACAAAACTCCAGTTCCATAAGTGTCCTTGATAGCTCTTCCTGTCGCTTATCGAGATCCGGAGCGACTTCCGACAAATCATACAGTGAGTATTCTTCGGATTCCACTTCGGTCTTCTCGATCTCAACGACTCCGACATCTTGTAACACTTGGATGATTCCGTCAGCGGAAGACACAGGCGCAACAAGCGACACCTTCTTCATCTTAGCGATTGCCACTTTGCGTCACTATCCTCTCCACTACTAAGTCCGCAGCACGAGGAATGTTAGCTCGCGCCGCATCACGAAGCTCGTCACATTGTTCTCTACTTCGCTCCAAAGACTCGGCAGCTTCCGCCTGCGCTCTGGCCTCTTCAGTCTCGACTACGGATTTCCCCTCAGTAATTGCCTGAGCGATGGCACTGTCTATCAAAGCCTCTGCATCTCTGCGAGCATCCCGTAGGATTCTTCTCGCCCACTCCTCGGCTTTCCTCACTATTTCATCACCGTGAGATTCAGTTTCCCGAAGCTGCCTGAGAACATCGTATGCCAAGCCTCTCACCCCCATCCTACAGCCAGTTATACTCTATAATACATCAAAATTTAAACTCTGCAACAATGAAAACCCTAAGGTCTTTGTGGGCAAACCGAAAAAACGCCAGGTTGCATGAGTACAGAAGCGTGTTTACAATGTAATTTCATAACCTTTAAGTTATTCGCGAGAAACCCCTTGTATCCTTCAGTAAATTCCTCCCTGGTAGGTTTTCATAGATCTTCGATCTTCACATGATTAAAAATCTCTTGGTTTCTTGGAACTAGAATTCATAAGCTACGTTGTATATTACTGAAGTGGAGATTTGAGCCCCTCTATCATAGAGAAGAGGCCTGCTCCACACTGGCTAAGGAGCTCCTGAAACCCTATAGTTCGAGGCGCGCGCCCTTTTTGTGCATTTGAGATTTGGCTTTGTTCTACCTCCAACATATCCACGCCAAAAGACCACCCTAAACCCGGCAAGAGCCGCTTCTGGCACACTATACCCTAAAATGCCAGTCAGGCGGCTCTTGCTTTCATCATATTCGCCCTCTTAGTGTTTGTCCCTTGTTGAGAAACGTTGTCTTTCAAACAAATGCTTTTCCGCCTCAATAGCAGCTACGGCACCATCACTTACAGCAGTGACAACTTGCCTCAGCGATTTTACCCTAACATCCCCGGCAGCAAACAACCCAGGTGTAGAGGTTCTCATTCGATCATCAGTAATAACATAACCTCTTTCGTCAGTATCTACCATAGATTCCACAAATCCGGTATCAGGACGGCTACCGATTGCCACAAAAACACCGCCGGCTTCCATAAACCTGGTATCACCTGTTCTTACATCCCTTAACGTTACACCTTCAACTTTACTGTCACCAAGAATTTCACTAACCACGGAGTGCCAGCAAAACTCAATTTTAGAATTGCTAAAAGCGTCGTCTTGCAGCACTTTGGTGGCTCTGAGCTCCCCCCGTCTGTGAATAACCGTCACCTTTGACGCAAATCTTGTGAGGAACAAGGCTTCGACTATGGCTGAGTCTCCCCCTCCGATGACCAGCACTTCTTTTTCACGGAAGAACGGCCCGTCGCAAGTAGCGCAGTAGGATACTCCAATGCCTCTAAGCTTGTCCTCACCTGGAACACCAAGACTTTGAGGCACTGTCCCCGTAGCGACAATCACGGTTCCGGCAGTAAATTCTCCTTCGCCGGAAGTCACCGAAAAACATCCCCGGCTGTCCCGAGAAACACTGTTTACGGCAGCATGAATGAATTCTACATCAAACTTGCGTGCTTGCTGTTCCATGCGCTGCATCAAATCAGGTCCGGAAATCCCTTCGGGAAAACCCGGGTAGTTTTCGATCCAATGGGTGGTTGCTGCTTGTCCGCCTGATACACCCTGCTCTGCCACTACGGTGGAAAGCTTAGCGCGTCCTGCATAAAGAGCAGCTGAAAGTCCTGCAGGACCTGCGCCTATAATTGCTACATCCATGTTTTTGCCTTCATGGAGTTGCAAGGTCACTCACCTCCGCTATTGTCAGAGATCCGCCTAAGTATGAGTTCATTAGTTTTCGCTCGCTCTCCGAAGTCTTGGGTTACCGGTGACCTATATGCAGTCCCCGAGTGCAGCACCGGCCTCAGAAAACGTACATACCTTGCGGGGCCACCCCGCACGGTACGTACACCTTCCAGAGCTAGCGATTACTTATGGCGATCTACTTACGTCTTTGTCTTCTTACAGTATCCTCAAGTTTCCTTATTATCACACGAGGGAGTGCCAACTTAGCTACACTTGTCTCAGCTGCCAAGTCCACTCCGGCTAATTCGTCTTTGTCAAATTCAATTACCAATCTCCCTATGGTTTGACCGGCAACAACAGGAGCAATGAGGGGTTCATCAAGAACGATTCTCTCCTCAACAAGGTGAGAAAGAGCCCGCGGGACTATAAGCCTCATGTCATCCAGGGGTATTACACTGACTTCAGGTTCGGTTCCCCCTTCAACTCGAATCTTTGTAAGAGTCCTGCCTTTTTCTGCGAAAGTCATCACGTGAAACCTGTCAAAACCATAGCTGAGAAGCTTCACTGAATCAGACCATCTGGCATCTGAGTCTAGAACAACTGCTATGAACTGAACCCCGCAACGGGTAGCTGACGCTACGAGACAGTAGCCGGCAGCTGCCGTAGTCCCTGTCTTTACACCGTCTGCGCCTTCAAACGACCAAAGCAACCAATTAGTGTTGGCAAGTTTGCGCCTCTCCTCAGATTCTCCTTGTGTCAAGGTCATCTCTGCTTCCCGTGTGCTTACTATATCTGCAAATAGAGGATATTTCAACCCATATCTGGCCATAAGAGCCAAGTCGAACGCAGTGGAATAATGATTTGGCTCAGTAAGTCCATGTGGGTTGGCAAATCTTGTATTCGATGCACCCAGTTTCCGGGCTTTCAGGTTCATCATTCTCACAAAGTCTCCTTCTTTGCCTGCGATATGCTCCGAGATAGCAACACAACCGTCATTACCTGATCTAAGCATGGTTCCGCGGATGAGATCTCCCAGTTTTATTTGCTGACCCGATTTGAGCCACAATGAAGAGCCGGGGATGCTTGCTGCATTTCTACTGACCGTGACAGTGGATTCCATATCGCCTAGCTCTATTGCAAGGAGCGCAGTCATTATCTTAGTGGTGCTGGCAGGATGCATGCGCATACGCTCATTCTTCCCGTAGACTACAGTACCGGTTGTCGCCTCAATTAACACTGCGGACCTGGCTGTTAAATAGGGCCCCTCTGTGTAATTCGGGACATATGACACCTCAGGGTACCGTTCTGCCCTTGTATACAGCCTACCTGTGACAGGAAAGAGCAAATCCCCGCTTATAACCGCCGGAACTGTCAGGGCAATACATATGCAAATAACGGCTAAGACCAGAGTCCTTCCAGAGATAACCAAACATATCCACCTACACTCTGACGGCAGGGTTCTCCCAGTGTTATCTCTACCTTATGCTGTCATTTTCCATCCTATGCCTTGCGTTCTGAGTCAGCGTAGATCCCTGTCAGGTTCCCCTACCTTTAACGCTTGGCGTTAACCGTGAAAGTCAAAGACCACATACTAATATCATCCGTAAGCATGAAGGAAATTAAGACGGGCTTCTCATAAGTTACAGATAATGCCAAAGACAATAGCCCGACCTGAAGGCGGTTGGCTTGAGGAGATGAAATGTCAATGAAACTTTTGCCTCGAAACTACCTGAGATCTTCAATACGGTTAGGAGTCGTGCTCGTCATGGGGGTTCTTCTTTTAAGTCACGATATCTCCGCAGAAAACGGCAGTGCATCCACTATGTCAATAACATGCAACGTGCTACCGACCATCCAAGCCTCATTCCCGGTGTCGCTGCATCTCGGTGACGTCACGCCTAACCCTGACGAAGACATGTCTTATGTAACATCTGAGCTGCAGGTTGTGAGAGTATGGTCCAACACGAAATGGGCATTGAAGATCCAAAGCGATGCGATAGACGGACGTCTAAAGGAGTGGACAGGAGAGCAGTACAGTTCCAGAGCCTTGTCCTTTCCACTAGAGTGGCAGCTGGATAAAGGAGGCGTATTCCACAGGGTGACAGGAAATGAAGCCATAGTAGCAGAGGACCGGCTCCCTACAACCGAACAAGGATCAACTGTGGAGATTCGTTTCAGACAGCAAATTTCTTACGAGGACGTCCCTTTGGCGGATTCCGGCGGCATCTACAGAATTGAAGTCATATTCACAGCCATACAAACTTATTAGAAAGCCGGCTCAAACCTAGGAGGTGGTTTACGTGTCAAGAAAACACCCATTTACCGCGCTTTTCCTAGTGGCGATCGTTACAAGCCTTCTGTCTTTATCCTCTCCTGTCCAAGCCTTGCCAGGCACCATATCACGTAACAGCATAGTGATGCGAGTAAGTCCCACTTACATCGCAACCCAAGTCCGTGATGGGGACTACATAGGGCCGATAACGGTATCGAATACAGGGCCTGTCCCCTTGGATCTAGAGGGTGTTGTCCACGAAGGCGGTCATAACGAGAATGGAATACCGGTATTTCCGGCATCAATGAGCAATGCTTCAGCAAACGGAGTCCTCCTGACCTTAGAACCGACTGAGTTTAGGCTCATGCCGGGGGAATCAAGGTCGATTAAAGTTAGAGCACACGTAAGTCGCGGTTTCTCCGGAGGAGCGTACCCCATCATATTGCTACAAGGAAAACCGGCAGGAGGCAAACAGGCAGAAGAGATCCATGCCAGATCTCAAGTGGGCGTACTTACTCTCATTACAGTTGCAGCCGGCAGAAAGCAAGAGCAAATCTGCGCCTCGACAGACATCACATCCATTGTTCTTTCGCAAGACCCTGTAGACAAATCCATAACAGTGTCTGCAATTTGCGAAAATCAAGGAAACATCCATACTACCTTGTCCGGAACAGCCATTATCAGAGACTGCCTGGGACAACCGGCTTCTTTGACTCAATTGACGTCTGCCGTATGCTTGCCGGGATATAAACGTGTCATAACCGGACGTTTTGAGCCCGGGAATCTCAAAAAGGGTATCTATGTTGCAGAAGTACTTGTGAATGCGGGAGCGAGCTCTCTTCCTTCGATACCGGTGGCGTTTCAGGTAACTGATATAGGGGTATTATCTCTCAACTATGACAGCAAGACCCATGCCCCCTCCGATACATAAGGTAGCGAGGCCAAGGCTTACATCACGCCTCCTCATCTCGTACAACAGCGAAACGAGGATCCTTGTGCCGCTTGCCCCAATTGGGTGTCCGAGCGCAATAGCACCGCCGTTAACGTTAACTATGTCTGGGTTCCAATGGAGTTCCCTTCCTACTGCAAGAGACTGTACCGCAAATGCCTCGTTTGCCTCTATGAGGCCGATGTCGTCAAGACGCAGATCCGCTCTGGCAAGGGCTTTCCTCGTGGCGGGAACAGGCGCGATTCCCATAACTGACGGATCTACGCCTGACGACCCATAAGCCCTGATAGCTGCCATAGGCTTTACCCCAAGCGCGGCTGCCTTGTCTTTTGATGTTATGACAAGCGCAGCTGCCCCGTCATTGATGCCTGAGGCATTACCTGCCGTAACAGTCCCGTCTTTTCTGAAGGCCGGCCTCAATAAAGCCAATTTCTCCCTGGTAGTACCGGGTCTTGCATGTTCATCCCGGCAGAACACTGTAGGAGCGCCTTTCCTCTGGGGAATCTCCACTTTGACAATTTCCTCGTCAAACCTTCCGTCCGCTATCGCCTTTTCCGCCTTTTGCTGGCTCCAAGCAGCAAATTCATCCTGCTCTTCCCTACTGATGTTGTATATTTCTCCGAGGTTTTCCGCAGTAATTCCCATATGCGTATCACCGAAGATGCACCATAAACCGTCTCGTATCATGGTATCTGTCAATTCTCCGTGACCCATACGATATCCGTATCTTGCTTTCTCAAGGATATACGGGGCTTGGTTCATGTTCTCCATACCACCTGCCACCACCACATCTGCGTCACCGGAAATGATGGCCTGAGCTGCAAGTAATACTGCTTTGAGGCCTGAACCGCATACCTTGTTTATGGTCATTGCAGGCACGTTCGTACTTAACTTCGCTTTCATCGACGCCTGTCTGGCCGGGTTTTGGCCTTGACCTGCTTGGAGCACATTCCCCATAATCACCTCATCAACAGCACCAGGGGCTATCCCCGCCCTTCTCACTGCTTCTCTAATAACGACCGCACCCAGATCGGGAGCAGGCACACCTTGAAGCGTCCCCCCAAAAGTACCTATTGCTGTCCTCACCCCACTTAAGATTACGACCTCACGCATTTTTCGCCACTCCCTATCGTGTTAATTGTGTGATGGAGTAAACTCGGTAGGCTGGACACTCCCTCGAGAACAGTATTCTCCTTAGTGTACGCTATTCCTACTTTCAGGAAGAACTTATCGCATCATTCTGTTTTCTTATAGTCTTCATAGTCAAGGGTTATTCTAAAACTGCGTCCTAAAGTAAGCAATCCGGCTTCCATCTCCATTGTCATCCTTTGCGGAAACCAAGTGTCATAGGAGCCACTGTGAAAAATGACTGTAACACGCTGTTTCGCAGGAAACCCGGAACGCCTGCGCTCATTCTCGGAAAACTCGATCTTGACCGGTATGCCTGTCTCTTTTTCCAAGCAAGCAGTGCCTGTCAGAACTTGATCTTCTCTATGCCAGACATACTCGTACCCGATGCATTGCTTGCCTTCTACGCGTGCGCTCTCGCCTGTTTGACGAATTAATATTTCACTCTGGAACTCCGGTTCGAAAGGACTCTTACCTACTATGTCAAGTGAGCTTGGATCAACATACCGGCCCACAGCGGTTTCGTCATGGTCCGTTCGCGTGAAATCGAGCAGCGTCTCTTCATACTGTTCCACCTTGTCGTGCTTATTCATGATCTCGATTCTCAGAACGGCAAACCCCGGAACCCATCCTTTGTTTGCTGAAGCTATCGCAACAGCTTTTTGCCACAAGGGATCTCTTGTGACACCTTTCGCTGAAACATACCGGAACACACCGCATGCGATTATCGCGTGGAATATTAAGCAGATAGCATACAACCTGTAGCGATTTGGGAAAATCATATCAGGCACATATCCTCCATATGGTAATATATGTCTATTATACATATATTACCATATGAGATCAATGGTCTTCCACGCTAAGCGCAGCCCGACACGTAATGCCTTTGGGGAGCCGTCCCCGAGTGCAACATCGGCCTCAGAAAACGTACATACCTTGCGGGGCCACCCCGCACGGTACGTACACTCTCGGGAGCCGGCGATTACTTGTGGTGATCTACTTAGTCAAAGTAAGTCAAGCTAGCATTCGGTATACCCACAAGCCATACATTTGAGGCAGCCTTCAACATGAATCACGTTCCAGGTGCCGCATGACGGACACAAACTGAACAACTTAGCTGAAGGGCTATCCTGCTCGAAAAGGCTTGTATCTCCATGTGTGCGCCTGTCATCGGCGTCCCCTTGCAGCTCATTAAGGTATCCGGCAAGGAATTGCCCGATAGCGTCAGGAACGGATCTGACTCTGCCGGGCCCGAACCCGATGCTCCTTGAGCCTCCGATTCCCGTGAGTTGGCTTGCAATTTCCTGGGGATCAACGCCTGAACGCAGCGAAATCGATATTAACCTTGCTATGGCCTCCGTAAACGCGCTTACATCGCTACCTGCTTTACCTATCTGCGCAAATAACTCTATTGGATGACGGTCAACAGTGTTCAAGGTAATAAAAAGCTTGCCCAACGGAGTAGCTCTGACATCAGTGAATCCATCCAGTCTTGCCGGCCTATCAATAGGACGGATTTTGCCCCATACACCGTTTATGCGATGATGTTGCCCACTACTTACTGCTAATTGAGGGTAAGCTCCATCCGGAGCAGCATCACCTCGTGGGACATGAGTCTCCGCGCCTACGGTAAGCACTTGTTCACTACGGCTGCCGTCCCGGTAGACAGTCACCCCCTTGCAGCCCAAATCATTGGCGAGCCTAAATACCCTCTCCACATCATCAGGCGTAGCTTCATTTGGGAAATTCACAGTCTTGGATACTGCATTATCAGTGTACTTCTGAAACGCAGCTTGCATCCGGATATGCCATTTTGGTTCTATTTCATGGGCTGTGACGAATATCCTCTTGACTTCCTCAGGCACGCCCTCCACACCCGTCAAAGCGCCTCTTTTTGCAACCTCATCCATGAGATCATCTGAATCAAACCCCATATCCTTCGCCAAAGACCGAAACACCGGGCTGACTTCGCGAAGCTGAGTCCCGTCGAGAACATGCCGGGTAAACGCAAGACTGAAAACAGGCTCTATTCCGGAAGACGCACTTGCTATGATACTTATCGTCCCTGTAGGAGCGATTGTTGTTGTAGTAGCGTTCCTAACCCTCAGGCCCTCTTCCTCACGCCTGCTTCCCTTCCAGTTGGGAAACACTCCCCTGGTCTTGGCCAGCTTCTCAGATGCCGCCCTGCTTTCTGACTGGATGAACCCCATCAACTCCTCAGCAAGATCCACCGCGTCCTCTGAATCATATGCTATACCAAGCTGCATAAGGAGATCTGCCCACCCCATCAGCCCCAGGCCCACCTTGCGATTTCCCTTATGCATAGCCTCGATTTCCGGCAACGGATATCGGCTGGCGTCAATCATGTTATCCAAAAAGTGTATAACTACATGGATTGAATCTCTGAGGCTTTCCCAATCAATACAGGGTGACCCGTTTATCTCTTTGACAAACCTGCCCACATTCAAAGAGCCTAAATTACATGCCTCATAAGGTAATAGCATCTGTTCTCCGCAGGGGTTGGTGGCTTCGTATGTACCTACGTTAGGGGTTGGGTTGAATTCATTGAGCCGGTCAATAAAAATGATACCCGGCTCTCCTGTGCTCCATGCAGACTCCACTAAGAGGTCAAAGACATCCCTGGCCCGAAGCTTTCCGCAAACCTCTTCGCTGCGGGGGTTTATAAGCTCATATTCGCCGTCGTCTTTAAGGGCATCCATGAATTCCTCAGTCACCGCCACGGAAATATTGAAATTCGTCAATTGGGTTATGTCATTTTTCGCGGTAATAAACTCAAGAATATCCGGGTGATCCACGCGGAGTATCCCCATATTCGCACCGCGTCTGACCCCACCTTGTTTTATCGCTTCTGTAGCTGCGTTGAACACTTTCATGAAGGATATCGGACCTGATGCGACACCACCTGTAGTTCTCACCACATCATTTTTCGGACGCAACTGACTAAATGAAAACCCTGTGCCTCCGCCGGATTTATGAATCAGCGCTGCGTTCTTCAGTGTCTCAAAGATACTTACCATGGAATCTTCAATAGGCAAGACAAAACACGCGGAAAGCTGTTGAAGCTCTCTCCCGGCATTGCTTAGCGCAGGTGAATTCGGAAGGAACTTGCGCTCTGCCATCAGCATATAGAAACTTACCGCTGTTCGGGTAAGTAACGGCATACGCTCATGTACCTTTGCCTCTATGTCTTCCCATGTCCCTTCTATGAGGCCTCTGGATACTAGATCGCAAAACCCGTGCTCAAGTGCAGCCCAGTCCCATGGGGAAAGCTCCGGTACAGGCAAGGAAGCCTCATCCTCAAAAGCAAATGACACCCCTTGAATTGATGACTCCTCTTCATGATAAGGCTCATATAACACGTCCATCAATGCGATATTCTTCGCAACTCTCCATAGCATCTCTTTGGGAGTCTCTATGATGCCCCCTGATTCATCCTTACTTAAGTAACGACTCTCCAGCACAGTCAAGGCATTCGGCGATAGCTCAGGTTCAGGTAATGACAACTCTGACTTCACAAGGATTCCTCCTATAAATAAAACCTTTAATAGTCTGATAAGCATCAAGAAGATTTCTGTGTGGCATATTGATACCAAGATCTGTTGTGCTAGGTTTAGATTTCCCTATCGTGAATAATTCTCCTCCTTGGAAAACGAGCGAAAACTAATGAACTCATACTTAGTCTTCAGGACACACTTTGACGTTTGCCAAGAAAGCATGCAAGTAGCATTGTTCAGGCATGATAGTCTATTGAGTAGATACTGCGTGATGACTAGTGCAGCTCAATACGCTCCCAATTGCCGCGGGCGAAATATTTCGCGCCTAACCTGGAACGGATCACCCATTCCAAGCAGATTCCAACCCATACTGCAGGGAGTGAAAGACGAAAACCGTATATGATGAGGGCAAGGACAGGCATCCGCACGAGCCATGTTCCAATAGTGGTTATTCGCAAAGCAGAGGCCGTATCGCCCGCGCCCCGCAGTGAACCCCGAAAAGTGTCAGCGGCTCCGATGAATACCTGTTCCAGCCCGGCTATCCTTAGACAGGTCGAAGCCAAAAGTATGACCTCAGGGTCGCCTGTGAAGAATGATACGATAACCCGGGGGACAGCAAAGAAAACGAGGGCAAAGCCGCCCATTACAATAACGGCATACCTAATAGATCGATATGTGACTTGTCTTGCACGATCGGCCCTTCCTGCACCAAGGTTTTGGCCTGCAAGAACCGCGGACGCAGTGGAAAACCCTGAGCCGGGCATGAAAGAAAGAGATTCTGCAGCGAGAGTCACTTGATGAGCAGCAAAAGCCACTGTGCCGAGGGATGTTATCATAAAAGATGAAAATATCCTGGCACTGCTCGTAAGCGCCTCTTCCACGGCAGCCGGAACACTGAGATTCACCAGAGTCTTCATGGTAGGCATGTCGACCTTAAGAAGATCTTGAACTCTTATGGGCAGTTTTGATCTCTTATGAAATAGGGCAATTAAGGTAAGAATGCCTCCTGCCAGGTTGGCTACGAGCGTAGCAATGGCTGCTCCCCTCACGCCTAATCTGGGAAATCCCAGCAAGCCGAAGATGAGCACGTAATCGCCGACTGCGTTTATTGTATTTCCGCAAATGGCTACGAACATCGGCGTGCGAGTATCGCCGGCGCCTCTTAGGATACCTGCACCGACCTTTGTCAGCACAAGCAACACAGATCCTGCTCCTACAATACGAAGGTACTCCACGCCCATGATGCTTACGTCTTTCTCGAATCCACCAAGTCGAAATACAAGGGGAGCAAAGAAGTATGTTCCGGCAGTAAACAGAATCCCCAGTACGGTTGAGATAAGCAATGCCTGCCCTGCGGCATGAGTTGCCCTACGGATATCCCCTGCGCCGACAGAGCGGGCTACAACAGCCATAGCGCCGATGGCAATCGCTGAAAACACCCAAAGAACGTTCCAGTAAACGCTTCCTGAAAGGCCTACAGCACTAAGAGCCTGCGCTCCTAAGCGTCCCACCATAGCAGTGTCCACCACCCAAATGAAGGTGTGGAGCACCATTTCAGCTATGGCAGGCCAGGCAAGTTTCAGTATCTCTTTGTCCAGTTCCGGATCAGGATCATGCTTAGTAAAAGCCGCAACAATACCGCTCACAATTCTCCTCCAAAATGTCAAATGTCGCTGTGAACACTACACTTCTTGGATGTTGCATTTCCTTCATCACACGTATGTCCTGCATCAGACGTATGTCCTACTCTAGCAGAAACTCTCGGCAACAGCAATATGCTACAACATGATAACATGCTTTAGCATACTCACACTCCGTAAGTGTCAAACAGTCGCCACATGGAATCACGCCGACATGGTGACAACATCGCGGCCACAGTCGGGCTTAACCCGCCTAAACGCCAATCCGCGGTTGCAAAGAAGACACGCTATATTAGGCCCGCTTAAGGTGTCAGAGATTCTACGATGTGAGACTCTGCGACGTGAGGTGTTCGGAGTGTGAATAATTTTGTGTAAATGGTTTTTCTATCGTTACGATTGAGACTGTAGAGACAATTATGTGACATCGCCTGCCTCATCTTGGAAAATCGCGCTCAAGAATCGCTCGCTTAGGTGTCATGCCTAACCATCGTATGCCAGAGCATGGATAGGCTTGTAATAGTCTTCTGATATAAGCTCCCGACTGACTGTGCCGCAAGTATCAATACTCCGCCATACGGCGACGCGGACTCCGTTTTTTCCGCCGGAGACTTTGGCATCCTTATCGACGGCCCCTATGAGGCGAGGCCTTTCCACATCCAGGACCTCAGTTGTCACCTCAACATTTCTCAGCATCAAAAGCCCTGCCCTTACCTCAGCAATAAGCCTTGCGCCTTCCATGCGCACCCCTAGGGTCACAGGCACGTCCAGCTGATTCTTGAACCGCAGATCAAGCCCGGCTTCCTCGCTGACTGTAGCGTCAAGCCCGGGAGGCACGTAATCCACAGGCTGTGAGTGAGGGTGACGTTCAATAATCTCCAAACCGGCCCTGAGGACAGCGTTATATACAGTGGTCGATACCTGGCAGATTCCCCCTGCCACTCCGGGCACGCTTTTACCCCCTGAGATTACCCGAGCGTCTTTGTAGCCTTGAGACTTCCGTCTGGGTCCCAACGCCTTGTCAAAGGAAAACACTTCCCCTGGTTGAAGCACAAATCCGTCAATCGCAGACGCAGCAAGGGCAATATTGTGATTCCTGTTCAACTCAGGGTCTTTAACCGTAGTCGAAAAACCGGCTAACGTCGGCAGTTCGCACACTATCTCTGAACTTTCCGAGCTGCCATAGATGTCAGGCGCATACATCCCCCACACCCTTGTGGGCATTACCTTGTATTCACCTGGTCGTTCAGCCCTGATGGAATAGACTATCTCATTTTCGCCTTCCTTAAGGTAAGCGCTGAAGATGGCTACTTTCTCATCACGTACTTCTTTGCGCCCATACCAAAAGTCCCAACTGTAGATGTCATAAGGTGTATCTACTGCTTCGAACCCTGACGGAAGCGGATCTTCGACCATAATATACGTGCGAGGACTATCCGTATTTATAGCAATCCTGACTATTATCTCATCCCCCGGATTCACCGGGTCTGTAATGGGTTCATAAGTGTCACTTCCCTCAACTTTACGGTAGTAACCACGCCTTACCCGAAGACCGTCCTCCTCCGGTGCCAAGGTTTGGGAGGGAGTGTAGTACTCACATGCGACAGAGTAATAGAGCCTCCCCTTGCCTGCCTTCTCAATGACAAGTTCATTCTTTCCGGCAATTAGCTGTCTTGGATCGATCTCTATTATCGTTTCTTTGTCCCACACGTTTTTCCCGGTGAACCTCGTCCTTTCAACCCGCTTCCCATTGAGCACGGCGGTAGCGGTAATATTCGGCGAGATCTCATCGCGGAGCTTCATATATTCAGTCAAGGCCATAATAGCGATAGCCGTGTCTTTAGTGGAATTCCAGGCGTTGCCCAAGCGCGCCTCTGATAGCCATCTCACAACTTGAGGCGCCAAAGGATTGTCAGGGTCTACAGCTAACATGGCTAAAAGCGCATACGCAGTAGTCTCAACACGGTTGTCAGCCCAGTACCACTCGCCGGAAGAAGCCTCCCAATAAGTGCTGGCATCATCACCTCGGGAAAGATCCAGAAGATCACCTAACACTATCTTGGCATCATCCTGCCTCTCCACATTCTTAAGGGTTAAGGCAAGAAGGGCCAACGAGTAGTTGGAAAGCTCTTTGCGTCTCGTTATCATCTCATCAAGACGAGGCAAGACTTCCTCCCCGGTTTCAGACATGACGAACAAGTTATATACCAGATCATCAACATTTCGCGGTGTGTTAAGGAACCTGCCAAGGGCTTTCTTGCCTCGCACAAGCACTCCGTCATCCACATGGAAACCTGCTTTCTTGGCAAGATTGAGGCCATATACTGCGTACGCCGTCATCCTCGCGTTGGGCTTATCGTACTCCCACCAACCCCAGCCGCCTTCGTAATGCTGGTACCGGTATATTCGGGCAAGACCTGCTTCAACCATTTTCGGAAGGTCTTTCGTAACTTCCGGCATTTCAATACCAAGTTCACCGAGGGTCTTAGAGACGATAATATTAGGTAGGAATGAGTTCATAGTTTGCTCCACACATCCGTAAGGGTAAGACGTAAGGTATTCAAGAGCCCCCAAGGCAGTAGCAGCTACCGACGGAGCGAGTCTCACCTCAACACTTACCGTGTTGTCCAGCGCATTTTCAGGGATATTGAATTCTACTTGCGCCTTCCCCCCATGATTTGGATCGTCTCCTACCTCACCGCCTTCAAATTCTTTGGTCTGTCTGCCAAAAGGCAGTACAGGCACACTAATCTCCAAGGCGTCCTGTGCTCTTCCCGCCTTTACGGAAGCGGTAAACTTAGCCACACCTACTTTGTCACATATGACCTTCCAGTCCAAAGAGACCTGTCCGCCGGGGGTCAGGGTTACCTTGCGTTCATTCCCGTCATCCAGTGTGATCCCATCAGCCTTGAGATTAACCTTCGCGTCTATCTGCCTGTCTGTGTAGTTGTGAATGATAGTGGACACATAGGTCGTATCATCCAGCGTAAAGAATCTTGGTGTAGATAGTCTGCAAATAAGATCCTTTGTGGCTATCACATCACGCGTGGCAAACCCTACTTGGGTCGCCTGAGTATGCGCCCTCACAGTCGCTCTCCATGTAGTTAGGGAATCAGGCATTTGGAAACTCACTCGTGCTGTGCCTTTCCTGTCAGTGACAATCGTCGGCTCCCAAAAGGCCGTATCCGGAAAATCCTTGCGGACATCTGAGTCGTCTGCCTCCTTGTCTGCGCCGCCATAGTACCACCGGGGGAAAGAGTAGTTTGTAATCGTCCTGTTCCAGATTGAACCGTAGAACGCTTTCCTGATATCAGTCGCAAGCTCTCTCTGGATAGCATATATCGATGCATCCACAACACCCAAGGAAACTTCAGCCTGAACAGGGCGGCCTGCATGGTCTTGCGTTTTAATCGTATAAGAAGCCTTCTCCCCCGGGCCATATGTCTCTTTGTCCGGTATTATGGACACATCAAGGAATTTATCCTTCACCGAAACGTACATGACCTTCTCTTGGGAATAAAGACGCTTCCCACGGACTAATGTTACTGTGAAGAACGCGTTAGGACTGAGCTCTTCGGTTATTGGGATCTCGAACAGCCGCGTATGTCCTTGAAGCTCAACCACGTCATGGGAGATTAAGTCACGCCCTTCTACGGCAGCAATTGCCCAAACATGGTCGAAAGCCGTATTTACAAGGACTTTTGCAACATCCCCTATCTCATAAACATCTTTGTCAGTTATAATTTCAATTTCCGTTCCGCCGTAACTCGGCCATCTGCCTGCATCACTTGCCACCCAAATGTATGCTTCCTCAACTATGTGATTCCCCCTGGAATCAGTTCCGGATACCTCCACCACATAGGAACCTTCCTCTCTCGGCGTGAATTCACACACGCCTTTGCCGTCTGCGTCTGTAGTAAGCGTCCCGGCTTGTTCCTTCCATCTGGTGGACTTCTTCTCATCCCACTTGACCTTCATGGATTGCCATGCAAGCTCCGTGGCATAAGGCTTCCCCTCAAGAGTGTCAGCTCTTACATGGATCTCCACCGAGTCTCCGGGAGACACCACATACTCAGCAGGCTGGACCACCAAATCAAAAAGACCTCTGGCCAAGATCACTGAAGTCCTACCTGTTACTTCCCTGAGACTCTCATCAGTAACAGTCGCTTCCATAAACAACCTCTTGGATCTTTGGACCTTCTCGGTTTTTACAACAAACTCCATGGTCCCGCTGTCTGACGTTGTCCCTTCCCCTGAATCTACCAGCTCTCCATAGTACCCGTAGTCCTCATCCATAACAGAGAAGTAGCCCAGATCCTCTGTGGAGTAATAAGGACGGTAATATGTTTGGGAATAGACTGCGTATCTTACCTTCCCATTGGGAACAGGCTTGCCGAAATAGTAAGTGGCTGCGATTTCACAAGATATGTCATCCCCCGCTACATACACTTCCTTGTCAGTGGAAACTTTGACTTCATACTCGGGCTTTCTATACTCAGCCACCTTGAACCAGCCGTAATGCACGCTCCCCCTGACTTTCGCAAGGATCCTGTAAGTACCCAGGGTAGGTTCATCTCCCAGAACAACTTCGCCTGTAAAGGATCCGTAATCGTTGGTCTTAGTCTCTGTCTTGTAGATGCATGCATCTTTCGCGTCTCTGACCTCGATAACAACTTCTTCCTTACCCAAGACTTCAAACGTTCCACCGACATCTTCCCGAATAATGCCTTTCCACGACACCTTTTGGCCCGGCCTGTATATGGGTCTGTCGGTATACATATACACTTTATAGCGGGCATCTTCCCAGTACCGCCACGAACTCACCTGTGCAAAACTTGCACCGTCAGCATCTTCCTGAGTACCGACTACCGAGATGCCTCCCTTTGGAATATCTTCTGCATTCAGCACGTACACTCCGTCGCGATCTGTGATCCCTTCTCCGATGACTTCCCTGTTTTCACCGTATATAGTAATGCCTACACCTTCCGATGGCGCATCCTTACTGAAAGTGTGGGCGTACACTAGGAGTTTACTCTGGCCCTGTTTCGTTACAAGCCCCAGATCAGTCACAAAAAACCATTCACTTGACTCGCGCCCCTCACTGTCTCGGGCTTTGATTAGGTACCCTCCCCTTCCTTCAGACTGGATTCTTACGCTCATGGAGAATTCTCCTCCGGCCTTCTTGGGACGAGGGTATTCTGAGAACTTCCGGATCAATCTCGCATTTTGCGGCATGACTTCTTGACAAGACGATAATGAACCATGCTTTTTGTAATGCGAATCCGGGTCAAACTTCCACACTGTAAAGTCAATCCTTGTTGAACCCATGCCTCTAACGTGGATCAGAGACGTCTCAGACGTTGAAAGGACCCGATCGTCTGAATACATGTATAAGTAACCTTCGGCTGCCCTACTGTCAACCGGGAATGATCTCAGAGCAAAGATAATTCCTATGAATAAGGCAACAACGATAGCTGTAGTAAGGGTCTTTCGAGAAGACTCTGTTTTCATTTAAACCTACCCCCTCACGGGCAAGGTTTTTCCAAACCTTTCCGTTTCAAAAACATATAACTCAAATGGAACTCCCGGGTCTATGCCGGCTTCCCGCATCGCCCACTTTCTTTGATATGCTGCAGTTTTGGCCTCGCCTGGCAGAATCACTCCGGAGAGTCCGCCTGTCTTTACCAATATCCCTTCGAGACGCGGGTTTACTTCTATATCCGGACTCTCTCTCCTAACCCGCCCCACTACTGATACACAGAAATCAAGTTTGGTCAAGTCCTCCGCGCCAATCGGAGGGTGGCGCATATCCATGGTAGCTGCCATTTTTGCAGCCCTGGCAATCTCCGCCTGCAAATTGGGTTCAGCCGGATGAATCCTTCCCATACATCCCCTGACCTTGCCGTCAATTATCAAGGTAACAAATACGCCGGCTTGCATCTCTTGAAGTGGGCTTGACACAGACTCAGCGGAATCTTCAGGTTTTGACTCCGTCCCTTTGTTTTGAATAACTTCAGCCACAGAAGCCCTGGCGATATCCAGGATTTCTCTTTCCAAAGCAGGAGAACGTAAACATCTCAACTTGTCCAGAGTATCGCTTCCGGGGAGACTGGGAGCAATTGAATCTTGAAGCCCTGATTGCTCCGGCCCGGTGCTCCGCTCCGCCCTAATTTCATCTTTAGGGCCGGGAGGATTGCTCGCAACCTTCATGACAGTAAAGCCTATGACAATGAGCACAATAAGCGCACAGATAATAGCCGGGTTGTGCCAACTACGCTTTGTGTTGCCTGTCATAGTCACAAAATCAAAGCCCCTTCTCCGAAGCAAACATAGGTCTCTGTGACTTGAGTTCTATTTCCCGATACACGATTCCTTCATAATTCACAAATGCAAACCTTTAAAATATTGGATCATCCGTCCGAAGTATGGCAGCATTAGTCCTCTTTTCCTCCTCACAATATTGAAGCCCCTTCTCCGGAGACAATATAGTGAAACATCTGCAGGCTGCGTTGGCGTATGAGTCATATCCTGAATGACTTCGGTAGGGTAGCCGGTTCTTGTTCCGATTTTCTTGAGGATGACCGGTTTAGCCTTCCAGGTGACAAGTAATAGTAACGTCCATAATACCTTGGAATAACATGTTGTGAAGAAGTCTCACCAAGGGGGAGTCATTATGGTTACATATATAGTTCAACCCGGTGATACCCTTACCTTGATTGCCCAACGGTTCGGTTCTACAGTAGCGTCAATCGTCAGTACTAACAATATTTCCGACCCTAATCTCATTTTTGTGGGACAGGTGCTTCAGATACCGGTAGCAGGCGCACCTCCTGCACCTCCGGCGCCTACTCCGCCTACACCTCCTGCTCCTACTCCGACACCAACGCCTACCATTACAGTGCCTGACGGATTCAGGCTCTATATTGTGCAGCCGGCAGATACTCTGGCACTACTTGCAGGCCGGTTTGGGACGACAATCCAGGTTTTGGTAACAGTAAACCGCATTTTCGATCCTAATCTTATATCCGTAGGACAGGTCTTGTTTGTTCCTGTAAGGCCGACTATAGTTGTGCCAACACCACCCGGTCCTCCTGTAACTCCGGTGCCTCCGACGCCGCCAGGGCCTCCTGTACCCCCGGGGCCTCCGGTGCCCCCTACGCCCCCTGTCCCTGTCACAGGGGTAAATCAGGTGTCTGTAATCCAGGACGGCCTAAGGCATACTTTCATGGTGAATAGGACAACATTCCTACGGGGTGAGCCTGTGCGTCTCAGCCTTAGCAAAACCAATGTTACCGGAATACCTGTAACAATCACTTACAGATCAAGTCAGAGATATGATTTTATCGTTACGCGGGCAGGCAGGGAGATTTGGCGTTGGTCCCAAGGGCGGTTTTTCACGTTCGCTTTAGAGAGAATCACGCTAGGCGCAGGACAGCGTCTGCTTCATGTGCAGGTTTGGAATCAGACGACAAATGAAGGAGTCCCTGTGCCTCCAGGGGTTTACAC